>Ga0209013_10002683_pt1 | contig 16042 bp, 13 predicted proteins | sample Cruoilmetagenom2_FD_187291 | JGI IMG/M metagenome (GOLD analysis project Ga0209013, IMG submission 187291) | Oil polluted marine microbial communities from Coal Oil Point, Santa Barbara, California, USA - Sample 2 (SPAdes) (version 2) | ecosystem: Environmental > Aquatic > Marine > Oil seeps ... | reverse complement strand
GAACGGCGCGACGGCGTCGGCGTTTACGCGTGCCGTGAGTCACGACGGCAGCGGTCCCGACGACGGCGGCAGTACGCGCGACGGGCGCACCGACCACACCTCGGCGTGCTCTGCGTGCAGGGCGTAGTGGCATGTCATTCTCCTTCTGTGAGGTCGTCGTCGGCCTCGATCGAGGCGACCAGGGCTTGGGTCGGGATGCGGCCGTTGGCAATCAGCTGCCCCCCGGCGCGTCGTACAGCGGATGCGAACGGCGCCGACCAACAGTTCTCCCAGACGATAACACCGGCCACGGAACCCTTCTCCATGGCTTCTGCGAGCAAGGCGACGTCATCGGCGGCGAGGATCTCGGCGATCTCACGCTCGAGTTCGCGCAGTTCATCAATCTGGTCGAGATCGTCGATTTCAAACGCCTCTACCTCGCCGGCATCGTTCTTGGTGATGATCATCAAGTCGAGCAGGTTGATAATCCCTGCCGCAACGAGCGCCGCCAGTTCGGCGGCAACCTCACCATTGAAGTTCTGGTGACCGGCAGGGAACTCCACGACCATGTAGTCGATCGCGCCGATCTCATCAATATTCTCATCAGTCATGGCCTCCACTGTGCTCCGGCCGGACGATGAGGACATCCACCAATAAGGATGAACCGAAGAGACTTCTCGCTTGATTCATCCAGATTGGAGGATGTCGGCGCTGCGCTCACACCGTATATTCGGAAGTAGCCACCGACCGTCTCGCACGACTGGTGGACAGATTCAGACCAACAGAAGGGCAATGACATGACAAACCAACAATATGAACAGACTGCGGCGCCGCCCACCGGCTGGACCGGGTGGGTCGTGTTCGCGGGAGTGATACTGATCATCGGGGGCTCCCTCTCGGCAATCGCCGGCCTGGTGGCCGTGCTGAATGACGAATGGGTGGTGTGGACGAATCGTGGGGACCTCTACCTCGACGTCTCCCAGTGGGGATGGGTCCACCTGATTTTCGGGATCATCGTAGTGCTCGCCGGATTCGGCCTTTTTACCGGGAACGTACTCGCCCGAACAATTGGCGTCATCGTCGCGTCGATCAGTCTGATCGTGTGGTTCCTATTCATACCCGCCTTCCCGCTGTGGGCGATCACGGTCATCGTGATCGACATGCTGGTGATCTGGGCACTCATCGTGCACGGCAGTGAGATGAGCGAAGCCTGACGACCCTTAAGAACGTGCGGTGATGCTGCGGTCCGGCATGTCACCGCACGTTCGTCGCGTCAGAGCCGCCATTGCGGCTCAAGAAATGCGGCTGCCCGAAATGATTCTGCATCCAGCGCGTCGAAGGCCCACCCCAAGCGGAATAGCCCACGTGTTCTCCCAAACCAGGACACCCGCGCTCATGCCCGATTCCATGTTGGCGACCAGATAGCCGATGTCGTCCCTGGGAACGACATCAGTCGTGGCCATCCGCACGTGTTCCAACTCGCGAACCGCGTCGAGGTCCTCCATCTCTTGGACATGCACCTCACCGTCACGGTCAGTCTCCAAGATCAGCAGATCAACAACCGTGATGACACCATTCTCGATGAGCGAGGCCAACTCTGCGGCGAGCATGCCCGGGAAATTGTGAACACCGACAGGGAAGCCGATGACCATAAAGTCGAGGGGCACGGGCGGCCTGTCCTCACCGAGAACCATGCATTCGATTATCCCAACTTCCCGGTCTCAGAGATCCCCCAAAGAGGGTGATGCTGGCGAGTTCGTGTTTGCGGGCGCAACCGCTCCAGTCGTGACCGAAACGGAAGCTGCAGAACTCGTCAGGTAGGAGTGTCCGGCTAAATCACGATAACCGCCTGCAGCTGGAGGAATGCGGGACCCGCGGCTCGGTCGACTAATCTTGAACCGATGGAGACGGATGGGGCGGCAGATCGCCCGGCTGGTGAGTTCGCTCCGGTCGGAGTGGCTGCACTGGGGGTGGCACTGTCGAGAACCCTCATGCCGCAGGGCCGACCTGGGCTCGTCTGGCGGGAAAGGCTCCTGAAGCAACTGTCCGCCACGGACTCACCGCTCGTCGAGATCGTCGCCCCTGCCGGCTACGGCAAGACCACGCTGCTGGGACAATGGTGCCGACGCAACCAGAATCGAACGGCCTGGCTGTCGCTCGAAGAGTCCGACAACGACCCGATCTCACTGCTCTACGGCACGGTCGCTGCACTCGATGCCGTGGAACCCGTTCCGAACGACCTCATTCGACGATTGACCACCCACTCGGTATCGGCGATGTCGCCGTTGCGGAGCGTCGCTCTTTTCATCTCCCGCATCCGGGAGCCGTTCGTCCTCGTCTTCGACCACTTCGAGGTCCTCAGCGATCTCCTGGCCCTCGACGTGGTCGAAGAGCTGGCCGCCGCCCTGCCGGTCGGCTCGACCATCGCGGTCGCGTCGCGGTCGCAACCCGATCTCCACACGGCACGTCGCCGCGCCCAGGGCCAGGTCACCGAAATCGGGAAGGAGCAGCTCCGGATGGATCTGCCGGAAGCGCTTGATCTGACACTCGCCACAGGAGCTGTCCTCGACGACGACGAGTTGGAGGAGTTGCTCGAGCTGACCGAGGGCTGGCCGACCGGCCTTTACCTCGGATCCCTCGTTCAGCGGAAGCAGCCAGCAGAGGCCCCTGCCATCGCGTTCCACGGAGATAACCGCATCATCGCTGACTACCTACACGACGAGGTTCTAGCCCAGGTCGGCAACCACGCTATGTCGTTCCTTCTGCGGACCTCGATTCTAGAACGCATGAGCGGACCGATGTGCGACGTCGTCCTAGAGAGTTCAGAATCCCAACAGATGCTGCAATTTCTCGAGTCGGAGAACCTCCTGATTGTCCCGCTTGACGAGACCCGACAGTGGTTCAGGTATCACCACCTCCTCCAGGAGATGCTCCAGACAGAGCTCGCCAACCGCTTGCCAGGCGAAATCGCCGGCCTGCATGCTCGAGCCGCGATCTGGTTCGAAGAGTCCGGGCACCCAGCACTCGCGATCTCGCACGCGCAGTCGAGCGGCGACGAGGCCATGACAGCTGCGATGGTGGCACGTCATGCCATCGCAGAGTTTGCGAGTGGTCGCGGCTCCGCCGTCCAACGCTGGGTCGATTGGTTCGAGCGTCGGGGCGCCTTGGCGCGCCACCCGGAGGTCGCCGCCGTGGGCGGTCTCATCGAAGCCCTGACCGGCCATCCGGCAGCAGCACGGCATCTGGCCCAGACATGCACACAGTCGACGGGGACGACGTTGCAGCCGGATGGCAGCCGCGTCGACGCCTGGTGCAGTGTTCTTCGAGCGGCGATGTCCGAACTCGGAATCGAACAGATGCGCGTCGATGCCGAATATGCCGTGAAGGAACTCGCGGTGACAAACGCGCTCCGCCCGGCGGCACTGATGTTCCTGGCCCTCGCCCACATGCTCGCTGGAGACGCGCAGGAGACCGATCGCGTCCTCAAGCTGACGATCGAGGCGGCCAAGCCGGTCGGGGAGTACCCCACGCATGCAGCAGCGCTCGCCCTGCAGGCGGTGCGCGCGATTGATCGGCACGATTGGCGGGCGGCTGGACCCCTGGTTCAGCAGTCCCTGGACATCGTGCATAGCAACGATCTCGAGGACTACATGCCCGCGCTCGCGACCTTTGCGGTCGCCAGCCGCTTGGCTGCGCACCACGGTGACGTCTCCCGAGCGTCCGAGCTGGCGAACGCGGCACAGCGACTGCGGCCGTTGTGCGGCTCGGCATGCCCCTTAAGCGCACTGTTCCTGCTCGAACTAGCGCACGCGAACCTCGCGCTCGCCGACCCTGCAGGGGCGCGATCCGTTCTATTCCAGGTGCGCGACATCGTCGCTGAATGCCCGGACCTCGGAATCGTCGCGGAACAATCTGCCAAACTCCTCACAACCGTGAACGAGCTGGGGACCGGCGTCATCGGCGTCTCGTCCCTCACGGCCTCCGAACTGCGGATTGTGCCGTTTCTGGCAACGTATCTCACGCTGCAGCAGATCGCCGACCGTCTGTACCTGTCGCGGCACACCGTGAAGTCGCATGCGCTGTCCATCTACCGCAAGGTCGACGCCGCGGGTCGCTCCGAGGCGATCGAGCACTTGATCGCTGCCGGGCTAGTCGATCCCGCGCTGCCGGAGAGCTGAGCCTCAGGGCCAGCTAGCTCGACGTGGTGCCACTCACCGTCGACGATATTCCGTGACGGCGTGGAGGGTGACCGGGACGACGGATCTCCCCCAGTTTGGCGGATGACACGACGTGCATCCGGCCGTACGCTCGGTCCTGAGAGGCTTGCCGAGGTCACAGCGGCGCACCCGCCGTACCCGGGCCAGGACTGAGGTGGTTCGTCATGACGACGCACGAGATGCACGAGACCCAGCGAGCGCGATGGCTCGATCACTGCTGGGGTGACCTTCGTGTATGACGTCGAGGGGGCCCTCGAGCCGATCCGACTACTCGTCGTCGCCCGTCACCCGTTCCGTAGAGAGGACATGGGCCTCAGTACCCTGAGTGAGGTCGAGAGGGTGCAGCTGATCCGGCGTCCGGGCGCGATCGAGGCGGCGATCGATGAACTCGATCCAAGTGTGATGCTCATCGATACGGGGTTTTCGGAAGGTCGCGGTTTCGAGGCGATCGAGACATCGATCGCATTGACCGGCGAGGTCCCCGTATTGGCGCTGACTGCGTCCCCGCCACCGTACGACGATGTGGCTCGGGCGATCCGTGCAGGAGCATCCGGGTTCATCGATGTCGACGCGCATGCCGAGGAGGCCGCGGCGGCGTTGAGCACGCTGAGGGACGGTGGAGCGTGGTTCCCGGTCGAAGACATGCGGCCGATTCTCGCTGGCGTCGCCGACGATCTCGATACCACGACCACCGAGCGGAACTCCCGGCTGACGGGCATCATGCTCGGTCTCATCCCGTTGACGGGCCTGCTCGCGGCGCTCATGACCTATCTCTGGCGGCATTACCTCGGTCAGATAGGGGTGCGCCCCGTCGATCTCGCCGTAGACCCTTCCTCACGCATCGTAGACTCGCTCGCTGGTGTGTTGCTCGTGCTCGGTTGCTTCGGACCGCTGCTCTTCGTCGGCACATGGCTCGATCTGGTGCGTGGTTCCACGCGTGATCGAGGCCTGATCGGATGGCTCCTGGGGCGGCCGCGACTGGCCCACGTCGTTCTCTCGGTCGTCATACTCGGCACCACGCTGCTCCTGGCGTTCGGACCGCATGTCATGCTCGTGCTGGTCGTCGGTCCCGTGGTGCTCATGGCCGTGATCGCGCGGGCTGCCGATCTCAGCGATGCGCTTCCATCGTTCCTTCGAATCAAGATCCGGCCCCGCGGTGTGTTGATCGGTACGTTCGCGGCGCTGATCCTCTTCCTTACAGCGATTGGCGGGGAGTCCATGTTGATCGGTCCCCAGTTCGGCGTCGGCGGCGAAGGCGGCTTCATCGCGCCGCGGGTACTCGGATTCAATGCGCAGCCAATGCTGGTGTTCAATCTGGAGAGCGGCGAGCCTCGCGAACTGCTATATCTCGGCGGCAACGCCGACCTCTACGTGTTGCTCGACCCGTGTATCGACAACGAGATCGAGCTGGTCTCGGTCAGCCAGTACCGCCTGGTCGTGATCGACGAGGTCACGTGCGCGGCTCCAGATGATCCATGACGTCGCGTTCAGGTCAGCCGCCCTGAATATCATCCACATTGGGTGACGACAGCCGTCATGATGCTTCGTAGCGTTCAGACTGTCAGCCCACCCGTGAGGAGAGAACATTATGAGCCAGGCACTCGATCTGATTTTGGCCCCCTACCCGTCTTCTGAGGCAGCGCGGAGCGACTTCGACCAGCTCGTCCAGCTGGTCGAGGACAATACTGTGCGTTCGGAGGGCGTGATCCTCGTTGAACGCGACACCGACGGTGATGTGCGGGTCACTCACACCGCCGACAACTTAGGTCGCCGAGGTCTCGAATGGGGTGGCGGTGTCGGTGTCCTGGTTGGGCTCCTGTCGCCCCCGCTGCTGGCCACGACCGTGGTGGGTGCCGCGGCGGGCGCGCTGATGGGCAAGCTCGCCAAGAAGAAGGTCGACACCGGCCTCGAGGAGGGCTTTGGCGACAAGCTTCCACCGGGCGCGGCCGCCATTATCGCCATTACGGATACGAACGACCGCTTGGAGGCGGAGCGAGCGCTCGGAGGTACCCCTGCGCGCTCGGTGGCCCCGATGGAGGGTATGACCGACCTGAAGGAGTCATTGCAAGAGGCGGCCGGGAAGTTCAATCCTGACCGTACCGTCCTGCCGATACCTGACCGTACGTTCGGTGGCGCAATCGGGCACACGCTTCGTGACTCGGTACCGGACTGGACGATGATCCCGGGTCCGTCAGCACCCGCCGACGCGCCGAACGTGCTGGTCGTGCTGATCGACGACGCCGGCTTCGGTACTCCGGACACCTTTGGTGGCCCCGTCAGCACGCCGACCTTCACTCGAGTCAGGGAGATGGGGACCACATACAACCGGTTCCACGTAACGGCGGTGTGCTCGCCCACACGCGCGTCGCTGCTCACTGGTCGCAATCAGCACCGGGTAGGTTTCGGGTCGATCGCCGAGTACCCGGGACCGTTCCCGGGTTACACGGCCGCGAAGCCGAGGTCGTGCGCCGCGCTGCCGCGGATCCTCCAGGAGAACGGCTACGTGACCGGCGGGTTCGGCAAGTGGCACCTCACCCCCGACAACGTGCAAGGTGCCGCCGGACCCTTCGATCACTGGCCCAAGTCATGGGGTTTCGACCACTGGTGGGGTTTCCTGAGTGGAGCCGCCGGACAGTATGACCCGATCATCACCCAGGACGACTGGGTGGTCGGTGTTCCCGAGGGCAAGGACGGCGAGCAGTACTACTTCCCCGACGATCTCAGTGACAAGGCCATCGAGTGGCTACACGCCGTGCGGGCCCAGGATGCCACCAAGCCGTGGATGATGTACTACTCGACCGGCTGCAGTCATGCCCCCCACCACGTGAGCCCTGATTGGGCCGACAAGTACAAGGGAACCTTCGACCAGGGCTGGGACCAGCTCCGCGAGGAGATCTTCACCCGCCAGAAGGAGCTCGGAGTCATCCCCGAGGACACCGATCTGACCGAGCGTCCCGACATATTTCCGGCGTGGGACTCGCTCACCGAGACTCAGAAGAAGCTCTACGCCCGCCAGATGGAGGTTTTTGCCGGCTACAGCGAGAATGCCGACTGGAACGTAGGCCGACTCCTCGATGCCGTCGAGGAGTTGGGCGATCTCGACAACACGTTGGTCCTCTACATTTGGGGTGACAACGGGGCAAGTATGGAAGGCACGATTACCGGCTCGTTCAACGAACTCACCTTCCTCAACGGCCTCGTGCTCGACGCAGATGAGCAACTCGCGCTGATCGAAAAATACGGCGGGATCGAGGACCTCGGCGGAGTTCACACCGCACCGCACTACGCCGCGGCATGGGCCCACGCTGTGAACACACCGTTCAAGTTCGGCAAGCAGATCGCCAGTCACCTGGGTGGTACCCGCAACCCCATGGTCGTGGCCTGGCCGAAGAAGATCGCTCCCGACCCCACGATGCGGTCCCAGTTCACGCATTGCAACGATGTTGCTCCGACCGTCCTCGAGGCGGCCGGGATCCCTGAGCCGACGACTGTGGACGGCATCGCCCAGGAGCCGATGGATGGCACCAGCTTCCTGTACAGCTTCAACGACGCCGAGGCCCCCGAACAGCACACGGAGCAGTACTTCGAGATGTTCGGCGGTCGCGCCATGTACAAAGACGGCTGGTGGGCGGCTTCCAGACCTGAGCGGCTTCCGTGGGACGTGTCGCCCGCCACGCTCGCTCAATTTGGCCCTGAGACTGACTGGGATCCCGACCGCGACGTGGGCTGGGAGCTATACGACCTGACGGCGGACTTCTCCCAGGCAGCCGACATCGCCGCCGACCACCCCGACAAGGTCCAAGAACTCCAGGATCTCTGGTGGAGCGAGGCCGAGCGCAACAAGGTGCTCCCCTTGATGGCTGGCCTGTCCGTTCTCTACGGCATTCTGCCGCCGATGCCCAGTCAGACCAGGTTCTCCTTTGCCGGTGATGTGCAGAACATCCAGCGCGGCATGATCCCGCGCATCATGGGCCGCTCCTACGCGATCGAGGCGAACGTCGAGGTATCCGATGGAGGCGCCGAAGGGGTTCTGGTCGCCAACGCCGACTTCATAGGAGGCTTCGCCCTCTGGGTCGACGCCCAGAGGAAGCTCAACTACAGCTACTCCTTCGTCGGGGTCGAGAACTACAGGACAGTGTCCGAGGAACCGATCCCTACCGGCAAAGTCACCCTCAAGATGCTCTTCGCATCGGACAAGCAGGTCCCTGGCTCGGGTGGAAAGGTGACCCTTTGGGCCGATGACGAGCAGATCGGCGAGGGCACGATCGAACGAACAGTGCCTGTCGCGTTCAGCTCATACGCAGGCATGGACATCGGTCGTGACAACGGATTGGTTGTCGACCTCGACTACGAGGACCGAGCACCGTACGCCTTCACCGACACCGTCAACGAAGTCGTCTTCGACCTCGACCCCATCAGTCACGACGAGGCCCAGTCGCTGCATGAGCACCAGTCGCACCAGTCGGTCGGTCATGGAGCGGCTGGCTAAGGACCTTCGTCGATCGCGCACCTACCGCGGTCAACGGCATCGCTCGAAACAGGGGAAGGAGTGCCATGGCAACCCAGTCAGTGCGTGAGCGAGCGGAGCTATCATGACAGCCGAGTTGGACCAGCCCAGCCACGGGATCCAGGTTTTCTCCGCCCCATCAGATGCGCCACGGGTGCGATCGACGACTGATCTAATCTTGGCCGGGATCTCGGCCGCTGCGCTGTTCTTCCTGATTCTCGTAGCTGGAGAAGGCTCCACATTCGATACGGCGATGATCTCGTTTGTTGGAGAGCTGCCAGGCTGGTTGCGCTGGCTCGCACAGGCGGCATGGGCCCTCGGATCGTGGTACGCGATCGCGGTATTGATCGGAGTCGGAATTTTCGCGCGGGGCCGATTGGAACTCCTACGCGACATAATCCTGGCGGCTCTGCTCGCGATGGCCGCGGCCGCGTTGCTCACGCAGTGGCTCGACAACCGTTGGCCGGAGCTTGACTTTTTCGACCTGAACACGACGCGAGACACGTTCCCTGCGTTCGTCGTAACGACGGCTACGGCAATCCAGGCCGCGGCCGCGCCATGGTTCTCAGCTCCGATGCGCAAGATCGGTTGGACGATAATTCTGGGTGCCATGGTGGCGTCGGCACTAGGACCGGTCACGACGGTTTCCGCTCTCCTCGGTGGCTTGCTTGTCGGCTTCATTGCCGCGGCCATTATCCGCTACATCTTCGGCACGTCGACAGGGCTGCCATCGACCAACCGCGTCCGGTCAGGATTGGTCGATCTGGGTGTTCAGATGGACACGCTGCAATATTCCGATGAGCAACCCCAGGGTTCATTCGAGCTTTTCGGCACCACAGTCGATGGTAAGCCGTTGTTCGTCAGTGGGTTGGGCCGCGACGCGTGGAGCAGTCGACGGTTGACGCGGCTGTGGAAGAAGACCTGGTATCAGGATCCAGGGGCGCAGTACGGATCCGATCGCCGACAACAGGTCGAGCATGAATCGTTAGTCCTATTTCTGGCAGAGAAGCAAGGTACGTCGGTACCCAACCTCGTCACGGTAGGTGTGACCGCACTCGACGACGCCTTCATCGTCACCGACCTCTTCGACCACACGTTGCAGGATGTCGCTGTCGACGACATCGATGACGACATGCTCGATTCCATGTGGGCGCTGCTCGACACTCTCCACCAGGCGGGGTTGAGCCATGGGTCGATCGATGACAAGCACATCTGGTTCGACTCGACGGGGGCGATGGAACTGATGGGATTCGGTGATTCGTCGATCCACCCGACCGACGACCAGATCAATGAGGACATCGTGGCGTTGTTCGTGATGACCGTATTGGGTGTCGGTGCCGATCGTGCCATCGCATCCGCACGTCGCGTGCAGGGCGACGACGCGATCGCTGAGATGCTCCCCAGGCTCCAGACCGGCGCACTGAACGCCCACCTCCGCGACCGGGTCAAGGAAAGGAAGCTGAAGATCAAGGATCTTCGCAAGCAGACCGCTGCTGCGCTCGATGTCAAGGTTCCAGAGGCCGAGCAGCTGACACGTGTCACCTGGATGAACGTGTTGATGCTGGTCTTCATCGGCTTTGCCGCCTATACGATCCTCGGTGGCTTGGCGAACGTCGGGTGGGACACGATCGTCGACACACTCGCCGACGCTCGGTGGGGCCTCGTACTGATCGCTCTGATCCTTGCCCAATCCACCAATTTCACCGATGCGATGTCAGTGGCGTTCGTATCACCGAAACCGGTGCCGGTCGGCATCACCACGGTCGAACAGTTCGCGATCGGGTTCGTGAACATCGCCGCTCCGTCCGCTGCCGCCCGAACGGCCACCAACGCTCGCTATTTCCAGGGGTTCGGCATCAACGCTGTCACCGCAACCACTACGGGGGCGATCACGAGCTTGATCGGGTTCGGTGCCCAGACAATCCTGATCATCTTGACCATCCTGGCCGGAAAGGGCAGTATCGACTTCTCCGAATTGGAGAGCGACGGTGGGGCAATCAAGTACCTCGTGATGGCGATCATCATTTTCGTTGTAGTGGGGATCGCCGTGGTCATCGTGCCGTCATGGAGGCACCGGGCGTGGAGCAAGATCGAGAAGCCGATTTCGCAGATGGGCGCCGCTCTCGAAACGGTGAAGGACCCGAAAGTATTGATCAAGGCACTCAGCGCGTCGATCGGCACCGAAGTCCTCTACGGCGCTGCGCTTGCGACATGTGTGCTCGCCATGGGCGGATCGATCGATCTCGGCGAGGCGATCTTCATCAATGTCACGGTCTCGTTGTTTGCCGGCCTGATGCCGATTCCGGGTGGGGTCGGTGTCTCCGAGGCGGGTCTCATGGCCGGTCTCACGGCGGTGGGTGTTCCTAACGATACTGCGGTCGGCGCTGTGCTCGTGTACCGCTTGATCAGCTACTACCTTCCCCCGATCTGGGGTTGGTTCTGCCTCAACTGGCTCCAGAAGCGCGACTACCTCTGAGCCCGAGAGTCAATCCTCGTCTGAATCACAGGTCCTTGCAATACCACCGGGTCGCGGTGCCCGTCGGGCAGTCGTCGATGACGCCCACCGTCCCGTACCCCAGACGGTCGTAGAAATCCGCTGTCAACACGTCGTACGTGAGCCCCATGAGTAGCCGGCATCCCAGTCGCTTCGCTTCGGTCTCGGCCGCGGCCATCAGACTCCGGGCCAGACCGCGACCTCGCAGCTGCTCCGTGACCCACAAGGCGTGCACCTGACAGCATCCGCCCCAGATACTCCCCGAAACACCTGCCAGCACCTGTTGGTCGTCGTCACGGACGAAGATCCCGAACTCCCTCTCAGCTCCGATACCGAGGGCCTTCACCGCAGCCAGGGCGAGTTGCTCCTCCAGCAGAGCGAGATCGAGCGCGTCAGGTTCGTCTTCAATGACCAGTTGGAAGGGGCCGTCCACCAGATCTTCGGTTCACATGCCCGCCTAGCCGGCGAACATTTGTTCCAGTAGTGTGGCGTCGTCGAAGTACGCGCGGAGCGCCTTGATCTTGTCGCCTTCGAAGTCGGCCACTGCGGCCGCTCCCAACAGGAGTCTCCGGCCGTTCGGCTCGACGACCACGTCGCCACTCAAGACGAAGGGTCCCGAGAAGGTGGCCGAGACACGGAACTCGGCGAATCCCTTTGATCCGACGACATCGATCGCGCTGATCTCGACCGAGACGTCGGACAATGCCTCCTCCACGAAGTCGAGGTTCTCGACGAGGCTTGCGAGACCGACGGCCATGATGTTGGGGGACCACACGGTCGCATCGTCGGTGAAGAGATCGGGAAGGGCCGCAAGGCCGTTCTCTCCGGGATCGATACAGGTCTGGAGAGCGCTACGCAACGTGGCGCCACGAGTGTTAGTTGCCATTGGGGCTCCTCATTACTGGTCGGGGTTAGATGCCGAGAATCTTTTGTTTCGCGGCGGTGAACTCGTCGTCCGACAGGACACCGGAGTCGTGGAGCGACGAGAGACGCTCGATCTCACTCAGGGTGTCCTCCGTACCTGGCGCCGGGGCGGGCGGGGCGGGCGGCGGCGCGGCGGGCTCGGCTTGATAAGCCTCCTCCGCACCTTGGTTCTTGCCGCGCTCGTATGCCGCCCCTCCGGCCACCATCATCGCCCTTCGGCGGGTCCTTCGACGTACCATTCCCATGCCTGCCTCCTCTATCTTGGCAATGTGTTGGCCTCTCGCAGTGGGGCCCGATAGCGGGCCCCGACACAGTCAATACTGCGCCTGATCGCGATAACGGGCATCCCCCAAATGAGATGACTCTCCTCGCGACTTGCCCTCGGGGCCGGCCCTCACCGACCGTTCAGCCCGTGTCCGCGTCGACCACTTCACAGGTGAGGCCGTCGGTTCGTCCGGCGACACGTCGGCAGTAGTGCACCCGCAGCCTCTGACCGGCGGAGAGCTCGGCGGGCTCGGAGAGCACCCACACCGATGTCGCCCAACTCGACGGTGGCCATCGCCAGGGATCGAGGGTGTGTACAACGCGTTCGTGTAGGTCGGCGCGGAAGGTGACCGCGACAGCGTTGACGAGGCCTGGTGCGTCGACCCGCAAGTCAACGCAGGCGCAGACCGACGGCTCGTCGAAGCGGGACAGGTCGATGGAACACAGCACGGTAGCGGGACCGCGTTGGGGCCAGGTGGCGACCACCTCTCCCTCGGTGAGCGTGTGGATTGGCCCCGGGATTGCCGCGTCGAGCAGCGGCTCGAAGTCGATGCCGTAGAGGTTCCGCCAACGCTCGACGGCCGAGCGTCCGAAGGCCCGCTGCCTGACCTCGGCTTCAGGGAGGAGTAGGGGACGAGCCACGAACGTCAACCGATGCGGGATCAGCCGTGCGCCGGGGGCCAGGAGCCGGCGACGGGCGTCGAGGGTGGTCTCTAGGATCTCCTCCTCGAGCGGTTCGTTGCCGATTACCTCGGCCACCAGGAGGTCGGCGGGTTCCGGCAGCTCGATCTGCCGCGACCAGCCGGGGATGAGCGTCACCCGATCGTGAACGCCGTTGACCTCGAACACGCGCTGGGCAACATCGGCGATGTCACTGGCCTCGACAGCGTAGACCTGCCGCGCTCCCGCCCGGGCTGCGGCTACCGCGAGGACACCGCTCCCCGTACCGATGTCGAGCACGACGTCCCCTGGACGCACCGCGACCGCCAACGCCGCCAGGTAGTCACCTGTGCGGCGTTCGTCGTGAAGCATTCGGGCATGTTCCATCGGGTCGGCCCAACCGGTGGTGGGCGCGCGGCCCGCATGGGGCACGACGAGGACGCTCTCCTCGATGAGGATGTTGATTGCACCCATCGTCGGCGCGAAGTCGGTCGCACCGCGGTTCTCGTCCTCGAGACGCGCTATGGCGTCACCCAGACTCAGTGGCTCCGAGAACAGCGCCAGGATGGAAAAACCCCGCGGGCCGATGTCGATGACCGTGCCGCCCGGCGAGTCGACGAGGACGTGACCCGACGCGTCACGTCGCGTGCGGATCCCGGGGGCGAGTTCCAGCTCGGTGTGCGGGGCCAGGTCGACGTACAGCATGCTCGTCGCATCATTCCACAGCAGCCGCTTGTTCGCATCGCCCCGACCGGGCGTATTCGACGTGCGACTCTCGCGCAAGTCACCCAGATTGGATGTTGACGCCAAAAGCGCCCACTTCTTAGGATCGTGCTGTTGACCCCCACTGTTGGGGGAATTATCCATGAGCGAGGCACTCGATTTGATTCTGACCCCCTACCCGTCACTTGAGGCCGCGCTGAGTGGCTTCGATGCGCTTGTCTATCAATGACTGAGCCTCAGACGCCCGGCCCTTCTTCGACCGCCCCTTGGCAGCTGTTGTTACGTGTGAGCGGTCGCGCGATCGCGACGGTGGCCGCGTTGGTGTGCCTCTATTACCTCGCTCCCCTCGAGCGGCCAATCGACTCGAGAACGATCGTCGGTCTCTGTTTCTCGGCGGGGTTGCTTATCGGAGTGTTGCTTCTCCAGGTTCGAGCGATCATTAGGTCGCCGATGCCCGGAATGCGGGCGATCGAGACCGTGGCCGTCTTCGGCCCACTGCTGATCATTTTTTTCGCCGTCACCTACTTCGTCATGGACGCGTCGTCGTTCACCGAGCCACTCACGCGGACCGACGCTCTGTACTTCGCGCTGACGGTGTTCTCGACGGTCGGATTCGGAGACATCGCCGCCGTCTCGCAAGCCGGACGTGCCGTGGTGGCCGTGCAGATCGCCGTCGATCTAGTGGCCGTGGGAGTCGGCCTCCGCGTCATCCTCGGCGCAGTCCAACAGGGGCGTCGGCATGTGCCGGAACCCGGTGCCGGACCAAGCAGCGGGTCCGACGCGGAGGAATAGCCCACGCGAACGGGCGGCACCTAGACCGGCGCTGTCTTGTAGGTCGGACCGGAATCCACCAATGTGGGTGATGCACCAGCTGTTCACATCGGCCAATCATGGACTTATGAGCGATCTCTTGGACGTCGACAATGTGCAGAACGAACCTGAAGTATCGAGATACACCATCGGACCGAACTGGTTGCCCGGTGCGCTCGTCGTCATCGCCTCGTTCCTAGCGGTGCTCGGTGCGACGAGCATGTGGGTTTGGGCGCAGGCGCTCGACACCGACGACTGGGTACAAACGAGCAGTGACCTACTCGCCGAGGATGAGGTGACCGAGTCCCTGTCCACCTATCTCGTCGACGAACTCTACGCCAATGTCGACGTGCCATCGGCGGTCGATGACCTTTTGCCGGAGGAATTGTCGGGCGCGTCCGATCAGATCGCCGCAGCGCTCCAGTCACGGGTCATCGATGTCGTTGATCGCCTCCTCAGCTCGGACCAGTTCGCCAAGCTCTGGGAGACCGCGAATAGAGAAATGCACGAGAGGTTCGTGGCGATTGTCACGAATGACACCCCGCCAAACGTCGACATCTCCGACGGCACGGTCACGATCGATCTCGGAGGGGCCGTCCAGTCGCTGAGTGAGAGCCTCGGGCTACCGGGCACGGTGACCGACCAGATTCCCGACGACGCTGGCCAGGTGACCGTGTTCCAGTCGGACGAACTCGCCTCCGTCCAGTCGGCGGTGCAAGTGCTCGACTTCATGGCGTGGTTTCTGCTCCTGCTGGTAGTACTTCTCTACGTGCTGGCCGTATTCCTCGCCCGAGGTCGCCGTTTCGCAATGCTGAGCATGGTCGGAGTCGGTTTGGTCGTGGCGGGGGTCGCAGTCCTGCTTCTGCAGGCGATCGGCGTCCGGGTAGTGGTCGACAACCTGGTAGTCAATACGTCCGATCAGTCGGTCGCAATCATCACCGGACAGGTGCTGACCGAGATGCTCCGCGAGTTGGCCTGGACAGAAATCGTGTACGGGGCACTGATCGCCGGCTTCGCCGCACTACTCGGCACGCACCGATGGGCCGTGTCAGTAAGGAACTGGGTGGCCCCCGCACTCCGTGCGCCAGTCGGCATCCTCATCGGCGAGGCAGCGCTGTTGTTCCTGCTGCTGTGGTGGTGGAACCCCGGTGATGCCTTCGACCACTGGATCACGGCAGTACTGTTGCTCGCACTCGTCATCGGCGCTCTGGTCACGTTGACGCTGCAGCTGCGGGACGAAGATATCGACGAACCGCTCGCCGTGCCGACGGAGTGATCGGCGAGGTCACCTCAGCCGTCGGTGGCCCAAGCCGTCATCGCCGTACTCGCTTGGCCTAACAGCGCAGTTCTTGAACCCTGAAACACGCTGTCGATGAAGGCGTCGATCAGTTTGGGTGTGGAGGCCGGATATTGTGTCGTGGCTGGTCAGGCTGCATATCGGTATTCGTTGATGAGTCCGTCGCA
>Ga0209013_10002682_pt1 | contig 16043 bp, 17 predicted proteins | sample Cruoilmetagenom2_FD_187291 | JGI IMG/M metagenome (GOLD analysis project Ga0209013, IMG submission 187291) | Oil polluted marine microbial communities from Coal Oil Point, Santa Barbara, California, USA - Sample 2 (SPAdes) (version 2) | ecosystem: Environmental > Aquatic > Marine > Oil seeps ... | reverse complement strand
CGCGGCATGGAAGGTTAAGGCTGGTTTGCCAATGCGATCTTCCACGACAAGGACGAGCCGAAGAAGCAATACGCCATCGACTTCTGGTTCAAGCCGGATGGCGAGCAGCTCACCCTCATGGATATCCGTGTTCAGAAGGGTCCGAAGCGCGACGGTGACGGCTACTTTATGATTACGCGGCTGCCTGTCGCCTGGTGGTGGCTGCCGGTGCAGGAGCACCCTGGCAGCATCGAAGGCGCACGGGCGTGGCACGTGCTAGCGGCCATCCATAACTACATCCTTGAGAACAAAGATGAGGATGGAAACATCACCGTGAAGGACGAGAAGACGGGCGAGGATCTCAAGCTGCAGTTCGTTGAGATGCATCGTCCAGTTCGCCACTTGAAGGGCGACGGCAAGTACTTCGCCTGCAGCGACTTCCGCAAGCCGGGCAGCAAGGACGAGTACTACGACCTCGACTTCTGGGTCGACGAGGACAGCGGTGATCTCAAGGTCAAAGAGGTGAAGGTGCACAAGGTCCCGGTACAGGAAGATGGCATCTGGACGCAAGTTGACCGCTATACCTTCGAAGGCATGGACTTCGAAGAAACGCTGTAGCCCGCGCCCGGCCCGCCCCCCAACGCGCCGGGTTGCGAAATTGGCCCGCTCTCTATGCAGAGAGCGGGCTTTTTCTTTCCGACTTTCCCGTCCGTGCTCGCGAAATTGTGAACGGCTCTTCGTGACCCCAGTCACACAGTTCGGACGTTGTTTCCCAGTAGTTTGAGGTCAACGCGGATGGCACTCGCCTTCGCGTGATGCTCTCCCCAATCGAAACAGACCTGGAGGAAATATCATGAAGACCATCTACCTCGTTCCGGCGCTTGCGGGCGCGCTTGTGTTCTCCACGGCCGCGGTGGCTGCGACCGGCGAGTACGGCGATATGTGTGCCATGGGCCTTGCGCTCGAGAAGAAGGTCGAGACCGACTGCTCGATCAATGGCGTGATCGGCGGCAAGACCTATTGCTTTGGCAATCAGCAGGCCAAGACCCTGTTCATGAAGGATCCGGAAGGCAACCTCGCCAAGGCTCAGGCGTACTACAGCAAGCAGTAGAGACGCATCGACCGCTCTTGCGGTAGGAGGCCCGCCGAGGTTCGGCGGGCCTTTTTCGTCTGGGGCGCACCCTGCCATGATTTGGCAGCACAATTGCCCATTGACCTCAGACGTTTTTTCTGACGATTCAGGTATGCATTCCCGGCCGACACGGCTCAAAACAAAGGTCTATGAGGAGATGTCTATGAAGAAGGTTGTTCTTGCCACCACGCTTGCTGGCGCCATGATGATTGCTTCCGGTTCGGCTGCACTCGCCGCCGGGGATTTGGGGGAATTCGGCAACAACTGCGCCTATGGTCTGACCCAGGGCAAGAAGAAGTTCACCGACTGCTCGATCCAGGAGATGGTCGGCGAAAAGCGCTATTGCTTCAGCAAGCAATCCGCCAAGGTAGCCTTCATGAAGGACCCGGAAGGCAACATCGCGAAAGCGGAAGAGGCCTTCGGGGCCGAGTAGCCGTCAAGATCGGCCAAGCTATTGAAGAGCCCGCTTCTCGCCGGAGCGGGCTCTTTCTTTCAGCTCACTACCTGCCGCCGCGCAGCCAAAAGCTTCGCCAGCGTGTCACGGGTCGATCGGTCGGCCCGGCCGTCGACCCGTTCGGGCCGAAAGTGCATCTGAAAGGCCTCCACCACCTTCTCCAAGCCTTTGCCGAAGGTCGAGGTCACCTCAACGCCATACCCATACTCTTGCAGTGCGCGCTGGAAGGCGGCGATGTCGTCGGATTCATCGCCCACGCCAAACCCTTCATCGCCCATCACAGGCGCCGGCGCGACCATAAGTCCGATGCCGGCGCGCGCGAGCCTCGCCCAGTCGAACTTCTCGCCGGGATCGCGTTTACGCCCCGGTGCGATATCGGAATGCGCCAGCACGCGTGACGCCGGGATCGGATGGCGGCCGAGAATATCGAGGCAGAGCGCCTCGACGGCGCGCATCTGCACATCCGGAAACGCCGGATAGTCGAAGTCGTGACCCGGGTTGTGGATCTCGATGCCGATGGAGCAGGAATTGAGGTCGGTCTCGCCGGCCCAATAGCTTTGGCCTGCGTGCCACGCTCGCGCACTCTCGGCGACTATCTGCACGATACGCCCGGACTCATCGATGAGGTAATGGGCGGAGACCCCGGACTCCTCGCGGGTCAACCAGTCGAGCGCGCCGGCCGCCGTCTCCATACCGGTGTAGTGGAGGATCAGCATGTCGGGTGTGCGCGCTGCGACCCGCGCTTCGCAGTTCGGCGATGGACACCACTCGGTTGCGTGTTTGCTATCCGGGGCACTCATTCAGTCGGCCCACACACCGGCAGCGCTTTAGAGACCACGCTCCTTGGCGATCGCCTCGTAGGCCTCGTTGATGGTCGCGACCTTCTCCGTGGCGATGGAGACGAACTCCTCCGGAACACCGCGGGCGATCAGCTTGTCAGGGTGGTTCTCCGCGATGAGACTGCGGTAGTGAGCTTTCAGCTCGTCATTACCAATCGCGGGCTCAACCCCGAGCACGTCATAAGGATTGCGCTTGGCAGCGACCACGTGGCGCGCCTTGATGTAGCTGAACTCCGTCTCGGTGAAACCAAAGCGGTTGGCGACTTGAGCGAGGAACTCTTCCTCCCCGGGATGAAGCTGGTCGTCGGCCTTGGCGATATGGAACAAGCCGTCGATCACGTCCTCGAGCAGCTTCCTGTTGCCCTTGAACATGGTCGCCAGCTGTTCGGCATATGCCTCGTATCCAGACACGTCTTGCTTGGCCAGGTTGAACACGCGGGCCACGTTCTTCATCTCGCCTTCCGGCACTTTGAAGACTTCCTTGAAGGCGTTGACCTCGTCCATGGTGACGACGCCGTCCGCCTTGGCCATCTTGGCGCCAAGTGCGATCACGCCAACGGTAAAGGCAACCTGGTCGCCGCCTTCTTCGCCGTCTTTCACCTGATCGCGGTCGATCACATAATGTCCGGCCACGCCGCCAAGGAGCGCGCCGATGGGCCCTCCAACCGCTAGGCCTGCGGCAGCGCCTGCGAGCTTTCCCCAAACTGACATGACCGTCGTCCCCTAAGCTTTGATGCGTTGGTCCAAGCATACGGGCCCTTGTCCAGAGCCGCACGCGCGTAAATCCTTGATCCCTATCCCCGCAGAGTGGCGAGGATAGACATTTTCGGCTCATCGACCTCCAAACCGGACCGCAAGCGGCGCTCCACATGCCAGGAGCGGACGAAGGTCCAGATGGCAAACCAGATGGCGGCCAAGGCGTTGGCGGCACTGGCGATCCAGAGAAATGTGACACCGAGCTCGAACAGGTTGGCGGCGGCAATAATGAAGGCCTGCACCACAATGGCGAAGCCGCCGGCCATGACGATGGCGGCACAGAGCGAAATGATGAAGACGACGAGCGGATTTCCGCTCTTTGCGGCGCTCTCGGGCGCTGGCGTTTCGGACGCTTCGGTGCTCATCGGCTCAGGCGGATCCTCGAAAAATTGGCTCCGGGACCTTCCAAAATGGCCCGGGGACCCTTCATTAGCCGGGCCAACCCCGGGTTACAAGGGCTCAAATAGGCAACGATTGGGGGGTCAAATCGGGGCCGATTGGGGGCCCTTCCGCTACGAAGCGGGACGGAGGCATGACAAGGGCCGGCTGGCGGTCTATCCACACCCCTTCCAGCGCGAGGAGCAAGAGGCGAGGCATGGCGATTTACGAGCTTGACGGGCAGAGCCCCGAGTTCCCGGCGGACGACCTGTATTGGGTGGCCGAGACCGCAACCGTGGTCGGCAAGGTGCGGCTCCATTCCGACGTGAGCATCTGGTACGGCTCGGTGCTGCGCGGCGACAATGAGTGGATCGACATCGGCGCGCGCTCGCAGATCCAGGACAACGCCACGCTCCACACCGACCCCGGCTTTCCGTTGGACATCGGCCACGATTGCGTCATCGGCCACAACGTCATCCTGCATGGCTGCACCATCGGCAATCAAACCTTGATCGGCATGGGCACGACGATCCTGAACGGCGCGAGGATCGGCGCCAACTGCCTGGTCGGCGCCAACGCCCTCATTACCGAAGGCAAGGAATTTCCCGACAACTCTGTGATCCTTGGCGCGCCGGCCAAAGCGTTGCGCGAGGTCGACGACAAGGCTCGCGCCATGATCGCGCGCGGCGCCGACGTCTACGTAAAACGCTGGAAACAATACGCGGCGGGCTTGAAGCGCATCGCCTGATGCGGGGACACTCCGCATCATGAGCGGCACAACCCAAGCAACCTGGCAATTCTTCATCGATCGCGGCGGCACGTTCACCGACATCGTGGGCCGCGCGCCTGACGGCAGGCTCGTCACCACCAAACTCTTATCCGAAAATCCGGCGGCCTACGACGACGCCGCCATCGCCGGTATCGCCGATCTGATTGGCGTGCCGCGTTCGAGGCCGCTGCCGCCGCAAGCCATCGGCAGCGTGCGCATGGGCACGACTGTTGCCACCAATGCGCTGCTGGAGCGCAGGGGCGATCCCACGCTCCTGATCGTCAGCCAAGGGTTCCGCGATGCGCTGGAGATCGGCTACCAGGCACGGCCCAAGATCTTCTCGCGGCAAATCGAAAAACCGTCGATGCTTTACCGCGCCGTCGCCGAAGTACCCGAGCGCGTGCGTGCCGACGGCACCATTGAGGTGCCGCTCGATCTCGACGCGACACGCTCTGCCATGGAGGCCGCACGAAAAGACGGCCTCGATGCGGTCGCCATCGTGTTCATGCACGCTTATGCGTTTCCGACACACGAACGGGCCGCCGCCGAGATCGCACGCGAACTCGGCTTCACGCAGATCTCCGTGAGCAACGAGGTCAGCCCGCTGGTCAAGTTCGTGGGCCGTGGCGATACAACCGTGGTCGATGCGTATTTGTCGCCGCTGCTCCGCCGCTACGTGGACCGCGTGGCGCGGGCGCTGTCGGCACATCGCGAAGACGCCGGTCCGCGATTGCTGTTCATGCAGTCCTCGGGCGGGCTGACGTCGGCGAATCTGTTCCGCGGCAAGGATGCGATCCTCTCCGGCCCCGCGGGCGGCGTGGTGGGCGCGGTGGAAACGGCGGATACCGCCGGCTTCACCAAAGTCATCGGCTTCGACATGGGCGGCACCTCCACGGATGTCTGCCACTATGACGGAGCGTATGAGCGCACCTTCGAAAGCGAGGTAGCGGGCGCGCGCGTCCGTGCGCCAATGATGCTCATTCACACGGTCGCCGCGGGCGGTGGCTCGATCCTTCATTATGACGAGGCCCGGTTCCGCGTGGGTCCGGATTCGGCCGGCGCGGATCCAGGACCGCGCGCTTATGGGCGCGGCGGCCCGCTCACGGTCACCGACGCGAATGTCATGACCGGCAAGCTCCAGCCGGACCTCTTCCCAAAGATCTTCGGACCCGGTCAGGACCAAGCGTTGGACCGCGCCGCCGTCGCGCGCGCCTTCAACGCGCTGGCGCGCAAGCTCGGCGATGGGCGCAACGCGGAAGAGATCGCAGACGGCTTTATCAGAATTGCCGTCGCCAACATGGCGAACGCGATCAAGACGATCTCCGTGCAGCGCGGCTACGACGTCTCCGAATATGTGATGAACTCGTTCGGTGGCGCCGGCGGCCAGCATGCCTGCCTTGTGGCCGAGGCGCTCGGCATCCAACACGTGCTGCTGCATCCGCTGTCGGGCGTGCTGTCGGCCTACGGCATGGGACTCGCAAGCTTGCGGGCGGCGCGCACGCACGCGGTGCTGACGCCGTTCGAGGCGGACGGGCTCCTGAGACTTGCCGAAATCAGCGCGCCCCTTGAGGCGGACGCGCGCGACGAGCTGGTGCGTCAAGGCGTGGACGCCAGCGACGTCACCGTCACGGCGCAAGCACATCTGCGCTACGAAGGCACGGACAGTTCCCTCCCCGTTCCCGTGGGCAAACTCACGGGCATGCGCGCGCTGTTCGAAACCGCGCATCAACAGCGCTTCGGCTTTATCAGCCCCGAGAAAGACATCGAGATCGAGGCGGTGGAAGTGGAAGCGGTGGGCGGCGGCGCGCTGATCGAAGAGCACGACGTTGCGTCTTCGGATAGCACATCCGCGCCGAAGCCGAGCGAGCATGCCGACATGTTCACCCACGGGCAATGGCGGAAGGTCCCGGTCTACCGGCGCGAGACGCTTGCGCGCAGCATGCGTGTGGCCGGGCCCGCACTCATCATCGAACCGCATCAGACGGTTGCGATCGAGCCGGCATGGCGCGCGGACGTCACGGCAAAGAACCATCTCCTCCTGACACACGCCGCCGAGGGGACCGAAGCCAAGGTCGGCAAGAAGGCCGACCCCGTGATGCTCGAAGTGTTCAACAACCTCTTCGTGTCGGTGGCCGAGCAGATGGGCTACGCGCTTCAGAACACGGCGCGGTCGGTCAACATCAAGGAACGGCTCGACTTCTCCTGCGCCATCTTCGACGACGAGGGGCATCTCATCGCCAACGCGCCGCACATCCCTGTGCATCTCGGGTCCATGGATCGAAGCGTGGAGACGATCCAGCGGGAGGTGGGCCGCGCCTTGAAGCCGGGTGACGTGTGGATGCTGAACGCGCCCTATAACGGCGGCACGCATCTGCCCGACATCACCGTGGTGACGCCGGTCTTCGCCGAGAATGATACCGAGCTTTTGTTCTTCGTTGCCGCGCGCGGCCATCACGCCGACATCGGCGGCATTGCGCCGGGCTCCATGAGCCCCAAGGCGACATCAATTCACGAGGAAGGCATCTATATCGATCCCTTCAAGCTGGTCGAGCATGGCCGCTTTCGCGAGGACGCCACGTGTGCGCTCCTCACCGAGGGGCCCTACCCCGTGCGCAACCTGGCGCAGAACATCGCCGACCTGAAAGCGCAGGTCGCCGCAAACGAAAAAGGTGTCATCGAGCTGCGCAAGATGGTGCGCCATTACGAGCTCGACACGGTCAAGGCTTACATGGGCCATGTGCAGGACAACGCCGCGGACGCGGTGCGCGCAGTCATCGGCAAGCTGAAGGCCGCGCGTTTCGAGGTGGAGACCGATCAGGGCAGCGTGATCAAGGTCACCATCGGCATCGACAGGAAAGCCAAAACAGCGACGGTCGATTTCACCGGCACGAGCGCGCAAGGCACGACCACGTTCAACGCGCCGGAGCCCATCACGCGGGCTTGCGTGCTCTATGTCTTCCGCACGCTGGTGGACGAAGACATCCCGCTGAACGCGGGCTGCTTACGCCACATCAAGATCGTGGTGCCGAAGGACTCACTCTTGAAGCCGAACTATCCCGCGCCTGTCGCGGGCGGCAATGTCGAAACCAGCCAGACCATCGTGAACTGTCTCTACGGTGCGCTCGGCGCACTGGGCTCCGCGCAAGGCACGATGAACAACCTCACTTTCGGCAATGCGCGCTTCCAGTATTACGAGACAATCTGCTCCGGTGCGCCGGCCGGCCCGGGCTTCGACGGCGCCTCTGCCGTACAGACACACATGACCAATTCACGGCTGACCGACCCCGAAGTGCTGGAGCTGCGGTACCCCGTGCTACTGGAGCGCTTCGAGATCGCGCGTGGCTCGGGCGGCAAAGGCGAATGGTGCGCAGGCGACGGAACACGTCGCGTCATCCGCTTTCTGGAGGAGATGGACTGCGCGATCCTGTCGGGCTTCCGCAACGTGCGTCCCTTCGGAACGAAGGGCGGCGCGGCGGGACAGATAGGTGAGAACTGGGTGCGGCGCGCGGGAGGTCACTTGGAACGCCTCAAGGGCGCCGACCAGACGGTCATCGCTGCCGGCGAAGCGGTCATCATCAAGACACCCACCGGCGGCGGCTACGGGACGCTCGCGTCTAAAGGCCGTCGATCTCGGTGATACTCATCACAATCGGGGCATGATGGTGCGCCGTGTGCGCCGGGATGGGCGTGCCGCGCACTTGCACGTCCTTGCCCACGAACTCGTCGAGCCCCGCGTGAAGCGCGTCAACGGAGAAGACGTGGATGGTCGCAACGTCATCGACATTGTCCATGTCGTCTTCGCCGGTAAGGCAGGTTGGCGCGGGCAATGTGAGGATGAAGGCCTGCTCGGGACGTCCCGCCGCATCCTCGAACTGACCGAGCGAGAGCCGCCCTTCGGCGATCGCGCCATCGGCATTGGACCGCATGCAGGAGGCCGCCTGCGCGCTCGGTACCGCGAGCATCACGACGAGGGTTAGCAGCAGGCCGGCAATTCTCATCAATCGGCCCCCAATTGTTCAGGCTAGAAGCTCACCGTCCCCTTCTTGGCGTGGTACACGGTGACGTTCTTGTCTGCCTCGATCACGCCGGACGTCGTGTAGGAGTGCGGCGCAAATTGTACCGTCGCGCGGCATTCGTCGCTTTGGGTCGCGCCGCAATCGGCCAGGGTCTTCATCGCGGACTCAGGCTCGATCACGTCGATATCCACGTAGACGCCGGCGTCCGTGGTGCACTCATAGCCGATGACATCGCCGGCGCGCCCGCCCTTCACGCAAAAGCCGACCAGCTCGACCTGTTCACCGAGGAACTTCTGAGGGTCCTTGGACAGCTCCTTCAAGTCGGTGGGCTCGGCGGACGCCACGGGCGCGGCGAAGACCAGCGCGGAAATCATACAAGCGGCGGAAAAGTTCACGCGATGCATTTGTCTCAACCTTCGTTTGTTGCTGGCCCCGGGAGGGGCTTGTCGGCCCGCATCCTACAGAGCGACTCACGGAAGGAAAGCCTGTCTTTCGCGCAAAGATTAAGGGCGCGGGATCGAAATCCCGCGCCCCTTGGAAAGCGTGGCCTCACGGCCGGCTCGTTCGCAGGGGGAGAGCGCTAGACCGCTTTCGGCGTGCCGCTGGGGCGCTGCTCGGCCATGAACTGGTCGAACTCGGCCTTGTCCTTCGCGTGACGCAGGCGCTTCAGGAAGGATTGAAACTCCTTCGCTTCGTCCTCCAGCCGCCTCAGGGTCTCTTCGCGGTACTCGTCGAAGGCATGGTTGCCGGTCGTGGAGAAGCCGCCACCGCTGCCAAACCGGCGGGCCTCATCGGTGAAATACTGCCGCCAATCAGTCTTATTTCCGCATCCCATTCGTCCACTCCAGATGAGATAGGCCAAAACGCCAAGGCCAATAGGCCACCACACGATGAAACCGAGGATCGTTGCCGCGATCCAAGCCGGCTTCCCGTAGTCGTCTAAGGTCGCAACTAGGTGCATCAGGTCCTTCCTTACGTGTGAATGTTATTCACATTTACATTATGTTGGGATGGTTGGCAAGTTGGTCAAGGGAACGCCGCAAATCCCCCTCAGATATGGGGTTGAAACAGCCGCCCGCGTAGGGGCAAACAAAGAAAATTTAACCCCCTGGAGAGATGCTTGGCCGTCAATTCGCTGAAAATTGCAGGCGTGTGTGGGTCTTCGAGGGCGTTTCAATGAGTTTTGCGTATCGCCGATTGGTCGGTCTTTGGGTGGTTGCCGCTTTGGTGGCCGGGGTGGCTTTTGGGGGGCCCGTGCTGGCCCGCGCGCTGAAAGACCATAAACCGCACAAGGGCGTGACCCGCGCCCACACCATGCCGATCCAGGGGATCGACGTCTCCTACTGGCAGGGCGACATCGACTGGCGCAAGGTGCGCGAGGCCGGCATCCAGTTCGCCTTTATCAAGGCGACCGAGGGCGGCGACCATCTGGATCCTAAGTTCCTCCAGAATTGGCACGCTGCGAAGCGCGCAGGCGTTGCCCGCGGCGCCTACCACTTCATCTATTGGTGCCGCCTCGCATCCGAACAGGCCGATTGGTTCGTGCGCAACGTGCCGCGCGACCCGGATGCGCTGCCGCCCGTGCTCGACCTGGAGTGGCACACCCACTCCAAGACCTGCCCGAAGAAGATCTCGCGCAAGCTGGCGCTGAAGAAGACCAAGATCATCCTGGAGGCCATGGAGCGGCACACGGGCAAGCGCCCGATCATCTACACCGACCCGGCCTTCCACAAAGACGTTCTGAAGGGCGAGCTCAAGAGCTACCATTATTGGCTGCGTTCGGTGGCCGCCGAGCCTCACAAGATTTACGGCGACCGGAGCTGGGCGTTCTGGCAGTTCACCACCACAGGCAGCGTGCCGGGGATCGACGGGCACGTCGACCGCAATATCTACAACGGCTCGCCGAGCGATTGGGACCGCGTGCTGAGATGGCTCGAGGCGAGCCGCTAGCTCTCAAGCGTCGACCCGTCCTCCTCGCTTTCGGAGAGAACGCCGAGTCCTTTCAAGTAGATGAGCAGCCCGCTCTCAAGGACCTCTTCGGAGGTCATGGGGACTTTGCGCGCCGCCCTGCCCTCTTGGGCAAACAGCGAGGCGACGCCATGCGCCATGGTCCAGATGTGCAGGCTGACCAGCTTGATCGGCGGCCGTTCGTCTTCCGGCAGCTGACGGCATAGCGCCTCGGCGGCCTTTTGGAGAACGTCGAAGGCTTGCTCGGCGGCGGGGATGTTCTCGCCTTCGGTGCCCGGCGCCAAGCCGCTCTCGAACATCACCGTGTAGCTGGCCGGCTCTTCGCGGGCGAAGGCGAGATAAGCCCGGCCCAAATTTTCGAACGCGGACAGCGGCGTCGGAATGCCGTTGTTCCATGCCGCGTCGAGCCGCGCGGCGAAGCGCTCGAAGCCGCTGCGGGCGACCTCGGCAAGGAGCGCATCGCGATCACGGAAATGGCGATAGGGCGCGGCGGGGCTGACCCCGGCCAGCCGCGCGGCCTCGGTCAGGCTGAAGCCGAATGCGCCATGCTCTTCGATGAGCTTGCGCGCCGCCTCCAGCAGCACCTCTTTCAGGTTGCCGTGATGATATGAGCCTGAACGCCGCCAGCCGCGGCCTGAGTGAGTCATGTAAACGGCTTTTACATCAAAGGCCTGGCGGCGGCTAGCGCCTGTCGAAAGGAGTTGGGTACGGCCGCTCGCGCGCGGGCAAGGCCCTTAGGCGTCGTGATAGGTTTTTCCCGTGAATCGCCTGTCAGGCGTTGTTCGAACCCGCACGAGCAGACCCGATGAAAGAACGAACGGCCGGAAGCCGACGCAAACGCGTCCCGAAGAAGACGGCCGCGAAAAACGCCGCCGTCGTTCCGTCTGGCCAGCATTGCTCCCGCCATCGCCGGCATTCTCACCACCATTGTGTTCTTCGCATTCGGAGACACATTCCTGGCGGACCTGAGCAATCACCTGCGCACGGTCGTGCTGTTCGCCTTCCTCTTCGGCGTGATGACCCACGCCGACGCGGTTGCCGAATATCTCGGCGAGCCCTACGGCACCTTGATCCTGACCCTTTCGGTCATCGTCATCGAAGTTGCGCTGCTGGCTTCGATCATGATCCACGGCGAAAACAATCCGACGCTCGCCCGCGATGCGATGTTCGCCACCTTGATGATTGTGCTGAACGGCATGGTCGGCATAGCGCTTCTCATCTGTGCGCTGCGCTATTGGGAGCAAGATTACAATTTGGCGGGCGCGCGCTCCTTCCTCGTCGTCATCACCGCGCTTTCCGTCTTCGCGCTCATCCTGCCCAACTATACGAAGGCACCGCCGGACCCGATCAACGCGCCCGGCAAAGCATGGATGTTCCTCGCCGTCACGCTGCTGTTCTACGGCGTGTTCCTCGCTATTCAGACGCTACGGCACCGCGCCTTCTTCGACGAGCCCGCCGAAGCTGTGGCAGCGAGCCCCAAGCGTGGAGACAGGAAGGCGGCGACCGGGTCGCTCGCGTACCACGTGGCCATGCTGATCCTGTCGCTTCTACCCGTGGTGCTGCTCGCCGAATATCTCGCGGTCATCGTCGATTACGGCATCGAGGATCTCGACCTGCCCGACGAGCTTGGCGGCATCTTGATCGCCATTCTGGTCTTGGCGCCGGAAGCCCTCACGGCGTTTCATGCCGCACTCGCCAATCGCCTTCAGCGGGCGGTGAATGTCTGCCTGGGCTCCGCCCTGTCGACGATCGGCCTCACGATCCCTGCCGTATTGCTGATCGGCATGGTCACCGGGCGCGACGTGCATCTGGGGCTGACCGGGACCGAGACGGTGCTGCTGGTCCTCACCCTTTTCATCAGCGGCCTCACATTCGGCGGCGGGCGCACCAACGTGCTGCAAGGCGTCGTCCACCTGCTTCTGTTCTTCGTCTATATCCTTTTGATCTTCAGCCCTTGAGCGGACGGACGGGCAGCGGACGTCCCGGAATTCCTGCTATTCCCTTCATATGCGGAATTTCGCTACACTCGCGCCGAAATTACCAAGGGAGTGTCGTCATATGCAGCGTCGTGGCATTGGATTTGCCGACCATCTGCCCTCTCGGCTGATCGCCGGCATCGCCGCGATCGCTGTCGCTGGCGTGGCCAGCCTGGCCGTCGGGCAAAGCGCCAAAAAAGGCCCTTGCACCGACGACGCCATGATCGTCTTCGATGCGTCCGGCTCCATGTCCGGAAACCAAACTCTGGGTATCCCGAATTCACGCCCGCGCATAGATGAGTTGCGTTCAGCACTGGGCCACGTCCTACCGAGTGCCACGCGGTTCCGCCGCGTCGGCCTCGTGACGTACGGTCCAGGTCCCTACAATCAGTGCAACGTCACCCTCAACCTCAAGCCAACCATCGACGCCGCCAAGCCCATCATGCGCGTGGTGAACCGGTTGATCCCGGCCGGCAAGACGCCGCTGACCGAGGGCTTTGAGCAAGCGGCCGAAGCGCTCGACTTCCGCAATAAGCCGGGCGTCATTGTCCTGGTGACCGACGGCGAGGAAACCTGCGGGCGCTCACCTTGCGAGCTGGCCAAGCTGCTCCACCAAGAAGCGTACCAGCTCACCATCCACGTCATCGCGTTCCGCTATTCCGGATTCTCCTGGACCGGCGGCAACAACTTCATGGATCTGATGTGCGTCGCCGACGAAAACAACGGCCTGTACATCAAGGCCAACGACGAGGGCGAGCTCATCGACGCTCTGGAAAAGACATTGGATTGCCCGATGGTCTCCCAGGCTCCGCTCAGGCAAATTCGCTAGTCTTTCGTCGCACTCAGCACGCGACGGTCCGATAGATTGCCCAAAGGGGACGATGCCTTATGGCGCTGATCCGTGCGGTGTTGTTGGGGTTGAGCGCGCTCGCGGTTTTCTGCGTGAGCACGGCACATGCCGAAGACATAGGTTCAACAAAAAACCTCGGCCCAGCCGAAGACGCCGGCGTGCTCGCGCGCTGTTGGACCTCCGAGGCGCTCGCCGGGTCGAAAGCTGAGCTCAAGGCTCCGCCGTCCGCCACGCGGTTCGATCTGAAAGCGCTGAGGACGGAAGCTCTGCCCGATCCGGAGCCGGTATCGGAGGAATTGCGCGGCTCGATCCGCAGCGTCGATCTGCCGGACGGCGAGAAGCTAATCGCGCTTACCTTCGACTTGTGCGAAAGCGGCGGCCGCCGCGCCGGATATGATTACCGCGTGGTCGATCTCCTGCGGAAGGAGGGCATCAAAGCAACCTTCTTCGCCGGCGGAAAGTGGCTGGAGAGCCATCCTGAGCGCGCCCAGCAATTGATTGCCGACCCCAATTTCGAAATTGGCGGCCATGGTCTTCGCCATCGAGACTTTACGAAGGCGAGCAAAGCAACGCTGAGCGACGAGGTCCGTCTGACCGAGGCCGCCTATGCCCGGGCGAAAAGCGCTCTCAAAGCCCGCGCCTGCGCCACGGACCCCGCGCCCGACATTCAGACACGCATGACCTTGATGCGGTTTCCTTACGGGCGGTGCAATGCCAAGGCGCTGACCGCGGTGGCCGAGGCGGGGCAACTCGCGGTCCAATGGGACATCGTGACGGGCGATCCCGATCCGCGCATCTCGGCCAAGACCATGGCCAATACGATTCTCACGAAGGCCCATCCGGGCGCCATCGTCGTGGCGCACGCGAACGGGCGCGGTCGGAGAACCGCAGAAGCTCTCGCGCTCGCCCTGCCGAAGCTCAAGAGCCAAGGCTACGAGTTCGTCACGGTCGGCGAATTGCTCGCCGCAGGAAAACCCGTCATCGCGGAAACGTGCTATCTCAGTCGTCCAGGAGACAATCGAGCTCGCGTGGCGCGCGCCAAACGGCGCAAGACAAAGAATGGATCACTCTCCACTTTCCGGCAGCGCTGATCTTTCGGTTGGACGGCTTCGCCCACCTTCGGAACAAGACTGCGCCAGGCTCGCTGAGGCCATTGTCGCGATGCCGCCGTGGTCGCAGATGGGCTACTCCGCCGAGGCGATGACGCGCTTTCTCGCCGCTCGCGACGATGGCGCCCGCCGCTATGTCATCGACGTCGACGGCGCGCCCGCCGGCGCCGTCTCGATCCGCTACCCCTGGCTCCTTGGGCCGTATGTCGAGTTGCTGGCCATCCTGCCCGCATCCCAAGGGCGCGGCTTGGGGGCGGCCGTCCTCAATTGGCTCGCGCAGGAGGCAAGCCGCTTAGAGGCCCGGAATCTCTGGGTGTGTGCTTCGCGCGGCAACGCGTCGGCCTTACGCTTTTACCAGCGTCACGGATTTGAGGAGACCGCCGCGCTGCCGGACCTCGTCGCCGACGGGTTCGAGGATATCCTGCTGCGCCGTACGCTTTTCCACAGCTTTTCCTGACCGCCTTAGGCGCCACGTTCCGCGCTCAAACGGACCCGCCCCATTCGTGGCGGAAATCCGGGATTTGGAAAAAAATTTCGGTTTGGGACGAACCAAAAAGGCCCAATCAACGTTGTTTGCATCAGCTTGCAGCTCTTCACGATTGTGCGGCGCAGCAAGAAAACACCTTGGCACGACTTGAGGGGACCCAGTAAAATCCGACAGTTCGGCAACGGGCACCCCCCAATCGGAAAGGAGAGCTTCCGATGGAACTCACAGCCAAACTGACCGCCGTGATGGCGATCGTATCTTTCGGTTTCCTCGCCGCCGTCATCCTAGGGATGATCTAAGAGCGAGGCTTTCGGCCCCTTAGGGCCGCCACCGACAGTTCAATGAAGCGTGGCGCCTCCGGCGAACCTAATCGCCTGGGCGGTCTCGGACGTCGGCGTTGTCTTACGCGGCGGCGTCTGCGGCCCGCTTGGGATCGTAGCTGAGGATGGGCCCGAGCCAACGCTCGGCCTCCTCGACGGTCCAGCCCTTTCGCGCGGCGTAATCGGCGACTTGATCGCGGCCGATCTTGCCGATGCCGAAATAACGGCTCTCGGGGTGGGAGAAATAGAGACCCGACACGGCGGCCGCGGGCCACATGGCGCAAGACTCCGTGAGCTTCACGCCGATCTTGTTCTCCGCATCGAGCAGCGTGAACAGCGTGCGCTTCTCGGTGTGGTCGGGCTGGGCCGGATAGCCGGGCGCCGGACGGATGCCGGCATAATTCTCGGCGATGAGCTGCTCGTTCGAGAGCGTCTCGTCCGGCGCGTAACCCCACAGCTCACGGCGCACCTTCTCATGTAGCGCCTCGGCAAAAGCTTCCGCCAGCCGGTCGGCGAGCGACTTGACCAGGATCTTCGAGTAATCGTCATTGGCGCGTTCGAAGCGCCGCGCCACGTCCTCCTCGCCGATACCGGCGGTGACTGCGAAGCCACCAACATAGTCGGCGATCCCCGTCTCTTTCGGTGCGACGAAGTCGGCGAGCGCGAGATTGGGCTTTGATCCATCGCGCCGCATTTGCTGGCGGAGCGTGTGGAGCGTGGCGAGCGGGATCTTCCGTGTCTCGTCGGCGAAGAGCGCGATGTCGTCGCCCACCGTATTGGCGGGCCAAAAACCGACTACGGCGTTCGCCGTCAGCCATTTCTCGTCAATGATCTGCTTCAGCATGGCTTGCGCATCGTCGAACAGGTGACGCGCGGCCTCGCCGTATTTGTCGTCGTCGAGAATGCGCGGGTACTGGCCCTTCAACTCCCAAGTCTGGAAGAAGGGCGTCCAGTCGATATAGCGCGCGAGCGTTGCGAGGTCGTAGCTCTCGATGACACGCGCACCGAAA
>Ga0209013_10002681_pt1 | contig 16047 bp, 15 predicted proteins | sample Cruoilmetagenom2_FD_187291 | JGI IMG/M metagenome (GOLD analysis project Ga0209013, IMG submission 187291) | Oil polluted marine microbial communities from Coal Oil Point, Santa Barbara, California, USA - Sample 2 (SPAdes) (version 2) | ecosystem: Environmental > Aquatic > Marine > Oil seeps ... | reverse complement strand
AAACCCGATGTTGTTCTCACCTACACTATTAAACCTAATCTATATGGAGGATTGGCTTGTAGATTAACAAATACTCCATGTATAAATAACATTACGGGATTAGGAAGTGGATTTAGCAAAAGTCCAATGCTGAAACTCTTTTTAACAACATTATATAAAGTTAGTCTAAAAAAATCCGCTTGTGTATTCTTTCAAAATACACAAGATATGGAGGACTTAACAAAAAGAAAAATTGTACAAGGTCCAACTAAGCTTATACCGGGTTCTGGAGTAAACTTAGAAGAATATGGGATGAAAGATTTTCCAAAAGAAGAAGATGCATCCTTCATTTTCATTGGAAGAATAATGAAGGATAAAGGCATAGATCAATATTTGGAAGCTGCAAAAATAATTAAACAAATGCACCCAAACACTATGTTTAGGATAGTGGGTTTCGTTGAAGAAACTCAATCCCACTATAATGATTTAATAAAAAATTATGAAGATGAAGGTATAATTTCCTTTTTGGGTTACCAAGCGAATGTGAAGCCTTTTATAGAAAATGCCCATTGTATTATTCAAGCTTCTCACGGTGGAGAAGGGTTATCGAATGTACTTTTAGAAACAGCTGCCACTGGAAGAGTGTTAATAGCTTCTAATATTCCTGGTTGTAAAGAAACAATAGATGAAGGTAGAAATGGATTTATATTCGAGAAAAAAAACACAAATGATTTAGTTGATAAAATTGAAAAATTCATTTCCCTACCTTATATTGAAAAACAGATGTATGGAATGTATTCAAGAAAGAAAATAGAGAATGAGTTTAATAGAGAAATTGTTGTTTCAGCTTATTTGAAAGCCGTGAAAACAATTGTGAGGGGTTAAAAATGGATTACAAAAAGATTATAAAAAATCAAGAGATGAGATTTAAAATTTTAAACTCATTAAGATATATTCCAGATATTATAATGATAGATTTTCAATACAGACTTAAACTTAAAAGAAGACCTGCTATTAAGTCTCCTAAAAGATTTACTGAGAAACTGCAATGGTATAAATTAAATTATCGTGATCCTCTTATGAGTATTGGGTCAGATAAATATGAAGTCAGAGAATATGTAAATTCAAAAGGATTAGGCGAAACACTTACTAAGCTCTATGGAGTGTTTGAAAAACCAGAACAAATAGAGTTTAGTAAATTACCAGATAAATTTGTTTTAAAAACAACTAACGGAAGTGGTACGAACTATTTTTGCAGAGATAAAAGAAAGTTTCCTTTTAAAGAAATAAAACACAGCCTTTCTTTTTGGTTAAGTAGAAACATTTATGCTTCTGGTAGAGAGTGGTCATATAAGAATATTATGCCTAGAATTGTAGTTGAAGAATTATTAGAAGACAAAAAAAATCCCTTTCAAGGTATAAATGATTATAAGTTTATGTGTTTCAATGGAATTCCAAGTTACATTGTTCTTGATGTTGATAGACATGTAAAGCATAAAAGAAATATTTATGATATTAATTGGAATTTATTAAACGTAAGTACAGATCATTCAAATATTGATCAAAATATTGAAGAGCCAGATGGATTAGCAGAAATGTTAGAAGTAGCAAAAAAACTCTCTGCCGACTTTCCTTTTGTAAGAGTAGATTTATATTGGGTGAATGAAAAAGTATATTTCGGAGAGTTAACATTTTATCCTTGGACAGGTTATGTGCAATTTACACCGGATGAGTTTGATTTTGAATTAGGAGAACAATTTAAATTGCCAAGTATTAAAAACGAAAGAAGTGTTTAAATGAAAGTATTATTTTGTCATGATGGTCCTCTGAGAAAAGATGAAGACTCTAATTATTACGGCATTGCTCATAATGATGAACTTTTTTCTAGATATTTTAATATTGCAGACAAGTTAGCGGTGGCAATTAGAATTGCTGAAATTTCTAGAAAAGAAGCAGAAGAAAAATTCACAAATATCACTTTAACTCCACTTGAAATTATTGAGTGTCCTAATACTGCAACTATAAAAGGTATGGTTCTACGTAGAAATGAATTTAAAAACATTATCAGTGACAGTGTCAAAAATGCCGATTATATAGTGGCTAGATTACCAAGTATAGTTGGAAATGCAGCGGTTGATTACGCAAAAAAATACAAAAAACCCTATTTAATTGAATTAGTGACTTGTCCTTGGGATGCTTATTGGAACCACAGCTTTAAAGGTAAGCTAATTGCACCATTTATGTATTTAAAGAATAAAAAAAAAGTTAGTAAAGCAACACATGTAATTTACGTAACTAATGAATTTTTGCAATCAAGATATCCTACAAAAGGAAAAAGTGTTAACTGTTCGAATGTAGTAATAAAAAAATCAATAAAAAATTTTATAACCATATCAACAATTAATAACATGAAAGAAATAAATTCTACAAAGCTGGTAATAGGAACTACAGCCGCTGTTAATGTTCGCTTTAAAGGTCAACAATATATAATTAAAGCATTAGCTGAACTGAAAAAAAATGGGAATACAAGTTTTCATTATCAACTAGTAGGCAGTGGAAATCAAAAATACTTAAAAAAACTTGCGGAAAAATATGGTGTGGAAGACCAAGTAGAATTTTTGGGAGCTTTGCCGCACAAAAAAGTGCTAGATTGGTTAACTACAATTGATATTTATGCACAACCTAGCAGACAAGAAGGATTACCTAGGGCATTAATTGAGGCTATGAGCAAAGGCTTACCTTCATTTGGTGCTAATACTGCAGGAATACCTGAGCTATTAGAATCTAAATATATATTTAGTAATACCTCGAAGAATATTAGTGAGATTTGTAATATATTACTTTCACTTAATCCGACTGATATGTTAAAACAATCCGAGAGAAATTATCTGGAATCTCAAAAATATAATAAAGATGTAATAGATAATAGACGAAATATATTTTTTGAAGAATTTAAAAAAGATTCAATTAGATGCGGAGAAATAAAATGTTAGTGAAGCAAGTAAATGTTAAAAGCCATCTTGAATTATTTCTCTTTATATTTACTTCACTCGTCCTACTTTTACTTTCAAAGAGTTTACTATTTGATGTATTATCATTTCTCGTATTGGTAACTGGAAGTATGTATGTAGTGCGTTTTAATTTAGCTCATCCCTATACATGGTATACAGGTTTTTTTTCTTTGTATGCTTTAGGGTACCCTATATTATTAATTTTCGAATCTGCAAATCCTGTACATAATTATGGTTATAGTAAAGAGTTAATTGTACTTCATTGGATAGCGCTAGTTACATTTTTGCTAGTTGTTAATCCAAAAGTTAAAAATTTGAGAACTATAAAGAAAAGTTTCAAGGGATTTAATAATCAGCTTAATAAGTATGTTTTTTATATTCTATCGATAGCAATGTTTCTTTTTAGTATCTATCTAATGCTACAAGGCTTTAATTCAAAATCTGATATAGGAAATTCTAATTCTTTTATTGTATTTTTAGGTATGCGGCTCGCACTAGTTTACATATTAGTTGCCGCAATAGAGTTAATAAATGCTATTAGTAAAACAGGCAAAATTAATTATTTTTATGCATCAACTACTATATTTTTGCTGGTTCTCATTTTTTATTATTCTGCTGAAAGAGATTTGCTATTAAGGTATTTATTAATTCTTTTTTATATTTACTATATATTTATTTACAATAGTAAACATAAATTGAAATTAATAATTATTATAACCACTTTATTTTTGAGTGTGCCAATAAGTAGAAGTCTCAAGTTTTTAGGTATGAGAGGAGAAACATCGACACTAAATAGTAACATTATAGTTGATTTCATAAATTCCGAATTTCATACTCAAGCCAGAAATGTTCAACTTATATTAAACAATAAGGTTTATGAAGGATATTTCGAAGGGCAATCGTTTTTAAGTGTAATTCCTAAATTATTTGGTCTATCTGATTTTAGTATAGTTAGTTGGTTTCAAAATACATTTTATGCTTCTAGCCCAACAGGAATGGGTTTCTCGTTAGTTGGCGAAGGATATTTAAATGGCGGATATTTAGGTGTAATTATTCAATTTTTCATAATTGGAATTATACTTAATGAACTGTACAAAAGAAGTGATCGAAATATATATTACTTGGCAATATATTTACTTATTATACCAATTTCAGTTTATGTAAATAGAGCAGACTTATATAATTTTATTTCTCAACTAACAAAGCAAGTACTTTTAGTAGTACTTATTTTAGTAATAGTTGAAAAATTAGTAAATCGCAAAAATAAAGTAAGTAAAGTTCCGAAATTAAATATAATAAAAGAGGAAAAAAAATATGAAAATTATTAATGGTGTTTTAAGACGAATACTTGCTTTAATAAAACTATCTTTAGTAAAAGTTCGATATTTTCGTACCTTTACCTTTAGTTATAAAGAAATAGTATCTTTTTCCACGAGTTTTAAACTAGAAGGGAATGGACAAATACATTTAGGTACGTTAGTTGGTACAAGAAGAAATGTAGAATTCAGTGTCTCGAAAACTGGGAAAATATTTATTGGTAATCATTGCTTTTTTAACAATAATTGTATGGTAGTCTCCCATGAAAATATTCGAATAGGAAAAAGTTGTTCTTTTGGTCCGAATGTCTTAATTTATGATCATGATCATGATTTTAAAGTTCCTGGAGGATTAAAAAGCAGCAAATTTAAAACTTCTCCGGTAACCATCGGAAGTAATGTTTGGATTGGAGGAAATGCTGTAATTCTTAAAGGGACTACCTTAGGAGATAACTGTGTAGTAGGTGCGGGAAGTATAGTAAGTGGAATTTATCCAGCGAATTCATTAATTTTTAATAAACGAGAATTGAACGTGAAAATTTATGATTATATAAATTGATTTTTTTCAATTTAGAAATTTCTGATTCATAGTATTGTGAATTTAAAAAATTAATAAATATGAAAAAGAGATGTGGGGGAAAAATTGTTTTTTAGTGTAATTGTTCCAATGTTTAATAGTGAAGCTAATATCGCTAATTGTATAAAATCGATACAAGATCAAAGTTATTCAAATTTCGAAGTAATTATTGTTAATGATAATTCAACAGACAACAGCAAGTTTATAGTGGAAAAAATAATTAAAGATGATGAACGAATAAAATTAGTAAATCAAGAAAATAAAGGAGCATTTCATGCGAGGATTGCAGGGGTGAAAAAGTCAGTTGGTAAATATATGATTTTTTTGGATACCGATGACACATTGAAGCCATTTGCTCTCGAAGTTATTGAAAAAGAAATGATCAATAATGAAGTTGATGTTTTAATGTATGGTGCAGAAGCAATTGATCAAAATGGTAATATAATAAAATTTAAACCTTTATTCGAAAATGGTAAAATTTTTAATTATAATAATAAAATGGGTATTTATAAAAGTTTTTTAAACAGTGTTATCCCGATAAATGTAATGTGGATTAAAGCAATTAAACGAGAGTTATTATTAGAGTATGATTACACTGATGGACCGAGGATCTCACTGAATGATGACCTTCTATACTCATTAGGGCCCATTACCACTGCAAAAAAAATTATGTATATAGACAAGGTTCTATATGAATATAGATATAATAGTGAAAGTATAACTAGAAATTTTCAGCCTAATGTGTATGAAGGAATAAAATATGTATATAAGCATTTAGCTGTACTATTAGAAAAATGGGAAATTGATAATGAAAAACAAGACCTATTTTATCAAAAGTATGTTGCAACTATTAGTAACTTAACTCTATATTCTTCTAATTCAGTGGTGAAGAAACATAAAAGTTATTTTGAAATGCTAAAAAGTATTAGTGATGATCTATTTTTTGTTGAAGTATATAAAGAAACTTTCACTAAATTAAAGTTAAAATATAAGCTCCCATTATTTCTATTAAAAACTCGATGTTTTAAAACTATATTTTTAATGAAAATACTCCTAAATATAATATTTAAGTATAGAAAATGAGGTATTGATTATGAAAACAGGTATATTGACCTTTCATCAGGCCGACAATTATGGAGCGGTGTTGCAAGCCTATGCTTTACAAAGTGCAATTGAACAAATTGGTAACCCAGTAGAAATAATTGATTACAAACAATCTGCTATCGAAAAAACATACAGAATTATTAAGTTTAATAAATCGAGTAAAATTAATTTTTTGAAATCTTCCGCAGCTAATTTCTGGAACTACAACTCTAGGGTAAAGAAAAAAAAGTTATTTAATAATTTTAGAAATGATTTTTTAAATATCTCTGAAAAGAAATTCAATTCCTCAAATCGCGAAATGAATTATGACACATATATTGTAGGCAGTGATCAAGTATGGAATGAAGAAATAATAAAAAATGACAAAACATTTTTTTTGGACTTTGTTAATGGGAATGAAAAAAAAATAGCATATGCTGCTAGCGTTGGAAAAGACAATTTAACATCAAAAGAGATTAAAAATTTAGTTTCAAATATTAGTGGTTTCAATTTTTTGTCTGTAAGGGAAGATGATTTAGTTAGCAATTTAAATAGTAGATGCAACAATACGATTACTCATGTTTTAGACCCAACATTAATTGCTGATAAAGTGATTTGGGATAAATTACCTAATTTTAAAAGGTATGAAAATAAAAAATATCTACTTATTTTCAGAATGGTTGGGGACGAAAGGGTTTTAGATATAGCAGAAGCAGTAGCAAAGAGACTTGACTTAGATGTTTATTTTATTAGTAATAAAAAATTGCCCATCAGAAAAGGCTTTAAGAATTTGAGAAACGTAGGTCCTGAGGAATTTATTAATCTGCACAAAAACGCCTCTTTTATCGTAACAAACTCTTTTCATGGTACTGCATTCTCGATACTCTTTCAAAAAAACTTTTTGACAGTTCCACACAAAACTAGAGGATCTAGAATGAAAAGTTTGCTTAATTTGTTGAAACTTGAGAATAGAATCGTTGAGAATCCGAATAAGATCAATGAGACATTTATCTTAGATATAGATTATAAGGTGACAACTAAAATTCTAGAAATAGAGAAAGAGAAATCTTTAAAATACTTGAAATCCGCACTTGATTACTGACATTTAATTATTTTCATTATAAACTTTGTTAATTTTCGTTTTCGAAAGTAGTGATAGAATGAGTAGAACAAAAAGGTTTTTGATGAATTCTTTTTCTTTAGGCATATATCAGTTGGTTGTAATAATATCAGGGTTTATAACACCTTTGATTATGTTGAAATATTATGGTTCTGAAATGAATGGCTTAATCTCGTCCATATCACAATTTATAATATATTTCAATTTAGTTGAAGCCGGTTTATCTGGTGCCGCCATATATGCATTATATAAACCACTTGCTAATAAGGACACAAAAGGTATTAATACTATTGTCTCAGCTGCCAAAATATTCTACTATCAAGCTGGATATATATTCATAACATTAACAATAGGATTGGCAATAGCTTACCCTCTATTAATCAAATCGGAAGTAATATCATCTTCTAGCATATTCTTTCTAATTTTAATTATTGGAGTTAACGGGACTTTAGAATTTTTTACTTTAGCCAAATATAGGGTTCTTTTAACAGCCGATCAATTAACTTATGTTATTTCATATGCTTCTTTAGTACATATTATTATTAACACAGTAATTGTAGTCATTTTAGGAAGTATGTCTATAGATATAGTTATTCTGAAATTAGTAGCTTTAATATCTATTTTTTCAAGATCTATTATATTAATGTTTTATGTTAGAAAAAAATATACTTATATAAATTTTAATGAAAAACCAAATTTTGATGCTCTTAATCAAAGATGGGATGCTTTATATTTACAAATTCTAGGCGCTATTCAAGTTGGCGCACCTATAGTGATTTTAACTATAATGACAAAAGATTTAGTAATAGTAAGTATTTTCACAGTTTTTCAGATGGTTGTTGTAGGATTAAATGGTTTGCTGAGAATATTTTATAGCGGTCTCTCATCTTCATTCGGTAACGTCATTGCAAACAAAGAACTCTCAACTCTTCAAAAAGCTTACAATGAATTTGAATTAGCTTATTATATGATATTAAGCTTGTTTTTTGTTGTCGCGTTCATTATGATTATGCCCTTTATAGAGATTTATACTGATGGAATCGATGATGCGAATTATTACTTGCCAGTTTTAGGTTTTTTAGTAGTTTTAAATGGTTTGTTCTATAATTTGAAGAATCCACAAGGAATGCTTATCATGGCAGCTGGAATGTTTAAGGAAACAAGGGTACAGACAACAATTCAAGGTTTAATAACAGTTGCACTAGGGATAATTCTTACATACTATTTTGGTATTTATGGGGTTGTTTTAGCTTCCATAATTGCAAATATATATAGGTGCATAGATTTGCTGTTTTTTGCTTCAAATAGAATTACCTTTCTTCCTATAATCATTTCTTTTAAAAGAATTATTAATGTATTAATAAGCATTACAATAATATATTGTTTAAGTACTTTAATAAATATCCAAGTAAATTCTTATTATGATTGGTTTATAACTTCTTTTTTAATTGCTATATTTGCGACAATTTGTATAATGATTCTCAATTACTTTTTAGATAAAAAGACTTTTATTTTTACTATCAAAAGAATTAAAGGGTTGTTTAATTAAATACACAGGGAGCATGGATTTTAAAATTTATTTAGATGAACTCTAAACCGTAAATTATAGTACAGAATTTATTAGAATAAAATAAATACCTTCAATCTTGATGTACGGTATTTCACAATTATTTGTTCTCTTTTTTAAAGACTTATGATTTTTTTCTAAATGCGTCTCGAACCGTAAAGGTTATAATTAATAATAAAATATTTAGATACCATAAAATATTTTTTAAATGTTCAGTGTCATTGATAATTAAAAGAGTTTTGTGAATTGTAGAGTGTCTAATCTATAATAATAGGAGGAGTTTAAGTTTGAAAAAGATAGCAGTAGCTGGAACAGGATATGTAGGGTTAGTCGCTGGTGTCTGTTTCGCTGAAATGGGTCATCAAGTGATTTGTGTTGATATCGACGAGAAAAAAGTGAATACCATGAAATCAGGTATTTCTCCAATTTATGAAGCAGATTTAGAAGAATTTATGCAAAAAAATTATGAAGCTGGAAGAATCGATTACACAACCGATTATAAATCAGCATACAAAGATGCTGACGCAATTTTTCTAGGTGTGGGAACTCCCGAAAACGAAGATGGCTCTGCCAATCTTTCATACATAGCAACAGTAGCAAGACAAATTGCTGAAAGTGTAGAAAAAGATTGTCTTATTGTCGTGAAATCAACCGTTCCAGTTGGAACTAATGATAAAGTAGAGCAGTTTGTTAATGACTTTCTGGTGAATGATGTGAGAGTAGAAGTTGCATCTAATCCTGAATTCTTAGCTCAAGGATCAGCCGTACACGATACATTACAAGCAAAACGAATTATTATTGGAACAGAAAGCGAATGGGCAGAAAATCTATTGAAAAAGATTTATGAGCCATTCAACTTGCCAATTGTAGCCGTTAATCGTAAATCGGCTGAAATGATTAAATATGCTTCGAATGATTTTCTAGCATTAAAGATTTCTTATATGAATGATATTGCCAATCTATGTGAATTGGTTGGAGCAGATATTCAAGCAGTTGCTCAAGGGATGAGTTTTGATGATCGTATTGGCAGTAAGTTTTTAAATGCAGGTATCGGCTATGGCGGTTCTTGTTTCCCTAAAGATACAAAAGCTTTGGAGTACTTGGCGAGTCAAAATGGTTATGAGCTAAAAACGGTGAAAGCTGCGATTGATGTTAATGAAAATCAAAAAACACTTCTTTATAAAAAAGCAAGTAATCGTTTAATTACTTTTAACGGTTTAAAAGTGGCGGTATTAGGATTAACTTTCAAACCGGGTACAGATGATTTAAGAGAAGCACCATCACTTGATAATGTTCCGTTATTGTTGGCTCAAGGTGCTGATATCTTCGCCTACGATCCAATTGGCACTGATAATTTTGCGAAATTTTATCCGGAAGGAACTAACGGCAGAGGCACTATCACATATGTTGAAAATGCAGAAGATGCTTTAAAAGATGCCAATGTATGTTTTATCTTCACTGAATGGGGAGAAATTAAAGCTGTACAGCCAGAAGTTTTCAAAATGTTGATGAGAACTCCTCTAGTCTACGATGGCAGAAATCTGCATGGTATAGAAGATATGAAGCAGGCAGGTGTAGAATATTACTCGGTGGGTAGAGCTCCTGCGAACAAAGGTGGAGTGAAGGAGCTGAAAAGACTTGAGTTACAAGCAGCTAGACGTTAATAAGACTTACCTTGTGACAGGGGTAGTTGGGTTCATTGGTTATTATTTATCACAAAAACTGTTGAATCAAGGTTGTAAAGTTATAGGCATCGATAATGTAAATGATTATTATGATGTACAACTTAAATTAGAACGTTTAAATCGATTAAAACCTCATGAAAACTTCACTTTTATTAAAGGTGATATTTCTGATAAAGAAACAATTACAAATCTTTTTGAAGAATTTGTGCCGAACATTGTGGTGAATTTGGCAGCGCAGGCAGGGGTTCGTTACTCGATTGAAAATCCCGATGCTTATATCCAAAGTAATATCATTGGTTTCTATAATATTTTGGAAGCTTGTAGACATTATCCCGTGGATCATCTTCTGTATGCATCTTCAAGTTCAGTCTATGGTGCCAATAAGAAAGTACCTTTTGAAGAGACTGATTTTGTGGATCAGCCTGTTTCATTGTATGCATCTACTAAAAAATCCAATGAGTTAATGGCCCATACCTACAGCCATCTTTATAAGATTCCAGCTACTGGTTTACGTTTCTTCACGGTTTATGGTCCGATGGGACGTCCGGATATGGCTTACTTCGGTTTTACCGAGAAGTTTTTTAATGATGAAGAGATTAAGATTTTCAATAACGGTGATTTTGATAATGATCTTTACCGTGACTTCACTTATGTTGATGATATTGTTGAAGGTATTGAACGTCTTTTGTCTAAACCTCCGCTTGAAGAAGGGGAAGTGCCACATAAAGTTTACAATATTGGAAACAGTAACCCTGAGAAATTGATGGTCTTCATTTGGACTCTTGAAAAGTGTTTAAGTAATAGTCTAGGCAGATCTATAGAATTCAAAAAAAAATTTGAACCGATAATGCCAGGCGACGTGCCTGCAACATACGCTTCTACAGCGAAGCTTGAAAAAGCTGTAGGATTTAAGCCGAAGACTTCTATAGAAGAAGGCTTGCAGCAGTTTACAGATTGGTATTGTGAATACTACAACAAGAAATAATTGAGATTGAGAAGATGCTCTAAATGCGTGTAAAAAAAGCGATTATCCCAGCAACAGGTCTTGGAAACTCGATTCCTTCCTGCCACAAAAGCAATGCTAAAAGAAATGTTGCCGATCGTTGATAAGCCGACAATCCAATACATAGTAGAAGAAGCAATCGCTTCTGGTATTGAAGACATCATTATTGTTACAGGAAAAGGCAAGAGAGCAATCAAAGATCATTTCGATCATGCTTTTGAACTCGAAGAAACCCTTTTGAAATAAGGAAAACAAGATATGTTGGATTCCGTTTTACAGACATCTAATGTAGAAAATCATTATATACGTCAAAAACAACCTCTAGGTTTAGGCCATGCGATATGGTCTTCCCGTAAATTTATCGGCAATGAACCTTTTGCCGTATTACTTGGGGATGATATTGTTGAAAACGATGAACCAGGCTTACTTCAATTGATGAATCAGCATGAACAGGTTGGAAAGAGTGTAATCGGCGTAAAGCAAGTGTGTATTGAGATACGCAGCGTTACGGCATTAAAAATCCCGTATCAGTTGATGGCAAACTAATCGAAGTGAATAAGTTTGTAGAAAAACCTGCACAAGGAACTGCTCCATCAAACTAATCATGGGCCGTTATGTGCTTACCCCTCAGATCTTTGACTTCTTGGGTGAACACCAATTAGATGCCGGTGGAGAAATTCAGTAGACTGATGCGATTCAGAAATTGAGAGCCAGTCGGTATACGCTTATGAATTTGAAGGTCGACGTTTCGATGTTGGCGAGAAGTTTGGGTTTATCGAGACGACAATCGAGTTTGCGTTGAAGCGTCCTGAATTGAGAAATAAGTTATTAGAATTATTTAAAATGAAAATTAAAGACTATAAATTTGAAGCTTGAGGACAAAACTTCATCAACAGAGATGTGAAATATTCTAAAATAACCACCGGTAAAGCTTAAGAAATTCTTATACTGTAAGAGTAATCATATTTTTGTATGTTAAACTTTTATCATTAGACAGATATCCCTTAATGTATTTTAATATTTTAAACTTTTGAAAACCCATATTAAACTGCATATTCTATTCTGAATTTTAGTTTAATAATTCCAAAAAAAATCCCTATGTTAAAAATAGAAATTTATTTAAAAATTTAATTTATCAATAAGTTTAGTCTCAACACAAAAACATAGAAATTTGTTACTAAAGTATTTGTTTAAATTCAATCTAATTTTTTTAAGCTTTGTTATTTTATAGAAAATATTGAGAATTTTTGTATTCAAAGTAATGAATTTCTGTGTTACTAAAAATAGAAAATTTTAAAGAAATGGAGATTTTTATGATATCAGAAAATAAAATTAAAAGTATTGAATCCGATACTTTATCTAGATACAAAACCAAACATTTTTTTAAATACTACGGTGAAATTACAGATCCGTTAGATTATATAAATTATGTACAGTGGGCAAAAGAGAATAGCAAAAAAATATATTTTCTAGGGCAAGGATCTAATACACTTTTTTCTAAAAAAAATATAGATACTTTAATTATAAAAAACAAAATACCTAAAAAAATCAATGTACTTTCTAAAGAAAATAATCTAGTTGAAATATCTTCCACAGTTTTAATGCATGAAATACTAAAATATTGTTATAAAAATTCTTGGGATTCTTTTTACTATTTAGCTTCTGTACCGGCCACTATTGGTGGAGCATTAGCAATGAATGCTGGAGAAGGAAAACAAAAAAAAAGTTCAATTTTTGATTTCGTAGAAAGTGTAACTTATATTGATGAAGATAATGTAATAAAAACAATTAGTGTGAACAATATGCAGATAAATTATAGAGAAACAATGTTTACTGGAATACAAGGGAAATTTATTATTAAAGCTTTATTTAAATTTCCTCCAAGGGATTATGAAGGTATAAACCCTATTAAAGAACGAGTATTATGGGCGAAAGAAAATCAAGATAACATTGCCCCGAATTGTGGATCAGTGTTCTGTTCGAGCTTTAGTCCTATAATGCGATTTATGAAAGGAATTAAAATAGGAAAAGCCACGTACTCTTCAAAGACTAGAAATTGGATTAATAATAAATCAGAAAGTAATAAACCAATTCTTACTTTAATATACATTGCAAAAGGACTTCACTTTATATTAAGAAAAGAATGTAAAGTTGAAGTTATTAAGGTAAAGTGAAACTTGTTATAATACTGCGGAAAAGTGGTTTGACATTATCTTTTATAGGTTATGGAAAATCAAGCCGTACTATATTAAATAGACGAGGGCGTTACATAGTGCTATTTTTTCCAGTTATATAAAAGAAGATGTCAAAAAGCGAACACATTTTATAAAAAATTCTTCGTAAGATACTCTTTCCGTATTAAAATTTCTGAGAGGATTTTTTTAAAGAGAAGAGAGATAGAATTAAATTGGTGTAACCGTCATGTAGAACTAGTTTTCACGCGCTTTTGGAGTAAACTGTTAATGCTGTTTTATAATGTTCACAAGTTGATGTCATTTTTTGTTCCAGAATTGACGGATATAATTTCCTTAACAAACCTAGAAGAAGGATGAGACGCTTTATAACCACTAAATTAGACTGTTTCTTAAGCTCTTGGGACCTTATAATAGTGGTTTTGAAATCCGTCCAACACGGCTCAAAAAAATGGCATAAATGGCTCGGTTCGTTGGCGGAATTCAATTTAGAATATAAAAACTTAGTTCATATTACAAGTTATTGGTTGTTGAATTATAAGGTGAAATTTTTTTACTTGCTAAATAAACAGTAATTAGGTCGGGGTGTTATTTTGAAAATTAAAAAAGTATTTTCTATCCTATTGAAGATTTCGGTATTCAAAACGTTATACTACTCTATAAAATTTAAAGCGAAAATTATAGTTGGGAAAGGCACTGTAATAAATTTGCAAAAATGTTCTAAAATTACTATTCTTAAGGGTGGAGTTTTATTTTTAGGTTATGAGTATACACTTCCGCAAAAAACAGTTTTAGATATTTATAAAAAGGGAGAAATTAAAATAAGTGGAAGAGTAAGTATAAATAATGGGACAAAAATTGTAATAGGTGAAAATGCAATATTATCTATTGGCAATAAAACATATATAAATGAACATTCAAGAATACAATGCCGCAAACGAATTGATATTGGCGAGAAATGTGCAATTGCTTGGAACGTTAATATCCTTGATACAGATGAACATACTATAGTAATTGGTGGCATAGAGCAACTAAAGTATGCAGATGTGGTAATCGGGAACAACGTATGGATCGGGTGTAATGCTATTATATTAAAAGGTGTAAATATAGAAGATAATGTAGTAATTGGTGCTGGATCAGTCGTAACAAAAAACATACGTTCCAAAACTCTAAATGCAGGTAATCCAACTAAAGTTTTAAAAGAGAATGTCAGTTGGTTCTAACGGTTCGTTTAAAATCGGATTCCTGCGTCGAAGACGATTCAGTTTATTCGCTACAAATGCATGTCAAAAAAGCCTAGCCCAGGAACGATAAGGGATTCAGGCTTTGGCATCTGTAAAATATCTGAATATTCAAATTTTTATAAATATTTCGCAAACAGGGAGCATTTGGAAACTGCTGGAAATCGACTTAAGATAACTATGTAAGGATAACCTAGAACCATTTGGGAACTTGTGGAAATAAACTTGAAATCACTGTAGCAGGACGACCTAGAACCAGTCGTGCCATAAATAAATCAATCGGGTACCTATTATGTTAAATAGATAGACGGAAATGAAAAAAACCATTGTTTTCAGGGTAAAGGAGAAGTACCAATCACAGAACTTCCGATTCACCACCCCACCAAAAGGAGGAGCTGAAAACAATGGTTACACTATCACTATCATTTAATCATATTCAGGGGAAGAACGGAAGTCATTGGAACCGTTTGATGCGAGATGAAAAAGCAAGTGAGTACTGTATTGTAGCGATTGATGCAGCGAAGTTTGTTAATACAGCGATGGTTTGTACAATCTACGGCGATATTTTACAAGATCAATTTGAGTTTGATGGATCAAAGACAGGCTATCAATTGTTAAAGAAACACATCGATACGATGTGTGAAGCCTACTCGCTTTCACAAGTAATTAAAATCCGGTACCTGTGTAAAAAACTATTCAAATTATTCACTACGATTGCATGAGGAATCTTCGAAAAGCAGTAGGGAATGGCTTTCAAATAATTTCTTCTGTATAAATTATCAAACTAGGAAATTGTCATAATTTAAGTGGTGCCACCCATAAAAATTAAGTAGATGAATTTTAATAAATAATTTTGAAGTGCATAGTTTCTACAAAATTGACTTTCAACCGTATTAAGCATGGGTGGCACCTTTTTTGTGGAAATCGTCTGGTTACCATTCCAAAATCTAGCAGTAGGTCGAAATTGTCTCCTCGGAGGCTTTTTTTTGTAAAGATTTTAAACTCTTTCATTGCTTCCAATAAAGGTTTTATCACTAGTATTGAAAATGACAGAAATTTCTCATATATGGATAGAATAGATTAAAATGAAGAGAGAGTTGTTTTTGTAATTAGCAATAAGGAGAGTAACGTTAAATGAAGATTATTATTCATATCATCAAGGGGTTAAATCAAAATTCAATTGGACCGGCAACATATCTACAACAAAGAAACGAAGTTGTTTATATTTGTGATGATTACACCAAAGGAGTACATAAGAGCAAAGACTTCACTT
>Ga0209013_10002680_pt1 | contig 16047 bp, 15 predicted proteins | sample Cruoilmetagenom2_FD_187291 | JGI IMG/M metagenome (GOLD analysis project Ga0209013, IMG submission 187291) | Oil polluted marine microbial communities from Coal Oil Point, Santa Barbara, California, USA - Sample 2 (SPAdes) (version 2) | ecosystem: Environmental > Aquatic > Marine > Oil seeps ... | reverse complement strand
GCCTTTGGCAGAGTGAGGCTGCGGCCGGGATCGTTGCGGATGCGATCGGCAAGTTCGGCGCGGATCTATCGGTGATGGCGGGATCGTTGATCGACATCCTCGTTGGGGTTGGGCTTTGTGCGCGGCGCAGTTTTGTTCCTGCATGCCTGGCAGCGATTGGCGTGTGCTTCGCTTACTTGCTGGCGGGTAGCATTCTAACGCCAACCCTTTGGGCTGACCCGCTTGGACCGTTCGTAAAAGTCGCGCCGGCTGTGGCGCTGTCGCTGGCCCTGATCGCGATGGCAGAGGAGCGATGATGGAGTTTGCGGACGTCCTGAGGTGGGCGCATGTCATTGGGGCCGCGGTCTTGCTCGGAACCGGTGCCGGTATCGCGTTCTTCATGCTGATGGCGCACCGGACGGGAGATCCAAAGATCGTCGCTCACACAGCGTCAACTGTGGTGATGGGTGATTGGCTGTTTACCGCGAGCGCGGTCGTCTTGCAGCCGATTACCGGGATACTGCTCGCTTCTGCCGTAGGATGGGATTTAAGCGAAGGCTGGATCGTTGTTTCTCTGGTGCTCTATGTCGTCACGGGGGTTTTCTGGCTGCCGGTGGTGTGGATCCAACAGCGGTTGCGGGATCTTGCTCAAGAGGCTGAAAAGCGAGGGAATGCCCTACCGGCTGAGTACTACAAGCTGTTCCGGATTTGGTTTCTTTGCGGATTCCCAGCTTTTGCTGCTGTGCTTGGCATCTTTTGGCTAATGCTTACGAGGCCAGACATCTCTTTTTGAAAAGGATGCCTCATGAAAACCGCGCGCCCGGAGGGACCGGACGCGCGTTGTTGGAGGCCTTGTTGTGTGTCCGCGCTCAGTTCGCGTAATCGAAAGAGTCGGGAAATAAGTTGCCGCTTTCGTCACGTTGGAAGCTCAGCTTAACCGTGATGGCTTCGCCGTCGGAACTTGGGCATGAAGCGGAAAAAGTAATCGAATCCTTCTCCACTTGCTCAGAAAACTGGATCGGTTTTTCGCATGGCTCGAGGATGGAGACCGCGCTGGAGATGGCGGAGAGCGCGGTCGAGGACATGAAGTAGCGCGAGTAGTCGATATCGGCAGCCCAGCTTGAAGCGGCTGATGCAACAAGTGCTGTTCCGCAAATCAACCCACTCTTGATAACGCTTGAGATTGATTTCATCGTTGTCTCCATGAAACGCGAGCCGTCCGATCTGGGGCCGCTGGCTGCAGCGTCCATCGAAGGCATGCAGGTAACCTGATCCGTGCGAGGAAGCACGCGTCACCGCACGCTCCAACGCCGCCTAACTTGTCGATTTTTGTTCGGCAATCAAGCCTCTTTGCGATGGCGGAGTTGTTCGGTCACTCGTCATCTGTGGGCTTGCGGCGCGGTTCGGGCAAGAGAAACGGCGCGCCTGTCAAAGCGCGCCGTTTGTTTGTGGGCAGATTTCGTTAGCAGCGGCCTCTACCTTTGAGGAAACGCTTGCTGAGAGGACATCAGCGCCCTCCACCGCCGCCCGCCCGCTTCCGTGCTTTTTTGCCTTTCTTCCTTCCAGCGGCATTGCGCCGTGCTTTGTTGGAGTTCTTTCTTGCGGCGGCCTTACGACGGTTTTGGGCGGCGTTCTGCCTGGCGGCAGATTGGCGGCGTGCAGCTGCATTTCTCTTTGAGGCTGCCTTACGGCGAGCGGCGTTAGCTCTCTGCTGCCCGGCTTTTCGCTTCGCAGCGGAAGCGCGAGCTTTGCGTTGTGCGGCTGCTTTGCGTTGTGCGGCTGCTTTTCGCCGTGCTCCGGCATTGCGTTGGGCAGCTGCCTTCTTACGTGCTGTCGCTTTTTTGCCGGCGGCTCTTTTCTGAGCGGCAGCCTTTCGTGCGTTGGCCTTTTGGGCTGCAGCCCGTTTGCGAGCTGCGGCTTGGTTCGCGTTATTCTTGCGCTTTGAAGCTGCGTTCTTGGCGGCGACGCGTTTCTGTTTCTTGGCTGCGTTTTTGCGCGCGCCAGCCCTTTTCGCGGCAGCTTTCTTTTGTGCCGCGGCATTTTTCACCCCAGCATTTTTACGCGCAGCGGCTTTTCGTGCGGCTGCTTTCCGGGCCGCAGCCTTACGGGCTGCTGGATTGTTCGGCAGGCCCGCTTTTTTGCGTGCGGCTGCTTTTCTTACTGCAGCGTTTTTAATCGCGGCTTTTCTTCTGGCAACCGCGTTCTTTTGACCGGCAGACCGGCGTGCGGTAGCCTTTCTCCGTGCAAGTGCTTTTCGGTTTGCAAGTCCTTTGTTTATTCGGGCTCTATTGACGGCATTCGCGCGAGCATTGCGACGCTTGGCTTTCCAGAAGCCCGGGCGGCCCTTGACGCCACGGCGGGGGCCGAGGTTGGCTCTCACTGGAATAATACGGTTGCCACGGCGCACAAAGTTTCTGGGAGTTCTGCGGACGAATCCGCGGTTCTGGCGCAGGCCCCAGCCCGGTCGGAAGCCACGGGCGCGGCGAGGCCGGAAGAAGTTGATGTTGACGTTAACGTTGTTGCGTGCCCACGGACGGCGACCACCCCACGGACCGGGACGACCCCACCACCATGGGCGAGCGCGCCAACGGGGTCGGGTTACAGCTGCGAAGACAATTGCGCCTCCGAAAATGGCGACGATGGGTGTGACAACCGCCGGGCGGATAATGATGACCGGTGGCGGGGGTTCTCGATAAATAGTGACGACATCGTAATCATCGTAGTAGCCAGGATAATCGTACCAGTCATCGACGTCGTCTTCGATGTCGTCGACAACAACAGTTGGGCCGTGGTCGATCGCTTCGTAGCGTTCTTCGTCGTAGTCGTCATCGCGCAGGTTCCGATAGACACTGCGGCGAGGGCTTGGGGCTGAGACGTTGCGAGAGATGACCGGTTCGTCTTCATCGATGGCTTCGTAGGCCTCTTCGTCGGCATACGCTTCGCGGCCGTCTTCGTCAGCTTCCTTTAAGTCTTCATCGATGGCTTCTGAAACCTCTTGGCCGCGATCGGCATCATCGCCATAGGCATCGTCGCCGGTTTGAAGGGCGGCAACGTCTTGCTCTTCGGCGGCTTTACCAGTTTCAGTGGCTGCCAAATCCCGGTCGCCGTCGCCGAATTCGTCTTCAGCTTCGGCCAGATCAGCGTCGCCTTGTGCTGTTTCGCCTTCCGGTTCTTGTCCGGTGGCTGCTTCAGCGAGTTCGGCTTCGTCGGCTTCTTCGAGGCCGGTCAGTGCAACGTAGAGTTGGAATTCCGTCGAGACAGGAACCGAATCCTCAAGCTTTTGGCATGACAGCGAATTAGCCTCGGGATCGTAGACGGGATGCATGTAACCAAACAGCTCGCGCGTCGCGTATGTCTGGAGGCCGACTTCAAGCTTGACCCCATCCGAGATCTCACCCTCCTGCGGTTCCTGCGTGGCGATTACGTGTTGGGCAACGGCTGCTAGATCATGGGCGGTAAATTTCTCGCCCCAGGAGATCAACTCGGACTTGCCGGTGAATTCAAGAGTTCGCCGCAAGCCGCTCAACATCGGCTCGAGTTTGCCGTCGAGCGGTGTATCGCACTTGCAGTCGACAGCCTTGCCGAGTTTTTCGTAGAGCTTCTTGCCGCCGGCTTCGTCGAATGTCGGTCCCCAGGCAAGCGAGTCATACTGATCGCTCATAATGGCGAGTTTGGCTTGCTTATCTGAACCCGTTTTCGCGCCGAAGACGAATTTGGGGGTTTGGCGGGTCTCGCCCGACATGCGCTTTTGTTTCCAGCGATGGATCGCGCGGGCGACGACTGGCGGCTTGCCATCCTTTAGCGCCTTCATCAGGCTCTCAACGCCACTGCCCTGGCGTTCCTTGGAAACCGTGCAACGCGAAAGCTTGGGATCAAGTTTCACCGATTTGGCGAGGACAGCAATGTCGGGGGACTGTTCGCCGCTTTTCTCTTCGGCGGCGGCGCTGGTCATTCCAACTGCCACTAGGAGCGGTATCGATGCCAATCGATAGTGCGTCCGTGTTGGCCAAGTCATCATTGTTAACCCCCCACCTTTATCTGCCGGCTGATCTGGTCCGCACATTCCGCACGGGAATCTGCACCCCATACTGTCAAAGTGCAGATGAACAGACGATAAACAATCTGAAGTCGCAGGAAGGCAGCGTTCCAGTGGAATGTGTTGCCACAACCTAACTCATCGGCCGGGTTTCCGACCCAAGCTTTGTCTTTGTCCGTTAAGATTTAGCATCCAACTGTGGCGAGGGTGTGCAACCTATTAACGTTAACGGATAATCAGTCTGGGAAAACGGTGGTGCTCAGGTTCGCCTTGCTCAAGATCCGCCGGGCCAACAGGGCGCGCGAACGGCTCATCCGGCGGCACCGCAAGGACGTTGAAGTCGGCCTCGTGTAAAGTTCCCGTGAGTTGGCCTTGGTCGGTAATGCTCAGCTTATATTAGATACCGTTCCAGGCATCGATGCCGTAATCCGTCGGACCTTTGTGAAGAAAAAGCAGGCGGTATTCGAGGTCGCTGAGATCGTTGGATGTGATGCGATCCTCGAGGGCGTAGGGGTAGGGCAGGTGGCAGACGGCCTGTTTGGCGCCGTCGATACATCTGAATGGGCGCATTGAGAGGAACTTCTCAGCAAACCGGCCTTTGTCAAGTTCGACGGAGATGTCTGTTGCGCCGTCCTTGGCTCCGGAAAACGCGACTTTGCCGATCGGGTATTCTTTGCCGTTGGCCTCGACCAGGTAGATGGTTTTGCTGCCGCGAAGTTTGGCGACGTCTGATTTAGCGGAGGTTTGGCAGACGACGATCACCACCGCGGTCAAGCTGGCGAAGAGCACCGCCAGCGGGTAACCCCTCGAATTCGAAGGCTGGATCATATGCAATTCCTCGATCGCCAATTTGCCGGCTATCTCAACCGGGTGGAGCGGTCCTTGCAGGGTAGTGCGCGGTCTTTACTGGTCAACATGAGTGGGGTTGATGGTGACGGTTACTGGCTGTGAGGGTTCGATTGGATTGTCCCAATCCGCCCATCCATCCGTGCCTTCCGGATACCAATAGAGCTGCGTGTAACCCAGTTCGCTGGCACGCTTGATAGCGTTCCAGGCCATCCAGCAATCGGATTGGCAGTAGAACAGCATGGCTCGGGATTTGTCGCCAACGGAAATCCGCGCGAGGTTTTCTTGAAAATAGCGGGTCAACGTATCATTCAACTTGCCGCGGCCGACGTCGGGCAACCAAGTAGAGCCAGGAATGTTCTTGCGGGATTTGCGTAGACGCCACTTGCCTGTCTCTGGATCGTAACCGGCGCCGGTGGAGGGCATGACGTCGACGAAAACGACATTGCCCTTTTTAAAGAGCTTTTCGACGTCCTCGGTATAGAGGCGCGTTCCGCCTGGGACCGTCTCGGGTAAGGCTGCCCGATAGCGGGAAATACGGTATCCCGTCGCCGCGTCGAAATCGGTGTCGGCGGCGGATGTGTGCGTTACGTCGGCTGCTGCCGCGATCGCAAGGCTGCTGGCGGCCGCGACGCAATATTTTAGTTTCCATCTGCCCGGCATCATTGGATTCGTTTCAATGCGACGCCCCAAGGGTAACGCCCCACGGTGATCGACTTTACCGGCCTTAGAGTTGCTACGTCGATCGCTGTGACGTCGTTTGAGACACCATTCGTGGTAAACAGCATCTTCTCTCCCGGTGTAAAGGCCAGATGCCAGACGCGCTGACCGACCAGAATGTATTTCTTAACCTTGAGAGTTTCCATGTCGACGACGGCAACACGATTGGCGGGTCCCAAGGCGATGAAGGCCGTCTTGTCGTCCTTGGTCAACCGCATGCCGACAGGCTGGATGACATCCTCAGTCAAGCCGGGAATATCGAAGGTTATCTTCCGTTCGACCTTGCGGGTATCCATGTTGATGATCGAAACTGTACCGCCGATCTCCGATGAAACCCAAAGATAGCGGCTGTCGGAAGTGAATTCGGCGTGTCGCGGCCGCTGGTCAACCGGGATGTTGTCGACGACCTTGAAGGTCTCCGTGTCGATCAGGTGCGCCATGTTGGTGGTTTCGGAAGTTGTCACGGCGAACTTGTTGTCGGGCGAGATGGCCATCCCTTCGGGTTCGATGCCGACGTCGATCTGACTGACGACTTTGCGGGTCTGCAAATCGACAACTGTGGTGACGGCGTTGTCTTCATTGGCGATGAATAGGAGCTTGCCGTCCGGTGAGACGGCGAACTGTTCGGGGTCCTCACCGGATGGCAGATTGTAAAGCCATTTGTCGGTTGCGGCATCGAAGACTTGGACGGCGTCGCTGTCGCTGGCGCAGACGTAGAAGTGTTTTTGGTCTGGAGAGAACGTAATCCCGCGCGGTCGCATGCCGACTTCGAAGGTCCTGACGACGGCGAGTTTGTTGGCGTCGATTACGGAGATCGTGTTGTCTTTTTCATTCGAGACATAGACCTCGTGAGCATTCGCGCTGGCCGTGATTACCGCGCAAGCGATTAAAGCTGCAGCCGTGGCGTAGCACGTCAGCCTCCCCATCCATTCCTCCTGGTTTTTTTATCATTTGCGAGCGTCAAACTGATCGCGACTTTCGGTTGGCGCTTCCGTTTTAAGCTGTGGGGAGGGTAAGGCAGCATCCGACATTTGGCAGCTGGACCATGGTACACAGTAAGGGTCCCGAAACGGGGTGGCGAAAGTTCCAGGGACGTGCTCGCGGAAGTCCTTCTTCGAGTGCCTCGAAGTCCTGGTAATCGCCCGATTAGCCATGTCGTCTTTGTACTTATTTCCAGTGTCGGAACATCTTTAAAGCAGCTTATAGGTTCATACTGGGGAAATGCGAAAACGCACTTCAAGGAGTGGCTTCAATGCAAATCTATCGTGGTTTGGCCACGTCACTGACGATCTGTCTTACTCTACTTCTGGGCTCTTCACTCGCCATTGCTCACGGCGATGTTTCACCGCAACCGGTTAATACGGAAGGTCTTGACCCTTTGGGTGGAGAGTGGCGGGAAGCCAATCCGTACCGCGATAATCCTGTGGCACTTGAGATCGGCTCTTCGGGATACAGCCAGAACTGTGCTCGGTGCCATGGTCTGCAGGTGATTTCTGGCGGCCTGTCGCCAGATCTGCGTTACCTAGAGAAAGGTGATGAGGGCGATGAATGGTTCATTGAACGGATTCGCAACGGCGCGACGATCAATGGCATCACCCGAATGCCGGCATTCGAGGGTACGCTCAGTCAAGAAGCCATGTGGGCGATCCGGACCTACGTCGAATCCAAATACGAAGAATGACCCCGATGATGCTGAATGGCCGTTGCTGCAGCGGTTGGATGTGCTGGATAGCTGCTTGTGTTTTTACTCTCATGAGTATGACGCTGGCCGCCGGCGCGCGGCCGCTTGACGAGGTTAAAGAGGCGGGTGAGCTGCGGGTCATTGTATACACGGACGCCAAGCCGTTTTCCTGGGAGGATGGCGACAAGGTCGTCGGCATTAACGCTGATCTTGGACGGGCGATCGCCAAGCAGCTCGGTGTAAAACCGAAGATCATCGCGCGCGGCGCGGGCGAGGAAGTCGATGACGATATCCGTTCCAACATCTGGCAGGGGCCGCGCACGGGGGGTGTGAAGGGCGACGTCATGATGCACGTGCCGATGGAGCGGGAGCTGATCGCGCGCAACAATCTGGCTGCCATTTCGAATGCTTACTATCACGAGGAAGTTATTCTGGCGCTGAAGAGCGATGTGATGGGTGAAGACGCTGATCTTCTATCGTTCCAGGACGGCAAGGGCAACAAAGTCGCGTGTCAGTTCGCAACCTCGACGCACTACTTCCTTGCCTTCGCTGATGATGGCAAGCTGCGCAACCACGTTAGTCCATTCATCAAATTCGAGAGCGCAGCCGAGAGCTTCCTCGAAGGCGGCGCCGCGGGCTTGATGGGTCGGCGGGCGCAGATTGAGTCGGCGCTTGGCGGCAGCGATCTTAAGCTTCGTTTCCTAACACCTGAATTCCCCGAGACGTTGCGATCGCGGTGGAACGTCGGCATGGCGGTTAAAGAGGACAGCCGCGATCTCGGTTATGCGATTGGTGGTGCGTTGCGGAAACTCAAGGCAAGTGGAGAGCTTGCCGAGATCTTTAAGAAGTACGGCGTCAGCTACGTTAATCCGAAGAGGATCTAGGGCCGGTATACGCCTGCCGATAATGTAGTATTATTCACCGACTGCCTGCCACAATGTGGAGACTGCTAACCATGCATAGCTGGATACTTTCGACCCTGGCGGTCGCGGCCGTTGTCTTCGGTGCGACCAGTCCGCAGGTGCGGGCCGAGGGGCCGGCCGACCCGCTGCAGTCGCCAATGTGGGAGGATATGCGCGAGCAATTCTTCGGCGGCCGAAGCTACGTGTTCGATAGCCGGGTCAAGGTGCGGGTTCCCAAGGTGGTTGAAAACCAGGCGCAAGTTCCTGTAACCGTCGATGCCCGAGGGCTTCGAGACGTTGAGAAGATTATCGTCTTCGCGGATCTCAATCCGGTTCAACATACGCTGACCTTAACGCCGCTTGAAGCGGCGCCGTTCATCTCGTTTCGCCTCAAGGTCGAGCAGGCAACCCCAATTCGGGCGGCCGTCCTGACACAGGATGGAGTTTGGCATGTTGGCGGTCAGTTTCTGGATGCGGCCGGCGGCGGGTGTTCTTCTCCGGCGATGGCGCGTAACAAGCCGGATTGGTCCTTGACGGTCGGCAATGCGCGTGGACGCGCCTGGCGGCAGGCCGATGGCATGTCCAGGTTCCGGTTGAGCATCAAGCATCCGATGGACACGGGGCTGACGCAGGACAATATTCCCGCGTTCTATATCGAGCAGGTGATGGTCCGCTCGCATTCCGGCAAGGTTCTGGCCAAGCTTGAAATGCGGGAGCCTGTCAGCGAGGATCCGACGATCACCATGTTGGTGCGGTTACCATTGTCCGACCGGGCCGTGCAAGTGGATAGCCGGGACATCGACGGCAACCGCTTTTCCTCAAAGATTGCGACGAGCTGGAAAGAGAGCCGGATGCGGACCGGCGCGGGCGCGGAGTAGTCGGCTTGACCTGGGATCGCGACGGCTCGAGCCGGAATCGGCCGGTGCTTAATCGCAGGACCTTGATCGGTGCTGCAGGAGCCGCAGGGGCCTTGTCATTCTGGCCAATGTTCGCGGCTGTGTCTGCGCCACTGCGTTACAATCTCAAACCAATCGAGCTGGCGCCAGGAGCGTGGATGCTCGTTGGTGTTGACGAAGCCATTTCGCGCGTCAACGGCGGTGCGATCGCCAATATCGCGATCTTTGACACGTCCGAAGGGGCCATTGTCGTCGATACCGGTCCGTCGCGGCGGTATGGTGTTGAGCTGGAAGCGTTGGCACGGCAGTTGACAGGAAAGCCTGTCGTGCGAGCGCTGCTCACGCACTTCCACCCTGATCACGTGTTCGGCTGTCAGGCGTTTAGCGCAAAAGCGCTCGCGGCGCCGAAAGGTGTTGTCGACGGCCTCAAGCAATCAGGTGAAGATTTCGCGACGGCGATGTACTACCTCGCTGGTGATTGGATGCGCGGTACCGAGGTGGTGCTTCCCGAGACGATCATCAACAGCGGTCATGAGGATATCGGCGAGCGGCGCCTGCGCTATCTCGTTCTCGATGGGCATACCGACAGCGACCTGGCAGTGTTCGATGAACGCAGTGGGATTCTAGTTGCTGGCGATCTAGCGTTCTTGGACCGCGCGCCGACCACGCCGCACGCGGACCTGCCAGCCTGGAACCGGAGCATCGCCGAGCTCTCGCAGCTTTCGATTTCGCGGCTTGTGCCTGGACACGGTCCGGCGGAGACAACGCCGCGGGCTTTGGTTCAGACAGGACAGTGGCTGAAGATGCTGGAAGAGGGGATTATGGATTCGTTCGAACGCGGGCTTGCGATGACAGAGGCGATGGACGAGCCGCTACCGGCCTGGACGGAAAAAATCGCGCTGGCCCGCTACGAGTATGAGCGATCTGTGATGCACCTCTACCCGAAGCTGGAAGCTGATGGCTGGCCACGTGTCGACGAGTCGAACTGAGATTCGCATTACTGCGCTCCGGAAACGTTTCTGTTCTGTTTGTATACAGTTTGCTCGGGGCTAGCTTCCAAAGTTTCTGTCCTCGATACGCCGAATTGCCCGGTTTCCTGTACTATTTGGCAATTAGAGCCTTGCACCACCTAGGTTACCGTGACGATGGCCTTTTTCGCAAGAAACTGTGCCGGAGACGGAAAGCCTTGGTTGGTGTCACCTTCCTTGCGCCACTTGCGCTTTCTCATCCCTAAAAGGCCCTTCTAGGCTGCATCGCAGCTGATCAATCGCCTGGGCGAAACCCTGGGCGCAAATAGAGCGTGATTTCGGTCACCAAACTAGCAACAAGGGGAACGCCGAACATGAGGAAGTGGGTACTTTCCGCCAGTGCGGTTGCGCTGTCGGTTGCAATCTCGCAGCCATCACTGGCAGATGTCACCATTGATGACATCGTTAACGACGCCAAGACAACTGAGGACGTAGTCAGCAATGGCCTGGGTCCGCAGGGTCAGCGTTACAGCCCTCTCGACAAGGTCAATACCGGCAACGTCGATAAGATTGTTCCGGTCTGGACGATGTCGCTCGGCGGCGAAAAGATGCGCGGTCAGGAAACCCAGCCGCTCGTCAAGGACGGCGTGATGTACATCACCGGGTCCTACAGCCGTATGTGGGCGATCGACACCAAAACGGGCGAGGAGATCTGGCAGTACGATGCCCGGCTGCCCGAAGGCATTCTGCCTTGCTGTGATGTTATCAACCGTGGCGCCGCACTCTTCGGCGACAAGGTGATTTTCGGTACGCTCGACGCCAAGCTCGTTGCGCTCGACCGGAAGACCGGCAAGGTCGTCTGGAAGAAGAAGATCGACGATTACAAGAAGGGCTACTCGTATACAGCAGCTCCGCTCATCGTTCCTTCCAAGGCACACGGGCCGCTTCTGGTCACCGGTGTTTCCGGTGGTGAATTCGGAATTATCGGCCGGGTCGAAGCTCGCAAGATCGACTCTGGCGATCTGGTCTGGTCGCGTCCCACCATCGAAGGCCATATGGGCACGCTCAATGGCAAAGACTCCACGATGACCGGCAAGAAGAATGAAAGCTGGCCGGGCGATCTGTGGAAGACCGGTGGTGCAGCCACTTGGCTCGGCGGCACCTACGATCCGGACACCAAGCTGATCTTCATGGGTACCGGTAACCCGGCGCCGTGGAACAGCCATATGCGTCCGGGTGACAACAAATGGTCGTGCTCGCGTCTCGCGATTGATCCGGAAACCGGTGAGATCAAGTGGGGCTTCCAAACAACCCCCAACGACGGCTGGGACTATGACGGCGTCAACGAAGTCGTCTCATTCGACCTCGACGGCACCAAGGCAGTCGGTACGGCTGACCGTAACGGTTTCTTCTATGTCCTGAACCGTGAGAACGGTAAGTTCATCCGTGGCTTCCCATTCGTTGAAAAAATTTCCTGGGCGAAGGGGCTCGATAAGAACGGCCGTCCAATTTACGATCCTGCCAACCGTCCCGGCAATCCAACCGACGCAAAAGACGGCAAGAAGGGCAGCTCGATCTTTGCCATCCCGAGCTTCCTCGGCGGCAAGAACTGGATGCCTATCTCCTATTCGCCGGACACCAAATTGTTCTACGTGCCTTCCAACGAGTGGGGCATGGATCTGTGGAACGAGCCGGTTACTTACAAGGCTGGTGCGGCGTACCTGGGTGCCGGCTTCACGATCAAGCCGCTCTTCGACGATCACATCGGTGCTCTGAAGGCTGTCGATCCGGCAACCGGCAAAATCGTCTGGTCGATGAAGAACAACGCTCCGCTGTGGGGTGGCGTTCTGTCGACGGGAGGCGGTCTCGTCTTTACCGGCACGCCTGAAGGATACCTCAAGGCACTCGATGCCAAGACCGGCAAGGTGCTTTGGCAATTCAACACGGGCTCCGGCATCGTTGGTTCGCCGATCACCTGGGAACAGGACGGTGAGCAGATGATCACGATCGTTTCCGGCTGGGGCGGTGCTGTTCCATTGTGGGGTGGCGAAGTCGCTAAGACCGTTGCACACCTGAATCAGGGCGGCATGGTTTGGACCTTCAAGCTGCCGAAGTCCCTTGCTGCGAAGTAAGCGGATCGACGTTTGAGCACAGGCTCGATCGACGAATTCGGGGGTAAGCGGTACACGACTGCTTATCCCCTTATTCTATTCACTAGGCATGATTTTCCCGGCCACGATTGCAGTTTACGTTGTGAAGGCTAGAGTTATGGCAGACATTGCGGTCGCAACCAGCTTCCTGGAAACCAGCAACATGCCAGAGAGTTTTCTCGTCGTTGACGATCATCCCCTGTTTCTTGATGCCATGAAGTTGGCCATTAACACGGCTTTTCCCGAGGCGCAGATCGCCGAGGCGAATTCCCTGGCTACGGCCTTCGATGCCATCGAGGGGGGCGGTGTCTTCGATCTGGTGCTGCTCGATCTCAATATGCCGGGGACTCGAGGCTTTGAAGGCCTCCTGGAACTGCGGGCGCGGCACCCGAAGCTTCCGGTGGTGATCGTTTCGGCGATCGAAGAACCAGAGACGATACATCGGGCGATGACATGCGGCGCATCGGGATACATCTCAAAAGCGGTGCGCAAGCCGGAACTCGCTGGTGCGATTCAGGGTGTGATGAACGGCGAGGTGTGTCTGCCTCCGGGGTACGAGCCACCCAATTCGGCGACCAATGAGACGGTTGAGATCATTGCCCGGCTGAAGTCGCTAACGCCGCAGCAACTGCGCGTTCTGAATATGCTGAAGCAGGGTTTGCTCAACAAGCAGATTGCGCACGAATTGAGCGTTGGCGAGACCACGGTGAAGGCGCACGTTTCCGAAATCCTGCGCAAGCTTGGTGTCGCATCGCGGACGCAGGCGGTGATCGAAGTGTCCAAGGTCGTGTTGCCCGACGAGAGGCCCACGGGATTGAGCGGGGCTTGAGCGTCGCACCGTCGCTGTTGCGGGGCGTGCGCTCAGTTCAACAAATGCTGCATCAAGGCACGTAGCTCTGCTGGCCGGATAGGTTTGCAGAGGAGTTCGCAGTCGGCCGCCTTCACCGCCGAAGCAGACTGTGTCCCGTGGTCCGCGGTTATCACAATCGCGGGGATTTGGGTGTTCCAGGCTGAGCGAAGCCGCGCCACACCTGTCAGGCCGCACTCATCGTCTTCGAGGTGATAGTCCGCGAGGATGATCGCCGGCGGCTGCTCGGCGGTGGCGATGTAGTCTTCGATTTGTTTGAGATCGGTTGCTGGAAATGTCCGGCAATTCCACTGGTCGAGCAAGGTCTTAGTGGCCGCGATGATGTTGAGATCATTCTCGATCACCATCACGTGGACATCGGCGAAGCCATACTGGGTCTTGCGTGTTTCTGCCTGCTTTTCCTTGTCAACGCTGCTTGAGGTTTGCCTCGCGAACGGCACATGCACTGTGAATGTCGAGCCTGTTCCGGGTTCTGAGTCCAAAGTGACCACGTGATTCAAGGCGTGCGCCATGCGCTTAACGATGAAGAGCCCGAGCCCAAAGCCGCCATGGCGGGCCGGGCGCACATTTGAGCCGCTTTGGAATTCTTCGAAGATCCGGTGGCGGTCATTCTCGAGTATGCCTGGGCCGGTGTCCGTGACTTTGATCGTGACTTTGTCGCCGTGCCGCTCGGCCTGCAGCGTGACCTGCCCAACATCGGTGAAGCGCACGGCGTTCGACAACAGATTTTGAAGGATTCGGCGCAGCATGGGTGGATCGGAAACAACGTCCAAGCCGTGCGCGTCTACAGTGAGAGCGAGACCCTTCTCAGCCACGATCGGGGCAAAATCAACGTGCAGAGAGTGGAACAGGTCGCTCAGCGACATCGGTCGCGGGGCGGGTTGGGTAACGCCGGTTTCGATCTTGGTGATGTCGAGCATCGTGCGCAGCAGATCCTCGACCGAAGACAGGGCGTGGTCGATCTGATCCGCGAGCTTCTTGTTTTCGGAAATCTCGTTACTTTCACCCAATGCTGAGACGGTTAACCGGGCGGCGTGCAATGGCTGCAGTAGATCGTGGCCAACAGCAGTGAAGAAGCGCGTCTTTGCTTCATTGGCCCGTTCTGCCTCGTCGCGGGCGTCGACCAGTGCATCGTTGGAGCGTTCAAGCCTTTCAAGGGCTTCCTGGAGCTCGTCGGTTCGTTGGCGAACCTGGTTTTCCAGCCCGATTGCCGCGGTGAAAAGAGAGTAGGCGTTGCCCTGCTGCTCGACCGACCGTTCGACACGTTCGATGAGCGCGGCGTTAATCTTGGTAAGCTTTTCCAGCTGTCGATTGAGGGTTTGTGGAGTCGATTGGGGCATGCGGTCGGTTTCGCCTGAGCTTGGCTCTAATACGGTCCCGTTTAGCGGGCTGTGTTGAGATCGTTACTGTTCATGGTGCGCCAAATGCTATCCCGGTTAGGGTCTGGTTTAAATGCATGGCGTTGTATTGTTCCCCGTAGGTATGGAAGCCAACGATCTTATGGCGTTTGTAGATCGTTTCCATGCGGTTGCCCATTTGGCGGTTTTCGGCGTCGAGGCGTCTCAGGATGCAATCAAAGCCGAGGATCAACTGCGTACCTGACAAGAGTTTGTCGACTTCGGCGAGTTTGGCTTCGGTTGCTTCGGCTAGATCAGTCGGGCGGGCCACGGTCAGCACTAGGCCAACATCGATCGCGCAAAAGAACGACAAACTGCCGTCCGGGTTCATGTTGCGGATAGAGCGGCAGTAGTAATCGTTGCCAACCTTAACGACGAGTGGATGCGAGGCGAAGCTGAACGGCCCAAGATCATCGGGTATCAGCCCGATGGCGTTGGCGTATTCAAGGGCGGCTGGTTCGGCGTTGAATTCATGTACGATGCGGCGCTCCGCATCAGCTGCAGTGATAACAAGCTTGGTCGGCGTCGGATCGAAGTTCTGTGTCTTGAAGGCGTGAAAGGGAACATCGGTCTCGACGAGCATCAAGATGGCGGCATCTTTGACGGCTCCACCGTTGTGGATCAGAGCTGCATCCTTGAAGCGCAAGTCGTCGCCAGCCGAGCCACCGATCAATTGAATGTCGCCCAAAGCCCAATTCACAGCCGCAACCAATGTCTCTTCATGGTTCGCAAGACCGTCGGTTAACAGTAAGCCGAATTTGTTGGTAGCATTGCCTTGGTCGCAAATTTGTGTCTTCAGACGGCGGGCCAGGTGGGAGGCATCCTCGACGCCGGAACAGCTGGCGTTCTCAATGACCGCGCTGACAAAGCGGAAGCGCGACGCTTCAAAGGCGATCAGCTGAATACTGCCACTGCAATTCCCGGTCGGTGTAATCTCTCCGGACGTCGTGCAACCGCTGAAGGGTGTGCCTGGAAAAGCCTCTGTCAGGCAAGCGACGACGTCTGAGGGATCGTGTCTGGGGGAGAAAAATGCGATCAGGTGGGAGAAACTTGGATCTGGAAGCTTGGCGCGCAGCTCGACAATCGCGTCCGCGACCGACTCTGCGGTGCTAAAAGCAACGTGGATGCCGCATGTGCACGGCGACCAATCTTCCCAGTGCAACGTCCGTCCTCCCTTGCGTCCACCTTCTTGCGCCACGTCCAGCCTTCATACCTGGATCATAAGCTTTTACCAGCTAGCCGGCCAATCGCGGCCAACAGCTTGGAGCTATGTTGTGCGCAGGGCGGAGTTATGTAAAGCGCTGACACAAAGTTCGGTCTGGCGCAATATTCATGCACAAATGCCTTACCGCAGCTTGACCGTCGGCTGTGGCAGATCATCTGGGTCAATGCGGTTTGCTTCGGCTGCCCAACTGATCTCTACGACAAACTTGCTGCGCATGGCCCGGGCGAAGTCACGATACCCGTTAGCAGCAATGGTAAATGCGCCGAAGCCACCGATGACATTGCGCTCGTACCAGGACTTGAGCGTGATCCGTTCGCGTTGATCGGGAGGAATTAGCGGGACTAGGTCGGCACCGGGGGCACGGTAGGCGCCTTCTCCA
>Ga0209013_10002679_pt1 | contig 16048 bp, 12 predicted proteins | sample Cruoilmetagenom2_FD_187291 | JGI IMG/M metagenome (GOLD analysis project Ga0209013, IMG submission 187291) | Oil polluted marine microbial communities from Coal Oil Point, Santa Barbara, California, USA - Sample 2 (SPAdes) (version 2) | ecosystem: Environmental > Aquatic > Marine > Oil seeps ... | reverse complement strand
TTGGAGGAAAACCTCGCCCGCACCACGGCCTCGGTGGGTGAATCGCTGGTGGCGGGCGCAATCTTCACGATTCCGGCCTTCATCATCAGCGGGGCGTGGGACGAGTTCAATCTCCGCGACGCGACCCTGATCATGGGCATCGGCGGCGTGCTGGGAGTGCTCTTCGTCATCATCCTTCGGCGCACGCTGGTGGTCGAGGCAAATCTGCCCTTCCCGGAGAGCGTGGCCGCCTCGGAGATCGTCAAGGCCGGCCAGAAGGGTCAGACCGGGGCCGGCTTGGTCTTCTCGGCCATGGGCATCGCCGCGCTGTGGGAGCTCATCAAGAACGACGCCGGGATCCAGCTCATCAAGGAGTCGGCAAACAGCTTCGTCCACTTCGGCAAGTCCGTCATCGAGGTCGCCGGCCGTCGTTTCGAATACTCGGGCGGCATTCTGTTGTCGACGCCGGAGGCGTCACCCATGGTGATGGGCGTGGGCTTCATCGTCGGCCTGCGCATCTCGGCGGTGCTTTTCTCGGGGGCGGTGGCTGGCTGGCTGGTGCTGGTGCCGCTGGCGCTCTTCCTCAACCCCGAGCTGATGGCGGGAGTCACAGCCGACCAGAGCCTCATCGATCTCGCGGTGGACGTCTGGTTTCGGCAGATCCGACCCCTTGCCGTGGGCACCATGATCGTCGCTGCGTTCTACACCCTCTACACCCTTCGCGAATCTCTGGTCAGCGGCGTCAAGAAGGCCCTCGTCCACCTCAACATGAGCGCCTCGACCGCCGAGGTCGAACGTACCGAGAAGGACCTCAGCCTCAAGAAGGTGTTCCTCGCGATCGGGTTGATGACGGTGCCGATGTTCCTGCTCTATCGCTACTTCTCCGAGTCCACCGGGGGCGCGCTGGTGCTCACGGTGGTGATGCTGGTGCTCGGCATCCTCTTCGCCGCCGTGGCGGGCTACCTCGTGGGCCTGGTCGGCAACTCGAACAATCCGATCTCCGGTCTCACGCTCTCGGCCCTCGTTATCTCCGCGGTGCTGATGGTGATGATGGGGGTGGTCGGCCCCCGCGGTCTGGCGGCCGTGCTCGGCATCTCCGGCGTGATCTGCTGTGCGGCTGGGGTCGCCGGCGACATGATCCAGGACCTCAAGGTGGGTCATATCCTGGGCGGGACGCCGTGGAAGATGGAGGTTGGCGAAATCATCGGCGTGATCGCGGCCGCCCTTACGATGCCGGTGTTGTTGATGGTTCTCAACAAGGCCTACACCATCGGTTCGGTGGCCCTGCCGGCGCCGCAGGCCGGGCTGATGGCCCTCATGGCCCAGGGCATCGTGGGCGGCGAGATGGCGTGGCCTCTGGTCATCGTGGGCATGTTCCTCGGGGTCGCCCTGATCCTCATCAAAGCGCCGGCGCCGATGCTCATCGCGGTGGGCATGTATCTGCCCTTCCAGACCACGTCGGCGGTCTTTGCCGGCGGCGTCATTCGCGCGATCCTCGAGTGGTTCATGAAGCGCCGCGACGCCTCCGACGAGGAGAAGACCCGCGGTGAGAATGCGGGCGTGCTGGTAGCTTCGGGACTCATCGCCGGCCAGTCTTTGATGGCGGTCTTCCTGGCCTTCGTCGTGCTCTACGAGCAGGCGAAGCTCGGGCTCGGTGAAGGCCGGCACCTTCTGCCCCAGTTTGGTCACAGCTTCGGGTTGAGCCTCCTCGTTTACCCGCTGCTACTGGCCCTGCTGGTCTGGCTGCCGCTCAGCCGGATGCGATCGGGCACGGCCGCCGCGGAGTGAGATGTGCGGCCGAGACGGCTGAATCGCGCGGACCGGGCGGTGGACCTGCTCGAGCTCGAGCCGGTGCGCTGCGTCCCTTGGCGGGAGGGGGAGGACGGCCGCGTGGTCATCGACCGACCGCGGCCGTCCCTGCGTGGCCTGCGCGGTCTCCTCGACGGTTTGACTTGGCTGCTGGCGCCGCGGCGGATCCGGCTGGACGAGGTCGGGAGCTTCGCCTGGCGGCGCCTCGACGGTGCGACCAAGGTGAGCTCTCTCGCCGGCGTGATGTGCGATGTCTTCCCCGACGCCAGGGACCAGCTCGAGGAGCGACTCGGCCAGTACCTCCGCGCCCTCCGCAGGTTGCGGGTGATCTCCTTCCCGGAGTGGGATGAACCGCGAAGCTGACGGCCCATGAAACGCAAATTGTGAAGGTCTCCCTTATCGTCGTTTGCCACCGCTCGTCGGAGGTGCTTCCGCAGTGCGTGGAGAGCTTTCGCCGCGAGGCGGGAGCAGCCGGAATCGAGGCCGAGGTCGTGGCGGTGGAGCAGTCGGAGGACGCCGCCGAGTTCGCCCAGATCGAGGGAGCCGGGGTCGACCGGCTGCTCGAACGGCCCAACCGCGGCTACGCGGCGGGGCTCAACGCCGGCGTGGCGGAGGCCACCGGCGATGTCCTGCTCCTGGCCAACCCCGATATTGTCTTTTTTGATGGCAGCGTCGATGCGTTGCTCCGTGGCCTCCGCCAGGGCTTCGACGTGGTCGGCCCGCAGTTCGTGTGGGATGACGAAGCCACCGTGCTTCTGCCGGCGGCGGAGGACCCGGCCCCCGGCGCCGAGCTTGGTCGCACCTTGAGGCGCGGCCGGCGGTGGGCGTGGTCGGCGCGTCTCGGCCGGAGCCTGGACGAGACCTGGCGGGTCTGGACGGCCCGGGATCCCCTGGCGGTCGCCGGCTTGCGAGGGGCCGTCCTGGCGGCTTCGCGGGAAGCATTGGGTCAGTTCGGGCCCTTTGACGAGGGGTACTTCCTGTACTACGAGGAAACCGAGTGGCTTTGGCGGGCGCGGCTCGAGGGTGGTCGGCTCGGGCTGGCGCCGGGCGCTCGGGTGCGGCACCGGTGGGGACACGCGACCCGACACAGGAACGACGCAGTCGAGCACGAGGAAAAATCACGGGAGCGCTTCTTCGAGCGCAACTACAGCGGACCGTGGCGGGCGCTTCTTGGTGCCTGCGCCGCGGATTCCGGGCGATTGCCGTTTGCGGTGGTCCGCCTCACCGATGCGGCCGATATTCCCGAGCGGGAGTCCGATCTCTGGCTCGCCTCCCCCTTCCCGCATCTCATGCCGGCTTTGGGCATGGTTCGCTCGAGGGGATTTCCGCCGTCGTTTCTGAAGTTCTGCCAAGAGCGGCGGTGGCACCTGCTGGCGGCGGATCGTGACGGCCGGAAGTGGCGGATTGCCGACGCCTGGGCCTGGGGGGCCTGATGGCATCGACGACCACGCTGTGCAGGCGGTTTCAAGTCGGTGACGAAGTCGCCGTCAACCGAGCCTTCGAATCAAGCCGCGGCGTCGCGCGATCGCTGGACGAGTGGGCCTGGAAGTTCCCCCCCGAGGCCGAGGGCAGGGCGATCGTGCTCGGCGAGAGGGACGGCGAGGTGCTCACACACTGTGCGGGCGTGCCCGTCCGTTTCGCCTTCGACGGACGCGAGTTCGATGCACTGCAGATTGTCGATGTCTTTTCCAGGCCTTCGGCGCCGTCGGCCGGGCTCTTGAAATGCACCGTCGAGGCATTCCTGCAAGAGTTCGGGTTGTCGGGCCGCTTCCCTCTGGCTTTCGGATTTCAGGACCTGCGATCTGATGAACCCGGAGCCGTCGAGCTTGGCGGGGGCGCTGAGAAAAGGGAGCCGTTTATCTCGCTCCGTCGCCGGCCGTCGTCGCGGTCTCCCATCCGCCGCCTCTTCTACCGAGCCGAGCCGGCGCGGGATTGGGAGCCGCGCCTCGACGATCTCTGGCGCCGGGTGCGCCACCGCTATCCAGTGGCGGTCATTCGCGACGCCGGCCACGCCCTGCGCCGCTTTGCCGGCCATCCCACCGTGCGTTATCGACGCTTCCTGGTCTTCCCGAGATTCTCCCGCCACGCGGTGGCCTTCGCAGTCTTTCGTTGCGACGGTGGGTCGTGCCGTTGGGTCGACCTTTTGTGGGACCACGCCCACCCCGGAGCGTTGGAGCGCCTGGCTCACATCTCAGCCGGCCTTCAGCGCGAGGCCGGCGCCGAGAGTGAGGAGATGTGGCTCACCGGTGATCCCAGGGGCCGCGCTCGCATCGAAGCCCTGGGTTTTCACGCCGAGGAGGGGCCGGCTCCTCCGTCCATGGTGGCGCGTTCGTTCGAACCGGAGATCGACGCCGCCGGGCTGCTCTCACGGTGTTACCTGACGATGGCCGACACGGATATGGTCTGATGACGGCTGACCCCGTGATCCGCCTGTACGAGCCCGGCGACGAGGCCGCCATCAACGACGGCTTCAACCGCGTATTCGGCAGGGAACGAAGCCTGACCGAGTGGGCCTGGAAATACGAGACTGACGAGCGGCCGCGCCCCACCGTTGCCGCGTGGGAAGGAGACGCCCTGGCGGCGCACAACGGCGGGATCCCGGCCGACTTCCAGGTGGGCGGCGTTCGGATCAAGGCCCTGCAGGGCGCCGACACTTTCTCGCTGGCGGCGGCGCTGCGACGTCCGGATTGGCGGGATGCGTGGCAGATGGTGATGGATTACTTCGCCGAGGTGGCCGAGAATCGCTTGGGGGTCTCCCTTCTTTTCGGTTTCACTGGGGGACAAGCCATCAGCCACATGGTCCACCGCGCTCGCTGGGATTCGGTAGAGCCACGGCGGATCCCCTTGTTCACCCGGCGGCAGCGGCCGTCCGGACGATCGCTGGCCTCGAGGTTTTTCAACGCGCGTCTGATCGGTGACCACGAGCCGGCCCTCGACCTGCTATGGGAGAGGGTCGGACACCGCTACTCCACCGCCGTCATCCGCGACGCCCAGCACGCGAGGCGGCGGCTCAGCGGGCACCCGACGGTCCAGTACCACCGCTGGCTGGTTTCTCCCAGGTTCTCTTCGACGCCGGTTGCATTCGCGGCCTTTCGGACCGACGCGGGAATCTGCCGCTGGGTGGACCTGGTATGGGATGAGAGGCACGCCGGCGCCCTCGAACTCATCGATCATCTGTCGAGGAAGTTGGTGGAGCAGACAAGCTGCGATCGCGAAGAGCTGTGGCTCGACGGCGATCCCGAGGCCGAGAGGTGGCTTCGTTCCTTCGGTTTCGAGGGCGGGCCGGATCCCAGTGGGGTGGTCAGGGTGGTGCGCTTCCTGGACGAGGATCTCGACGCGGAATCGTTTGCCCCGGGCCGCGTCTACACCACCATGGCGGATGCGGATCTGGTGTGAAGGTTTGGGTTGAGCGGACCTTCTGTTAACTCGGTGTCTCGAGGCTGATACCACTCTCCGAGGCCGTCGATCACACTCATCTCGCATTCTGAAAAATGAAAGTCCTGGATGTCCAGATTGGCTTTGATGTGATCCGATTGGATGCTTGATGGGATGGGGCCGACACCCTTTTGAACCGCCCACCGGAGGACTATCTGGGCAGGGCTTTTGTTATGGCGGGCGGCGATTTTCTCTAACATGGATGGAAGAAAGCTAACCCGGATCAGCCTCCTCTTCACGCAGCAGGGGGGCGAGCCGACCCGCCAGCAGTCGGGCGAGCTTGTCGCTGCCCGCGGTGGCGAAGTGCACCGGATCCCAGAAGTCCTCGCGCTGCCAAGAAGTCTCCCCGACCGCGTCGACGGCCATCGCTCCCTCTTGGGCCGCGACCTCCAGCAGGATCCGATTGACCTTGGCGAGCTCGTCCTCGACCGCATCTCCTTCGATGCCCAGCCATTCGGTGAGAAAGCGGCGATCGCGAGGGGTCTCTACCGGGGCCTGGCGAAGCGGCTGGGTGACCAAGACAACCTCGATGCCGTGGGCTCGGGCGACCGCGATCACCGTGCGCAGATTCCGTCGGTAGGTCGTGAGGCCCGCCTCGCTCACCGCGGGGGCGAGGGTGGCAATGTCGGCCTCGGCTCGAGAAGGCGAACGGCCGAGCAGAGCGCGAAGTCGCTCCAGGGCGATGCTGCGATCGAGCAGACCCGGCTCGTCGAGCTCGAAGCCGAGCGCCGAAAGCATGCGCCCGGCGTGGCCGCGCTCGTAGGTTGGGTCGTGCGGGTCGTGGGACGCTGGCTGGAGATCGTTGAAGCCCTGCATCATTACGAGGAGATCAGGCCGCAACTCGACGTCTCGGGTGAGCAGCGCGATGATGTTCTCCAGCGTCGTCCAGGTCGGAAGCCCCGCGTTCCACACCTCCACCGAGAGCCCCCGTGCGCGCAGTTCCTCCTCGAGTCGCCACGGCCAGCTGGTCTCGTTGCGGTCGGTGAGACTGTCGAAGGTGGTCGATCCGCCGGCGCACAGCACTCGCAGAACTCCGGCGGGCTTCTCGAAGCTGCGCTCGGGGGAGCGGTAGCCGGCCGAGTTGAGGGTGAAGATCTTGCCCTGGACCTCGGCGCGGGACGAACCTTTTCCGCTGACGTTCAGCCAGGGGTGGCGCCGGAAGAGCCCGTGCACGGTCCGGTTGTCCCGATACTCGGCGAGCAGCGCCGTGACCGGCCATTCCCCCGTCCGCGCCAGCACAATGGTCCGGGTTGCTCCTTCGACCAGCGCCAGCAGCAGCAACGTGGCGACGCAGAGAAACAAGGAATAGGTGAGCTTGCTTCGAGTGCTCACGCGAACGGCTCACGCTCCATCATCTTCTCAGCAGAGTAGCAAAGCCTCATCGCGCGTGCCGCCGTGGCGGTCATCGGGTCGTCGCCAGGTTCTTCGGGTTGGGCTTGATGGCGGCCACCAAGATGTTGGGACCGTACCAGCCGGTCGATTGGCAGAGCTGGTCCAGACCCCGCCCCGCGGCGTGCAGGGGACGGCGCAGGAATGCCAGGCGCCGACGGGCGAAGCTCGGTTGTTCGAGACCCTCGACCGGGCAAACCGGCTGGGGCTGGGCATAGCGACAGAGCTCGATCTGAAGGCCGGCGGCGCGGATGGCTCGCAGCAATCGGGAACGTCGAAAGCCGTGCTCGTGCCCGCCGGTGAGCATCCAGAGTCGGCGCACGAAGCGGTCCGCCGGGCGCGAGAACACACAGCCGAGCGCGAAGTCAACGTAGTCGCGCAGGCGCCGCTCCTCTTGAAGGAGCCAGTAGTAGAACAGGTAGAAATGGTAGGTCGTTGTGGTGAGGACCAGTTGACCCCCGGGGGCCAGGGCTCGGGCCACGTGCTCACAGAAGAGCCGGTGGTCGGGCACGTGCTCGATCACCTCGGTGGTGAAAATCAGGTCGTAGCGCCCCTCGGGAAGCGGATTCTCCGCTTGGGAAAGGTCGGCTGTGAACAGCCGTTCGTAGTGCCCGATCCGGCGCGCCCGTTCGAGCCCCGCAGCGGCTAGGTCGCAGCCGTCGACCTGACTCGCCAGCTCGGCCAACCGCTCTCCCCAGGCACCCGACCCGCAGCCGAGGTCGAGGGCCCGTGCTCGCCCGGGTTCTACGGCGGCCCGGAGAAAGGCACCGAACTCCGGCTGACTCAGGCGGTGCCAGTTCTCCAGCGCTTCGAAGTAGCGATTGCCGTAGAGGGAGTCGTCACCCGTATCCGCCACGTCGGCCCCTCAGCGATTCGACCCGTCGGAGTCGAAATCGCGAAAGAACGCGCGCAGTTCGCGTTTCGTATCGCGCTCACGGTAGCGGACGGCCGTCTGATATGCCTTCGCTCTCATTTCGGCCAATCTCAGCGTGTCCCGACCGAACCCTTCCAGCAGTTTTTCGACGGTGTCTGCCAACCCATAGACGTGGTTGTTCTGAAACACGAAAGCGTTCACGTTGTCAGCGAGAAAGTCCTGTCCGCCGAAGCCTTCGTAACAGATCGGCAGGCATCCGGCCGCCATCGCCTCGGGGACAGTCGTGTTGAATGCCTCAAGGCAATTGACACTGACCAAGAATTCAGAGTCCTGCATGAGTGAGGCGACCTCCCGATGGGGTCTGCCCGTCACTTCCATAAACTCCCACGGTGGGTTCCGGAGACATGCCTTTTGAAGGAGTTTGCGAACGATCTCGTAGTCGAGAAAACCGGCTTCCCGATAGCCCGCCTTGGGAAACATCAGAATGCGTCGTTGCCTGGCCCTTTTCCCCGGCAATTCGTCGAGGAAGAAATAGGGAGCAATGAACGGCGGCACGACGGTCGCTTCGATATCGAAATGCCTTTCCAGCACTTCTTTAACATGGGGAAGGACCGCGACAGCCGCGTCGTATCCGAGATCCCGATAGCTTATGGCCTCGTCGAAGGGCTTGAGGATTAAATAGCTTCCCTGGACGAACACTACGCGGCGGCAGCCGCCCCCGATCATGCTTCCTTCGTCTGCCAAGACCTCGGGTACCACCAGCACGTCATCAGGCCCAATCTCGAGCGACGGATCATCGAGGTACGCGATGGGGACATGAGATTCGAGCCATTGGATCGAAAACCCAGAGGAGTGGTGCAGTACGAACGCCTGGACTCCACCCTCCCGCAAAATCTCGACGTGCTTGTACAAGAGACCGATGCCCCAGCTCGGGATGCCGGAGTCAGGTGTGAGGTAGTAGACGGAAGGACGCATTGGAGTCGTGTTCAATCCGTGATTCCTATCTCATGAGTCGTTACCGGGTTCGAGCGTATATGCATTTTCGGCAGATGAAGTCTTTCGGACTCTCTTCAATCCCATGCAGCCAGCGACGGTACCGAGCCATCTTCTCTCCGCCCAGGACCTCTTCTACAGTCTCTTTGTTCAGGTCGCCGACGATATAGTCTTCGTAGTAATCCTGGCAACAGAGGACGCATTTGCCTTGCGGCGTCACATGAAGCCACTGAATCGGACGAGACCCCGTCTGGTCGCAGCCGCAGAGCCGGTTTCCCTGCCTGTTGGGGCGCTGACCGACCGGGAGGTTCCCTGCCCGATCCATGATTTCGGAGTACTTGACCTCGAACCGGCTTCCTGCAAACTCGGCGGAAATTTCCTGGAAGTCGCGACGATGATTATCATCGCCGGTTCCGAGGACCTGGATCTCCATGTTCGGCGCTATTTCCAGGTCCTTCATGTATGAAACGTACCTAAGGACCAATTCAACGTGGCTGCCACCCCGTTCCTTGGCGTACCGTTCGGGATCGATTGTGGAGAGATTGATCGACAGATGACTCAGCCCCCCCATCTCCATGATCGCGTCCACCCTCTTCGGGGTCAATCCGGTTGCGTTGGTGAGCAGTGCAGGCGGTAGGCCGTGGTTTTTCAGGAGGCGTATTTGATCGAGGAATCGCTTGTCAACCGTCGGCTCGTTATATTGAATCATCGAGAACGCCTCGATGGTGTCCCGGTACTTCGCGAGCTGGCCCACGATCGACTCATAAAGCTCGGTGGGCATGAAGTAGGGGTCGCGGCGGCTGATCGACACTGGACAGAAGTAGCACGCCTGATTGCACACCGTGTGCGATTCGAGAGACACGTACTTGATGTGGAACCGGTGCGAAAGATCGGCGTCGGCGTTGATCAACCATTCGCCCTCTTCGAGAAGTGATCTCAGTTTATCCGGAGGCGAGCAGGGCGCAGATTCGTCGTCGTAGATCTGATGCAGTTCGCGAAAGCCGCGGTCGTCCGGCTTGAGTGCGCTATCGGTGTGCGGGTTGTAGATCTGATGTGCATCGACGTGAAGGAACGGATTGATCTTCAGATCGAGCGCCACACCATCGGCTGAAGCAATTCCTCTGCCGCTTGGTTTGTTGCCACGTTTCATTGAGTTGCCTCGTTATCCATCGTCGGAACCGGGGTCATTGATGGGAACCCACTGGTGAGGTATATGAACAATTCCAAATGGATATTCCTCGTATTCTACGTTGAATGCGTCCTCCACAATCCAGGTGTCGTGGATGTGGAGGCCGTCCTCGGCGAGCAGGAAGACGTAGAGCTTGAAAGTGTTCTTGACCAGCGGCAGCTCCGGAATCGAGAGCCGGACTGTGTGGCGGGTGCGTCCGCTCCACGGGCCGGCGCCGCTGCGGTGGGAGAGGAAGGAGGCCACCTCCACCTCGTCCGGCCGGTTGAGACCGACGCAGAGGTGGAAGGCCATCTCGGAATCGTCGCAGCTCCAGCGGATCTCCAGCTCCAGGGGCCGCCCGTGGCGGTAGGTCGATCCGGTAAGCAGACGAACATCGTCGATTCGGGCCGGCGCTGACGGCGGGGCCGCGACGATCTCGGGCGCTTCCTCGCCGTGATCCGACTTTGCGTCAAGGAAAGCCTCGTAACGGGGCACCACCTGCTGGGTCGGGCCCAGGGCCTCGACCCGCCCGTCGCGCAGCCACAACGACCGCTCGCAGAAGGCCGAAATGTAGTACAAGGCGTGCGAGCAAATCAGGAGGGTGCCGCCCGAATCCACGTATCGCTTGAGGTGGACCATGCACTTCTTCTGGAAGTAGCCGTCGCCCACCGACAGCGCCTCGTCGATGATGAGTACGTCGGGTTCCACCTGGGTGGCGATCGCAAAGCCCAGGCGCATGACCATGCCCGTCGAGTAGGTTTTGATGGGTTGATCGAGGAAGCTCCCCAGCTCTGAGAACTCGATGATCCGGGGCATGCGCTCGTCGACCTCGATGCGGCCGAGACCCAGCATGGCGGCGTTGAGGACGATGTTCTGCCGGCCGGTGAGCTCCGGGTGGAAGGCTGAGCCCAGCTCCAGGATCGAGGCCACGGATCCCTGCAGTCGAACCTCGCCAGAGGTCTTCGCCGTGACCCCGGCCAGGATCTTGAGGAGAGTGCTCTTGCCGGCGCCGTTCTCGCCGATGATGCCAAAACCCTCACCCCTCTCGACTTCGAAGTTCACTCCCTTGAGGGCATGGAATGCGCTGTGGCGGGGTCGGCGCAGGAGGGCTTCGAAGAGTCGGTCGGCGGGCCGGGCATAGACCCTGTAGGTCTTCGAGAGATCCTCGGCTGACACCACCGGTGGATTGTGAGGGTGCGTCATATCGGGCTCAGATCTCGTCCGCGAAGGCCGGACGCAACCGGCGGAAAATACAGATGCCGGCCACCAAGGACACCGCCGCCGAGATGATGAGCGGAGCGAGGGAGAGCAGGGGCGGTAGCTCGCCGCCAAGGAGGGCCTCGCGATAGAGGGTCACCAGCCCCGTCAGGGGGTTGAGCTCGAGGAACGGCCGAAAGCGCTCGGGCACCAGGCTCAGGGGGTAGACGATCGGGGTCAGGTAGAACCAGGCCTGCAAAAGCATGGTGTTGATTTGGGCGGTGTCGCGGAGGAAGACGTTAATAGCTGCGGACAGAAAACCGAGCCCCGCGGTGAGAGCGACCTGCAGGGGGACGGCCAGCAGGAGAAGCCACAGTCCGGAGGCCGAAAACTGCCCCGTAACGCCCAGAACGAATAGGAACATGCCCAGGGCGATGGCCTCGTGGAGCAGGGCCGCGAAGACCACCGCCCACACCAGGAGGTCGGAGGGGAAGGACATCTTCTTCACCAGAGTGGCGCTGTCGGTGATGGCGGTGGTGGCACGCAAGATCCCCTCCTGCATCGCCATCCACGGCAGCAGGCCGCAGAACAGGAAGATCGCGAAGTTCGAGGTGCGCTCTCCGATCCCCGGCGAGACCTTCATGACCGTGCTGAACAGGAAGGTGAAGAGAGCCAGGCTCCACAACGGCTGCACGAAGGACCACAGAAAGCCCAGGGCCGAGCCCGCGTAGCGGCCCTTGAAATCGCGGCGGGTGAACTCGCCGAGCAGGAAGAGTGAGTGCTTCAACATCTGTCGGACGGGTCCGATCGACCCGTATCGAGGGAGTTTAGCAGCCCCCATTCAGCAATGTCGGATGAGCCGACAATCCAAGAACCCTACGTTTCTGCGGTGTAAGGCGTTGGGCAGGGGACGTGGCACAGTGTCCAGGTCTGGATTGAGGAGGACGGGAACGGATGAGATCGGTCCTGTAGAGGCCGGTGAGAAATCGGACCAGGCTTGACGAGCCATGGTGGCCCAACCACACTCGCACCGATGTCGCTCTACCTGTGGACCTTGCTGCCGCTGGCGCTCTTGCACCTGTGGTTCTTCACGCGGCGCAAACGGGCCTTCCGATTCCAACTCCTGCTCGATCTGGTCCTCGCCGCGGTCGTGGGCCCGGCATTGTTGAGCGGCGGTGACCTCAATCCGATCCGCTGCATCCAGGGCAGTTCCCCGTTTGTGAATGTCGAGTGGTCGCCGAGAACCGCCCTGCAGCCGACCCAGTCGGACCTGGTCCTCCAGTTCCACCCGTGGTGGGAGGAGGCAAGACGTCAGGTCCTGCGGGGCCGGATGCCCCTTATCCAACCCGGGGTCGGCGCCGGCCTACCGCTCCTCGCCAACGGCCAGACGGGCCTGGCGGCGCCGGTCATGCTGCCGGTGTGGCTCCACGGCCCCGAGCGCGGCACCACCATCATGGCCTTCTGGAAGCTGGAGCTGGCCGGGCTGGGCGCCTTTCTGTTGCTGCTGCGGGTCTGGCGACTGCGTTGGACGGCGGCTGCCGTGGGTGGCGTGGCGTGGGCGGGCTCACCCTACTTTGTCGGCTGGCTGCTGGTGCCGCTGGCGTGGGCCACCGCCGCCCTGCCCTGGACCTGGTGGGCTGCGTGTTGGGTCATGCGCCGACGGGCCCCGCGATGGGGTCCGGCCGCGGTCGGGCTCGGTTTTGGGTGGCTCATGGGAGGCGGACTCCATCCGGAGACGGCGGCAATCGTCTGCGGATCGGCCCTCCTGGCGGCGTTCTTCCTCCACCCTCGGCGGTGGAGGCGACTAATAGCGATTGTTGCGGTTGCCGGTGTAGCTGCGATCGCCCTGGCCTGGCCGACCGTCGGTTACATCAAGGCTTCCTCTCGGGCGGCGCTCGGCGCCCACGGGGCGGCCAACCGCGAGGGATTGCCGTGGTCCATACAACGCGACCTCGTGCGTCAGATTGTCGTGCCGGCGAGCATGGGGCACCCGGGACGGGCGGATTGGCGGCCCTCCTATCCGCACGCCCCAGGCGCCGCGGGGGTCGGCGGAGTTCTCTTGGCGCTGGTGGCGGCCGGCCGGATGCGTCGTCGGTACCGTCGCCTGGCCTTGGCAGCGGGCGCCGCAACAGGCCTCGGTCTGGTACTGCTGGTGCGAATTCCCCCGCTGGATGTTCTTCTGGTGCGGATCCCTCCGCTGGACCAGATGACGGTGCCCCGGTTCGGGGTGCTGATTCCCTGGGGGATCATCGTCATCGCCGCGCTGGCCCTCGATGGCGCTCTCGATGGGCGCGTGCGACCGACGCTCCAGCGCCTGGTTCCCGCGATCGTCATGGCGGTCTTCGCACTGTGGGCGGCGCCGTGGCACTTGAGATTGCCGGTCGACGTCGGGCTGGTGGCATTGTCGGTCGCTGCGGCGTTTGTGGTCGGCCTGCTCCGTCGTCGAAGTCTCCTGCCCCTTCTGGCGGCCGGAGAGCTGGCCCTGCTGGCGTTGGGGATCAACCCGATGGCCGACCCGGCCGATCGTCTGCCGCGGCCGGCGCTGCTGGAACGGCTGGTGGACATGCAGGCCGCCGACCCGTGCCGGGTGATGGGGATTCGGCGGGCGCTGCCCCCCAACCTCGCAGCTCGCTACGGATTACGGGATTTCCGCGCCTCGGGCCCCGTGAGGCCGGCGCCCTTCGCACGCTTGATGGGGGTGCTCGGGGAACCGCGGACCATCCTCGGAGGACCTCTGGAACGCGCGCCGGTGGGTCTTTGCGGCGCTTGGGGCGTGGGTCTGGCGGTGACGCCCTCCGGGCGCGAGCTCCCGGGTTGGGAGCGCGAGTACTCCGATGCCGACGGTACCATCTGGTCCAACCCCTTGTTGCTGCCCGAGGTGCGGGTGGTCGGGCGGGTGGTCCCGGCGCCAAACGACCCGGGGGCCCTGTTGCAGCTGGTCGAAGATGTGGATTTCGAGTCGGCGGCCCTGGTGACGCCGGGCACGCCGCCGGTCAGGGCGGCATCGGCGACTCTCGAGATTCGACAGCGGACACCGTCGCGGCTTCGGGTGACGGTGGCGTGTGACGGTCCATGTCTCCTGGTTCTCGCCCAGCCCTGGGCGCCGGGTTGGGAGGCTTCGGTGGACGGCCGATCGGTTCAGCCCGTCCTCGCCGACCTTGCCGGGCTCGGCGTGGTGGTTCCCGCTGGCCGCCACGAGGTGGAGCTCGCGTACCATCCCTGGCGCTGGCAGCGGTCGCCTCTGTTACCCTGATGTGCATGGAGCGGCAGCCAGACCTCTCGGTGGTGGTTCCGGTCTTCAACGAGATCGACAACATCGAGGTTTTTCTCGAGCGCGTGCGCTCCACCCTTGACGGGGCGGGAATCACCTGGGAGCTGCTGGCGGTGGATGACGGCTCGACCGACGGCTCCGGCGGGCGCCTGGATGAGTTCGCGACCACCGAGGATCGCCTGCGGGTGCTGCACTTCGTGGAGAACTGCGGCCAGTCCTCGGCCCTCGACGCCGGCTTCCGATACGCGCGGGCACCGCTGGTGGCTCTCCTCGACGCCGACCTGCAGACCTATCCGGAGGACCTGCCGAAGCTGCTGGAGATTCTCGAGGCCGAAGGCGTAGACGCGGTGGTGGGCATCCGAGCCGAGCGCCAGGACACGGGCTGGAAGCGCTTCAGCTCACGTTTTGCCAACGGGGTGCGCAACCGCCTCACCCGGGAAAACATCGAGGACACCGGCTGCCCGATCAAGGTCTTCAAGGCCGAGGCGATCCGGTCGGTGAGGGCCTTTACCGGGATGCACCGATTCCTGCCGACCCTACTACGGATGGAGGGCTTCACCGTACGCCAGGTCCCGGTACGCCACGCCGCGCGAACCGCCGGCAGCAGCAAGTACGGCACCTGGGACCGCGCGCTCTCCGGCCTGCGGGACGCCTTGGGCGTTCGCTGGCTGCAGGATAGGCATATGAAGTGGAAGCTGCGTTAAGCGGCTTCCCCGCATCCGTTCCCGATCCCGGACCCGATGTTCAGAAGAACGCTTCCGATTTCAACGCGACGTTCCTGTCGGCACTCTGCCCGTGAGGATGCCAGGCACGCCGATGTGACGATGCCAACATCGTCACATCGGGAGCCAGGCACCTCCGAAGGAGCGCGCCCAAGCGCGGGCGATACGCCTCAATACTCCCGAACGCTTCCGCGCGCCGATAATTCCTAATTTCGAACTCCTAATTCCTAATTCCCTCGAGGGTCCACGCCTCGAGCGCGGTGAGGAACCGTTCGCGCTCCTGCTGCCAGTCCTTGAAGCTCCAGCCGAGCTCGCGACGGAGAATGGGGCGCAGGGCGGGTAGCAGGGAGGCCGCGGTCTCCGGCTCCCACATCCCGAGGCGCACACGGCGCAGCAGCAGATCCTCGAGATGGAGGACCGCGCTCCAGCGGCTGTGTGCACGCACCTCCGCGGCGCAGAGGTCGAGGCCGGGGAGGAGGGGCCGCAGCTCGGATCGTCCGCGGGCGAGGAGGATCGCGCTCCAGGAGAGGCCGCCGAGACGCCGTGCCATTCCCCCAGCGACGGCGGGCTCCAGATCCCGGGCATCGTGGAGCCGGCTTCCGAGATCGCGTGGGGCCAGCCCGGCGAGGGGGGTGCCCTTGGTCATGCAGCGCGCCACGTGCCGCGTCGTCTCTTCGGGCAGCCGTTCGAGGATCGCGTCCACGGCCTCCTCGGCGGTACTTCGCCAAGTCGTGAGCTTGCCGCCGGACACGGTGAGCACGCCGTTCTCTTCCCAGATGTCCTCCTCACGGCTCGCCTCCGAGGGATCGTCGACGTGGATGTCGAGGATCGGTCGCAGACCGGCGAAGGCTCCGCGCACCTTCGAGCGGTCGACGCCCCGGTCGGGGAACGCGGCGGCGGCCGCGCGCAGCAGGTAGCCCACTTCGTCCTCGGTGGGCCGTGGATCGTCGAGGTCCCCCTCGTGAAAGTGATCGGTGGTGCCGAGGAGGATTCCCTCGGGATGGGGGATCAGGAAGATCGGCCGGCCGTCATCGGGGGCGGGAAAGGAGACCGCCACCGAGAGGGGGAGAAGCTCGGAGGGCAGGATGAGGTGGATGCCCCGCGACGGGCGCACGCGGCGGCCCTCGATGCCGAGGCGCTCGCGCACGGCGTCGGTCCACACCCCGCTGGCGTTGACCACCAAGCGGGCGTCGATCCGGTGGGTGGCGCCG
>Ga0209013_10002678_pt1 | contig 16049 bp, 15 predicted proteins | sample Cruoilmetagenom2_FD_187291 | JGI IMG/M metagenome (GOLD analysis project Ga0209013, IMG submission 187291) | Oil polluted marine microbial communities from Coal Oil Point, Santa Barbara, California, USA - Sample 2 (SPAdes) (version 2) | ecosystem: Environmental > Aquatic > Marine > Oil seeps ... | reverse complement strand
GCAAGGGGAAGTTTTACGCGTAGATACTGGGTGTCTCGTAGCAATGACTTCAGACGTAGACTACAATATCGAAATGGTCAAGGGAGTTAAAACAGCCTTATTTGGTGGAGAAGGATTATTCTTCGCTACCCTTCGTGGTCCGGGTACCGTATGGGTTCAATCACTTCCGTTTAGCAGATTGGCTAGTAAAGTATTTGCTGCAGCTCCTCAAACGCCAGGTGGCGGTTCAAAAGGTGAAGGTAGTATAGCAGGTGGATTATTCGACCTATTAGGTGGAAAATAAATAATGATACTAGAGAATGACTTACTTTTAAGTCATTCTTTTTTATTGGGTTTGATAAACTGCGATGTTGCGTATACGGGATTAAATGTTGCGAGTGTTTGCTTAAAAGTTGTGCATATGTACTCCTTTGTTGCGTGAATCTAAATTAGTGCGTATTTATGACTGAACGAAAAATCTAGAAAAAGCACTCGGACTTTTCAAAGTCTGAGCGCTTCTTTTCTTAAATACTTTGTATACTTGTTTGACCTGCCGCTTTTCTATCTTGACCTTCGTGCATTTTAACCATTGCAAAACGTGCAATCGGTTGAATCACTACGCTTTCTAAGAATAGAGCGAGTAAAAAGTTACGAGGCCAGATCTGGATAAAATTAGTAAAGATATCAGTTGTAAACCCATTTCCCATGATATCTCCAATAATAGTCATTGTAAATGACATTCCCAATACTGTGAACAGTGTACGGAACATAATGCGAGCAGCAAAACCATCTGTTGGTGAAATAAATTTAGATGCAAAAAATTCAGCAAAACGACCAATTGCAACCGGTTCAATGATCATAACGATAACCCATATAATAGGTAACACGATTAACATATTCATTGCAACATCTCTGTTGAATTCTCCAGCTGCAAGGATTATGTTGATTGATCCTATAAGTAGTACTGATAAAGTACAAATGATTGCGCCAAATATCGCGCCTTCTTTACCGTTTTTTGGTAGTCTTTTATCTTGATACATTTTTTTATTTTCCTTTCATAAAGCTTATTTTAGACCTTGGTAATTGTAAAAAGTAAAACAGTGTCGGTTGTGTAATAGCAGATAACCTCATGGAGGGAAAACGTTTGAAGTGTCGACAATTTCTCTTTATTTAAATTTCCTATATGTAGCCATATAATAGTGGTTTTTACGTGGACTAAAGACACACTTAGTTTCCTAAGTGCAATAGTAAAGTCGGTTTCAGTAAACAGCCGACAATTTCCACTATTAACAGAGATTCCTGAAATACACTGTTTTGAATTCTTTACTACTTTTTAAAACCTCTTAATAAGATCGGTAATAGGTTTGCAATTGTTTTTAAGGGATCTGTCGATTGTTTGGTTAAACAGAGCATCATTGCTCCTTCGATGGATGCAGTCAATAACAATGAAATAGCATTAGCCGTTTCATCGGAATAGCCATCTGTTAATAGTTTAGTACTATAAATTTGTTCTATACTTTCATATAACTCACTACATGCATAGCGAACAGGTTCACTCATTGTCGCCATTTCACTCACAATACTGCTAAATGTATAGGTAGTAAAAGTACCGTCTTTTTCAAAAATATTAACTAACTTATCGATCATTGAGTTTACAGCATCTTCAGTTGAGGGATGCTGACTAAAAATAGCTTCAATATCTGTCATTATATCTTCTTTTAATACATGTAAACAAGTAATCAAGAGTTCTTCCTTGCCATTTGGAAAGTGGTGGTAGAGTGCTCCTTTTGTAACATTACAGGCGTTTAATATTTCATTTAGCCCTACTGTCTTGTAGCCTTTTTGCTGAAAAAGTATTGTAGCAGTTTCAATCAAGAGTGATTTAGTATCCATAACTGATTCCTCCCTAAACATACCAACTGGTCTGTTTGAAGTATAACAAATTTTTAACAATATTCTAGTATTTTGTTTATTTAATTAAATGAGAAAGCACGCCCGTACACCCTCCGATTGTTTATCTCCCTTTCCTATGCCTTCATATTATATTATGAGGGACATTTTGCCTTATGTTCCTACAATATAGGACGGGAGGTGGATACGTTGGATTCTTCTACAGGATTATGGGTTGGTTTATTCGGTATAGTTTTAGGGGTGTTAGGTTTCTTTTATGCTCCGCTTTGGCTAGGTGCTGGAGCAGTTCTTTTAGGACTCGTAGCTTTAGCTTATTCTCACAAGTTAGTAGTAGGTTGGATATCTTTAATACTCGGCGTAATTGTTTTAATATGGACATTTTTGTTATAAATTTAAACAAAAAGCATATTGTATTAGTAACAACTACATGTTAAGCTTGTTTAAATTTAAAATTTTGATAACTTCATATATTTTTCTTATCCAGAGAGACGGAGGGATTGGCCCGCAGATGTCTCAGCAACCAGCCAGGCTAGGTATGGTGCTAATTCCAATAGACGTGTGACGTCTTGAAGATAAGAAGACAAACTTCGATATTTACTTGAGGGTTCTCTTCTTACTAGAGAATCCTCTTTTTTATTTTATTTTGTAAAGGATGAGTGCTTATGGCAAAGAACAGTATTGATACACAGTTAGTTCAATTGGGAAATCATAGTGATGAGAAAACTGGTGCAGTAAGTCCCCCAATTTATTTATCAACAGCATACAAACATAATGGGATCGGGCAGTCGACAGGATATGACTACACGCGAACTAAAAATCCGACGCGAGCTATTTTAGAACAAGGAATTGCAAAGTTAGAAGGAGGAGATGCTGGTTTTGCCTGTAGTTCAGGTATGGCCGCAATACAACTGGTATTATCCCTATTTCGTTCGGGAGATGAATTAATCGCTCCTGATGATTTGTATGGTGGTACTTATCGATTATTCAACCAGTACGCAGATTCTTATAATATTCGTACTACTTACGCAAAGTTTGAATCAGCTGAAGAAATAAAAGCATTGATAACCGATAATACAAAAGCTTTATTTATTGAAACACCTACTAACCCATTAATGCTTGAAATTGATATCCAGCTATTCGCGGATGTCGCAAAAGAGCATAATCTATTGTTGATCGTAGACAATACATTTCTTACACCTTATTTACAGCGACCTATTGAATTAGGTGCCCATATTGTTATTCATAGTGGTACCAAATATATTGGTGGACATAACGATGTACTTGCAGGACTTGTTGTGACTAAGGATGCTGACCTAAGTGAGCAGCTGCAAACAAACCATAATGCTACAGGTGCAGTCCTTTCTCCCTTCGATTCTTGGTTATTAATAAGAGGATTAAAGACACTTCATCTACGCATGAAGCAACATGATATAAACGCGAAAAAAATTACAGAGTTTTTAAAGCAGGAACCTGCCGTTAAGGACGTATTATATTCAGGGCTTGGTGGAATGTTGTCCTTCCGTTTACAAAAAAGCGAGTGGGTTGCTCCTTTTCTAGAGAATTTAAAATTAATCGTATTCGCTGAAAGTCTTGGAGGTGTGGAAAGCTTTATCACTTACCCAGCTACACAAACACACGCGGATATACCTGAGGAGGAACGAATTGCACGTGGGATAGATAATAGTCTCCTTAGATTTTCGGTAGGAATTGAAGAAGTAGAGGATTTAATCGCCGATTTAAAACAGGTATTTGATATTTTAGAAAGCGAGGTTTAAATAATGAGTAATTCTAAAGAGTCGTTGGAGACTAGCCTAATTGTTGCCTCTACTCGTGGAGATTCAGAAAGAAAGACTGGAGCAGTTAACGTTCCTATCTATTTATCCTCCACTTTCCATCAAGATAGCTTTGATGACTTTGGACCATATGACTATAGTCGATCTGGAAATCCTACTAGAGATGCACTTGAAAAAACAATTGCTGAACTTGAGGGGGGCACTAGGGGGTTAGCATTTGCTTCGGGAATTGCGGCTATTTCTTCTGCCTTTATGCTTTTGTCTTCAGGCGATCATATCGTTATTACGGAAGATGTATACGGTGGTACCTTTCGTTTTGTTACAGAAGTATTGCCACGTTTTGGTATAGAGCACAGCTTCGCAGATTTTACGGATATTAGAGCAATTGCAAGTGCCATACAATCTAATACTAAACTGATCTACATGGAGACTCCTTCCAATCCATGTTTGGGCATTACTGATATCGCCGCTGTCGTAGAGCTCGCAAAATCCAATGATTGTTTTACTTTTTTAGACAATACATTTATGACACCAATCTATCAGCGCCCACTAGATTTAGGAGTAGATATCGTCTTACATAGTGCCACAAAATTTTTATCTGGACATAGCGATATTATTGCAGGACTTGCGATTACAAAAGATGAGGATTTAGGTAAGCGTTTGGCGTTTATCCAAAACTCTTTCGGTGCTATTTTAGGTGCACAGGATTCATTTTCTTTAATCCAAGGCATCAAAACGTTAAGTGTACGCTTCGAGAAATCTGCTCAGTCTGCACAAAAAATTGCCCACTATCTAAATGGACATGATTTAGTAGAGACCGTCTATTTCCCTGGACTTCCCAATCATCCAGGATATGAAACGCACAACAAACAATCGAGTAGCGCTGGGGCTGTCCTTTCTTTCTGCTTACCGAATAGATCCATTGCAAAGTCATTTGTAGAAAACGTTCAAATCCCAGTATTTGCTGTAAGTCTTGGCGGAGTAGAATCCATCCTCTCCCATCCAGCACAAATGTCGCATGCCGCGATGCCGAAAGCCGAACGTGAAAAACGTGGAATAACAGATGGTCTTCTACGTTTTTCAGTAGGATTAGAGAATGTGGATGATATCCTAATGGATTTTGAACAGGCATTAGCAATAGCTTCAAAACAATATGAGAAAGTAGGAATTTAAGATGTCAAAACAATTAGTTGTAAATACACCATTTAAAGCAGACCACGTAGGAAGTTTTTTACGACCTGCTCGCTTAAAGGAAGCACGTCTACAATTTGAAAATCATGAAATAACTGCAGATCAATTAAAACATATAGAAGATGAGGAAATTACGAAGCTAGTCGCAAAACAAAAAGAAGTTGGACTTCAATCTATTACGGACGGAGAGTTTAGACGTAAATGGTGGCATTTCGATTTCCTTAGCGGATTTGACGGGGTAGAATTTTATGAAACAGACAAAGGATTAACGTTTAAAGGTGTACAAACAAAAGCCCATGGTGTTAAAGTAACTGGAAAAATTGGGTTTAGCACGCATTATATGATTGAACATTTTAAGTTTCTTCAAAAAATTGCTGGTGATGCTGTAGCTAAATTCACAATACCTAGCCCAAATATGTTATTGTACCGAGCAACTATTGAAGAGGGTGTCTATACAAACCAAGAAGAATTGCTTGCAGATTTAGTCGTTGCATATCAAGGTGTAATTCAAGCGTTATACGATGAGGGCTGTCGTTACCTTCAAATTGATGACACTTCTTGGGCAACCACTTTTTCTGAGGAAGGAATTGCTTCACTAAAAGAAAAAGGCTTGAAATTGGATGAAGCGCTAGCTTTATCGGCACGTGCTATTAATGAATCTATTGCAAAACGTCCCCGTGATCTGCTAGTTACTATGCATATTTGTCGAGGAAACTTTAAGTCTACATATATTACAAGTGGTAGCTATGAGTTAGTCTCCGATACTATTTTTTCAGGATTAGATGTAGATGGCCTATTTCTAGAGTTTGACGACGAACGATCAGGCGGATTTGAGCCACTTCGTCACATTAATCGTTCAGACCTATCTATTGTATTAGGGTTAATCACATCTAAACATGGAGATTTAGAAGATACAGAGCTTGTCAAAAATAGAATAAACGAAGCTGCTAAATATGTTCCACTAGAACAGCTTTGCTTGAGTCCACAATGTGGTTTCTCCTCTACCGAAGAAGGAAACCTTTTAACAGAGGAAGAGCAATGGTCGAAAGTGCAGCATGTTATTCAAATAGCTCAAGATGTATGGACGTAAAATGAGTATAGACTAAAAGTGTGCATCCAGTTAATGGATGCACACTTTGTAAGTTATTCCACTTTTTCATATTTCTATTTGCTTTGCTTGTACTACTAAACGATATTGATTGGATCTTGCAGGATAGCAGGTTATGAGCGATAACATGGATATTCCATCTTGAGGACTTAATACTTCCACATTGTTTGGACTGACTACTTGAATATAAAATACTTCATAGACTAATACGTCTGTACTTATTTCCAATTCAAACTTGTCCCCTACTTGTAATTCGTGTAGACGATTAAAAAATTGACCAAACTGATGGGACTGGTGTCCCGCAATAGCTGTACTGCCATTTTTAGTGCCTGGCGTATCCAGATTCTCTATCATTCCAAGCGCTTGATTTAATTTAATAGAAGTTGCTCCATCTACTACAGGCAATTCCAATTGAATGGAAGGTATTCTTAAAATACTCACAGCCTGCGAATCCTTTTCGATTATTGTTTCTTCCGGTTCTCCATGGGAAGTTAAGGCAGCTTCTGTTTTTATAGCTCTAAAGGATTCCATCAACTCATTTTGGTATGTTTTATTTTCAAACATTCCATAGCTAACTATGATTAATAAAATAACCCCAATGAACATTAATATATTTCCTACATGTTTTTTTATCATTTGTAGGTCTCCTCTATGCAAGTTTACGTATAGTCCAACCACTACCCAGTAAACTTAGCGCTATAATTAGAAGCATTATCCCTGTAAAAAAACCACCAGTTTGAGGTAGGGATGAACCAGTGAAGAAATTGCTATCATTATTATTGAAATTGACACCTAAGCTAAATCTATCTTCTTCTGTTAAATTTTCTTCATCATCTTCTGTCACAGTAGGAGTTTGTATCATCATATTTGCTGAATTTAAACCTTCATCTTCTACGACAATAATTCCTTCATCGCTCGTTGTATTTTGATTATCTACACCTTCTTCAGCTTCATTGGTGACCGGTTCATTCTCAGGAATGAGGTTGTCCTCTTCCGGTGGGGTATCCGCTACAATTGTAATATCCTCGCTACTATCGCCCTCTATCTCTTTATCTACCACTTCTTCTACAATACCTTCCATTGGTGGCATTGGATTAGTAGGAGTTGCCGCTACATAGTTTTCAGTCGGTAGAATATCTACAATTACCTCTCCGACTACATCATTCGTTAAATCAATGGATATAGTTTTTCTGTTTCGGTAAGTGCCACTATTATTTGATAACTCATCATTCGCTAGTACATCAATACTTACTTCTTCTGTTAAGTTTGACAATAAATCTAACTGTAATAACCCCTCAGATAAAGAATAAGCTTTATCATCCTCCTCTACATGTCTGTCTAATACACCTAGATGAATATCTTCAAGAAGAAGTAAATCATCATTATTAACTTCTATCAAACCACTATTATTCGTACTATTTTCTTTGGCAATTGTTGACTCAGATAATAAAACATATGTGGAAAGATCACCTATACTTGTACCATTTAGTTCAAGTCCTACAACAGCTGACTTCTCTGCTTGTAAATTTTCATTCGAGAAATGACTGTTTTCTAACACATTTAACTCCACTTTATCTATAGGTGAATTGGCCAAGGATGATTCTTCCCCAAGACCTATTGTAATTAGCGATGACTCTTCCTGTTGGCTATTGTTCTTTTTAATGAATTGATTTCCCAAAACTCCTACATGTAGTTCTTCCAGTAATGGGAGATTATTTAATTTTAAATGAACACCTTGTTGAGCTTCTTTTTGGTTTTCATTTTTCATAAAGTTCTCACTGTCTAACACACTTAACTCTACTTGATCCGTTACGATTAAATCTTCTATTGTAACGTCCACTAGAGTTGACTCACTTGAGATAAAATCAGTCGATGTGTTTTCAATATTTTTTAGTACTTCTACATCTACATCTTCCGTCACGATTAACTCTTCTACTGTGACATCCACTAAGACTGATTCACTTGTGTCGGAGGCGGTGGATTTGTTTTCAATGTTTTTTAGTACTTCCACATCTACGTCTTCCGTCACGATTAACTCTTCTACTGCGACATCTACTAGAGCTGACTCACTTGTGTCGGAGGCGATGGATGTATTTTCAATGTTTTTTAGTACTTCTACATCTTCGTCTTGCGTCACGATTAAATCTTCTACCGCGACATCTACTAGAGCTGACTCACTTGAGATAGAATCAGTTGATGTGTTTTCTTCTTTTTTTAGAGCTTCCACATCTACTTGATTAACAATAGGTATATCTTCAATCTCTACATCTACGACTGCTTGTTCATTTAATGTATCTGTTTCTGTTTCTGTTTTCGTTAACACATTTGCTTCAATCGTGCCTATCTCATCATTCGTAATTGAAACGAAAGCTAATTCTTCAGCAGTTTCGTCAACATTTGGAATCTTCACCTCGATATTATCCATTCCAAGCAGCAAGTCACTGGCCTTCACATCTAGAATTTCCGCTTGCTCAGTGTCTTGACTCAATAAATTTATTTCTAGGGATGGTATCGTTGATTCGCTTTCCTCTGCAGCTACATATGATGGTGTTATCGTTAAAAACATTCCTAGCCCAAGTATATATCCAAGTACTTTTATGTTATTTTTCATCATTTTTCTCTCCTTTTTTATTATGAATTAAATCACGTATAAAAAAGGAGTTAGTTCTGGTGGTTTCCTTAAAGGTGTATGAATCCATTGGATAATTGCATAGCTATTTTTGTGATACCATTTTTTCTTTGTCAATTCCTTTAACATTTCTTCCGATGGCAGGAATCCTAGTAAAACATCATATCCTACTGATAAGAATGAACCGCTTGATGAAAACGTATTTCCTGGTCCATTCCATGTTATTCCAGAAGTTACTGTCATTTGTGGATCTGGTACTACCGGAATAACAGGATTGAATGGATTAACCGGTACTCTTCCGTCCTGACTTTGGATTGCTTCGACTTTGACCGTGATTCGATTATCCTGAACAATTTTTGACTCAGCCACTTCCATATTGTTTGAGTATATTCCTAAATCTTTATTTGGTACTCTCAAACCTTCCTCAACAACTACTTTTGTAAGAGGATTTTCGTCTCTCACTGGTTCGATTGCTACATTATTGTTAATCGGAACCGTTGTTTCTATAATTGGTTTTACATTCTCTTTTTCAACAGGAAGGTTAGTAATGTCTTGATTTAAAGGCTCGATAGATTGATTGTGTGGTATTCTCTCTTTAGTCGTTTTAGAAGGAGTATGCTCAGTTATCTGCTCGTTTGAAGTATCTACCGTAATCTGATCTTTCGGCGTTTCCACAATCGGATTTCTATCCTTTTCTTCTACAACTACATTTACAATATTCTTAACTGCTTTTTCACTCGAACTCACTACTGTTTGAACTTCTGATACGACTTCATCGACCGTTTGGGTTGTTGTTGTAAGAATTGGAGTAACAATTGGTATTGTTGGGAGTGTTTTTACAGTTTGATCGACACCTTCGCCCACCTCCGATAGTACTGTTTCAGTAGTATCTATAATACTTGTTACTACTCCCTCCACTGCTGGCAAAGTACTCTTACCAACTTCCGAAACTACATCAGTCACTGGATTTAAAACAGGAATAGTCTTTTCAACTTCATTGACTGTAGTGTGAACGGTTTTTACTAGTTTATCTGTTGTTCCTAGCAAATGATTGGAAGTTTTACTTAGTAATCCTCCAGACTCTGTCTCCGATTCTTCTGCTTGAACTGGATGCGAATTGATAAAAAGCATTCCTAATATAATCATAGCTATTATCTTTTTCATCTTATTTCCACCTCCTAACCATTAAAAATTAGCTTCAATTTATTTGTAAATTCCCGAATTAACAGAATATTAAACCTTTTCAGTTATAAAAGTCAGGTTTTAGACATTCTGGGATGGGTAAATAGATAGCAAAGGTTATTAACATATAGGAGGAATTAACATGGGAAACCAACAGTATGAACATTCAACAGATGATGTAGTAGAAGAAACTGGTGCATATACATGCGAAGCAGGAATTACTAAGACTTTATATAAAGGAGATAAATTCCCTTCCTGTCCAGAATCAGAAGTAAGTACTTATTGGAAACATGCAGAGGGTCATCATCACAATTCAGGTGAACCAGTAACAGAAGCTGGCACATATGTTGATGAAGATGGCGACGAGCTAGAACTAGCAGAAGGTTCTACATTCCCTAATTGTCCGAAGGCAGATACTCCTACCCAGTGGAGACATGCTGGTCACTAAGCAATTAACCACAATATAGTAAAGCCCTGCACAATAATATTTAATGTGCAGGGCTTTACTTATGGATTAATCTAATATGTCATCTAACCAAGTCTATAAACCTAAGTTCTTTGATATAATAACTTTCATTATTTCATTTGTTCCGGCGTAAATAGATGCAACTGGAATGTCTCGATATCTTCTTGCTATTTTATATTCTTCCATATAGCCATATCCTCCATGCAATTGAATGCATTCAATCGATATCTCTCTTGCAGTTTCGGTAAGCCAATACTTAGCCATCGATACTTTAGTAACTACTTCTTTACCTGCAATATGATCCTCAATTAGTGATTCTAAAAACGATTTGCCAAGTTCTATTTTGGTAGCCATTTCTACTATTTTAAACTGGGTATTTTGAAAGGATGCTATTGGTTTTCCAAAAGCTTTACGAGACTTCACATACTCCATCGTCATTTCTAGCATATCCTCTGATGCAATTTGAGCAGAGATTGCTACTACTAACCTTTCCTGTTGTAGTTTCTCCATCAAGTAACCGAAACCTTTTCCTTCTTCTCCAATTAAATTTGAAATGGGAATACGACAGTCCTCGAAGTATAATTCTGATGTATCTTGTGCATGTAACCCTACCTTATCTAACTTTCGCCCTTTCGAAAATCCAGGCGACCCCTCTTCTACAACTACTAAACTGATACCTTGATGTTTTGGTTCAGCTTTAGGATTTGTCTTAACTACTACCAAAAATAGATTCCCATTAATTCCATTGGTGATGAATGTCTTTTGCCCATTTAAAACATAATGGTCTCCGTCTCGAATTGCAGTTGTCTGGATATTAGCCAAGTCTGAACCAGCACCTGGTTCTGTCATCGCAATTGCAGTTATAAAATCTGCAGTTATACAGCCCGGCAGCCAACGCTGTTTTTGCTCCTGCGAACCAAAGGATTCTATATAAGGAACGACAATATCATTGTGCAGTCCTACTCCTACAAGACTTGAACCAACTCTTTCTAATTCCTCTGAAATAATTACTCCAAAACTAAAGTCTAATCCGAGGCCACCATACTCTTCCTCTACCTGTGGGCATAAGTATCCCATCTCACCTAATTTTCTCCAAAAATCCTTTGGAATCAATCTGTCCTTTTCCCATGAGTCATAATTGGGGACCGCTTCTTTCTGCAGGAAATTTTGTAATGATTTACGGAATATCACATGTTCCTCGGTCTCAAATCTATATCTCCCCATTACAAACCCCCTATTCAATTCTTTCAATAATCGTGGCATTCGCCATACCCATACCTTCACAAATAGCAAGTAGACCATAGCGTTCATCTGTGCGTTCAAGTCTATGCAGCATCGTCACTAATAACTTTGTTCCTGTAGCGCCTAACGGATGACCTAGAGCTATCGCCCCACCATCTGGATTTAACTTTTCTGGATCAGCTCCTGTATCTTTAAGCCAAACTAATGGAACTTGTGCAAAAGCTTCGTTAACTTCATAAGTGTCCATGTCTTGAATTGAAAGTCCTGCTTTTAATAGTACTTTTTTAGTCGCTTCAATTGGACCAGTTAACATAAGCGTCGGGTCGGAACCTGTAACGCTACGAGCAACTATACGAGCTTTTGGTTTTAATCCTAGCTCATCTGCCTTTTTACGAGACATCAAAAGAACTGCAGAAGCACCGTCACTCATTTGACTAGCATTACCTGCTGTAATCACGCCATTTTCGTCAAACACAGGTTTTAAACCACTTAATACTTCAACAGTAGATCCTGCACGAGGCCCCTCGTCGACTTTAAAGGTAGTAATTGTTCCATCTGCTTGTGGTATATCGACTGGAATAATTTCTTTTTCAAAATGACCTTTTTTAATTGCCTCGAAAGCTTTAATATGACTTTCGGAAGAATACTGATCGAGTTCTTCACGTGTTAAATTCCATTTATCTACCATTCGCTCAGAAGATAACCCTTGATTGATAATTTCATATTTCTCAGAGAGTTTTGGACTTACCTTCGTATTTCCAACATTTGAAAACATGGGTTCCCGCGTCATGCTTTCTACCCCTCCAGCAATGACTATATCCATATCTCCAGAGGCAATTGCTTGTGCCCCAAAATGGACTGCTTGCTGACTTGAACCACATTGACGATCAATAGTGACCCCTGGTACATGTATTGGAAAACCAGCAATCAATGCTGCAGTGCGTGCGATATTCCCAGCTTGTTCACCAGTTTGTGTTACACACCCTAAAATGACATCATCTATCTCTGACTTATCCACACCAACACGACTTACTAACTCATCTAAAACAATAGCTGCAAGTTCATCAGGTCGATATTCTGAAAGTGCCCCTTTTCTTCTTCCTATTGCTGTTCTTACCCCTTCAACTATTACTACCTCTGTCATATCATTTCCACCCTCCGCTTTTCTTACTGTCCAGCTCCGGGCACCAGCCTCTCGAGTCGCTTCAGTATTTCGAAAAAGGCAAAAGACGCCTTTTCTCGAAATCCTTCCAGCGCTTATAGGCCCGCACGATGCGGGTCATGCAGTCGTTGCGACACGATGTCGCGAACTTAGACTGCCTTCCTTACGATGGTGCCCTCCGCTTTTCTTGTTGTCCAGCTACTGCGCCTAGCCCCTCGAGTCACTTCAGTATTTCGATAAAGGCAAAGGACGCACCTTTTCCGAAATCCTTCCAGTGCTTTTGGACCCGCACGATGCGGGTCATGCAGTCGTTGCGACACGATGTCGCGAACTTAGACTGCCCCCCTTACGTAGGCGCATTCGCTTTTCTTGCTGTCCAGCTCCGGGCACCAGCCTCTCGAGTCGCTTCAGTATTTCGATAAAGGCAAAAGACGCCTTTTCTCGAAATCCTTCCAGCGCTTATCGAGGCTAGATGGTGCCCTCCGCCATTCTGTTTACCTCGGTTGCATTCGGATTGCTCCGTCTAATCTGATTACTTCTCCATTGATATATTCGTTTTCAATCACAAATACTACTAAACTAGCAAATTCTTCTGGGCGACCTAATCTTTTTGGGAATTCCACTACGGACTCGAGCTTTTCTATTATCTTTTCATCTAAACCTGCTGCCATAGGTGTACGGAATAGTCCTGGAGCAATTGCATTTATACGTATGCCGAATGATGATAGGTCCCTTGCAATAGGCAAAGTCATTCCTACTATTCCGGCTTTGCTAGCACTATAAGCTGACTGTCCCATTTGACCTTCAAATGCTGCCACTGATGCCGTGTTGATAATAACACCTCGTTCAGGGGAATCCTCTGTCACATTATTTCTTGTCATTTCTGCTGCTGCTAATCTCAATGTGTTAAACGTTCCTATTAAATTAATATCTATCACTTTTTTGAAATTTTCTAATGGCATTGCACCAGATCTTCCAATCACTTTTTGTGGGGGAGCTATCCCTGCACAATTCACACATATATGTATGGAACCTACTTTTTCTACTGTATGTTGAATTGCTTTACTGATAGATTCTTCATCGGTCACATTAACTATTTGGTAGGTAACATTTTCTCCGAATTGTTGAGCAACTTTTTTTGCTAACTCTTCATTTATATCAAAAATTACTACTCTAGCCCCTTTTTTCAATAAATGTGCAACAGTTGCAAACCCCAATCCCGATGCTCCGCCTGTTACAATTGCCACTTTGTTACTAATATCCATTGGCCCACTCCTTTATATTATCTGAAAATTTTCAATAATACATTTTAATTATAACGTAAAAAGCCCAAGGGAAAAGCATTATTCCCTTGGACTTAAATTAGTTTGAGATTAACGTAGTGTTTTTAAAGCTCCACTCCAAGCAAGTAATTGATCAAGCATAGTATTTGCGTTTCTTTCATGATAATCAGCAGGATTGAATAAGGTCATATTATCAAAGTCAGTCATTAATGAGAATGTTACGGCTGTTTGAACATCTGCAACCTGTAGTTCTCCTAAAATTAGTCGCATATTTTCATGTGCACGTGCTCCGCCTAAACTACCGTATCCCACAAAACTAGCAGCTTTATTGTTTAATTCAGGCTTCAAGTAATCTAAAGCATTTTTTAATGCACCGCCTACTGCATGGTTATACTCTGGAGTTATAAAAATATAACCATCATATATAGCCATTTTCTGAGACCAATTTTTTATGGCAGCGTTTGCTTCTTCTTGTTCGTCTACAGGAATTTCTTGACCAAGGAGAGGCAATCTGTAATTTATCAAATCTACTAATTCATAGTTAGCATCATTTCGTTGAGCAGCAAAATTATACATCCATTTTGATACAGCCTCTGCATTCCTTCCTTTTCTAACGCTTCCTACTACTATGCCAATTTTAAGTTTTTCTAATACCATAATTTTTTCCTCCTTCAACCTCTTTATTAATGAATGCTAGATTTCTGCACTACTGATACTATCTATATCATTTCCATTTGAGTGATTTCTACACCTACCATCCTACTTTTTAAAAATATGCTATAGTAATTTAATTATTAGAATTATAAATTTCCCATTTAGATTGAAGGTGTTGAATTGAACCTGGTATTGATTATTTTACCGGTTTTTATTATTTTCTTTATCGGATTTGTTGGACAAAAAGTTATTGGTTTCGATATTAAATCTATCTCTACTGCTGCATTATACCTAATGTCTCCGTTTTTAGCTTTCCGAACATTTTATACAAATGCCTTAACGCTGGAATACTTTTATATCGTAATATTTTGCCTAGTTTTAGCTTTTATATTACTAATAATTACTTGGGTTACTGGAACTCTTATGAAATCATCACGTTCTCAGCTTTCTGCGATGATTTTAGGTGGCATGTTTATGAATAGTGGAAACTATGGAGCTCCAGTAGTGTTATTTGCATTAGGGGCTACCGGTTTTGATTATGCTGTTATGATTATGGTTTTACATGGTTTGTTTATCAATACATTTGGTATATTTTTTGCATCTCTTGGTGGGGGTGAGATAGCGACATGGCAACAATCACTGCACCGAGTTATTAGAATGCCAGTCGTCTATGCAGCTGCCATTGGAATTCTTTTACAAGAAATACAATTGAGTGTGCCACAGGCAGTAATGGACGGAGTCGGACTTGTTGCAGATGCCTCGATACCAACGGTCATGCTAGTGCTAGGAATGCAATTAGCTGTCATTTCTCGTAAAAAGGTTGCCTATCGGTATGTAGCCGCAGTTTCTATTATTCGGATCATTATTTCTCCCCTACTCGCTGTTGGAATTTTATACTTCCTGCCTGTTAACGATACTGTCAAGCAGGTTGCGATTATACTAGCCGCTATGCCAACTGCTGCTAATACTACAATGCTAGCATTGCAGTTTAATACAGAACCCGATCTTGTTTCGTTTACAACCCTTATTACTACGCTCATCAGTATAATTTCTATTCCATTAGTCTTATTTTTCTTAGGAGTTTCTTAATCTATTAAAGATTAAAAAACGCATGGTCGTCTTGGTATTATCCCACTCGACCATGCGTTTTATTATTTTTTTATTTTGTCTTTTTCAAATAGGACGATCAATGCAGGTAATAGAATACCACGAATTAAGAATGTGTCTAAGATAATTCCGACTGCTACGATAAATCCAAAAACGAATAACAGTTGGATTGGTTGTGTCATCAATACAGCAAATGTTGCTGCAAGAAGTATACCTGCAGAGGAAATAACTCCACCTGTGTGAGATACCGCAATTTCTACAGCCTTTTTCACAGGATGTTTTTCTCGCTCTTCCAGATACCTAGATATAAGAATAATATTATAATCGATTCCTAGTGCTACT
>Ga0209013_10002677_pt1 | contig 16051 bp, 10 predicted proteins | sample Cruoilmetagenom2_FD_187291 | JGI IMG/M metagenome (GOLD analysis project Ga0209013, IMG submission 187291) | Oil polluted marine microbial communities from Coal Oil Point, Santa Barbara, California, USA - Sample 2 (SPAdes) (version 2) | ecosystem: Environmental > Aquatic > Marine > Oil seeps ... | reverse complement strand
GAAGAGGAAATGATGGACATTGCCCAATTCAGGGACATGGAGCTGGGGGTCTTTGCGGGTACCTACGTGCGGGCAGCTTCCGGTAGGCTCTCCCTCCAGAACCGTCTGATTGATGGTGAATATGTCTGCTGCATGTTCGATATTTACGACAACAAGTGCACCATATACGACCACCGCCCAACCCAGTGCAGGACGTTTCCGTTCTGGAAGGCTAATAGGGAAAAGTATATGGAGCTGCTGGAGTTTTGTCCGGGAATTGTTTTGAAAGAGTGACGGGCCCTTCGACTCCCCCCTCGAGGCTCATAGGCTCGAGGGGGAGCGCCAGCTCGCCCGGGGTTGGAAAAATATTGAATGTCGAATGTCGGAATGTTGGACATCTGCATTGATGAGAGCAATCACTTGCTCCTTCTCCCGGGGATGGGAGCACTCTATCCAGATCCTGGAAAGAGCAGGGATAACGGCTCAAGATCACTACTTATTAATGTGAAGGAGTTCACCCGGGGACGGGTGATCGAGCATCCAGGGGGGAAATGGATTGTGTGACATAATATTAGTAGATAATGTTTGTATCAGAGGTTGATCTAGCCGCTGGGAAGTGGAAAGAGAGGAAAAAGTACCTTTGATTAAAGACTTATTCTCTACTGTGCCGAATTGTATCTCGCTGATCCGCCTTGTGATGGTCCCACTGCTCTGGGTTTGGGCAATCCAGGGTAAATTTCCCTGGGTAGGATATGGATTGATCTTTGCAGTTGTAACTGATGTCCTGGATGGCCTTTGTGCCAGATTGCTGGGTCAATGCACTGAGCTTGGTGAAAAACTTGATTCTTTTGCAGATCACGTGCTATTGCTTTCGATGCTGACGTGGTTGGTCTTCTATCGGATGGAGATCATCACCCAGGGTGGTTGGATGCTGCTGCCGGCAGCACTGCTTTACGGACTGGTTATGATTGTAGGCTTGGTCAAAATCCGAAGATTTGGAGGAGCCCACATCATGGAAGGCAAACCGCTGGCTCTTTTTGGATTTTTATTGGTTATCCAGACCATGTTTGATATCTTTTCTCCGCTGGTTTATTACGGCCTGATTATTAGCTGGACCATCCACAGCCTGGTAAATCTCCTATATCTTTATCGACCTGATCTGTTTAATAAATGCCAACGTTCCCTGATCCTTGGATTATTGGGGGTTGAGATAGAGGAAGGATTGATCAAGTATCTGTTTTAGGAGATAGGCGGGAAGAGCAGGCCGTGTAATAGGTCCAGAGACGGAAGACCGGGGGCGCGCTGATTGTCATCCTGAGCTGGAACGAAGTGGATGCGAAGGATCCACCTGAGGTTGCCTGCCAACAGAATCAAGCCTTTCCAATGCCTTGGCTTGGGTAATAGGATGCCAACATGGATTCTTCCCCTTCCTCCTCAACTACATGCGGAGTCAGGGTCAGAATGACAGACTAAACAAAAAGGGCGACGCATTGCGTCGCCCCTACATTATTTAACTAAATCCTAGAATGACTAACCCTTAATCGCCTTACTCTTTACGTCTTACGATTTACCGTATTTCCTCCGCCCGTTCCGCCATCTGGGCCCGCAGGATCTTCGAGTCTCGAGGATAGGCCCAGTAGAACAAACTGAACAGCAGACCGCACACGATCCAGGGCACTGGCACGGTCCAAATCATAGCTGGCGTTAGGCCGATCTTGTCTGCCAGGGTTCCGGCAAATATGGCCACCAAAGCCGCAAAACCGCTTTCAATGAAGGTGGTCATCGCAAAGGCGGTTGACCTCAGTTCAGGCGGTACCGCCCCCTGCATCATCGGTTCCTTGGCGCCTTTTCCAGGCCAGCCAATAAATAAGGCTGTCACAAAGCACAAGGCCACAATGGCACCGAAGGACCATTCCCCGGTTTTAGTGAACAGTAACCAGGTAAAGGGGACCCCGCTGAAAATGGAGAATTGACCAATGATAGTTCGCCCGAATTTAGGGCTTTTGGTTTCTGCCCAATCTCCCAGGAAACCGCCCATAACCTGGCTGATCGCGGTCCCAATCACAATACCGGCAAAGGCCATCACTGCCTGGCTTTCACTCACCTCCAGGATCTCGACCATCCAGGTGATCAAAAATAGCTGCATGACGACCCAGGGCATACTGCCGCTCAGCCCCTGAGCGATCGCTACCCAGATAGTGGGAATTTTCAATACCTCGATCATATCTTTGGTTTCCATTTTGTACTTGGAAGCCTTTTCTTCTGTGATCATCCCTTCCAGTTCAGGCTCTGCCGCTCCGCGGACCGGTTCCTCAACCACGAGCCAGATCACCAGACCGGAGACCATACTGAGTAAACCCAGGGTTATGAATCCCCAGCGCCACAGGTCCGGGGTAGCAAGGAATCCCAACCCTACCGTGCAGATCATTATGCCCAGGGTCCCAATGCCCTCCATCATTCCCAGGGCTCGTCCTCGCTTCTTAGGGGGAAAAGTATCAGACATCAATGAAAAGGTCGCCGGCATCAGGCAGCCCAGGCCGATCCCGGAGATGGCCCGGATCCAGAGCAGTTGGCCAAAGTTCGAAGTGAAACCCACCAGCAGGGTCCAGATACCCCAGATGCCGGTCCCGAACACGATCACATTTTTACGTGGATACCTATCGGCAATAAATCCCCAGAAAGGTGCGCTGAGGGATTGAAGCAGATTCCTGATCGTTCCCACCAGTCCCAAATCAGCAAAACTCAAACCCCACATCGCTCTCAAAGTGGGGAAGAGGACCGACATGGCCTGGCCTTCGCCTTGATCTACGAAATAACCAAAGGACAGGGCAACCATATTTCGCCAGCGGCTTTTTTCCGATTGGGTTTTAGGTTCGGATGAGGGGGAGGTTTGAATTTTCTCGCTCATAGTTTGTCCTTATTTATTGATATTCTTTGATAAAAAATGGCAGTTTACTGAGAGGCGCAGGATAATTCTCTACTATGGTCGGGCCGGTGAATAACTCTCCAGAATAATGATCCCGCCAGATACCGGGGGGAAAATAGATCTCCCGGGTGGTTTGTTTAGGATAGAGGACCGGTGCAACCAGGATCTCATCTCCCACCAGGAATTGATCATCACAGATCAGTGCCTCCTCGTCCATGGGGGCCAACCAAAAAACCGGTCGAATGATCGGCTCTCCTGTTTCTACTGCTTGCCGGGCGAATTTCTGCAGTGTGGGAAGGAATTCCAGGTGTAATTCAGCAGACTTCCGGCAGATCTCATTGCACTCTTCCCCAAAATCCCACGGGGCCAGGCTGAATTGCATCACTTCTAAAAAGGCATTGGCCTGGGCCCAACGGATCATCAATTCAGGGGTTGGGTATCCGAATAGGGTTGATTTTTCAAGGAATGATGGCACATCCGCCAGACCCAAAGTCTCGTCCTCCGGAGAATCGGATTGTTTTTTGACCTTTCTTTCCAGAATAGGAACGACAATCCTGTGAAGGATCCAATTCAATAACCGGTTCCGGGGGAATGTAAAATAAGCATTCCCGCCGATCATATCCGGGAACACAAAAGGGTACCCGGCCAGCGACATAGCTAATGTTGAGGGAATGATCGATCTGAGCCCGTTATCATAACCCCAGGTGCTCCACAGATCCCACAGGCGGAAAAAGATCGAACTTCTTTGGTTTTTCCAACCGGAGCGTACCTCGCAGAAGCTGTAGTTCTCCGAGATCCATTTCACGTAGAGGTGAGTGTATTCATTGCTGGACCTTAACTCGTTGTAGAAGACAGCTTCAGGGGATGCGTATTTGCCTTCCCCGGCATCAAATTTGTAACCGTCCAATTCCATTTCATCCATGAAACGATCAAGTTTGTTTTTTAACCAGGTCAGTGCGTTCGGATTGGTGACGTCCAGCAGGTATCCCTTTCCCTGCCACCACTTCACCAGGTATGGATCACCCGATCCGTCCGTTGCAAAATAACCAGCTTTGGTCCCCTCCTGGCCAAATTTCGAGTTGGGATGGAAGAATGGGATCACCCAGACGGTGACTTTAAATCCCATATCATGGAGGTTTCTGATCATTCTTTTTGGATCGGAAAACCGATCCGGATCAAATTCCAAATCTCCGTAGTGGGTTTGCCAGCGGTCGTCAATTTCCAGAACATGATAGGGATAACCGTTCCCTTTGATCTCTTGGGCAAATCGCATCACTGTATCTTGATCGATCTTGTCCTTGTATCTGGCCCAGGTGGTCCAGATTGGCGCTCCCATCAGTTCCAGGGGTGGTGTTTTTTTCGGTACACCCTGTTCCTGGACGAATGATCGATAACTTTTCAGAATGTTATCTTCGACTGTGATTTCAAATTCCAGGTCGTCACCTACCAGGGTGAATTTACCATCCCCGTCTCCGTTCAGGTCAATAAAAGGACGCTGCTCGAAAGGGATCAAATCAATTGACATCCCTTTTTGCCATTTAAGGTAGCGGTCTGGAGGCTGATTGACCCCTACTGAAAATGGACTGGTAACTGTCAAACTGATTCCCAGGCTGCTCAACCATGTTGGCGAAAGCGCTGTAGAAAGGCCGGTTTGGCCGTTGTCACAGGTGATGAACTCGGTCAGGGGGAACATGACTTGATTCCAAAGCAGAGGTTGGTTGACCAATTCGCCCCCGCCGTACCAGTAGCCCGACAGCGGGAATTGAGTCTGAATATTCTTTCCCTGCCACTTGAATGAGATCTTTTCCCCTTTGATCTGGATCAGCAGGGAAGAATCTTCAAAATTGAATTTGTATTGGTTTTTGTTGGACTCAGAATCAGTGGCTTTATATTGAGTTGACAGATGCAGGATAATTTCCCCATCCCTGATGATCCTGCATTCCCATGGGTTTATCTCGAACTGGAGCTCAAATCTTGGATCGACCATGCGGGGCTCTCCGGTTTTTGGAAAGGTTGTTTCAGATTTGAGAATTGTACCCTGAAAGCCCTCTTCAGAGGGCGTTATTAATAGCCCTGGCATTGATGCCAGGGCGGACATGGAGCTTGAAGGGCTGAATGTAGTCGAAATGGTGTTCAATAAAAACAAGCTCTTCGACTGCTGTCCTTCGGCTTCGCTCAGGACCTCCGTTCAGAGATTTGATGTTCTGAGCGGAGATTTAACATACACTGTCATTGCGAGGATACGAAGCATCCGAAGCAATCTGAATATGGCTTAACTGAATTCATGAAAATACACTGACAGTTTTCAGATCAGATACTTATTGTTATCGATCATCAATCGCAATGTTGCAGATTACAGTTATTTTTTGTACAGATTGCTTCGTTCCTCACTTCGTTCGCTCCTCGCAATGACAGTCGATTATAATTCCTGCCTACAATTTAGATAGAACTGATCCCAAATCGACTTACTACTTACGACTTACTACTCACGTCCTTATGCTATACTCAAAAGCGTGAAAAGAACTGCCTTTATAATCCTGCTTATTCTCCCCATCCTGTTGCTCAATACACAGCCAGTATTGAGCGCGCCTTCTGCCCAGGAAACCATCGCGCCCAGTATTTTCATCCAGAGCCCCCGGGAAGGACAGGCTTTGCAGGGAGTGGAACTGCTGGACGGCAGGGTTCGCGGTGATGGTTTTACTCAAGGAAAGATCGCGTTCAGTTATGCTGGCGCGCCGGACCCGACCTGGTTTTTTATTGCAGATATCCTGCCCGGAGATGAAGGCGGCGCTCAGACCTCATTCAAGGTGGAATGGGATACAACCCAGATCACTGATGGCAATTATGACCTGCGCGTTGTAGCGGAATATAATGATGGGGCGGCTATATATGAACTCATCCCTAATTTGCGGATCCGCAACTATTCCCCGGTGGAAACTGCCACCCCCGCTCCGGTCAGCGAAGGTTCCACGACTGATCAGATTCCCACTTCTACTATTGAACCTACCCCAGCAAATACCCCCACACCGCTGCCGTCCAACCCGGCTGAAGTGCAATCGGGAGACCTCTACCAGGTCCTGCGGTTCAGCGGGATAGCGGTCGTGGTATTATTTATTGTCGGCGGTATATACTGGCAGATCAAGAACAGGGACCGCCGCTGAAAATATGTTCAAAAAAACCAAACCTTATCTCATTGTAGGCCTGGGGAATCCAGGCCGGGAATACCGCACCAGCCGTCATAATATCGGTTTTATGGTGCTGGATCGGCTGGCTGAAGAACTGGAAACTTCTTTCACCCGCGTGAAAATGAATGCTACGGTGACAGCGGTGCGCTGGAATCGGGAACGTTTGATCCTCATTAAACCCCAGACCTTCATGAACCTTTCCGGACAGGCGGTCTCTTCTTTCAAGCGATTTTATAAACTGCCCCTGGAGAATATCCTGGTGGTTTATGATGACGTGGATCTGCCATTTGAGGGTTTACGTTTAAAACCCGACGGTGGTGACGCTGGTCAAAAGGGCGTGGGTTCCATTATTCAGCAGCTCGGCACCAAGGAATTCCCCCGATTACGGGTGGGCATCGGACGTCCTCCCGGCCGCACACCGGTCAGTGATTATGTCCTGCAGGATTTTTCACGCGATGAGAAAGAAAATCTTCCATTTGTGCTCGATCGAGCTTCCCTGGCAGCTCGGCACTTTATTGAACATGGTCTGAATTCGGCCATGACCCGTTTTAATCAGCAGCCCAAGTAAGAGAACTCATGCAGCAAACCATTTTAGAATTGCTTTCCTCCCAGCCCGCCTTTCAGAAGCTGGCTGATGAAATACGCTCCGGAAACACCCAGGATCAATTGGGTTTGGCCCGGGCAACGCGCATCCCCTTCCTGGCGGCCGTTCAAGCTGAACTGGATCGTCCCCTGCTGTTGATCACCGATAAGATTGACAGGGCTTTGGTACTGGAAGATGAATGGGATTTCTGGTTTCAGGATCAACCTTTGACATGTTTCCCTGAACCGGATCCGCTGTATTACGAAAAAGTAGCCTGGAGCCGGAAAACCCGCCGGGATAGGCTGGCTACCCTTTCGCTGCTGTCAGAATTGATGCTGCCGGGAGCCGAAAGAAAAGCTCAACCGCTGATCATTGCTCCCGTTCGGGCACTGATGACCCGTACTTTGTCGAGGCGTTCCTTCCTAAAAGCTTCCAGGACGATCAAATCGGGAAGTTCGTATGAACCCCAAACTCTGGCTGGAGAATGGGTCCAGTCTGGTTACGATCCGGCCCCCATCGTCACCGCCCCCGGACAGTTTGCCCGACGGGGAGGTATTCTTGATGTCTGGCCCCCGGGAGATCGCTTCCCATCAAGGTTGGAATTCTTTGGCCAAGAAGTGGAGATGCTCCGTAGGTTCGACCCTCAAAACCAGCGCACAATCGAGATGGTGGATTCGATCCGCATTACGCCCGCTCGGGAATTCCTCCTGCCAGAGGATCCCCTGGGAGATCTGAATGGAAAAACCTACACCGAATATCATTTGCCGGTTTTAAGTTCTGAAACTGCAACTTTGCTGAATTATCTTCCCCAAGACACCGTAATTTTCCTGGATGATGGGGTCGCTGTTGGTGATTCCGCCCAGGAGATCTGTGCTCAAGCAGAATCGTTGAGAAAAGGGTATCAGGCTGACGGCTTGATCAAAAAAGACTTCCCGCTTCCTTATTTACCCTGGAAGGACTTAAAGGGAGCGTTAGATAAATTCAATCCGGTCGCCCTGGGACCAGCTGGTGAAGGATCTGAAACTGGATTTAGCTCCCAATTCTCAACCAATCAACGTTTTGGTGGAGAACTGAAATCATTTACCAGCCACCTGGCAGAATTGATCGGGGTTGGTGAGCAGGCCGTCATTGTCTCCCGTCAATCCGCCCGCCTCGAGGAAGTCTGGAAAGAACGTACTCAACTGGATAGCTCTCCGACTTATATTAAAGGAAGCATTGATGGGGGATGGGTATTTAAGCCTGTAGATGGCAAACCCATCCATCTATTCTCTGATGGTGAGATCTTCGGTTGGCGCCGGATCCAACCTCGCCGCAGACCTGTCCAGCGGGTTTTGGCGCCAGAGATCAACTATGCCGATTTCCAGGAAGATGACTGGGTAGTGCACATCGATCACGGGATCGGGCGTTATTTAGGCCTGGCATTCCGGGAACTGGATGGAGTGTTAGGTGAATACCTGGCAGTGGAGTTTGCAGATAACGATTACCTTTACGTTCCGGCAGCCCAGGCAGATCGGCTTACAAGATATGTAGGGCCGGACCATCATGATCCGACTATCACCCGTTTGGGGGGAGGGCGTTGGGGGAAGGCAAAATCACGCGTTAAGGAAGAAGTGGTTCAGGTCGCTCAGGATCTGCTGGATTTATACGCCCGGCGCCGGACCGTCACCGGATATGCTTTTAAACCTGATAATGCCTGGCAGCAGGAATTGGAAGCCAGTTTCCCGTATATTGAAACAGATGATCAACTCCAGGTCTTAACGCAGGTGAAAGAGGACATGGAAAAAGCCAAACCCATGGACCGATTGATATGTGGAGATGTGGGTTATGGAAAAACCGAGATCGCGGTCAGGGCTGCATTTAAAGCGGTCATGGATGGCAAGCAGGTCGCCATTCTCGTTCCCACCACTGTTTTGGCTCAGCAGCATTACGACACTTTCCTGCAGCGTATGGGTGGATTCCCGGTCGATGTGCGCATGTTATCCCGTTTCCGTACCCCCCGCCAGCAATCAACCATCCTGTCGGGATTGATCAAAGGTTCAGTGGATATCGTGATCGGCACTCACCGCTTGCTCTCCAGGGATGTGATGTTCAAAGACCTTGGATTGATGATCGTGGATGAAGAGCAGCGCTTCGGGGTTTCTCATAAGGAAATGATCAAGTCCAAACGAGCTGATATTGATGTGCTTACGCTCACTGCTACACCAATTCCCCGCACGATGTATATGGCGCTTACTGGAGTGCGGGATATTTCACGGATTAATACTCCACCAGAAGAACGTTTGCCGGTGGTCACTCATGTAAGCATTTATGATCCAGGTTTAATCCAGAAAGCCATCTGGCGCGAACTGGAACGGGGCGGACAGGTCTTCTTTGTGCATAACCGGGTCAAAACTATCCAGGCCATGAAATCCCACCTGGCCAGTTTGGTTCCGGAAGCCAGGATCGGCATCGCTCATGGGCAGATGGCGGAGAAGGATCTGGCTGAACGTATGCGCCAGTTCACGCGGGGGGAGATAGATGTCCTGCTATCGACCTCGATCATTGAGTCCGGGCTGGATATTCCTAATGCCAACACCTTGATTGTTGATCGGGCTGACCGCTTTGGTCTGGCCCAGCTGTACCAATTGCGGGGCAGGGTTGGACGTGGCGCCCAACGGGCTTATGCCTATTTCTTTAAAGGTCGCCAGGGAGCCCCGACCCATGAGGGACGTTTGCGGTTGGAAACCATTGCTGAACATACTGACCTGGGTGCGGGATATAACATCGCCATGCGGGACCTGGAGATCCGAGGTTCAGGAGATATCCTTGGCACCAAGCAGTCCGGCTATATTGCCTCGGTCGGGTTCCACCTTTACACCCGGTTACTGGCTGATGCCGTCAACCGAATAAAGAAAGATGATGGAGGGCCAAGCGTCGATCAGGTTTTGCCGGGCCAGCTCCTGCGACCGCTGGTGAAGATCGATCTGCCCTTACCTGTAGGTATCCCTGAGGATTATATCCAGGACCGCTCTGTCCGCCTGGCGCTTTACAGGCGAGCCGCGAATATCCTGAAATCCTCTGAGATCAGTGACCTCAAAGCCGAGTTTAAAGACCGTTTTGGCTCTCTTCCAGAGACAGTCGAGAACCTGCTGCTGCAATTGGAGCTAAAATTACTGGCAGAAACAGCGGGTTTGGAGAGTATTTTCACTCAGTACGGCAAGCTCACCCTTGGATATCCTGAGGGCAAAGCCCTGCCGCAGCCCTGGGAATTTGACATGAAGGTCCGTTTTGGGGATTCCTCCATCTGGCTCCCATTTGATGAAAAGGAAGAGGATTGGGTCCAGAAGTTGATCTCCGTCTTGGAAGGTTTGATATCTTATTAGAGGCCGATTGCTCACCAAAGTGCTTTGACAATCAACCTTGCGAACGGTATAATTGACGCTTGTTGAAATTGAAGTGTATTTGGAGAGTGTTTTATGGCGAACGAAGAATTGATGACGCCTGAAACAATTGAGGACTTAGAACCTAAGATGAAGGTTGCGGGAAAGGTTTTGAAAACTTCCCTGGCAGGTGCGATTGTTGACGTTGGTGTCGGTTTTCCTGGTGTGATCCACATTTCGAAAATCTCAAAAGATTCAGTATCCCGGGTTGCTGATGTGTTGAAAGAAGGCCAGGCTGTTGAGGTCTGGGTTCAGCGCGCTGATCCGGAAACAAAAAAGATCGAACTGACCATGTTGGAACCACTAGGTATGGATTGGCGGGAGATCAAACCGGACATGGAATTGACCGGTGTGGTTACCCGAATCGAAAAATACGGTGTATTTGTTGATATTCAGGCAGAACGCCCTGGATTGGTGCATATCAGCGAGATGGCTCACGGTTACGTGCGCACTCCAACGGATATTGTCCAGAAAGGCCAGGAAGTTTCTGTGAAAATCCTCAAAGTCAACCGCCGTAAGAAACAGATCAAACTGAGCATGAAAGCCCTCGAAGATCCGCCAGTGAATGAATATGTCATCGACAACGATGAGAACGAGAAGAAAGTAGTTACTCCCACTGCTATTGAAGCGGCCATGCGCAAAGCCATGGATACAAATGGGGATACCGAACTGGCAGATATGCTTTCTGAATTTGAGAGCTAGATCTTGTAATTGGATATGAAAAATGAAAGGCTGCTGATGAAGCAGCCTTTTTTTGTTATCCCCCCACAGTTTCAACTGGGGGCTAACCGACCAAAACCTCCCTGAAGAGAAGTTTCTCTCAATCTGTCATTCTGATCCCTTTGCTAAGATCATTGGTCCCAAGATGTCATCCTGAGTGATAGCGAAGGATCGCCAATGCGATCGACACGCAGTAACCTCGCTGAGGTTTGTACGGTAGCACCTCTGCGATTCCTCGCTTACGCTCGGAATGACAGATTGCATAGGTTACTTGTGATTTATGACGTCGACGAAGGTCGACGTTCGGCTCTGCCAGCCGGAACGATTTCAATCGGGGGAAAATACTAAATTCGCTGACCTAGCTGGCGCTGGGCGTCCCTCTTCAGGGACGCTTTTTGTCTCACCAGCCTGTCATTGCGAGGAAACGCAGTTTCCGAAGCAATCTGAACTAAATCAAAACTGAAATTAAAAATCAAATACTGTTTTTCTATGAGTAGGGTGGATCTGTACCTCATGGTTTGATCGTACACAAGAAAATGACAGATGAACTAAGTAAAGATTGCTTCCCTTCGCTAACACTCTGGGCAGGCTGTCGTTCTCCCTCCGTTCGACCTCCTCGCAATGACACGCCGTAGGTTGGCGTGATAACTCAGGAGTTTCTACATCGACGCAGGTCGACGTTCGGCTCTGCCAGCCGGAACGATTTCAATTGGTCCCAAGATGTCATCCTGAGCCCTTCTCTCCGCTCAGGACAGGCTTCGCGAAGGATCCATTAAACGATCGATAAACCAATCAATCAAATCCTAAAGATAGCAAAGGTACTGGAACTCGAACTGAACATGGATTCTTCCCCTTCCTCCTCAAATATGTTCGGAGTCAATGTCAGAATGACAAACCCGCAAAAACCCCTCACCCTTGTTATAATTTGTAACATGCGGCCGCTCTCATTTGGACAGGCAGGCAATTTACCGGTGTTCTGAACTACATGTTAAGGAGTTCTCATGCTTAATGACCCTCCTGTTTCTTCTCAATTACAAGAATTCCTGGATCAAAAAGGTGAACGGGGCAGGGAAATGCTGCTGCCTGCTTTGCTTGAAACTCAGAAGATCCACGACTTTATTCCACCTGCATCTGCGAGCGCCATTGGCGATGCTTTGAAGGTGCCCCTGGCGGATATCTATGGAGTGATCGAGTTTTACTCGATGTTATCCAGCCAACCTCGTGCTGAAACCCCGATCCGCATTTGCACCACTCCTTCCTGCGCTTCCCAGGGAAGCGGGGAACTTGTCTCACAAATTTGCCAGCATCTAGGCGTGGATATTGGTGAAGCTACCAGAGATGGACAGTATATCGTAGAAGAGGTGGAGTGCCTGGGATTGTGCGACCACGCTCCCGGTGTGCTGGTGGGGGATGAGATGGTGGGGGAAGCGACCCTGGAGAAGATCTTCAACCCTGGGGACCATCCACGCAGCCAGATTTACGGCGATCCGCTTTACCTGATGGCCAGGGCTGGCAAGATAGATCCTCTTAGCACCGAACAGTTCCAGGAGAAGGGTGGATTCAAAGGATTGAAAAAAATCCTCACATTATCGACTGAAGAAGTGATCGAGATGGTGACCGATTCTGGACTAACTGGCCGGGGAGGGGCTGGATTCCCCACTGGATTGAAATGGAAAAGCTGCGCAGAAATGGATCGTTTCCCGAAATACCTGGTATGTAATGAAGATGAGTCCGAACCAGGTACCTTTAAAGACCGGGCTTTGATCGAGGGTGATCCATTTACTATTATTGAAGGAATGATCATCGCGGCTTACGCGGCGGGAGCAACGAAAGGTTACCTCTATATCCGGGGAGAGTATACTCATTCCCATCAAGTGATCTCTCGGGCGCTGGAGATTGCAGCCCAGGAAGGTTTTTTGGGGAAGGATATCCTGGGATCAGGTTTTGATTTTGAAATTGAACTGCGCAGCGGGGCAGGGGCCTATATTTGTGGGGAAGAAACTGCTCTATTTGAATCCATTGAAGGCAAACGTGGATTTCCCCGTGTCAAGCCCCCATTCCCAACTACCCACGGTTTATTCAATCAGCCAACTGTGATCAATAATGTAGAAACCCTGGCCAATGTGGCTTTGATCTGTAATATTGGCCCGGAAGAGTACAAAAAACTTGGCTCGGAAGATTCCTCCGGCCCGCGCCTGTTCAGTATTTCAGGGGATATAAACCGGCCCGGGATCTATGAGATCACCAAGCCAATCACCCTGGCAGATCTGATCTATGAAAATGCAGGCGGTATACGAGATGGGAAAGAGATCCGAGTTGTGCTGTTGGGCGGTGCAGCGGGGAAATTTGTAGCACCGGATCAAATGGATGTTCTGCTTACCCTCCAGGGAACCAGGGATGCAGGCCTTTCTCTCGGTTCAGGCGCTGTTGTTGTGTTTGACGTGGATGTGGATATGAAATTTGTGCTTCACGGCTTGGGGCATTTCTTCGCCCATGAAAGCTGCGGGAAGTGTTACCCCTGCCAGCTGGGCACGCAGCGCCAGGCAGAGATCCTGGATCGGAATCTGCGCGGCCAGGCCCTGCCTGGGGATATCGAGCGCCTGGAGGATGTGATTGCCACTATGACAGACAGCTCTCTCTGCGGGCTGGGACAAACTGCTGGATCGGCTGTAGGAAGCGCGATCAAGATCTGTCCGGAGTATTTTGGAATTGAGGAGGTCAGCTATGAATGAAGAAAAATCAGTTCAGCTGACCATTGATGGGAAAGAATGCAGAGTGCCGGAAGGCACTACCTTGCTGCAGGCTGCCAGAAGTTTGGATATCAATATCCCGGTGATCTGTTTGCATGATGCCACCACTTCTGAGGGGCTCTGCCGGCAATGTGTGGTGGAAGTAGAGGGGTGGGGTCGCTTGGCGCCGTCTTGTATCACTCCAGTAGCGGAAGGTATGGTGGTTTTTACGGAAAGTGAACGTGTGATCCGAACCAGGCGCACGATCCTGGAAATGCTAAACGCCAGTGTGGACCTCTCAAATTCACCGGAATTACAAGCTCAGATGAAGAGGTACGAGGTGGATCCGGAACGGTTTCCGGGCGCTAAAAAACGTGAACACAAGATCCTGGATGATAATCCATTTTATGTCAGGGATTATTCCCAATGTATCCTGTGCTGGCGCTGTGTTCAGGCCTGCGCGGATGACATGCAGTACACCTATGCTCTTGGTATCGGTGGCCGGGGCCATGACAGCCGGATCACTACATTTTTTGATTTCCCGCTCCCGGAAACCACTTGTGTTTTCTGTGGCAACTGTGTGGGAGTGTGTCCTACGAAAGCTCTGCAGGGAAAGACTGAACATCTCCTGGAAAAAGGTCTCCAGCATCATGAGATCAGAGCCCGCAGACGGGAAGAACGCCAGGATAAAAGGAGGTCCACATGAGTGAGGCAGGCAAAACTGTTCGCAGCACCTGCCCTTACTGCGGTGTGGGCTGCCAGGTGGATCTGCAGATCCAGAAAAATCACATCACCAGGGTGGATGCTCCTTTCAATGTCGCCCCTAACTACGGCCGGCTGTGCACTAAAGGCCGCTACGGAATGGATTATGTTTTTCACCCTTCCCGATTGACTTACCCAATGATCCGCAAGGATCTTGGAGCTCGGCCCAGAAAACCGGTGGGTTTATCCGGTTTCAGGCGAGTCAGCTGGGATGAAGCCCTTGACCTGGCAGCGGAGAAGTTAGCAGCTATCGTTAGGGACAACGGCGGTGATGCTCTGGGGACATTCTGCTCTGCCAAAGCTACGAATGAGGATAACTATCTGTTCCAGAAATTTGTCCGGGGCGTTTTGGGCACTAATAATATTGATCACTGTGCCCGCTTATGCCATGCCGCTTCTGTGGCAGGCTTACAGATCACTCTTGGTTCCTCAGCCATGTCCAACTCTATCGCTGAAATGAAAGACCTCGAAGTGCTGCTGGTGACAGGTTCCAACACCACTGAAACCCATCCGGTCATATCTACCTTCATGCGTGAAGCGGTGGTAAAAAATGGCGCCAAGTTGATCGTGATTGATCCGCGCCAGATCGAAATGTCCCAATTTGCGAAATATTATTTACGACTACAACCAGGTACGGATGTTGTCCTGTTCCAGGCCTTGGCCCATGTGATAGTTAAGGAAGGATTGGTTGATCAGGACTTCCTGGATTCTCGGGTCGAAGGTCTAGAGGATTATTTACCTTCCCTTGAACCATTCACGCCGGAATATGCGGAAGAGATCTGTGGCGTGCCAGCTGATTTGATTCACCAGGCAGCCCTTTTGTACGGAAAGGCAAGCCGAGCCGCCATTTACTGGGGCATGGGTATCAGTCAGAGTGTGCATGGTACGGATAATGCGATCTCTCTCGCAAACCTGGCCTTGTTGACCGGCAATATTGGCCGGTCAGGGACAGGATTAAACCCACTGAGAGGTCAGAATAACGTTCAGGGCTGTTCCGATTCAGGAGGCCTCCCCCATGTATTCCCTGGCTACCAGTTGGTTTCTGATCCCGATGTGCGCGGTAAATTCGAAGATCATTGGGGAGTGGAACTGAGTTCCGAACCAGGTTTGACTACTATGGAGATGGTGGACGCGGCGGAGAAGGGCGCTATCAAAGGCTATTTTGTGATGGGGGAAAACCCCATGATGAGTGAGCCGGATCTTTTGCATGCCCGCCATGTGATGGAAGAAATGGATTTTGTTCTTTATCAGGATATCTTTGTCAATGAAACCGGCGAATATGCCGATGTGATCCTTCCGGCCGTAAGTTTTGCGGAAAAAGAAGGCACTTTTACCAATAGCGATCGGCGTGTCCAGCTGATCCGCAAGGCGATTGATCCTGCTGGAGAAGCCCGTCCGGACTGGGAGATCATCCAGGATCTGGCTCTCCGGGTTGAAAGTAAATTGGGCCGTGAGAAGAGTGTAGGTTTTTCATTTACACATCCATCCCGGATCTGGGATGAAATGGCAGCGTTAACTCCTCCTTTCCAGGGTATTACTCATGATAGAGTTCAGAAGGAAAGTGGAGTGCATTGGCCCTGTCCCACACCGGATCACCCCGGAACCCCTTATCTGTTCACCGAAACTTTCCCGCGAGGTAAGGGTAAATTGACCCCCCTGGAATACCGCCCTTCGGCTGAGCTGCCGGATAAGGATTATCCATTGATCCTATCTACAGGTCGAGTGTTGTACCACTGGCATGGCGGCAC
>Ga0209013_10002676_pt1 | contig 16052 bp, 14 predicted proteins | sample Cruoilmetagenom2_FD_187291 | JGI IMG/M metagenome (GOLD analysis project Ga0209013, IMG submission 187291) | Oil polluted marine microbial communities from Coal Oil Point, Santa Barbara, California, USA - Sample 2 (SPAdes) (version 2) | ecosystem: Environmental > Aquatic > Marine > Oil seeps ... | reverse complement strand
TTTTTTGAACCGTTTATGTTTTTGTGGAAGCGGGTTTAAGATTTGTCCTCCACCAATTGTGCGTACCGGAGAATAGCTTCGAATAACGAATTTGTCATCACATACCAAGGCAACAGGAGAATTAAGCCTAATTTGGGCAACAGTAGTTTCTCCAGGGATAACTTCGTCTTTATCAAGCAATACAACATGGCCTATAATTTCGCTGGTACCTGTATGGAATTTGATGAGTGTGCGGTTTTTAACAGGTTTTTTATTGCTTTCAAGAAAGTGAATAGATACATCAAGCATATAACTCGGCCGTAAAGCCCCAAGGCTGGATACCACTTCTCCTCTTTGCACGGACGCCTTTTCAAGTCCTTGAAAGTTAATTGCTGTACGCATCCCTGCTTCCGCAGAATTAACGTTCTGGTTGTGTATCTGGATCCCGCGGACTTTTGATGTAATACCGGAAGGATAGATCATAACGGTATCGCCGGTCTTGACACGTCCTGAAATCAGGGTGCCTGTAATAACTGTGCCAAACCCCTTTATGCTGAAAACTCTATCTACAGGAAGACGAAACAGGCTTTTTACAGAACGGCTGGGAGTTACGGCACTTAATTCATCAAGGGTTTTTATAAATTCAGGAATCCCCTGGCCTGTAATAGATGATACCGGCATAACCGGTTTGCCCTCAAGAAATGTTCCCCGGGTAAATTCGTTTACATCTTCGATTACAAGCTCCAGCCATTCTTCATCCACAAGATCGGTCTTTGTTAAAACAACGAGACCTTGTTTTATTTCCAGAAGGGTACAAATTTCCATATGCTCTCTTGTCTGAGGCATTACTCCTTCGTCGGCCGCGATTACCATGGCAACAATATCAATACCGGTAGCCCCTGCGACCATGTTTTTTATAAATTTTTCATGGCCTGGCACGTCAACAATACCAAGATGCTGCCCGCTGGGAAGATCAATAGAGGCAAAGCCCAGTTCAATAGTTATTCCTCTGAGCTTTTCTTCCTTTAACCGGTCGGTATCAATGCCTGTAACAGCCTTGATAAGGGCGGTCTTTCCGTGATCTATATGTCCGGCTGTTCCGAGGATTATCTGTTTCATGTTGATTTTTTATTGCGGAAATAGTCTGCTATATACGCAGCTCCAACAAGGAAAATTCCCATACATGCTATATATACAGGATTTGCGCCGGGATAGAAAAAGCGGGAGAGTAAAACGGCAAAAGCAGCTCCAAGAACTATTCTTATTAAAAAAATGTAAAATTTGGTCATAATTTAAGCCTATAATAAAGGGAACCGTTTACGGTTAACGGTTGATAAAAACATAAAAGCAAGAGGCTCAGTTGTGAGAACTCAAGCTCAATTTAGGTTTATATTTCATGTGAAGTTAAGGTGTTTTATGAAAAAAGTTTAAAAAACTAATTCAAGAATTTAGATCAATATCAAATATGCTTTAATTATTACAAAATTCATTAAAAAGCTGTTAACCGTGAACTGTAAACTGTTATGATAGGTTTTTTAAAAGTTATTTTTTAACAAAATTGAGCTTTAAGTTCATCATTATTGATATAGGGTGTCAAGGGGAATAACCTGAATATTCCCTGGGCTCGGTTCCTTTTTTAAAAAGAGCTGTAACGGCACTTGGTGATTTTGCATTCTCCGGAAGTCCGGTAACAGGGTTTATATACACCTGTACCACATCGTCAGGGATATCAAAGTATTGAAAGGCTTTGTCCGCCAGCGCTTTTTCCATAAATTCCATCCATATGGGAAGAGCAGCTCGTGCGCCTGTTTCCCGTTTTCCCAAGGTAACAAACTTATCCCGACCAACCCATACACCTGTTGCAATTGACGGCGAAAATCCGATAAAAAGGGCGTCTTTACATTTATCTGTGGTCCCTGTTTTTCCGGCGACAGGGCGTTTTATAATATTTGCTTTTTGACCGGTACCTTCTTTTACGACTGCCATAAGCATGTCTGTCATTATTGCGGCACCAGTGCGTGACATGACCAGACTTTTCTTTGGTTTTGCGCGCCAGACAATGCGTCCGTTGTGATCAACAATCTCTATTACTCCGTATGGCTTTATATTTTTTCCCCTGTTTGGAAAAACCGTATAGGCAGAAGTCAATTCTAAAAGAGTCACTTCAGATGTTCCCAGAGCAAGAGAAAGATTTGGAGAAAGAGTAGATTCAATGCCGAGTTTGTGTCCGAAGTGGACTACAGACGAAGGGCCAAGCATTTCTATTAGCCTGACCGCCGGTATATTTTTTGACAGAACAAAAGCTTTTCTAAGAGTTATTTCTCCTTGATAATTTTTGGAAAAATTTTCAGGCTTCCAATCTTTTCCTGTTTTTCCTCCCCTGAATAAAACAGGGGCATCCAGTATTTTCATGTTTTGTGTGAAACCCTTTTCAATTGCATGAGCATAGACAATTGGTTTGAAAGCAGAACCAGGTTGTCTTTTTGCAATTGTGGCCCGGTTGTAAGGACTTTTATAAAAATTTTTGCCACCGATCATGGCAAGAATTCCTCCTGACTGAATGTCAAGGCAAACAAGAGCACATTGAGGGTCAGGATTAATTATTCCCTGCTGTTTCATCCTTGACTCAAGATCTGAAATGCCCTTTGCGATTGCATCCTCAGCCGTTTTCTGCAGTTCATGGGAAAGAGTAGTATATACTGTAAGTCCTCCTTTATAAAGCCTTGATGAACCTATAATATTTTCAAGGAAATTTTTAACATATTCAACAAAATAAGGCGCTTTAAGCAAGCGCTCATTTTTTTTTGATAAGTTAAGTGTTTCATTTAATGCATTATTATATTCTGTTTCATTAATTATGCCTGTTTCCAGCATTTGTTTTAATACAATGTTTCTGCGCTTTATTGCTAAATTTCTGTTGACCAGAGGGGAATATCTTGAGGGAGCTTTTGGCATGGCTGAAACAAGCGAGCATTCAGCAAGGGTTAAGTCTTTTACTGATTTGTTGAAAAATATTCTTGCGGCAGATTCTACTCCATATGCGCCACTGCCAAAGTATACCTGATTGAGATACAGTTTTAGTATTTCATCCTTGGTGTAGCGACGTTCCAGTTGAAAAGCCAAAAAAGCTTCCTTTAATTTTCTGGCAAGGGTCTTTTTTGGATTAAGGAAAAACGTTTTTGCGAGCTGCTGTGTGATGGTGCTTGCTCCTTCAACAAATTTTCCCGCCCATATGTCCTTTATTATGGCTCTAATAATTCCCTTTACATCAATTCCACTGTGGGTGTAGAAGTTTCTGTCTTCTGTTGTAATTATGGCTTTTTTGAGGTATTCGGGTATGACTTTAAGAGGTACAGGGTCCCTTTTTTCTGCAAATAGTTCTGCTATAAGAACCTTATCTGATGAATATATTCGGGTGACTGCAGACGGCCTGAAATTTTCAAGGGAGCTTATCTGGGGCAAGTCGTGCGTCAGAGCTAAAAAAAACCCCGCTAAAATTCCGCAAATAATGCCGGTTATCGCTATAAGTAAAATGGCAATATTCTTTTTGTTGATGAAATTTTTAATCATGGAAATAGCATATTATTATTTTGAGTTTTGCTTTGTTATCTTTTTTATGCTCTTGTTTTCTACAGCAACCCGCAACCCGTTTTAAGGAGAACTCATATGACCCATGAACATAATCATGAAATACATAATACTTTAACATTTGATGAAAAATTGGTCAAACTGCTTGAGCACTGGATTAAGCATAATGCTGATCATGCTGAAAATTATAGAGATTGGGCAAAAAAGACAAAAGCAAAAGGCACAAATGATGTTGGCCTTCTGCTGGAAGATGCGGTTGATATGGCAGAGTTGATAAGCAATAAATTCAAAAAAGCGTTGGAGCTTATAAAAAAACGCTCAGTTTAGTTAAAGCTTTGAGGCTTTATTTATAGACTTTCCGATAAATAATTTCACTGTGTTATCAGTCGTTGACGTATAACTAATACGCCTTCCTCCTTCTGGCCTTATGAAATTAATTATCTGAAAGTCTATAGCATCTCACAGGCAGTTCATAAAATTACTTTTCAATTCCAACTCTGGCTTTTACTCCTTTTTGGAAATAATGTTTTATTTCTTTCATTTCAGTAACCAGATCCGATTTTTCGATGAGCCTTTGATCTGCATTCCTTCCTGTGATTACTATCTCAACTTCTTCTGGTTTATCAGCAATTATATATAGAAGATCTTCAGTTGAAAAAAGTCCGAGTTCAACCGCAACATTTGCTTCATCCAGTATGACCATCTTATAATTGCCGGAAGAAACGATAGATTTTATTTTTTCAATTCCTTTTTGTGCAGCTTGTATATCTTCGGTAGCAGGTTTACCCTTAATGAAGCAGCCGGATCCGAACTGCTCAACGGTTATGAGATCGGAAAATTTTTTCAGCGCTTTAATTTCACTGTAAATTCCCTTCTTGATGAACTGAGCTATAAAGACTTTCAGACCTGCACCTGCTGCCCTTATTGACAGACCCAGTGCAGCAGTGGTTTTCCCTTTTCCATTACCAGTATAAATATGGACATAACCTTTCATAACTTCCACCTTCCACATTTATATTTTTATGGCTTGTCTATAAGTTTATAACTTTTCCGAATGTACATTATCCACAGAATTGCACTCATAACGACGCCATATTTTTCGTTCCTTGATCTTTGTCAAATACGAAGCAGGGGCAAACACAGTTGCCGATAGGACCGACCCATTTATTCCAGCCGCCGTTGCGGCTGGAAAGCGGCCTATGAAGAACCTCTAAACATGGCGCGCAAGGGCACAACAGTGGGCCACGAAACCACGCATCCTTTGGGTATAAAGCTTCCCGAGAACACGCCTTATTCTTCGCGTTCCAACACTTCAAGCGCCGTGAGAAAAACTCGGATTTTAACGATTTTCACCTGTTCGTAGGATTTATAAGGAAAATGGCGAATATTCTTCGTCACCAAATAGGTCGCATGGCCATCAACGGCACACTCGAGAAATCGATTGTCACTGTCATCCGAGCAGACATCAAGGCAGTGTGTCGGTTCAACCCAATCGGCATGGCGATAGAGGGCTTCAAAAATTCGTGTGTTCTCGTCGCGTCGTGAGTTGGGAATAAGCCAACTCGCGACAGTCGTATATTCCTGCCAAATTGGCTCAGACATCAACAGTTGAAAGTACTCTTCATCGCGTGTCAACCAGTCGATGAGTTTCGCAGCTGCACCTCGATTACTCAGAATCGCTGACATAATGAGATTGGTATCAATGACGACACGAAGAAGCTCTGGCATTAGATGTGCTGCCTCCGGCGATAGGTGGCAATCGCCTCATCAATTGCCTCTTCGGAGATACCTCCATGTTGTCGAACTTCAGCACGAACAGACTCGACATCGTCACGAAACTGTTTCTTCCATCCGTACCGATCATGGAGTCGTAACAATGACACCATGGCTTCCTGTACATCTCCATGATACTGTGTTTGCACGAGCTCTTGAAAGTGTTGTTCAATCTCTTTTGGCAATTCTAGTGCAAGCATGATATATCCTTTAATAAGCACCTAATTTTGTGTCAAAACACGACATTCAATCTTTTATAATATTGCATCGTAGGAATTTAGGCAATGATATTCTTCAGCAATTCTCATTATGAGACATTCTATAATATATCAAATACTTGTAATTCCAGTGTTAAACCCCCGGCTATGCCGGGGAGAACGGCAAAAGCTATACTGTAGTATTTATAAAAAAGCTCCTTCGCCTTCCTCACTTCTATCTTCCTCTCTCTCTTTCCTCTTTCCTACCAGTTTTATATCTACAAAAAAATACGTTAGATTCAGTAATACAACACTTTTTTTAATCGTTGTCACTGGCCCTTCTTATCAGATCATTCGACAAATAGTCGTCGCTATTAAGAAAAATGGTCACCCTGCTTCCCGGCTGGGCAAATGATAAAGACTCTCCACTTTGGTCGATAATTTGTTTTATTTTATCTTTTCGTGAAGGACCTTTTCTCGTAAGAATTTCGACAACATCTCCCTTAAATATTTTGTTACGCACCTCAATATTTACGCTCATCTGGCCGGATTTTTCTATTATTTTTCCGATAAATACCTGCCCTGGATTTTTAGAATCTGTAAAATTCGGTGATATCTGTTCCGGATCAGCAAAATAAAAACCAGTACAGTAGTCTCTGTGACTGATTTTGTTCAACTCGTCAATCCAGTATTTTTGTATTTTAAAACCGTCAGGATTTTCATAATACGAGTCTATTGCTTCCCTGTAAATTTTTACAACGGTTGCGACATAGTTAATTCCCTTCATGCGGCCTTCTATTTTAAGTGAGGATAAGCCTGATTCTATTATTTCAGGTATGTGTTCTATCATACAGAGATCCCTTGAGTTGAGAATATATGCGCCGCTGTTATTTTCTTCTATTGGGAAGTACTCGCCAGGCCGTTTTGCTTCCACAACCGCATACTTCCACCTGCATGGATGGGAACACTCTCCTATATTGCTGCTGCGATTTGTCATAAAACTGCTGAGGAGACACCGTCCGGAATATGAGATGCACATAGAGCCGTGGATAAATGCTTCAATTTCTATTGAACTGCGTGAAACAATTTCCTTTATTTCTTTTAAAGAGAGTTCTCTTGCAATGTTTATTCTTTTAATACCGAATTTTTCCCAGAATAGAACGCTTTTGTAGTTGGTTGTATTGGCCTGGGTGCTGAGATGTAGAGGTATTTGCGGTATGATTTTACTTGCTTCCATCAATATAGCGGGATCAGCGATTATGATGGCATCCGGACCAATATCGCCCAGTTCTTTCAAATACTCCCAAATCGCTTTTTGCTCGGGATTCCTTGAATATATATTGCATGCCACATAAACTTTAACGTGTTGATCGTGGGCAAATTTAACTGCTTTGCGCATTTCATCTATGGTGAAATTTCCGGAGAAGTTTCTGAGGCTGAACGCCTTGCCTGCAAGATAAACAGCATCTGCTCCATAGCGTATAGCTATTTCAAGCTTTTCAAAATTACCTGCCGGAGCAAGAAGCTCTATTTTTCTGTTTTTTTTTGACATAATTGGCGAATTACAGTTTCCAGGCTGTCCTGCCATGGCTTGATCTTTATGCCAAAGTTCTTTTTTATAAGGTTGCAGTCAAGTGCGGAAAAACAAGGTCTTATAGCCCTTGTCGGATACTCGGCAGTCGAAATTGGCTTAACATTTTTTGTCTTAATTGGGATATAATGCTTTGCCAGGTTAAGTATTTCTTCGGCAAACACGTGCCATGTTGTTATTCCAAGGCCACAATAATTATAAGTTCCCCAGTTTATATCACCACTATATTTTATCCTATAGGTAATTTGAAGTACAGCATTAGCCAGATCAGCCGCACTGGTTGGAGAACCGAACTGGTCGGCGACAACAGATATAACTTCTTTTTCTCTACCCAATCTCAGCATTGTTTTCACAAAGTTTTGTCCGTGTACCCCATACAACCATGCGGTCCGCAATATAATATGCTTTTTTAACCGTGACCGGACATCATTTTCTCCTTCTTGTTTGCTTTTGCCGTAAATACTTAATGGAGATACCTGATCCGTCTCTAAATAAGGAGAGCTTTTTTTGCCATCAAAGATAAAATCGGTTGAGACGTGGATTAACGGGATTTCAAACTTTGCACAGGCCTCGGCCAGATTGGCAGGGCCATCTCTGTTTACCGCAAAAGCAAGATTCTGCTCTGTCTCTGCTTTATCAACATTTGTATATGCGGCTGCATTTACAACAAGAGAAGGTTGAAATTTCTTCAGCCTGTGTTTAACCTGAGTCTTATCAGTTATGTCTAGTTCGGGAAGATCGACGGGCAATATTTCATAACCCAAATTATTGCCCTGAATTAAAAGTTCATGTCCAAGCTGACCTTTTGAGCCGGTTACAAAAATTTTCATGGTTTTTTCCAAGCATTAAGAGTCGATAAATTCGTAAAAAGCTTTAGTTTCAAGGCGCGCAAGTCCTAATGGGTCGGTCAAAAATGGACTTTTTACAAAGCCGTCAGAGTTGTTCGGGAAGAAGCTCGCATAGACGCGGATGATGCTTATCCTTTTCCGAAATTACAGGATTTTTAACAGGCCATTCAATACCTATTTCCGGGTCAGACCATATTATTCCACCCTCGTCATCAGGGGCATAAAAATCCGAACATTTATATGAAAAATGCGCTGTCTCGCTGATTACACAGAAGCCATGAGCAAAGCCTTCGGGTATAAACATCTGACGTTTGTTCTGATCTGAAAGAACAACGCCTGTCCACTTGCCGAATGTCGGCGAATCCTTTCTGATATCAACAGCCACGTCAAATATTTCACCTGTAATAACCTGAACAAGCTTTGCCTGGGGATGCCTGCTCTGAAAGTGAAGGCCTCTTAAAGTACCGCATCCGGAATAAGAAAGGTTGTCCTGAACGAAATGCCGGTTGATTCCTGATTTTTGATATTTGTCTTGATTGTAGGTTTCCATAAAAAAGCCCCGGTTGTCTTTAAAAACCCTGGGCTCAATTATCAGTACGCCTTCTATTGATGTAGTAATAATATTCATAGCATTTTTGTATCGTATTCAAGCATTTCTATTAAATATTTACCGTAATTGTTTTTTAGCAGAGGCTGAGCAAGTTTTTGCACCTGGCTTGCATTTATATAGCTCTTTCTGTAGGCTATTTCTTCAACGCATGCCACCTTGAGTCCCTGCCGGTTTTCGATTGCTTCAATAAAATTGGATGCCTGCATAAGCGTTTTATGAGTTCCGGTGTCAAGCCATGCTATTCCCCTTCCAAGCCTTTCAACGTGAAGCTTTCCCATTTTAAGATAAGCCATGTTTAAATCCGTGATTTCCAGCTCGCCTCTTGCAGAAGGCTTAAGGCCGGCGGCGATATCAATGACCTGATTGTCATAAAAATACAGCCCTGTGACCGCATAATTTGATTTTGGTTTATCAGGTTTTTCTTCTATGTTGACTGCCTTGCCGGAACCGTCAAATTCCACTACGCCGTATCTTTGCGGATCTTTTACCCAGTATCCGAAGACGGTTGCGCCGTTATTTTTGTTTTCAGTTTTTGTTAGCTGTCCGGAAAGGCCCTGACCGTAAAATACGTTGTCACCAAGCACCATACATACATCGCCGTTTCCTATAAATTTGCGACCGATGACAAATGCCTGTGCAAGTCCTTCAGGACGTGGTTGTTCAGCATAGGAAAAAGATAAACCCAATGGAGATCCGTCACCTAGAAGCTTTTTGAAGAGCGGAAGATCCTGAGGGGTTGATATGACCAGTATATCCCTTATTTCGGCAAGCATGAGAACAGATAAAGGATAGTAGATCATGGGTTTGTCATAAAGAGGCAGGAGCTGTTTGCTTACAACTCTGGTAATAGGATAGAGCCTCGTACCTGAACCTCCGGCAAGTAGTATTCCTTTCATGAGATGATGTATCCTTTTTTGTAACTGTTAACTGTAAGCCGTGAGCCGTGAACGGTTACTCGCACATCTTGTCCATCCAGCGGTCAATCTGGTCACGATACTCGTCGGTTCCAGTTTCCATTTTGCAAGACTTGCAAATTACTTTGGCATTGCATCAGCGACCGAAGATTTCAGCATGTCCGCCGCAGAATATGCATACGAGCTTGAGCATTTAAAAACCTTTATATTTTTACTTTTGTGACAACATAAATCAAGACTTAAATTTGGACAGACTATCAACCTTCGGCAGCATCAGAATAAAGGGAATGCCCAGCAGACCCAGTGCGGCGCTGAACAGATAAGTGGCGTGCAGCCCAACGAGGTCGGCGATCAAGCCCACTATGACAACAATTGCCGATCTGGCCATAAAAGATACCATCATGAAAAATCCGTTTGCAGCAGAAGGGCTGTTTTTGGCATGCTCCTGAACGAGAGCCAGCATGACCGGCGTTGTTGAAAGGATGGTGAATCCTGAAAAAAGCAGCGCAAGATAACGTAACCACCCGCCGCTCCAGACAAACAGCAGTAAGCTGAGCGGGGCACTTAACAATGCAGCGAGCAGGATCTGACGTCGGCCAAAGTAGTCACTAAGATGGCCTGCGGCAAGAATTCCTATTACTCCTGCGCCCTCAAAAATTGTCAGACCGGCGCCTGCAAGCCATAGATTTCCGGTTTCTATTTTAATGAATGTGGGTAGAAAAAAGGTCATTGATGCATGCATGAACCCTCTGGCAACCAGTATTGCAGTGAGCGGCAGCAAAATAAAGCGCATTTCATGCCAGGTCTCCATGGCCGATACATGGCGGCGCTTATCCACATTTACAGGCATATCTCGAAATTTAAAATACAGCCAGCATGATGCGATCAACCCAAAGACCATTATTGGATAGAATCCTTCAAGACCCATCAGAGAGACCGCTCCCACGGCTGCCAGCGGACCTGCGGTTCTTGCCAGTTCGCCGCCTGTCATGTAGAAACTCATTCCCAGTCCTTTTTTTGTGCCGGACAGGCGTGAAATCATAACCGGTGACGGTACATGGAAAACAGCAACACTGATACCTGTAATAAACAGAAGGATCAGCAGCACCCCGTAACTTGGGGCGAGGCCTATAAGGCTCATCGGAACAGCCGTCATCGCAGGTGCAAGTACAATAAAGTAACGGACGCTTATACGGTCGGCTAAAGTTCCAATATAAGGATTCAGAAGCGATGGAATTTGAGCTGCCGAAGCAAGGAGACCTGCTTGTGAAAGAGACATGGAAAACTTTTCAATAAAAAGAGGCAGCAGTGGAGCAAGAAAACTGGAATAAATGTCATGTATGAAGTGGCAGATGGAAAGAGCCAGAATCTTTCCGGTCTGAAATTCGCTGGATGAAGGTGATAAATTTGTTTCACATTCTTTTCTATTATTATCTGTATTCACAATCAAGCGTGCACCTTTCTGAAAAAAACAAACATCATCAATAAATTATAAATCATCATTTTTCAATATTTTTATCTCTGCACAGAAGATCTGTAATAATTAGGCTTAAAATCAAAAGAAAAAAGACGATATTGATAGAAAAGAGTTTACTATTTAATCATAATATGGCTTAATTATAAATTATGCTTAACAATAGCATTTGATATTTATAAAAGAGACAGTTAATTATACCTTTTTTATAAAAGCATAAAGTGTAGGCATACCAATAAATATGTCGAGACTTCTCGCAAAGGTCTCAGTATATGCCAGCGTAGCTCAGCTGGTAGAGCTACTGATTTGTAATCAGTGGGTCGGGGGTTCGAGTCCCTCCGCTGGCTTCACGGGTAATAGCGGAAATTTTTTATTCTGTATAACAATGATTAAGGTGGGGTTCCCGAGTGGTCAAAGGGAACAGACTGTAAATCTGTCGGCGAAGCCTTCGGAGGTTCAAATCCTCCCCCCACCACCACCTCAAAGCAAGTCGTATGTAGGAGATTTCGGTTTGATATCGGGATTGATAATGAACTACATGGCTTCCTGCGTAACTGTTACAGCGTTCTTCGTTTTTGAGGAAACTTAATTATTATCTTTACGGCATCTCTATGTCTTAATTTTTGTGAATAGATATATAGACTTTTAGATAATTAATTTCACAAGGCCAGAAGGAGGAAGGTGTATTAGTTATACGTCGACGACTGGTAACACAGTGAAATTATTTATCTGAAAGTCTATAATTTGATTTTTTAATCGTCAAAACAGCACCCTAATATTTTGTTAGCAATGACGATAAAGTCGTACATAGACAGCATTTACTTCTAACCGAACTTACTTTTTAGGGTAATATTGTAACGGTTGTAATATCTGTGAAAATCGGTGTTTAAGGACATGTGCCGTGCCCGTCACACAACCAACGGTTTCAGTTGGACATCGCTTGACACTTGGGCACTCACTGAACCTTGGCGTTAAAAATATCTGCTATTCACGTAATAAATCGGTCTAAGAACGGAGATTGTGTAATGACAACTTATCCTTCCCCTCAAGAACGTTTAGAAATCATAGCCAAACGGAGACAGTTATTGGACGAATTAAACAGTGTTCTGGCTAAAAACGATCCTGTTTGGGAAAATAAGGAAATCAAGCATCTGAGTAATAGATATGGTTTCAGAGAAGTTCAGCGTATTTTGAGAATTATTCAACGACAATCTCAAACAAAGGACGTACAAGATGACGCAGTCCAGATTTATAAACGATATCTCGAAATTTATCGTCGTTTTGGTGGTCAACGTCCTCTTTTGGAATTTGATACGTTCAATGAATTGACTTTGGAATTTACCAAACTATTCGCACAAGAGCTGTTTAATCAGTCGCTATCTAGGAACCCAAAAAAACGTTTGGATAAATTAACTGATCTTATGTTCAAGGACTATATTTTGTGGGATGACATTACCCCTGAAGATCCGCCTGCGACGATGCCAGAAGCAGACGTTTCTACTTGTAAACCATCAAATATACCTGAAACGATTGCACTTGCTCAAGGAACCGTTCCTGCTTGCAAGCGTGACGGCTTCCCAATGCTGAGAATTAATGGACGTTTACAGTGTGTGGTCGAATATCTTAATCGTTGTATCGGTCAGGAAAAAATCGTTGATGTGATAAAACAAGGAGAAGCATTTTATTACGTGTTTGCCAATGGATATCAATTGCCTCTTTTGTGTTCTTGTTGCAATGGGCCTCTGGTGATTGAGAATTTGATAAATGCACGTCAGAATATGCTCGGTCGGCGATTAGTGGCTATGGCAATGGAGACGAATAGGTTCGAGGATGGGCGAGTGTTTGAGGAATTAGTCCTGGAATTCTCAAAAAAGAGAGTATTATCGAAAAAGGAAGAAATCGGTGTCTCTTTTGAAGTAGCAATTCATCTCAAGCATCCCGTAAAGGGTTCAAGGGCCAGTATTGCAGATGCAAGTCGTGGTCTAAAAAAGAAGAAATCCCCTCGCAAGAAAAAACGTAAGAAGTCAAACTGATTCGCGGAAATTATTGCTTAAGAACGCTATTCACGCATATGGGGCAGGGTCGTGCGGTTTGAAGTTTTTATCAAGTTTTGTGTTTAGTCGCTTTTTACAAAGGCCAAGTTGCCCTGTCCACTGGTGATGGCTTTGGCGCTCAAGGGATGAAAACGAAAAATGTCAATAGAACTATTTCCATCATCTTTTCGCTGTGACTGTGGTCAGGAACTGGATTTCTTTGAGAATACAATCCGGGATATGAAAAAGATGAGCAAAAAGAAACGAGTCCGTTTAGGAGAGGAAAAACATACTATTGTGTTTTACAAAGGCGAAGCAATAGAGATTCTTTGCCCAAAATTAGGAAATTGCACCATAACCGACTCTGAGTAGAGTGCCTGAATACCCGTAAATACAGCATCGGCATTGGGTTTCAGTCCTGATATCAGGCGCTAACATGTCAGCTCAGGTGACAGCCAGGGCCGAGCCGTTTTGGCAGGATGTTGTTAAAAGGTGCGCACATCATGCATGTTTTCGTTCCATGATATTGCGCGTTTTTTCCCAATAATCATTATACCAAGAAAGAAACAAATGATAAGAATCTGGAATGAACCAATGCAAATGACTTTCTATGAGGCGCGGACATGAAAATTTTTTTCGTTTCGATCGCATCGCTTCTGCTCATTTCTTGTGCAGGGTCGCAGTCTCAGGCACCCATCAACACGGACGAGGTACGTGCGGCCATTGCAGCCACCGACAAGAAGTTCATGGAAGACTTTAACCGGGGGGACGCGGCAGCGGCAGCAGCAGCTTACACCGACGACGCAATCGTTATGCCGCCCAACGAACCGCCAACCGAGGGTAAACAGGCGATTGAGAAGAGCCTGGCCGAGTTAATCTCGAAGTTGCAGTTGTCGAACCTCCAGCTATCCATCTCGGAAGTCGATGTTCAAGGCGACACGGCCATCGTCCGCGGTACATATTCCAGCAACATCACGGTACCCGGCATGGACGTTCCAATGGAGGATCGAGGGAAGACCCTGACTGTCTGGAAGAAACAAGCCGACGGCAGCTGGAAACTCCACCGCGACATCTGGAACAGCAATATGCCGATTCCGGGGTTGCCTCAAATAGGGGAAGAGGAAAAGTAGCTCGAAGACTTTCACCGCGTGAGAGCGCAAAGTTTAGTTATCCATCTGGGGAATCCTGGAGAATATGAAAGATAAAACTGTTGTCATTACCGGGGCTACCAGTGGTTTAGGAAGATCTACAGCACTTCAACTCGCCCAAAAAGGAGCTTTCGTAGTAATTATTGCTCGCAGCAACACCAAAGCAAATGAAGTCATTAAAGAAATAAAAAAGGAAGGAGGAAAAAGACAATTTATTATCTCCGACCTTTCATTAATGAAGGATACAAAAAAGGCTGCAGAAAGTATTATCAAGGGGGTTGATCGTTTGGATGTTCTCATCAACAATGCTGGTGCTTACTTTCCCAAATACAGAAAAACCTCTGAGGGTTTCGAATCCACCCTGGCATTAAACTACTTATCCCCATTTCTGCTTACCCATCATCTAATAAAGCAGATGGAGCAAACCGCTTCTGAGTATGGTGAAGCACGAATTGTCAACATCTCCTCAACAATGCATAAAAGTCCAATTAACTGGGATGATCTTAATTATAAAGAAACGACTTACAATAGTTCTTTGGCGTATGAACAGTCAAAACATCTATTGACCTCATTCACCTATTATCTATCCAGAAAGCTTAAAGAAACGGGCATCACTGTTAATTGCATTCATCCGGGATTCGTAAAGACCGCTCTTGCGAAATCGGGCTTCCCTTTCCCGATGAACGTAATCGTTCCAATCGTTGGTTTGCTAATTGGAGAAACCCCAGAACAAGCCGCGGAGACGCCAGTTTGGCTTGCTTGGTCGAATGAGGTAAAGGGTATAAACGGTGAATATATTCATCACCGAAAAGTTAAAAAAAGTTGGCCTCCAACTAGGGATGAAGATGCTCAAACGCGACTTTACAATGTTACAGAAAGTATGTTGGGCAAATGGCTATAGCCGAAAAAAGTAAATATAAATCAGGTATAACAAAGGTAAATCACTCGGACAGTTTAAAGCGACGCTCCTCGTTCCTCGTCGTTCTGCTTTAAACTGCCGGTTATTCGCATCGTTGAGACGACTAACATGACCACGACGAGACAAAATGGACTTGCCTTCTGGGCGTTGCAGGGTCCCGGATGGCTTTTGCTGATCTGGCTGATCTATGCACAGGGCATATCCGCATTCAGTTACGAACTGGGTGTGGCGATGGGCACACAGGAGCCAGCGGAAAAAATAACTGAAGTCGGGGCGGCGTTTTGGTACGGCTTCGCGCTGGGCGACCTCTTGACGTACATCCCCATTCTCTGTGCTGGTTTGATTGGCCACTTGCGCGGCACACATTGGGGCCAAATTGCACTTGCGGCAGCGCTGGGGATCACTGTGTATTGGCCAGTTGTCTCGCTTGCAGCACTGGTCGATGCTCGTGACGCCACCGGATGGTAAAGTGGACCCCATGTGGGGAATCAAATCATAGCTGAAGCAACTGCTGATTTTTGACTGTCGTAATTTCCATTTGCGGTCATAGAAGACTCCCAAAACCGGCTCATCCTTGAGTTGGTTATCCCAACCATTAAGAATATCATTATTGCACAGTTCATGCACTTTTTTCTGAGTCTCCTCGGCATAGGAATGCGGCCCCACTATCCCCAGAAGAAATTCCAGGCTATCCATTTGGCGACTACTCTTGCTGTGAAACCCGATTGCATAGTAGAATATTCCTGCATAGGGACGGTCATCCTTGACCAGGTCACTGCTTTCGGTATCTTCGGGCGTGTAAATATTTTGGCCGAGGGACATGGACACAGAGTACTGAAGTCCGGGCCTGTTAATTAATGGCAGCCGTTTGATTAAGGGGTAGCTCCACTGGGGTAACCGGGAATTTTCTCGGTAATCCCTCAGGTCCGGTGAAATCCAGCTTAACTTCAACCCGCTAGTGTACAGGGAGTCAGTACG
>Ga0209013_10002675_pt1 | contig 16053 bp, 9 predicted proteins | sample Cruoilmetagenom2_FD_187291 | JGI IMG/M metagenome (GOLD analysis project Ga0209013, IMG submission 187291) | Oil polluted marine microbial communities from Coal Oil Point, Santa Barbara, California, USA - Sample 2 (SPAdes) (version 2) | ecosystem: Environmental > Aquatic > Marine > Oil seeps ... | reverse complement strand
CCACCTGCACTGGCCGGACAGGGCGTACCGCGAAGAGATGACGGTGCTGGTCGCCGGCTGCGGCACGTCTCAGGCGGCGAAACATGCACTGCGCCAGCCGGAGGCTCGCGTCGTTGGCATTGACGTCAGCTCTAAGAGCATCCGCCACACCCAGGAACTCAAGCGTAAATACAAACTGGAGAATCTCGAGGTTCATCAGCTCTCGGTGGAACGTGTAGGCGAACTGGGACGCAGCTTCGACAAGATCGTCAGCACGGGCGTGCTGCACCATCTCCCTGACCCGGACGCTGGGCTGCGTGCCCTGCGAGATGTCCTCAACCCAGAAGGCGCCATGCACCTGATGGTCTACGCGACCTACGGTCGGGCTGGCATCTATATGCTCCAAGAATACGCCCGTCGCCTGGAGATCGGCGATTCTGATGAGGAAATCCGCGAGCTTGCCAATACACTCATGTCCCTGCCGCAAGATCACCCTCTGGCGCGTCTGTTGGGCGAGTCGCTCGACTTTCGCAGCAAGGCAGGGCTGGCCGATGCGCTTCTCCATCCCCAGGATCGCGCCTATACCGTGCCGCAGATCTTTGAGTTCATCGACCGCTGTGGCTTGGTGTTTGGGCGCTGGGTTCGGCAGGCTCCGTACCTGCCTCAATGCGGCGAGTTAGCCAAAACAGCGCACAATTCCCGGCTGGAGCAGCTTCCCGAGGCGGAGCAGTATGCCGCCGTTGAACTGTTCCGAGGGACGATGGTCAGTCACACCTTTCTCGCCTATCGAGATGACCGGTCCGGTGAGCGCCGGCCGATCAAGTTCGACGATGACCGCTGGCTGGAATACGTGCCCATCCGCCTGCCGGAGACGATCAATGTTCAGAAAGAACTACCTCCGGGAGTGGCAGCAGTCCTCATCAACCAGGCGCATACCTTCACGGATCTTATTTTACCGGTTGACGCCGAGGAGAAAAGACTGTTCGATGCCATCGATGGAAAACGAAACATCGATGAGATCACTCGCAACACACTGCCTGATGATGACGATAGCCACAAGCGGGCAGGTAGTTTCTTCGAGCGGCTCTGGTGGTACGACCAGGTGGTGTTTGACGCATCTAATACAATCACCACAGTGGAGATGTAGAGTATGGAGCGAGACTTGAAGCCAGCCGGGCTGGCCCGGTATCTGCCCATTTTGAGCTGGCTGCCGGGCTATCCATCCGGGTGGTTGCGGTTTGACCTGGTCGCCGGCCTGACGGCCGCGGCGGTGGTCATTCCGCAAGCCATGGCCTACGCTGCCATTGCCGGGCTGCCGGTGCAAGTGGGTCTGTACACAGCGCTGGTTCCCACCCTACTGTACGCCCTGCTGGGAGCGTCTCGACCGTTGAGCGTGAGCACCACCTCCACCATCGCCATGCTCACTGCCGCGGCCCTGGTTGCGGTCGTGACAAGCAGCAATCCGGTTGACTATATAATTCCCGCCGCCACCTTGGCAATACTTACTGGCGTTTTTCTCCTGCTGGCCTCAGTTTTACGCCTGGGTTTCCTAGCCAATTTTATCTCGCTGCCGGTGCTAACCGGTTTCAAAGCGGGCGTCGGCGTGGTCATTTTCGTCGGTCAGTTGGGGAAAGTGCTGGGCATCTCGGTGGCGAAGGGACCTTTCCTCCAGACCATCCTCTCCCTCTGGAACGGGTTGGGCGACATCCATTGGTTGACCTTCGTTGTAGCCCTATTTATCCTGGCGATCTTGCTGCTTTTGCCGCGCCTGGCGCCGCGCCTCTCCGCGCCGCTCGTGGCGGTAGCGGCGGCGATCCTGGCCTCGGCGCTGCTCAATCTGGGCGAGAAAGGCGTTGCCCTGGTTGGTGCGATTCCACCCGGTCTTCCCGCATTTGCGCTGCCCGATCTCTCCCTTGTGCAGAGTCTTTGGCCTGCAGCGCTAGGCATTGCCCTGATGTCATTCACCGAGTCTATCGCTGCGGCGCGCTCCTTTATTAAACACGGCGACCCCACGCCCGAACCTGACCAGGAACTGCTCGCCCTGGGGATGGCTAACATCGGCGGCGGTTTTTTTCAGGCCATGCCAGCGGGGGGTGGGACTTCGCAAACAGCCGTGAATGCCCAGGCTGGGGCCAAGACCCAACTAGCAGGAATCACAACAGCTGCTGCCGTCATCTTGACCCTGTTGTTCCTGGCTCCGTTCATCAGCTTAATGCCGGAAGCCGCTTTGGGTGCACTGGTGCTGGTTGCCGCGGCAGGGTTGATCAAAGTGGGGGAATTCCAGGCCATCGCCAGAATCCGAAAAATCGAGTTCTGGTGGGCGATCATCGCCTTTGCAGGCGTTGTATTGCTGGGGACGCTGGAGGGCATTCTCGTCGCTGTGATCGCATCGCTGCTGAATCTGATTCACCAGGCCAACCACCCACCGGTCTACCCGCTGGGGCGTAAGCCGGGCACGGATGTTTTTCGCCCACTATCGGCGGAACATCTCGAAGACGAAACCTTTCCCGGTCTCTTGATGGTGCGCACCGAAGGTCGAATGCATTTCGCCAGCGCGCCGCGCACAGTCGACAGGCTGATGGCCTTGATTAACAAAGCCCAGCTACGGGTTCTTGTCGTGGACTGCAGCGCTATTCCAGACATCGAGTACACGGCACTGGAGCTGCTGACCGGGTTCGAGGAAAAATTGCAGGAGCAGGGCATCACTCTCTGGCTGGCTGCGTTAAACCCGGAGCCTCTGAAAATCGTTGAGCGATCAGCGCTTGGCACCACGCTGGGCCACGAGCGCATGTTCTTCAACCTGGAGCAGGCCGTGGAGGCCTATGAAGAAAAACATACCCAGCAGGTAAAGGAGTCGTAAGCCAGACCGAGCTGCTGCTTTCCTGGAAGGATGTACAAATCAAGCAAGCCAATATCGATTTCATCGCCGCTGTCATCGAAGAGAGCAGCTCGGCTATGTGCCGCCAGCGAAGCGCATCTCCATCGCTATCAGAGGAATATATCCGATATAATTAGGCATCGTAGCAACATCATCATTAGAGAGTCGGCAGTTGCGGGGAAGTGCCTTGTAGCCGGGGCATTGCACTGACCCCGGCCGTCGGCCTCGACAATCATCAAAAGACAAAAGGAGAAAGAGAAAATGACAGAAGCAATGACTTTCGAGACCAAGCAGTATCCATGGTGGCTGCTCCTGATGGGCGGCGTCCTCAACCTCATCGTCGGCACATTGTTGCTGACTAGCCCGGCCAAGACGGCTCTCGCCTTTGTATGGGTTCTGGGTATTTATTGGTTCGTGCAGGGTATCTTTGTTTTAGTGGGGATGTTTATCGATCACTCGGCCTGGGGCTGGAAGTTGTTCATGGGCATCCTGGGCATCGCTGCCGGCATCGCCGTCCTGCGCCACCCCATTGCTAGCACCGCAGCAATCCCCATGATCCTCGTCCTGATGCTCGGCATCCAGGGTTTGATCATGGGCACCATCTCGCTGGTATTGGCCTTCAAAGGTGGCGGCTGGGGAGCAGGCATCCTGGGCGTCATCAGCATCTTCTTTGGGCTCATCCTGATCGGCAACTACGCCAGTCTGGCCACAGTGGCGACCTTTATCTGGATCGTCGCCATGTTTGCCCTGGTCGGCGGTATTGTTCAGATCGTCCAGGCGTTCGGTCAGCGTAACGCGTAGGACAGCTACCCTGCCTGGACAACAGCCATACATCTCAACCCGGCTGAGTTTTCCCGTACAGGCGATCATTTAGAGGGTTTTTGCTCAACTATGACGGCTCGCTTACCGTGACGATCCAGCACGGCGACCAGAGGACAAGGCCAATTGGCTGAGACCTCAAGATCCTTCAGTTAAAGGATCCGGGATCTGTCTCAAACGTTTCTCTGTTATGTGGAGTCAGGAAGCTCTGCTTCCGGTCGTAGGCGCAGCCTGCGTCTTGAGATATGCTCGTTAACCTTCCGTAGGCTTTACACCTCCCGCAGTGTCTGAACCTGCGGGAGGTTATGGGAATTGGGTGCTAGAGGGCAGCGAGCCGCCAGGCGGTGAGGGAGACCACCGAACTCGACATTCTTACCCCTGAACAGCTTCAGATTGCCCCTCACACAGATTTCAAAGATATAACCTCTCTATATACTTATTTCACTGTTGACACACAGGAAATCCCTGTACGCTAGAACTGCAGGCATTCCGCCAGTCTCGGGGTTATGCATGTCAAAGCTGGAGCCGCCGCTTTACAACACATACGATCACATCTAAAATTCCGACAACGATGGTGATATTGTGCGGCGGCCCAGACCGGGTCGCCGGTCACATACCTGCTGAGACAATATCGCAGTGCTGGGTGAGCCGTCCTTAGATCGATACGAGATCAAGGTTCCATTCGAGATCCTGGATGGTGAGATGCCCGAGAAAGGAGGACCAAGCGCACTTTTGATCGAAGTGGTCGACCGCCCGCTGAACCCTGTTTCTGTCGCGGGTGCACACCACTGCGGACGCCGACGAACTGGTGCGGCCGCTGGATTATATTAAAGATGACAAGAAACATACTTTCCTTGAGGAGGAAAAAATGTGCTGCTTTTTTACTACGCTCATGCTGTTTGGGCCGAGATTGGCCATTATCGTCTGGTACTTGTATAGACCCGTATACGTGAATTTGGCCTTTGGCAGCTTCTTTGGGGCCTTGATTGGATTCATTTTCCTGCCCTGGTCGACGTTGATGTATCTCACCGTCTACCCAGGTGGGATCTTTGGTTTCGAATGGCTGCTTATCGGCCTGGGTATATTCGCCGACATGGCCGGATACTTCGGCGGTTATAAAAACAAGAACCGTGTTCCTTATGGTGACCAAATTCCATAACCTGAGGATGCAAGATCTGTAGCTACATCGAGCCTGGGAGCCCATAGGAAGAGAGGATAGATCCTATGAGCTCCCTTGGTCAATTTAGAGAACCATTGTCATGCGCGTGTAGAGGGCATTGCTCAGGGAAGTTGAGATCTGAACTCATGAGGATGAGGAAGGTCGGCCCACTGCAAGCGCACTTTGAAACCATCAACTAACGCAATGAACCCGAGACTGACTATCCCAGCTACGGTGTTGCGGCCGTAGGCGCACGCCGAGGTTGTCGGCGTCAGCGCGGATTGGGGCAAGGGGGCGAATGTGGATGGCGGTCCGGTTATTCCAGCGCTGCCAATTCCTTAAGAGAGAATGAGAGTGAACCTTTGATTGTAATGGAGGGATGATGGAATCTTTTATCCTAAGCATTCTTATCGGCATCCTGCTAATCGCAGCAGTTTCGAAGCGTATTAGGGATACGGTGATCACCTTGCCGATGCTTTATGTACTCTTTGGTCTATTCGTAGGGTTGGTTTTCACAGAACACATCGAGCTCTCGTTCGAAGACCCGGTGGTAAACATCATTAGCTCGCTGGCGTTGATGCTTGTGCTGGCCATTGATGGCTCACGCATCAAGCTGAGCAGTTTCTCTCGCGATCACAACTTACCGGTGCGGCTGCTGTTGATCGGCCTGCCGCTGGCGATCGCCATTGGCACGCTCCTGGGTGCTGCGATGTTTAAGGGGATGGAATTTTGGGCCGTGGCTATCCTGGCGGTCATTCTGACACCGGCTGATGGAGATCTGGCAGTGAGTGCTGTTGAAAATCTCAAGGTGCCGGTGCGCATCCGCCAGGCACTCAATATCGAGGGGGGGGTGGACGATGGGTTCGCCATGCCCTTCCTCTTGCTGTTCATCTCCCTGGCCATTTCCATGAATCATGTGTACCCAAGGGGATATTTTGTCCTTTTTACCGTAACCCATATCTTGTCCGGTGTTCTTGCAGGGTTGGTTATGGGGTATCTGGGTGCCAAGTACATCGACTGGGGGTACAGAAGCGGCTGGATGTCGAGTAAGTTTCAAAAAATCGGATGGTTGGCGCTGGTCATACTGACCTTTTTACTTACAGAGGAGCTGGGGGGCAATGGTTTTATCGCCACATTTGTCTTTGGCTTGATCTCCGCAAGCGTCATGAGTAAAAGTGAGATCGATACCCTGGATGAATACGCCGAGGCGGAGAACACATTGTTGATGTTTGTAACGTATATGATCTTTGGAATGGTGATGCTAGCCCCAACGCTTAAGCACATTACCCCGCCCATGATTATTTATGCGTTGCTGAGCCTGACGATCGTGCGGATGTTGCCGGTCGCAATAAGCATGATCGGCACAAAGCTGCAGCCAATCACGGTGTTATTTTTGGGATGGTTTGGGCCGCGGGGGATAGCCTCCATCTTATATATCCTTGTCGTACTCGAAACAGAGGAGATCGCGGGGAGCGAGATGATCTTCGGTGTTGCCGTGACGACTATTTTCATCAGCGTGCTGGCGCATGGAATCAGCGCGGGGCCTTTGTCGGAACGGTATGGTGCGGCCATATCTGAACTGATTCAGAAAGGTTCTGCCCGGGCTGAAGCGATTCAGGTATCTGAAGTGCCGACCAGGAGAGGAACCATACCGGTAGGACCATCCCCTCAGGGTCAGTCAGAGGCTATCGACTAAGGACCGCCAGTAGTTTGTAGGTAGAGGCGCACTATCTGCTAGAGAGCGCAGGCACAGTGGAAATCTTGCCTATTACCACTCTGTGAAGGCCCTAAACCCTCGCCCAGTATCGGTAAGTTGAGCTCATATGGATCATGGTGAGGAAGCGAATGTTTACCCCCGAATAGTTTTTAACTGCTCCTCATACAGATTCTAAAGATATAACCCCTCTATATCTTTTTTTCACTGTTGACACAAAGGGCATACTTGTATACTGGAACTCAAGAGATTCCGCAGGTCTGAAGGGGTTTCTCTACCGATCCAATCGAAATCTTGAGACCTGACGTGGTGACATGCAGGGGCAACATCACCTATGGGTGGATTTGAAACATCGGATGAGATGTTGCCACTTGACAACGAAGGAAGCCTGAACTGTGGAAGAGAGCACTCGAGGCCTTGATTGTTGGTATACTAGTCGCCAGTTTATGAGCTTCGCCACGATTTATGTTACTGTTCTCATTATTGGCAGCTCCCTGATTACTTTCGCCGGAGAGGAGAAAACATCATGAATAAAAAATATCTCAGTGTGTTCGTTTTACTGCTAGCAGTCCTCTTGATTGCTGCATGCGGTACTTCCGAACCCGCTCCCCCAACGGAGGAACCAGCAGGTATACCTACCGCTGTTCCGCCTGAATCGGGGAGCGATCTCACCGAAGTCACTGTCGAGCAGATCACGGACATCACCTGGCAGTGGGTGGCTCACACGGAAGTGACGCCCGCGTTCCAGGGGGTCGTACCCGATCCGGAGAACTACACTATCGTGTTCTCTCTGGATGGCACAGCCCAGATGAAGGCAGACTGCAATATGGCTGGCGCTGGCTATACCGTGAGCGGCTCAAGTATGTCGTTCACCCCAGGTCCGATGACGCTGGCAGAATGTGGTGAGCAGTCACTCTACGATGTGTATTTACTGATGCTGGGTCAGACAGGATCCTTTGGGATGAAGGACGATGATCTCTATTTCGTCTCCGAGGACAACAACACCCGTATGCAGTTCCGCAACGCAGGCCCGGTAGAGATCGCTGTGCCGGTAGAGGGCGATCCAGCCACCTTTCTTGGTGAACCAGCCGGCGACGAGAATTTCACCAATGCGAATAACTGGACCCTTTTCGATGCGGAGTGTTTCACCTCTGAGATCACGGGTGGTCAGTACGTGATGACGGCGCATGGCGTCACCGGCTCATGCTGGGAGGTCTCCTGGCCGGAGATCGATGACTTCTACCTGCAGACGACGGTCGAGATGCCGCAATCCTGCAACACGGATGACCGCTTCGGTGTGATCGTGCGCGCGCCCGACAAAACCCATGGCTATCTGTATGGGATCGACTGCGGCGGCCGCTACAGCCTTACATTGTGGGATGGCACCCAGACGACAGTGCTAATCCCTCCAACTGGCAGCGAGCATATCGAAACCGATCCTGGTGTAACGAACCGCCTTGGCCTCGCGTCAACGGAAGGCAACTTCTACCTCTATATAAATGGCGAATACGTGGACCATGCAGAGGATTACACCTTAGTTGGTGAGGGAAAGATCGGTTACTTTGTAAGAGCAGCAACGGAAGACGAAGGCTTCACCGTCCGTTTCGATGACCTTCTACTCTGGGCCCTTGAGGACACGTTCTATCCACCTCAAGCCGATTTGCCGGATTATCCGATCACCGATATCCCCGATGAAGCTGATGGAGCGAACCTGACGGCGAATGTGAACGTCAACGTCCGCTCGGGCCCGGGCACTCAATTCCGGGTGATCGCCATCGCCATGCAGGGTGATTCGGGGGATGCGATCGGTACGAGTCCGGATGGCCTCTGGTGGGTGGTCCCGATGCCGGAGGATAACCCGCACTACGAGACCGGCTGGGTTTCGAAGAACTATGCGACGCTCGATCCGCAGGATGCGGAGCTGCCGGTGATCACACCACCGCTCCTACCATTTACTGTGTTTGTGGTCCCGCCGCAAGAGGGTGATCCAGCCGCAATTGTGCTTGAACGCGGCGCGGTGCGCATGGGTCCGGGAATTGTATACCCTAGCTATGGCCTCACATCCACAGGCGCGATGGTAGAGGTAATGGGCGTAACCAGCGATGGTGAATGGTACGCGATCCGACTCCCCACAAACTTCGCTCCGGAGGGCATGGGCTGGATCCATAAGGTCTATCTTAAGACCCAGGATGTAGAAGGCGTACGTGTGTACGAGGAGAAGGACTACCCACTCATCCCGCCGGACGCACGTCCGACCGCGCCGGGCTCTGACGCTGCCGCGGCCAGGGCGCTCGAGACGCTCAGCGTACTGAGCGGCCCGGGCAGCAGCTACCGCAGCTATGGCAAGGTAGATGCCGGTATGATCATGGGCATCATCGGGCGAAGTTCGGATGGCAAGTATTGGGTGATCAACCTGCCCACATCCATCGCACCGAGCGGGCACGGCTGGGTGGATGCGAGTTTGGTAGAGACAACCAAGACAGGGACAGATAGCCTGGTCCCCGTCATCCCGGCGCCTTAGTCATTAAGGCTCCCAATTCGTTTGAACTTGAGTATCCCGGATACATCTAGTGTCCGGGATACTTTGGTGGTAGACCTGAGACGTTACGATAGATCTTAAGTGATGACTATTAGGCAATTGATTCTGGGTCAATAGAAGTACCGGATTTCATGGATGCAAGAAGATATTTATTCTAGGTTCGAATAGGCCAAAGGCTGATGGGCGTGAAAAGACAGCCAGATGGTGAAGTTTGTCGATCTCATGGTTAGAGATGAAACAATCGGAAGACGAAGATAAGGAGGAGTAATGTCGGATTTAGTAAATCAAACACTCGGACAATATAAGGTCGTTGAACTGCTTGATGATGGCGGCGAATCACTGATTTATCGAGGTTACCAGCCCGGAATCAACCGCACAGTGCTCCTAAAAGTGCTCAAGCCAGAGGTTGCCGCTGACCCATCCTCGAAGCAGCAATTCCTTTCGCAAGCAGAAATCGTATCAAAGATGGAAAACTCCAATATTCTTCCTCTTTACGATGCAGGGAGTTCTGAAGATTTTGTTTATCAAGTCGAAGGCTATGCTGAGGGTGGGCCCCTAAGTAATCGATTGGATGAATTTCATAATCCATTGACAGCCCTTTCCATAATCGCGGGAATCACGAAAGGACTAGAGTATCTACATAGTAAAGGGTACGTACATGGCAATCTGAATCCCGCCAACACATATTTATCGGATACTAAGGAACCGTTATTAAGTGATTTCAACTATCCTGGTCAATCCAGCGAATCGATTTCCCCTTACAGAGCACCGGAGCAAACGTATAGCGGCGTCATCAATCAGCAAACGGACGTCTACGCGCTGGGGGCAATACTCTATTCGATGTTGATCGGCGAGCCGCCTCCGATTGGAGCGGTGGTTAGCCCACGCTCAAAACGATCAGATCTTTCAGATGAAGTTGAACGCGTGGTCTTGAAATCCATGAATCAGAATCCCGATTACCGTTTCCAAAACGCAAGAGAACTCACAACAGCGTTACAGAACGCACTGCAGCCTCAAGATGCCCAGGCTGCTATGGCGCCACAACCCAGCGGTCCACCTGTAGTTACACAGACAGTTCAAATTCAAGAATCAAAAGGTGCCCCTTGGGGTTCAATCTTATTGGGCATTTTACTGGTTCTTACTGTGGCCGTGATCTTGTTAGTTATCATCCCTCCAATGCGTGGGGACTCGCCAGATGATGGCGCTCCAGTAGTACCGACTCAGACCCAGGTTGTGGAAGATGTGCCACCTACGGAAGCACCGCTACCGGAAACGCCAGAACCGGAAACGCCAGCACAGCTTCCCGGACCAGGAGATGGTGACTCACCGAGTTTGGGTGATCGGATTAGAGATGCCTGTCCATCTGCAGCAGTAATAGCAGTTCTTGGATTCGGGAGCATGGTCTATTCTGAGAATCGTAAGCGAAAAGCACGTTGAGAGTAAGCTCGCACGATAAGGAGCACCCAGAAAGAGAAACTACTCATCGTGAATGGTTTATTTGCATACGGTGATCTGCGCCAGGATACAGAAGGATAGCCTAGCACAAGAGGCTCATTGTCTTCGCCGGTACGATTTCGTTGCCAGATGTTGGAGTTAGCGGCGACGTGCAGGCGAGAGAGAGCTGGAGTGTGTGATAAAGGCATTCCGCTCTAAGAACGACTGATTAGCATGTAACGTACATTTAGTTCAATAAATGAAGGTCGGGAATAACTGCGTCCCGGCCTTCATTAATACAATACTCAGGTGTTTCTAAGCCGATAACCGCCCCGGTTCAGTAGGTACGGGGCTGATTGCCAAACACCGGTTCAACTTTATTCAGCCGCATTGCTGATTTTAATTATTGGGTCGTATCCCCAGAGCGGGGCGTCTGGGAGCCAGGTTGTAGGCATAGATCGATAAATAGAGCCGCCGACCATGCGAACATCGGCGCAGCTCTTTTGGGCGGTGTCCCTCGCTCAGGATCGTAGAACTCATAAATCCCATCATTCCGGGCAATAAGATCTAGTGTGTGCGAGCGCAGTTCTTCAGCCAACGCTATCCGCCCCACGCGTTGGAGCGCCTCGATGAAGATGTAGTTAATGTTGATCCAGACTGGCCCACGCCACATGGTGGAGGCAGAGTAGCTTGTGGAATTGCTGGCAACGGTGCGCAGAGGATAGGGGCTCCAAAATGTCGCCGGGTCGGTCAGATGTTCCACCAAGCGTGTTTCCATTTCGGCGTTCATCCGGCCGGTCCAAAGTGGGTAGAGATTAAACGGCGTGAATGCTTGAACGACTTCGCCTTGATGAAGCGCCTGGAATATCCCGCTGTGCGGATCGTACAACTCCTCGATCATGCTTCCCGTGATGGCAGCGGCGCGCTGTCTCCAAGTCAAAGCTTCCTCGGTGAGGCCAATGAGATCAGCAATGACAGCCAGGGATTCCATCTGGATTGAAAGGTAGGTATTCAGGTCGGGTGAGACGACCGGCGTGCCTTGATCCCAGAGTGGGCTGTCATCCAGACCGGATGAGTAAGGGTGCCGATACTGCACCAAACCATCCAGTTCGCTAGCTCTGCTGGTGAGCCACCACCGGTTCCAGCGTTTCAGGCGGGGATAGATTTCGCGCAGAAATTCCAACTCCTGATCAAACGCATGGATCTTTAACGCCGCCCAGGCTAGAATCGGAGGTTTGGTGACCATGCCTGCGATTGGATGATCGATTGAAGCCACAATGCCTTCATCATGGACTACATCCGGGAGCATGCCATCATCCAGTTGGTTCTCTAGCAGAATACGCAATTGATCGCGAGCTAATCCGGGCTCGATGTACCGTAAGGCGATGGCGTGAAATCCGGCATCCCAGTTCCACACACCGATATACTGCTTCTTGGAGGGCACCAAGGCTTCATGCCGCAGTTGACCAAATGGCGCAACCAGGTTGTTGGCCAGCACCCACCATGCGTAGTAATACTGATCTCGATAAGGTCCACCCATCGTCGGCGCTTGCGAGAACCACTCGTGCCATCTTCGCTCGGCTAAGGCAAGGACTTCGGAAAAAGCGCAGGCCGGGCCGTAGTTGCCTCCCTGACGTTCACAGGTAAGCGTCAAAGCCACATCATCACCACCTATGATGATGCATTCAAGCCGGGTTCCATCCTCGACAGGAGTCCTCTCCTGCTTTATAAACTCGCTGTTTGTTCGGACCTGCAAGGTCTTGAGCGATGTATACATGCTATTCACTGTCAAACAGACACCTGCTCCGCTCGTCGGCGGCAAACCAATCACCAGGCTGTCGTACTCGTGAAAGGCGATTTTAAAAATACCCAAGGACGTCTCGAGGAAGAGGACATGCGGGTAGGAAACTACATTAAAGGAAAGCGGTTCTCCCCGCTCGTTGATCAGCACCAGATCCTGCAAAAAGGGTGGGTGGAGGCGGTGAGCCTCCAACCCTGGTGCGATCTTCGTCAGCCGCTCGGCGAATTTCAAGTAGAGCGCATCTTGCTTGGGGTAGCGGTACAACAACAGCCTCGAGCCCCGAGCGCTGAAGGGTGTCTGCGTGATGTCAATCTTATTGCGTAATAGCTGGATATAAGGTGAGTCAGGAATGTGGCCCAAAACCATCTGCTCCATCTACATGACCGTCGAGCTTACGACCAGATGCGGTTGGATCCAGCACGATGAAACGTCCCGTTGGTCTCATCGGGATTGCATGGGACAAGGAAAAGGGTTCCTCCTTACCAGAGGATAATGCGGATTGGACGGAACCCGATCAGCAAATATGAGGATTGCTCTAGCCCTTGACGGCACCCGCCAACAGCCCCCGTACGAAGTAGCGCTGGAAAGTGAAGAAGACGATGATCGGCAGCGCCATGGAGATGAAAGCTGCAGCGGTGAGCAACTGCCAGCCTGAACCAAGCGAAGTGACCATGTTGCTAATCTGATAGGTCAGCACCGGGTTGGTCCCTCCAAGGAAAACCAAAGCTACCAGCAGGTCATTCCACACCCAAAGGAACTGGAATATGGCCAGCGCAGCGATTGCCGGCATCGCCAGCGGCAGTGCCAGACGGCGAAACGCTGTCCAGTGATTCGCACCGTCCAGATAGGCCGCTTCAAAGAGTTCGCTCGGCAGCCCTCCCAGGAAGTTACGCATCAAATAGATCGCGTAGGGCAATCCAAAACCTGTATGGAAGAGCCACACGCCCAAGAACATACCGTTTAAACCCAGCTGCGCGTAAATCCGCGAGATGGGAATTAATGTCATCTGCAGCGGCACAACCTGCAGCCCTACCAAGATGGCGAACATTATCTGACGGCCTTTGAAATCGAGCCATGAAAATGCATAGCCGGCGAAAGCGGCGACCAAAATGGGCAGGATCGTCGCCGGTAATGTCACGATCAAGCTGTTTACAAGGGCGCGACCCATGCCGCGTGGGTTCAGCAGGTCGGTCCAATTGCAGTTAAGATCCAAAGCCTGTTCTCCGGCGGCACACGATTCTCGGTATGTCCCTGTTCCACGATATCCCACAAACGCATCGATATAGTTATCAATGGTGAAACGCGGTGGTGCGCTGATCCCGGAGATGCGCTTCATGTAAACGGCGATATCGGCGGCAGCTTGAGCTTCAGGAACGGGAACATCTTTCATGTGTGGCTCACCGTCGATGTCCTTGCGTAGCATCGCCAGCAGTTGAAGCGAGCGCGGATATTTATCGACCACCGCCGGGTCGGCAAGATCGGCATCGGCAATCATAGTTCCATCCGAACCATGGCAAGAGGCACAGTATTGTTCATAAGCGTCGGTACCCTTCGGTGCTGAGAGCACTGTCCACCAGCCGGTAGAATTTACATCCTGGAATGGTCGAAACGATGTTACTAGAAGCCCCATGGTGGGGATCAGCCAAACAAGACATAATCCGATGATGACCAGGTGCAGCGGGATTTTCCCCAGAATATTGCGGACCTTATCTTTATTCATCGTATCGCCTCCTGTTCGAGGAAGCGGCGTATGTTCAGATAGATGAAGGGAATGATCAACACGATGAGCACAACTGACACTGCGGTACCGCGCCCGGGGTTGAAGTTAACGTACATCTCGGTGTACATGCGGTTGGCGATCACATCCGTGCCAAAGTTCCCGCCTGTCATCACATAGACCAGGTCAAAGAGCTTGAGCACATTGATGACCATGGTCGTGACCACGACGATGATGGTGGGCATGATCAAAGGTATGGTGATCTGCCTGAAGATCCTAAATTCGTTGGCGCCATCGATACGCGCCGCTTCGAGCAATTCGTTAGGCACTCCTGCCAACGCTGCGGCAAGGATTGTCATACTGAAACCCGTCCAGATCCACACTCCGACGACGATCAACGCTAGCGTGTTTAACTTTGGTGTAACGAGCCACGCAATCGGATCAAATCCCAGGCTGGTTACAATCGCATTGAGCAGGCCGATTTGCACCTGGGATGTACCGAACGAATAGACAAACTTCCAGATCACACCCGCGCCCACAAACGAGATCGCCATGGGCATGAAGATGATCGCCTTGGCGATAGACTCATAGCGAACGCGGTCGGCGAGAACAGCCACTAACATGCCCAGGATAACTGTGCCTGAAACCATAAGCACAACCCATTTAATGTTGTTCCCGTAGGATGATGCCCAAAACGATGTCCAAGCAGCTTCTGGTGAGCTTAGATCTAACTCGGCTGTTAAGGCATACCGGTAATTCTCAAAAATCCCCCAGCAAGGTTCGCCGTCTCTACACGCGGCCGCGGCGGTGTCTGTCCCATCCTTATTCTGCAGGCTCAGGCTAAAAGTATTGAACATCGGATAAACGATGAAAAAAGACATTAAAAGCAACGCTGGCGCCAGGTAGAACCACGGTATCATCCGGCCTTGCTTCATAATTTCAGGAACTCTGCGAGGCATGACCGCTCTCCTTCCTGCTATAAGATCTTAAGATTCTGGTTCACAAAGGTTTGTTAAATGATGTTGGAAAATTCCAACACGCCTTGACTGCCTGGGTTTAGGAACTACACACATTAAGTTACTAAAGAATTTCAGGAATAGCAAGAAAGCAACTGGGGGCGCTCCATGGTGGAGGCGCCCCCAAGTTTACTAAGGCTTAGTGCAATGCTTCAGCCGCTACGTTCGCCGCTTCAGCCAGCGCCGCATCGAGGTCAGCGCCATTGACATAGTCAACGAGCGCTTTCCACTCGGCGCTTCCGAAGCCGCCTGGGATCGTATCGCCGATGTCGGGGGTGAATCCTTCCGCACCAGCAAGGATCGCTGCCTTCTTCAGGAGCGAAACGTCTGTATACGCCGCCGCACCTGCGGTGTTGGGGGTCAGATCGAAGCCAACTTCAGCCCACATCTTGCCACCGCGCACGCTGCTCAGGTAAGCCACCAGGGCTTTCACGGCCGGTTTGTCACTGAAGGACATCATCCAGTCTGAGCCGCCCTGCAGACCCTGCGCACCTGGCACACCGAAGAAGTCATAGTCAGTGCCATACACCAGGTCAGGATACTGTTCGGCAGTCGCGCCACCGGCAAAGCCGGATTGCTTCACCATCATCGCCTCGGACGGATCCGAGAACACCTTGTAGATTGCGTCCAGGAACCCGATTGAAAGAGTGCCCTGTGCGCCGCCTACTGTGTAGGTTGCATCCTTGGCCCACTTTCCGTAGATCTCGTAGGCCTCGCGCACGCCGGCATCATCATAGGGAATGCTCCCGTCGATGATTCCGTTCACGTACGCCGGACCCTGCGTCACGAGCAGAATATCCTGGATGAAGTCTGAGCCTGTCCATCCGGTGGCATCACCGGATTCCATGCCCAACGACCAGGGGGTGTTGCCGTCGGCAACCATCTGCTCGACCAGTGCGTCTAATTCCGCCCAGGTCTCGGGTACGGTGTAGCCCAAGGCATCGAAGTTGATCGGGCTGTACCAGATCAGCGTCTTGGGGTCGGCTTTCACGGGCAG
>Ga0209013_10002673_pt1 | contig 16055 bp, 12 predicted proteins | sample Cruoilmetagenom2_FD_187291 | JGI IMG/M metagenome (GOLD analysis project Ga0209013, IMG submission 187291) | Oil polluted marine microbial communities from Coal Oil Point, Santa Barbara, California, USA - Sample 2 (SPAdes) (version 2) | ecosystem: Environmental > Aquatic > Marine > Oil seeps ... | reverse complement strand
TGTCAAAAGCATTGAATTCAAACGATGCACCGCTGTTCTTGATACGAATGGCCGTTTCAATCCTCAATATGATGAGGCTGAATTAATGTCACTAAAAGCTGATACCGTGCTGCTGTCTATAGGGCAGGCCTGTGATATGTCTTTTGCCAAAGGGGTGCCTGATCTTGAGGTTTCTCCAATGGGCCCGGTAGTTAAAGATCCCTTTACCCTTGAAACCAATATTCCGGGAATTTTTGTCGGCGGTGATGCTTCTTATGGCCCGCGTTCGGTGGTGAAAGCTGTCGCTTCCGGAAAGGATGCAGCTATATCCATTGATCGCTATCTTAAAGGAGAGGACATTAAGGCAGGTCGTTCTCAGAAATGGAATAGCATTGAGTTTGAACCGCAAAATGTGAAATTTGCAGACAGGCAGCAAATACAGCGCCTTTCAATTGACCGGCGAAAAAGCAGTTTTAACGAGATTGATTCAGGTTTCAGTGAACAGCAGGCAAAACTTGAGGCTAAACGGTGTCTCAGGATATGTGGAACTCAAGGACAGGGATCAGGGACAGGGATCAGGGATTAGGGATAATGCTGTTGACTTAAGCGCATTTCCTTTTGAACCGCAGAATGTCGAACAAGGAATGATGAATATCGAAGTAATGGAAAACCTTATTAAACTTCATAATTCAACATTTCTTGTTCGACATTCGGCATTAAATCAGTATGTTCAATGGCTAAAGATATTATCATTAATGATGCAACTTTTTTGTATTGCACTCGGTGTTTTGTAACTACTCAGGTTCAAGATAGAAAGCAATGAAGAAATTAAGGCAACTAACCGTGAATCGTATGACCGACAACTGTGAACTGAGAACTGCTACGAAGGAAGGTAAAAGATTATGATTGTAGGACAGCAGAAGGACTTTAACGAAATCAAAAAAATGATCAGTGGTTATAGCCGCCTCCTGGTATTGGGTTGTCAGACCTGCGTTGCCATTTCTTTTGCCGGTGGTATGCGTGAGGTGGAAATTCTGGCATCAATGATTCGTATGGACAGGAAAATGTCTGGTCAGGATGTTGAAATCAAAGAGGAAGCTATTTTGCGGCAATGCGATTTTGAATTTTTGGATTCTGTTAAGGATTTGGTTGCCGGCTGTGATGTTGTTCTTTCGCTTGCCTGTGGTATAGGTGTTCAGGCCATGGCGGAAAGGTATCCTGATAAAGTGATATTGCCTGGTCTTAATACTACTTTTATGGGCTTGACCGAGGAAATGGGCGTTTGGTCGGAACGTTGTGCGGGATGTGGAAATTGTATCCTGGACAAGACAGGGGGGTTGTGTCCCATTGCCAGGTGTTCAAAAGGCCTGTTAAACGGTCCCTGCGGCGGATCCATGAACGGCAAATGCGAAATAAGTCCTGATGTTGATTGCGTGTGGCAGTTAATAATTGATCGCTTGAAGGCTCTAAATCAATTAGAAAAGTTAGAAGAAATATTCCCCATTAAAGACTGGAGTGTTAGCGGGCATGGAGGGACGCGAAAAATTGTAAGAGAGGATCTTACTGTTTAAGAAATGTTTTCTAATTTTGGATCAATATTAGTAGTCGGTGGCGGCATTGCTGGTATTCAGGCATGTCTTGATCTGGCTGATTCGGGATATTTTGTTTATCTAATTGAAAAGTCGGCGTTTATTGGCGGCAAAATAGCGCAACTTGACAAAACATATCCTGTTAATGACTGCCCTTTTTGTATCAGGTATAATGAGCATATGGAGTGTGCATCACATACAAATATCGAGGTATTAACCTTATCTGAAGTTAAAGATATAAAGGGTGGTTCAGGAAATTTTAAGGCAACAATAGCCCGGCATCCCGGAGATGTTGACAGTTTTACAGAAAAAGAAAAGACTATTACTCTTAATATTGGTTCAATTATTCTTGCGACAGGTTTTGATTCTGTAATTCCATCATATTACGATTATGATAAATTCCCTAATGTTATAACAAGCATGGAATTTGAAAGGATCGTGAATCTGCATGGTCCCTGTGGAGGCCATTTGATACGGCCTTCTGATAGAAAAAAGCCAAAAAATATTGCATGGCTTCAATGTATAGGGTCAAGAGATATTCAACATAATTATTGTTCAACGGTTTGTTGCATGTATGCTGTTAAACAGGCCAGTCTTGCTAAACAAAGCAACAAAATGTTGAACACTACTATCTTTTTCATGGATATGCGGGTATGCGGAAAGGATTATGAGAGATATTACAACCGTGCAAAAGATGAGGATAATGTTCGTTTTGTTCGAGCAGGGGTAAATAGCGTTATACCGTTGGATGGTACAGACCACCTTTTAATTCGTTATGCCGATGAACAGGGAAAAATATTTGAAGAAATATTTGATATGGTAGTTCTTTCGCTTGGTTTAGAGCCTTCTCAGGATGCTGTAAGGCTGGCAGGCAATCTTGGTATTACTCTTGACAAAAATAATTTTGTTGAAACCAGTAGTTTTGCGCCAGTTAATACATCCGTACCGGGCATTTATGCCTGTGGTGCCTTTAATGCTCCAAAAGATATTCCTGAATCAATAACTGAGGCTAGCGCAGCAGCCTGTGCTTCATCACTGAACTTAGCGGCATCCAAAGCAGCATTGCATGAGCCACTGGAAGAGACCGGGCAAAAGCCGGTGTCTACAGGGCTTATTGTTGGCGGTGGTGTAACCGGCATGGTAAGCTGCCTGTGTTTGGCTGGTCAGGGATATAAGGCATATTTGATAGAAAAGACCGATAAGCTTGGTGGACATGCCCTTAAACTGAGAAAAACTTTTAAGGGTGAAGATATAACGTCATATGTTAAAGAACTTATAGATAAAGTAGACAATCACCCTTTGATTGATGTTTGTCTTAATTCCGAGGTAAAGGATACCGATGGATACGCAGGTAATTTCAAGACCACGATATCAATTTTATCTTTAGATAAGACAAAAGAGATCCGGCACGGCGTTACAATTATGTCAACCGGGGCGGATTTTCTTAGAACCAGTGAATACCTTTATGGAGAGAATCCCAATGTTTTAAGCTGGTTTCAGTCAGATAAAATGTTATCCGAAGAACCCGATACAATCAAAAAGGCAAATGTCTGGGTCTTCATACTCTGTGTGGGCTCAAGGGAGCCTGAAAGGCCATATTGCAGCAAGATTTGCTGCTCCAGTGCACTTCGAAATGCCCTGGAGCTTAAAAAAGTAAATCCGGACATGGAAATATATGTGCTCTACAGGGATATGCGGACATACGGGTTAATAGAAGATTTATACACAGATGCCAGGGATAAAGGGATAGTATTTATCAGATATAAACTTGACGGCAAACCAGAGGTTGAAGAAGACCGGGATGGCAGGCTCAAGGTGCGGATTCTCGACAATTTTCTTGGAGAACATATAATAATTCAACCTGATTTTATAACGTTGCAGACAGCTATTGTTCCCGGAAATAATGAAAATCTGGCAAAGCTTTTTAAGCTGCCTGTTAATCAGGATGGTTTTTTTAAGGAAGCCCATAAAAAATTTAAACCAGTTGAATTTTCTGCAAAAGGTATCTATCTGGCCGGGCTTGTTCATTGCCCAAAGCCCATTGATGAAGCTATCTCTCAGGCACAGGCTGCCGCAGCCAAGGCTGTAACTGTTCTTTCTAAAGAATACATAACAACTAGTAATGAAGTCGCATCAATTGATCTGAAATTATGTGTCGCATGTCTAACATGTGCAAGGATTTGTCCTTTTGGTGCGGTGATCATAAATGGCATAGGCGAGCCATATGTTGAACCGGCAAAATGTCGGGGGTGCGGTATCTGCGTTGTTGAATGCCCGACCAGGGCTATTGCTTTAGAACATTTCAAGAACGATCCCATACTAACTGAGTGCAAAGCGTTTTTGGAACCGTTCACGGGTTATGTCCAATGAAAGGTAAATTTGAGCCTTTAATTCTTGCCTTTTGTTGCAATTACTGCCCCTCATGCTCAGCCGACCTGGCAAAGTCGGCAAGATTGCAGTATCCGCCTAACATAAGGATAATTAAGGTGTCTTGCATAGGAGCAGTCGGGATAATACATATTCTTAAGGCGTTGGAAAACGGGGCGGATGGCGTGTGTTTGATGGGATGCCAGGAAGAAAAGTGCGAGTATTTGACTGGAAATTTCAGGGCCATGAAACGAGTTCAATATGTTAAAAAATTACTTGGAAAGCTATCAATAGAAAAAGAAAGATTGGAGATCTATAATTTTTCAGCCGCTGAAGCGCACAGGTTTTGCAAGCTGGCCAGAGAAATAACTGAAACAGTCAGAAATTTGGGCCCAACACCATTGAAGATTGATAACTCAAAGGACAGATAGCGTTAAATCGTTGAATAGGGAAATGGTTGCTGATAGTTCAATATATTGTCATGATACCAACCATTCAACCACTTAACGAAGGCTAAAGGAAGAGTGATGATTATGAAATCGGGCAGTAAACTAGAAAAAATATTATCCGGCGGACAGTTTTCTGTAACTGCTGAATGCGGTCCTCCAAAGGGCACCTCTGCAAAGGTGATTCGGAAAAAGGGAGAACTCCTTAAATCACATTGCGACGCCTTGAATGTGACTGATAACCAGACGGCAATCGTTCGAATGTCAAGCTTGAGCGGGAGCGTAATTTTAAAACAGATTGACGTAGAGCCGGTAATGCAGATGGTCGTGCGGGATCGAAACCGTCTTGCTATTCAGAGCGATATCCTGGGGGCTGTTGCGCTGGGGATTCGAAATGTGTTATGCCTTTCCGGTGATCATCAGAAATTTGGCAACCATCCCACAGCCAAGGGCGTATATGATATTGATTCTATGCAGCTTCTTCAAACATTAAAACATATGCGCGATGAAAAGAAATTTTTATCCGGAGATGATATATCGGGAGAGGTGCCGCTTTTCCTTGGAGCAGCAGCTAATCCTTTTGCCGATCCTTTTGAATTTCGTGTTACCCGCCTGGCAAAAAAAATCAAGGCCGGTGCAGACTTTATTCAGACGCAGGCTATCTTTGATGTTCCTAAATTTATCAGATGGATGGATATGGTCAGGGACCGCGGCCTGGATCAAAAGGTGCATATTCTGGCCGGAGTAATACCTGTAAAGTCCGTTGGCATGGCGCGTTATATGAAGAATAACGTATCCGGATTAAGTGTGCCTGGGGAATTAGTTGACAGGATGGCAGATGCAAAAGATGCAAAAGAAGAGGGCGTAAAAATATGTCTTGAGATTATTGAACAGATAAAAGAGATTAAGGGCATTCATGGCGTTCATATAATGGCTGTTGCATGGGAAGATATTGTTCCGGGCATTGTGGAAAAGGCAGGACTGATGCCAAGGCTGGCCGGAGAGGTCTGATATATAAGGAGGAAAAAATAATGGCTTTTGAGGTACCAAAGGTTTCTTACAGTGGAAAAATAAGAGAAATCCCGTTGGGACGGGAAGGAAATACTGTTATTGTTGGTGGTGAATCGTGTTATCCGTTTCATCTGTTTGAAGGTGAAATGCCCAATCCTCCCAGGATAGCAATGGAGGTTTATGACAGTGAACCCGAAGACTGGCCTGATACAGCAATAGAACCGTTTGCTGACGTTATTAAGGATCCTGTTGCATGGGCTCGTAAATGCGTTGACACGTATGGGGCGGAAATAATTGCATTGCAACTGGCCGGCACCGATCCCAATGATAAGGACATTTCAGCCGACGAGGCTGCCAAAATTACTAAAGAAGTCTCTGATGCAGTGGATATCCCAATGATTGTCCTGGGATGCGGCAATGTAGAAAAGGATACTGATGTATTAAAGACGGTTTGCGAGGCTTGCGAGGACAGAAACTTAATTATAGGTCCTGTTGCAGAAGGAAACTATCGTGCGATTGGGGCAACGGCTATAGGTTATAAGCATACTGTGGTTGCTTCAACACCAATTGATATAAATCTTGCCAAGCAACTTAATATCCTTTTAGGAAATTTAAATGTGCCGGATGAAAAAATTATTATTGATCCGTCAACCGGTGCGTTAGGATATGGACTTGAATATTGTTACAGTGTAATGGAACGGATTCGAATGGCAGCGTTGATTCAGGAAGATGAAAGGCTTCAGTTTCCAATTATTTCTAATCTTGCCAGAGAAGTGTGGAAAACAAAAGAGGTTAAAGTTCCTGAATCGGAAGCGCCGCTGCTTGGAAATATAAAAAAGAGAGGTATATTGATTGAGGCCTTAACAGCTCAGTGTGTACTCCTTGCCGGAGCTAATATTCTGGTGATGAGACATCCTGAGGCGATTAGTTTGGTCAAAGAATCAATTAAAGATTTAATGACTGGAAACTAGGGATTTCCTTTTTGCTATGAGCTAATGAGCTTATGGGCTAACTTTATGAGAGGGATAAACAGTGTCTAAGATAATTTGTTCAGCAGCAATTCAAGGTGCCCATAAAATTGTGGGTATGGCAGAGGAAAAATACGAGGAAGCATTAAAGAAATGGGGGCCTGATCAAGAGATCGGTTTTCCGAATACGACGTATTATCTTCCGATTATTTACGGGATGCTTGGAATTCCGGTAGAAACATTGGGAGATGTTCGCCAGATACTGGACAAGTGCAAAGAGCTTGTCCCGCCGCCTGTAAGTGATAATGTATGGCTTCCCTACCTGGCTCCAGCACTTGAAGCCGGCATGGCTACCTATTTTGCAGAAGAGATCATTGAGGCAATATTATATCTGGAGCTGCCTGATTTTTACACAAAGTCAGAAGACCCGCTTCCCGACAACATATGGCTGGGAGCTGCCGACGACGTTATAATGCGAAAACGCGGCGTGGAATTTGTCGATGGCACTGCACCGGGGTTTGCTGCGATATTAGGGGCTGCGCCGAGCATTGAAATTGCGGCAAAGATCGCAATAGAGCTTCAAGAAAAGAATCTATATGTGTTTATGTGCGCCGACCACGAAGGCAAAACCATGTCAGAGCAGTTGATAGAAGCCGGAGTTCAGGTTGGTTGGCCTACCCGGCTGGTTTCTTTTGGGCCGAGTTACAGGGCAGCCGTGTTTGCCATAGGATTTGCAACACGTGTTGCCATGTCCTTTGGCGGAATTAAGCCAGGAGATTTTAAGGGAAACCTTTATTATAATAAAGACAGGGTATTTGCTTTTGCAATGCCACTTGGGACAGTAACAGACGAGTGGTATGCCAATGCTGCCGGTGCCATTAACTGGGGTTTCCCCACCATAGCAGATACACCAATACCTGAGGTTTTACCTACCGGTATTTGTACATATGAACATGTTGTGAGTAATATTCCTCATGATAAGATAGTTCAAAAAGCCATTGAAGTCCGTGGGTTAAAAGTTTCGGTCTCAAAAGTCGATATTCCCATGTCTTACGGCCCTGCATTTGAGGGAGAGCGCATCAGGAAGGATGACCTTTATTTTGAATGTGGTGGTGGGAGAACTCTCGGAGTTGAGCTTACCGTTTCAAAAGATATGTCAGAAGTTGAAGATGGAAAGGTTGAAATGATTGGCCCTGATCTTGATGAGGTTAAAGAGGGCGATAAGCTCCCGTTTGCGATGCTTATAGAAGTGGCCGGCCGGAAGATGCAGTCGGACTTTGAGCCAATATTAGAGCGCCAGATTCATCATCTCGTCAATTATGTTCAGGGCATAATGCACATTGGACAGAGAAACATTATGTGGATCAGGGTGGGCAAGGCTGCTGTTGAAAAAGGATTTTTGCTCAAACACCTCGGCACAGTTATGCATGCCAAGTATCATCAGGATTTTGGAGGTATTGTCGATAAAGTCCAGGTCAAAATTTATACAGATGAAGAAAAAGTCAAAGAAGTTTTAGCGCAGGCAAAGAGAGTATATAAAGAGAGAGATGAGAGAGTTGAAGGTATGACCGATGAAACAGAAGAGACTTATTATTCATGTACATTGTGTCAGTCTTTTGCTCCCAGCCATGTATGCATAATTACCCCTGAACGCGTAGGGATGTGCGGTGCTTATAACTGGCTTGACTGTAAGGCTTCTTTTGAGATCAATCCTACGGGCCCGAATCAGCCTATTATAAAGGGAGAATGTACGGAACCTCTTCTTGGGCGGTGGAAGGGAATTACTGATTTTGTAAATAAAGCATCACGCCAGAAAGTTGAGCAGGTAAGCGCTTACAGCTTGATGGATTTTCCAATGACTGCATGTGGCTGCTTTGAGTGTGTAGCCACAATCCTTCCCATGTGTAATGGTATTATGGTAGTAAATAGAGATTCCAGGGGAATGACACCATGCGGAATGAAGTTTACGACTCTAGCCGGCATGGTAGGTGGTGGAAACCAGACACCCGGTTTTCTTGGCGTAAGTAAGCATTATATTTGCAGTAGCAAGTTTTTGCTGGCTGAAGGAGGCTTAAAACGTGTGGTCTGGCTTCCAAAGATGCTGAAAGAGGAAATTGCCGAAAGGATGAAGCCTGTATGCGAGGAAATGGGTATCCCAAATTTTTCGGATATGATTGCCGATGAAACAATTGGAACTACGGAGGAAGAAATTCTTCCTTTTCTTGAGGAAAAAGGGCATCCTGCTCTTACCATGGATCCGTTGATGTAATTTTTAGTAAAAATTGAATAGTGAGAAGTGAATACTGAATAGTGAATAAGGAGAAGAATAGTTATGGGACTTTCAGGTATAGAGATTTTTAAGAAGCTTCCTAAGACTAACTGCGGCAAGTGCGGAGTTCCTACTTGCCTGGCGTTTGCCATGAAGCTGGCAGCCGGTCAGGCTGAGCTTGACGCATGTCCGGATATCCCTGATGATGTAAAAGAAGAGATAGGTGAGGCCTCGGCACCTCCTGTAAGAAGTATAGTTATAGGTACCGGCGACCGTGCAGTAAAGTTGGGCGGGGAAACTGTATTATTTCGTCATGAGAAACGTTTTGAGAATCCTCCTGCATTTACGCTTCTTCTTTCGGATAATATGGATGAAACAAAGATTGCAGCCAGGCTTAAAAAGTTTAACGATATTGTTTATGAGCGTGTAGGCGTTGTATTAAGGCCTGAGCTGGTTGCAATCAAAGCAGAGTCCGGGGATGCTTCCAAATTTGGAGCATTAGTTGAGAAAGTTTGCAACGAGACTGATGCAGGTCTGGTATTAATGGATGAAGATGCAGACGTGCTATCTCAAGTAGCCGGAAGCTGTTCAAACAGAAAACCATTACTTTATGCTGCCAATAAGGACAACTTTGAATCAATGGGTAATCTTGCAAAAGAGCTTTCCTGTCCATTAGCCGTTAAGGGCAGCAACCTCGAAGAGTTGTCAGAAATCTCTGAAAAATTAATAGCAATGGGATTAAAAGATTTAGTCCTGGATTCAGGGGCGAGGACTGCCAGGCAAGCTTTTGAGGATCAGATTATTATAAGAAGAGCCGCTTTGTTAAAGAAATTTAAACCGTTTGGATTTCCGACAATTGTATTTCCTTGCGAAATGGCCGACAACTTGTTAAAGGAAACCATGATTGCCTGCCAAATGACAGTAAAATATGGCGGTATTATTGTAATGTCGGAAATAGAGGGGCACAGCGTATTTCCGCTTCTGCTTGCAAGCATGAATATTTTTACAGATCCTCAGCGTCCTATGGCTGTGGATCAGAAGATTTATGAAATCGGTGCCGCAAATGAAACTTCACCGGTTCTTATTACCGGAAATTTTTCTCTTACCTATTTTATTGTTTCCGGCGAGGTAGATTCCAGCCGGGTACCGTCCTATCTGTTGATAAAAGATACTGAAGGGCTTTCAGTCTTGACTGCCTGGGCAGCAGGTAAATTTGCAGCCGATACAGTTGCGACCTTTGTTAAAAAATCCGGCATTGAGGAAAAAGTTAAACATCGCAAACTGGTTATTCCCGGTTATCTTGCAACCATAAGCGGAGAACTGGAAGAAGAATTGCCTGATTGGGAAATACTCATAGGGCCAAGAGAGGCAAGTCACCTGCCAGCGTATCTAAAGCAGTGGAGCATGTAGTAGGGGCACGATGCATCGTGCCCCTACTAATACCCAATAACTAATACCCAACAACCGGAGGTTCCCTATGGTTATCTGTGTTGCGGAAAATATTAATATAATGTCTAAAACAATCGGGCCGGCAATGAAGGAAAAAAATCCCGGGCCTGTTCAGGATATGGCTCGTGTACTAACAGAAAATGGTGCAAACTATCTTGATTTGAATATAGGCCCGGCCCGTAAAGCTGGCGATGAGATGATGGACTGGCTGGTAAAAACAGTCCAGGAGGTTAGCGATCTTCCTCTTTCTCTTGATACTACAAATTTGGTCGCCATGGAGGCTGGATTAAAGGCAAATACAAAAGCAAAGCCATTGATGAACTCAGTTTCATTGCAGCCCGAAAGACTGGAGAAGGGCATTCCAATGGTTACTCAATACAAAGCGGACGTTATAGGACTGCTTTGGGGCAAGGAAGGAATGCCTCGGGATGCAAATGAACGGGCTGCCATGTCGGTCGATTTTATCTATCAGGCAAATGAGGCAGGTATTCCCACAACAGATATCTGGATTGATCCTATTGCTACCCCAATATGTGTAGATGCAAACCAGGTTCTATCCGGCCTGGAATTCATGAGCATGTTAGGAGAAATTGCACCTGAAGCCAAATCCATTGTTGGGCTTTCCAACATTTCCAATGGCGCTCCTGAAGATCTTCGTCCCTACCTGAACCGTACATATATGATGATGCTCATGAAACATGGCCTCTATTCTGCGATCGTCGACGGGTATGACAAGGAATTATTGAGCATTGCCAAGGGAGAAAGACCTGAACATGTGAAATTGGTACATGATATCATGGATGGAAACGAACCCGACCCTGCTTCCTTAGACCAAAAAGAGCTGGAGCATTATAAAACAACGCGTGTTCTCATGGGCAAGGTTCTTTATTCAAATTCATGGCTTACTACTTAATATACTATACCGCAACTCGCGATGTCTAAGCTTGAAATAACGATTGACGGCCAAACATTATGGGTTGATCCCGGCACAACAATTTTAAATGCCGCAAATGCGGCAGGGGTCATTATCCCAACGCTATGTTATGTGCCGACAAAGACGGTCGAACATCCCTGCGGTATATGTGTAGTCGAAGTCGATGGTAGAGAGAATTTATTGCCGGCCTGCTCCACTCCTGTGGAAGACGGCATGAAAGTTACTGCTCAAAGTGACCGCGTTATAGACTCAAGGCAGCGCGTTTTAACAAGCATGCTGTCAAGGCATTATGGCGATTGCATTGCGCCATGTTCTCAGACCTGTCCGGCTCATATCAATATTCAGGGATATCTCAGCCTGATTGCACGTGGTGAGTTTATTGAAGCTCTGAAACTCATCAAAGAAAAGAACCCCCTTCCACTTTCCATAGGCAGGGTATGTCCGCATTTTTGTGAATCAAGATGCCGCCGCATCCTTGTTGAAGAATTCATAGGTATAAATCATTTAAAACGCTTTGTGGCGGATTATGCTATTCAACATAAGGATACTGATGTCATACCGCCCGCTCCTTCTTCTGAGCATAGAGTCGCTGTGATAGGAGGAGGTCCTGCCGGACTTTCCGCTGCTTATTATCTTTCACAAATGGGTCATTGTGTAACAATATTTGAGGCCATGCCGCAACTTGGAGGCATGCTTCGTTACGGCATACCTGAATTTCGTCTTCCCAAAAAGATAGTTGACCAGGAAATAGAGAGTATACTCAGAACAGGGGTGAATACCAGAATGGGGCAGAGGCTGGGGGTTGATTTTACCATTAAAAGCCTTAAAGAGGAAGGTTTTGAGGCTATTTTCCTGGGTATAGGTGCATGGAAAAAACAGCAATCAGGCATCGAAGGAGAGGATCTGAATGAAGTACTTTCAGGCTCTGGTTTTCTTCTGAAGGTAAGCCTTGGGATAGCTCCTGTTATAGGTAGAAGAGTTGCAGTTATAGGCGGCGGTGATACCGCTGTTGATACAGCCAGAACCTGCGTGAGGATGGACGTAGATGAAGTTGTTGTTATATATCAGCGTTCAATGATGGAGATGCCTGCAATTCACCGGGAAGTCAAGGAAGCTGAAAAAGAGGGCGTTAATTTTATCTATATGACAGGCCTTTCAAAGATTAGCAGGGAAAAGAACTTTCTTAACCTTGAAACAGTCAGAATGAAATTGAGTGAGTCCGACAAGAAAGGCAGACGTTTTCCCATTCCATATTTAGGATCAGAAAAAATCCGTGAAGCAGATACTGTAATTCTGGCGCCAGGACAAATTCCTGACCTTTCATGGATGGAATTGCCGGATGAAAATATAAAACCTCATGTTCTTCCTGGCGGAACTGTTATTTCCAGCCCTCAGACATTTCAAACTTCAGAAAAAGGGGTTTTTGCAGGGGGGGATGTTGTTCGTGGCCCCAGAACAGTTATCCAGGCTATTACCGGTGGCAGAAAGGCCGCCAACGCCATCCATTCATATCTTACTGACACGCCGCTGCCTCACCCTAAACGCCAGCTTAATTTCACAAAAGGTAAAAAGTTTGAAGATGTTGATTTACATAATTTCGAGAATATTACCCTTCGTTTAGGCGAAAGCATGCCGGTTAGAGCACCGGAAAGGCGTACAAGAGATTTTGACGAAATAGAACTGGGATTCAGCGAGGAAACAGCTTTACGTGAGTCTAAAAGATGTTTGCAGTGCGGATGCGTGGCTCTTAATAAATGTGAATTACGCAGCCTGTCCATCGAATACGGGGTTAAATTCCCGATTTCAAAAATGCTCAAGCGCCGTCAGTATGCAATCGACAGCAGCCACCCCTTTATTGTTATTGATCCGAACAAGTGTATCTTTTGCCAGCGCTGTGAAAATAGCTGTGAATATGGAGCTTTTGAGCTGGAAGGAAAAGAGTTTGAAGAAGACGGGTTTCCCGGCATTGTTTCTATTAGAATTAATGATAAATGTGTTTCCTGTGGAGCCTGTGTTGACAACTGTCCAACAGGTACTCTGGTCAAAAAAAATGTTACCCTGCCTGTTGCTGCAAACGAAATTAAAAAGATTAAAACAGTTTGTCCTTTTTGCGGCTGTGGATGTTCTATTACTTTGAATATTAAAGGGCAAACAATTATAGAAGTTACCACAGATCCAAACGATAGTCCCAATTTTGGAAATGTATGCGTTAAGGGCAGATTTGGAAGCGAGTTTGTTCGTCATCCTGGCCGACTTAAGACTCCGCTTGTAAGAAAAGGGGAATATTTTTGGGAGGTAAGCTGGGAAAAGGCGATTACGCTGATTGCCCGGAAATTTTTGGAGATAAAGGCCAAATCAGGCCCCGATAGTCTGGCTGGTTTGAGTTCGGCAAAGTGTACAAACGAAGAGAATTTTCTTATGCAGAAATTTATGCGCGCAGTAGTTGGTACCAACAATATTGACCACTGTGCGCGGCTCTGACACGCTCCCACTGTGGCCGGTCTGGCCACATCTTTTGGAAGCGGGGCAATGACCAACTCGATAGACGATTTTAGAAAGGCTGATGTTATCCTCTTGACGGGGACTAATTCTACTGAAAACTATCCTGTCATTGCTCTTAATATGAGAAAGGCCATAATTGAGCACGGAACAAAGCTGATAGTTGTTGACCCACGTGAAATCGAGATGGTGAGATATGCTGAAATATGGCTGCGCCCCAAACCCGGGACAGACATGGTCTGGTTAAACGGAATGATGTATATCATCATTGAAGAAAATTTGTATGATGCCTCTTATGTGGCGGAAAGAACTGAGAATTTTATGGCCATGAAAGAGACTGTGATGAAATACAATCCTGAGTTTGTTGAAAGACTCACAGGCATACCGTCCGAAGATCTTAAAAAAGCAGCACGCATTTATGCTAAGGCCCAAAACGGCTCTATTGCATATGCTATGGGCATAACCCAGCATGCATTTGGCACCAATAATGTTAAGTCAATAGCAAATCTGGCTATGTTATGCGGTAACGTCGGGATCGAAGGAGGAGGGGTTAATCCTTTAAGAGGCCAGAATAATGTGCAGGGAGCCTGCGATATGGGCGCTCTTCCCAATGTTTTTCCCGGATACCAAAGCGTTTCCGAACAGAAGAATGTTGAAAAATTTGAAAAGGCCTGGGGCATTCAACTTTCTTCAAAACCAGGTCTTGCTGTAACGGATATGTGGTCTGCCGTTCTTGATGAAAAGTTAAAAGGTATGTACATAATGGGTGAAAACCCTGTTGTAAGCGATCCTAACCTGAAACATGTTAGAACCGTCCTTAAAAAACTGGATTTTCTCGTTGTTCAGGATATCTTTATGACTGAGACAGCCAAACTTGCCCATGTGGTACTTCCTGCTGCCAGTTTTGCAGAAAAGGACGGCACATTTACCAATACGGAAAGGCGTGTCCAGCGTGTAAGACAAGGAATAGAACCCATTGGCGATTCAAGACCCGACTGGGAAATAATATGCAGTTTGTCTGAGAAGATGGGAATCCCGATGAATTATAATCACCCTGAAGATATTATGGAGGAAATCGCCAGTCTTGTATTGAATTACGGGGGGATTCACTACGAACGGCTCAAAGATCATGGACTTCAATGGCCATGCACAAGCTGGGAGCATCCTGGTACGCCATATCTTCATAAAGATAAATTTACCCGTGGAAAAGGCCTGTTTCAATCAGTTGAATTTATCCTTCCAAATGAGCTTCCAAATAAAGAATATCCCTTCCTTCTTTCAACCGGAAGAGAACTCTATCACTACAACAGCGGCACTATGACCCGCAAGGTTAAGGGACTCCATGCCATTTCACCTGAAGTTATTGCGGAAATTCATCCTTCTGATGCTGAGAAAAAGGGAATAGAAAACAAAAATATAGTTAAGATTGTATCCCGTCGCGGAGAGATTAAAGTCCGTGTCCGCATTACAAAAAGAAGCCCCGAAGGGACTGTTTTTATTCCATTTCATTTTGGGGAAATGGCGGTTAATCTCTTAACCAATGACGCCCTTGATCCTGTAGCCAGGATCCCGGAGTTCAAAGTCTGCGCAGTAGCTATTGAACGGGTTTAACCAGTATTTTACAAGTTGATTTTCCTTTTTGCCGATTCTTTCTGTATTTACCGAGCAGAACCCAATCAAATCAAGTGTAATGGTAACTCATATTACCTTTTTACTGCCACATAATGCTGATCAAGAGCATGCCGCAGGTAAGATTTAATTACAGCTTGCCGACTGATGTTTAATTCCGCTGCTAATTTATCAAGCTCTTGGAGCATATCAAAAGTAAAATCCACATTAACTCGTTGTACTTTTTGTTTTTCAGGTGGTTTTATTTCAAATTTGTTTGTGAAAAATTGAGAAACATCTCTGCCATTATCTGCCATATCCGCAATTTCATCAGCGGTAACTTTTTTAAATCCTTTCTTCATAAGCTTGCCTTTCTTGTTTGGTTGCCTTCCAGAGCGTTACAAGATGAATGTATTCGCCTGCCTCATCATGTCTTGTTTCAAAAATAATCGAATAGAGCCGCCCAGTTACCCAGCCTATTGCACGATATTGTTCAGAACTATCAAAGCGCTGATCAATTATGTGGTAATGGTTCCAAATTTCCTGCGCTTCTTGAAATCCAATTTTCCTTTTTGCATTTTTTCTCAACAGTTCGCTTTTCTTTTTGTCAAATTTGAATCTCATAGAGATAAAAATATAACAGTCATCCCATAATATCAAGACCTAACGTGAGGTTACGAGTTATTGATTATGAATTCCACAGATCAAAGTCTGCGCAGTAAGTATTGAGCAGGTTTAACCCGTATTTCACAAGCCGATTTCACCTCATCAGCAACCCCAGCTCAATAGCTTTTTCGAATAATACCGACAAGTTTGCCGACAATCCTGATTCGCCCCCGGTGCCATCCGCTAAAAACCATAGGCGGATAAGCACTGTTTGCCGAATGCAATTCCATAGTACCTTTTGTTTTCCGCAAAATCTTGAGAGTTGCTTCA
>Ga0209013_10002672_pt1 | contig 16055 bp, 14 predicted proteins | sample Cruoilmetagenom2_FD_187291 | JGI IMG/M metagenome (GOLD analysis project Ga0209013, IMG submission 187291) | Oil polluted marine microbial communities from Coal Oil Point, Santa Barbara, California, USA - Sample 2 (SPAdes) (version 2) | ecosystem: Environmental > Aquatic > Marine > Oil seeps ... | reverse complement strand
GGTTTGTTTCACGGTTGCTTTCACTTATAGTTGAAAGCCCCCATTTTACGCCCTACCAGTAGCATGACTACTGCCAGCGATAAGAAATTATGACGGAAGTTTAAGCCGTTCTAAAAATTCTTCATAACGTGGATCATCATGCAGATTTTCGAATTCTGGCAGAACAGCAACCCATGCTGTAAAGGCATGATGTGGTTCATAGGCCAGCCACCTGAATGCCTCATCCTTTCTGCCCAACGCTGAATTGATCCTTAGAAGTCCATGAGCTATCCAACTATTTATTCCACCATTTTCCAATTCATTCAGGATTTTTTCGGCTTCTTCTGTATCTCCTGCAACCGCATAGGTGTGACCCAGTGCCCAGGACCACCAGGGGTACAACTCAGCAAGCTTCTTGTGTGTTTCAATCGCCTCCTCAAACTTGCCCATTTTTAAATAGGCATTCCCCAGTACATAATATCCGGCAGAGTAATCTTTTTGAATCTTAAATGATTCCAGTGCAACTTCTACTGCTTCCTCAAATTGGTCATTGCAATAGTACAGGGTTCCAAGCCATGCCGTATGCAGGGGATTGAACGGATCATACTTCTGTGCCAGTTTATGTTCTATAATCGCTTCATCCATCCTGCCCCAGAGATACAGTGCCCATGAATAGTGATAATGCACAATAGCAAGATTGGGATTTAATTTCAGCGCTTTTAGAAAATATTCCTCGGCCAGATCGAATTTCCATAGTTCATAAAGGTATACTTCTGCCAGAGCTGCATAGACCTCAGCCAACGTGGTGTCAAGTTTGAAAGCCTGTGCTGCTGCTGCTTCAGCTTTTGTAAGCGCATCACCAGGGTCCAGTGGTCCATGTGCAATTTCAAGATATCCAAGGGCCAATCCGGCATAGGCGAATGGCTCCCCGGGATCGATCCGGACTGCCTCATGGAGATACTCCAGACCCTTCTCCACAGACCCTTCTGTAAGCTGGTTCAAATGATACATACCGCGGAGATATGCTTTGTATGATTCAGGATTGACCTCACGGGCTAATGGTATCTTCTCAATATCTTCAATAGACATTTCTATATTCATGTTCTGAGCGATCTGACTGGCAATGTCGCTGTGCAATTTCAATATATTTGAAAAATTGCTGGAACATGATTGTGCCCAGACCACACTCTCTTCGGGATAGACTTGTATCAGTCTTAACTGAAGGGTGATGGAGTCGCCGGATCCCATCACAGATGCTTCTACCAGGTATTCCACATCAATTTCCTTGGCAAGCTCAGGGATTGGTTTGTCATAATCCTTAAATGCATTTACAGTTCTTCGCGAGATCACCCGCAGAGGCTTCACTTGGCTTATTTTTGATAACTCATTGATGAGTGTTTCATGCTGTCCCGATACCAACCAATCCTGATCTGAATTTCCAGTAAAATTGGTGAAAGGCAGTACAGCAAGTGAGATCTCTGCACCTTCTTTGTCCATGATGTCAGAAATATTTGAATAAATATTCCCATTGCCGGCATCACTGGTATTATGCTGATAAATGTATCTTACCGCTGAAAACAGGAGAAGGATTACGACCAATGCTCCCGGTATAGAAAACCAGGGTCTCTTTAACATCACTTTGAATAATCTCTTATCCTTTTCTTCAGCCTCTTCTTTCTCCCTGCTGAGATACCATGTTAGAAACAGGGCAACAGGCAAACCAATAATCATGATGATTAACAAAATATCTCTGAATCTATCGGTCAAATCGTAGTGATTAATGAAGTAATCTGTCATTTCAAGTACGATCCAACTGCCACTCACATAAATCAGAAAGGTCTGAACCAGCGGATTTGAAATGAATCTTGTGATATTTGTTTTGTCTGCCATCAGTTTAGTTGTTTAGTTGTGAGGAAAAATATTAGAGGATGTTGGTTTGACCATAGGGTATAATAAAATTATACTATCCTTGTATAAAAGTCAAGTAGCTCTGAATAAAGAACTACGAGCACCTGTTTAAAATGCTACATATATCATGAAAAAATGATAAAAGCAATTATTACAAATTCTTTATTGGTGATCCTGTTGGCAACCATCCAATTGGCGCAATCGCAATCACTGACAATACCCGATGGGCGCAGATTAAGAGACATTGTTGCTGATCACTACCCTGATGGCAAATTACTCATTGGTGCCATCCTTCTCCACCAGAATGATCTGCTGGGTTGAGAAGTTTTCATCATTCTCTATGGAAAGATATGCGATTTTTTCACCGTCGGGTGACCACTTTGGGGAACAATGTGAATAGCGACCGGTATTTTCATCAGCAATGGAAATACATTTCAGATCTTCTCCTGCTTCATCCATGGTATATAAACCATTCCATTGCAATTCTTGGGCAGTATGATATGCATTTGAATAAAAAGTAAAATCCCCATTCACTGAACATGAGAAGAAGCTGTGCATTAATAAACAAAAAAATACAGTTCAGCATTTAGCCAAACTGTTTTTTTCAAAATAAAAAAAGAGGACATCCTTTTGAGACACCCTCTATACAATGCTGAAAGTCAAATAGTAATCTTATATCAATTTGACATTTAATGCGTTCAATCCTTTTGGACCTTCCTCCACATCATAGCTAACTTTATCTCCCTCAGTTATCTCATCGGTTAAGCCGTTCTGATGAACAAATACATCTTTACCACCTTCATCAGGTACGATGAATCCAAAACCTTTAGAATTATTGAAGAATTTTACTGTGCCGTTACTCATGGCTAAAAAATTTTAATGAACCACAAAATTAGTAATATATCTTTAAATAGGATTGTTTTATGCCACTTAATTTTTTTTCATACGAAAAATGCATAAGAAACAGCTGGAGTGCTTAATACCAAATGCCTTATGGAGTAAGCAGGGAAACCCTTGTGGACAGGTGGATTAAAGAACACTTAGCTTTCTGAAACTATACTATTTCATATATTTGCCTGATGAATAAAACAATGCCGAAACAAGTTTTTTTTCATGTTGGTTTAGGGAAAACAGGATCCATATTCCTGCAATACAGGGTATTTCCAAAACTGCAGGGAATTAAATATATACAACGCACCAATTACCGGGATTTTAAATATGTAAAACTGATTGAGAACTCTTCGGATCAAAGATTCTTAATCTCAAACGGATTTGACAGACAATTAGAGAAAGAGGCCAACAACATTGCATCAAAATACCCTCAGGCCAGGATAATTATTGTTCTGCGCAGACACGATTCCTGGATTGCCAGCCAGTACAGAAGATATGTTAAAAATGGTTATCCTAAAACTTTCGAGGAATTTATTGATATTGAAAACGATAAGGGCGACTGGGAACAGAAAGACTTGTATTTTTATCCAAAACTCATAATGCTGAAAGAATTGTTTGGCAGCAGACCCCTCGTTCTGTTTCACGATGAATTGGTTAACAATCCGCACATATTCATTGAAAAGATCTGCGCTTTTATTGGGGTTGACTATGATATAGAATCAATTAACTTAAAAAGAAAGCATACTTCGTACAGCGAAAAACAATTAAAAGTAAGACGGCAGTTAAGTGCAAAAAAATCCAGAAGCCAATCTGTTTTGTCAAAAAAATATTGGGTAAGAAGAATTCAAGTGTTTATGCGAATGCCTGAACGTTACCTATCACTTTTCGTCGCCAATTTAATCCCTTCAAAATGGATATCTGATGAACCATTAATTTCTAAAGAGAGCGTGAGAAAAGTTAGAGCATTTTACGAGGAGGATTGGCAGAAATGCCAAGAATACTAAATGGCGCTGTTCATTTTAACATCAGCTCCATCAATTTTATGGCAGAAACTTCAGCTTTTTTTTGGACAAATTCACGGGGAGTGTTATCACCTATTTCAAATGTAAGTGACTCGGCCCCAAATTCAAAAAAGAAATATGTGGATGATGTAATTTTGATATCCGTTTCAGATCTGGGTTTAATATTGGGTTCATAATCAGCAAACTCCTGAGCAGTTGCTGCAATCATATCCGGTACAAGACCTGGCATATTCCCTTTTAGCCCGGGATCAATTGTATAGTAAATATCCTTATAAGTAGAATGGAAATCAACTGCGAAATAAAACTTTCCTCCTTTTTCTCCTGTTTTCCCTGTCATAAAATCTTTTATTGCCGCTGTCTCTGGTTGGTTAAAATCAGCCCAATCCCGGTTAAGATCTACACCGCCCCGGTTGTGCCGCCAATGTCCATGATAAACTCCGTCCGGATTAGCCAATGGAATCACATAGGTATTATATTTTGTCCTGAAATTCTGCGCAATTTCCATATCGGAACAGATGGTTTCAACGAAAGCCTTCATCGCAAGAAATCCAGTAACTTCAGGTGGGTGTTGGCGCGACATTATCAGGATCATTTTTTGACCATCACTTTCACCAATTTTTAGCAGAGGAATAGTTCTTCCTTCCTGGCTTTCTCCGATTTTTGACCTGGTAACAAATGAATTGAACTCTAATTCGTACATCCATTGATCAACATGGGAAGAGGTAATCAACTCCTGTGCAGCTATCCAAAGTGTATCCGGGCCAATAGAGAGCTTCATGGTCATATCCTCCGCAACCTGTGTCTTTTCATCTTTACTCTTCAGGGTTACCTGGTAATTCGCTGAATCCAGAGGTTCCCAATTCAATCCATCCATGCTAAGCTTCGGGAAGTAGCGGTGTCCGGCACTTTCGGGATAGGTTAATTTTAACTGAATCTCAGATTCGGTCTCAGACCAGAGTTTAAATGCATACCATGGGCTGGCATTGATGGGGGTATTCTCCGGTGCAATCAGCACTGTAATCAGAGAGTCATTTGATCGGGCTACACCATTTAGCCTGGCTCCTTCAAATTCATTAGAAATGAATGCACCGTTCCCCAGATCAAAAGTTCCTTTATACTGCAACTGGATTGGAACTGTTTGTGTACTGACCTTCTTGACGGGTTCTTGCCCCTTCCATTGAGTTTCCTGTTTACAGGACCACAATAATGGAATGATTATAAAAATGAAAAATAATGTTCTGAATTTATGGATATCCATTATCAGTAGATATTAAGTGAATTGACCACCATCAATATAGCAAAAACAGCAGCTACTCTCTATAGTTATTAGTCTCCTAAGTTTTATTTAGACCTTTTTGTAATACTCAACTTTATTTCCTGCCTTTTCAAAAACTTTGCTAATCATTTCATACCTGTCATTTTCGGAAAGTTTAGCAAAGTTGGTGGCCAACTCTATTTTCTCCTGGAGCAATACTTTGTTTTCAGCCCCTGTTATCAATACACTTACCGGAAGTGACCAAACAAAATAGAGCGCCTCTTTCACAGAAACATAATTGGGCACTATTGGATCATCTGATTCCCATTGTATTTTATCCAGCTTTTTCTTCTCACCGAAAAAACGGCCATCTGAAAGGGTTTTCATTGCCAGAATCCCAAAATTTCGATCCACGGCAATGGGTAAAACATTCTTAATAAAGCTATGGAAATGAGAGTCAATAACGTTAATGGGCATCTGGACGGTCTCAAAAATGTCATTATCAGCAGTTTTATCCAGCATCTGCTTGTGTGCGAATGGATTCTGATGTCCGGTAAAACCGATGTGTCTCACTTTGCCTTCGGCCTTTGCTTTTTCGAAAACAGCCAATACTTCGTTTTCTATCCTGTTATCTGCATCTTCAGGAGTTCTTAAAGAGTGCACCTGCCATAAATCAATATAATCACATTTCAACCTCTTCAAGGAATCCTCCAAATGTTGTTTTGCGGTTACACCATCTTTTGCTGTGGATTTGCTCATTAGAAAGAGATCATCCCGGTATTTAGGCACAAGGTATTTACCATAACGTATTTCGCTTCCGCCTTTGCCGTAAGACTCTGCTGTATCGAAAAACCGGATACCCCCCTCCATTGCTTTTTCAATCACCTCCTGGGCATCTTTTTCGGTGGTCCATCCCACATGGTAACCACCCAGGCCAAGCATGGTTACTTTTTCTCCGGTTTTACCAAGTGTTCGTAATGGAAGTATTTCCCCCCACTTATCTCTATTAGAACCTGCAAAGCTTGAAACAGGAAGCATCAAACTGCCTGTGAGCATTGCCATCTGTTTTAGAAAATCGCGTCTTTCATGCATAGCTTTCTATTTTAAGGATCTTAACGATAGTATGAAAACAACCGTAACAGTAAAATTGTTTTCCTTGAATATTTTAGTTAAACATCGAAACCCATCGTCTTTGGCGATGGTCATGTAAATCTGGCTGAGTCGTTGATATTTTACATTTTATATAAATCGGTCAGGGTGTCGATTTCACGAAAACAGGAAGTTACAGGGTTGTTACTTTTCAGATCTTGTGACTTACCTGCACATTCAGAATTTTCAAAGGTACGCTCTAATCACCTTATATCTAATGATATAGAGATCTCACAATAGAAGGGGCATAGATTTTTAAAGTCACAACAATAAGCAAAAGTCACAAGGTTGCTACTTCCTGAAATCCCAAAATGACTACCCCCTATTATAATTCGCATTGACCTGTTAACTCTGTAACTGATACAAATCTGAGGCTAATTTCTTACTAATATTTTCCCAGTCATATTTTTCAATTGCAACATCACGCAATTTTTCCTTGTAATTTTCATCAACATAAAGGGCCTTTTTTACTTTGGTTATAATATCCATTACTGTTTGATCTGCCCGCGGACTGAGCTTCATAAGGTCTGTTACATCCGTAGGGACGGCTTGGGATACGGAATCAATGCTTGCCGCCATGCCTGCAAAATATGTCCCAATAGGAAAACAACCTGACGCCATGGCTTCTAAAAATACAAGGGGGCCGGCTTCTGCTACGACAGATGGAAAAATCGCAACATCGCATGCCGGAAACAGATGGCATAGTTCTCTATGAGTAAGATATCCAGTGAAGAGGACCCTGTTTTTATCTAAATATTTTTGTGCTTTTTCAAAATATGTCTGGAGTTCATTGGATTTTTTAAGATGGTCAAAATAGAGCTGGGTCTCCTCCAGAGATGTTTCTCCATTACTTTCCAACTCTCTCCCCCAGTTTACAATATTTAAGACTAAATCTGTATGCCCATGCTGCAGAGCCCAGATCAGAGCTTCAAGCGGCTCGCGCTGTGGTCCATGCCCAACTACTATTAAGCGCGTATTTGGTTCAGCGGCAAGTATTTCAGGTAGGGCTGTAACAATTGAATGTAATCCCTTGCTTGCTATCAGTCGCCCGACAAACAGTATAATCTTTTCATTGTCCCACTCTATCATCTGCAACTTCTCCTCAATATTATGATCTGTCAATTTTGCATTGTAGGAGGCCGCAACATTTATAATTTCCAACAACTTCTGCTTAGAAATATCGGCTTTCAACTCATCCTCCATACTTTGTAACTGGAGAGCTGTTTTTCCACGTTTCACATTTTTTAATAGTTCAAATAACCTATCTATTTTATCTCTTCTCTTTTTCACTTTTACAGGATTGAAAAGAGATGTATTGACTCCTAAATTCAATTCCAGCATTTTAGATTCAATGGCAGGGATTGCTGTAAATAGTTCCTTTACCCTGCTTCTTATCTCTTTCCCGATAACGTATATCCGTTGAGCCTCATCAAATGCATGCTCAGCATATTTATAAAACCTCTTATCTTTTTTTACCGCATATTCAATGGCACTTCCATGGGGCATAATAGCATAGGGTATATTATGCTTTTTAGCTACTTGCTGCGCAACAACTGACATGAGAACCGCATGGTTCGCATGAATGACTTTCACCTGATTCTCATCTACTACCCGGGTGAGTACATCAATGTTTATTTGTAAATATTTTTCAATTTCTTCATCATCAAGGTTAATCATGGGTTGAGGGTTAGAAAATTCCTCGTATTTGTCACCCACATAGACAGGCAGTGTATTTCCCAGCTTTGGCTTATGCATGATGCACTTACCGGGATAGACGGGTTCGTGTTTTAATATCGTCTCTTTATTGCCATTTGAATGATAAAGTATCGCTTCACAAATAAAATCGTATAAATCCGGGTGATTTTCCTGACAGATCAGGTGGACAGTCTCTCCATTATTACACAAAGATTGAATAATAGAACGGGTCCATAAATTGCTTCCTGAACCTTCAAGCAAGTATCCATGTAAAATTGCTATCATACTGCTTGTAAATATGGGCGAGGCCCTGGTAATTGAACGGGAAGGAGAGCCCTTTTTAAGAATCTTTCCCTTCAAATTAATGATTCCTGGCTAAATGATCTTCTCTATTTCTGTTTTTAGAGTTGGTAAATCATTAAGTATGATTTGCCAGACCTCTTCGGCATCTACACCAAAATAATCATGAGCTACCAGGTTTCTGAATCCCTTGATGCGAATCCATTCAATTTGTGAATTATTTTCCTTGAATTCTTCACTGATTCTATCAACCATTTCACCTATTACGATGAAATTCATCATCACTGCATCAAAACTCTTGACATCTGTAAAAAATGCATCCGGATCCGGCAGGTTATCGGTAAACTGAATAATCTTGGAAATAGAATCCAGGATCGAAAGGAGATTTATAGTGTCTTTTTCAGACATAGATAGTCTCTTTGAGAATGGCCTTTTTGTAAAAAGGTTTCAAATATTTCTCCCTTGCAATGTCGACTTCAATATTGAACTTCACTCTGAAATAATCTTTGAACTCATTTTTCACATCAAAGAGATTTGGAGTATTTTTTTCAAATTCAACGATTAAATCAATATCGGAACCCTCAGTGTGCTCATCTTTTGCATAAGATCCAAATAATCCGATCTTGATAATGCCGAATCTCTCTCTGAAATATTCTTTGTTGCGGGTCAGAAATTCTAATATTTCTCTTCTTGTCGTCATTATTGTAAAACTACAAAAAACTAATGAGATCAATTGCGACAGTCGTCGGAAGAAATCAGAACGGCAATAAAAACAACAAATCTTATTTTAGTACTTTTTACAAAGGCTTCCCGTTGTATTCTCCGTTTAATGTACTTAAGAAATCGTCAACATTGATGATTTCATCAGGACTTAATTTTTCTTTCACCTGATAATGATTCATCATCTCCACTGCCTCGATCAATGTTTCAGAAGATGCATCGTGCATAAACGGTGGTGTTAAAGCAATATTTCTTAAAGTAGGTACTTTTTGGTAGTACATATCCTTTTCGTTGCTGGTAAACTTAGCTCTACCTTGGTCGGCCGGAGTTACTTCCGTTCCCCTGTCTACATAATAATCTGCATATAAACCCACATATTCAAAGGATTGGCCTCCCATCGCTTCACCAGCATGGCATGTAGCACAACCTACTCGTTTAAAGGCTTCGTAACCTCTCTTTTGATTTTCGGTAATGGCATTTTCATCGCCCATTAAATATTTATCGAATGGTGAATTTGGTGTATTTAATGTCTTTTCAAACTCTGCTATTGCATGTGTAATGGAATTCTTTGTAACTCCTTCGGTATACAAATCTTCAAAGCGGGCTTTTAGCTTTTCGTCTTCACTTAAACGGTTAACTATATCATCGAATGATGTATTACCCATCTCTTTCGGATCCATTGGTGGTCCTGCAGCCTGTTCTTGTAAATCGATTGCTCTGCCGTCCCAGAATTGTGCCAGGAAATAAGCTGAATTATACACCGTTGGAGAATTAATAGGTCCTTTTTGGTCGTGGATACCCAAAGAAACCGGCAGTTGATCGGTACCACCTTTATCTAGATCGTGGCAGGTAGCACAAGAAATAGTATTGTTTGCCGATAAGCGTGTATCGAAATAGAGATCAAAACCAAGAGCTACTTTCGCACTGTCTACTACAAATTCCTTGGCAATTGGGCGGATCGGTTCATTCTGTAACGCTTGGGCTGCAAGATTCTTTCCGTAGTCGGTGGCACGTGAATCAGCTGCCCAATCTAAAATTACTTGCTTCTCTTTATCATTTATGGCACTCCCCCAGTGCAATACTTTATATTGAGTTACAGGCATTGTGTTGTTTTGGATCGCATGTTCAATCTTTGTTAAAACTACCTCTGAAACAGGTTCTCCTTTTTCCATTTTATCAAAAGTGTCATCTAAACCGAGACTTCTGGTACCCTTGAGAATGTCTTGTTTAACCATGGTTCCAATACCTGGTACAGCACCGTAAAAAGGTTCTTCAGCACTTTGAGAGTGACAACTATTACAGCTGTTGTCTTTTAGTACTGCCAATGCTTTTTCGTGCTTTGACTCTCCAGCCTTTTTTTGATGAGAAGTGTGATTGCTAATGACATTGTAGCCAATAAGCAGAATAACAACCGCAATAATTCCTCCAATTAATATTTTCTTCATCTGTTTATATATTTGATTAAGTTACTTGTTATCATGTGTATAAGACTTTTAAGAGAACACTTCCAACAATTTAAGATGCAGGTGCAAGTTTCATATAAAATTAGTTTGATTCCTTATACAAGTATCAGTAATTAAGGGGATCCTGCTTTTTCAAATAAAATACCCTGTAACATTCTAAGAGCTCAATATGAACCACCTATGCTTATTCATCCACGGGACGCAATTCAAGCGATTTAAAATACATTAGGTCCCCGGTCAGATCTTCAGCAGGCCGGATGTTTATTTGCATCTTTCCTGCCTGCTCAAAAGTTATTTTACCAAGATCAAATGACTGATATTCAAATACTGCTCCTGTTTTTTCTATCAAACAGTGTAGGCGGTTATGACCCGCCTCAATGATGAATTTTGATCCCTCAATGCTGTTCGGAGCAGAATAGGTGATGTGTACCGAGTAAACTCCTGGTTGCTCCAGGTCAATCATCCAGGCAGCCTGGTCCTCAGGTGAGTTCCATTTCGATATAAAAAGCTTCCCTTTACGATTATAACGCTTTACGGTATTCCCTGTCGTCCAGGCAGTCATATTATTAAGAAGGATGGTGTCTCCATCTGAAACTGCCAGCAGTGGGGGATCTGCTTCGGGTAGACGGTCAAGGTTTAACACAATCACAGTATTATAAGGGTCCGGAACAATGTTTGTGAGTGAAATATGATGCGTGGTACCGGATTGGTTTACATTGAGAATTGAGTTGTCAGCAAGAGTCTTTGCTTCAATGATCCTGTTTTTGAGTCCCCTGACTATCAGTTGTTGATCTTCAGGCCATTCAAGCACATGTAAAAAGAGGGTGGAATCACTGGCTGTACAAAAACCCCAATTCTGAACAGGAAGAGGGCTGGCTGTTGTACCATAAATACTTTCATGATTCTCCTTCATCCAGTTTCCTGCTTCCAACAGAACATCAACTGAAGCCTGTGGGATGGTGCCGTTGCTTTTGGGACCAATATTGAGCAGGTAGTTTCCTCCCTTACTGACGATCTCAGCCAGGCGGTGGATGATTTCAGTCGGGGTTTTCCATAAGGTGTCAAATCTACTGTAACCCCATGTTTCATTCAGCGTTTGAGGAGTTTCCCAGAATTCCTCCACACCGGTGGCCGGCATCCCATTATCAGATAGATTCTGATAATCTCCAATCAGATCCTGGTAATAATGACCAACACGGCCATTGATAATGCAATCGGGCTGTAAATCCCGAATTAATTTTATGAATTCATACCCCTGTTTCCTGGTGTAAAGCCCACGGTCGAACCAGAGAAGCCCGATGGGACCATAATTGGTTAATAGTTCCTGAAGCTGCGGTTTTGCCTTCTCTTCCAGGTATATAGAAAATGGTTTCTCAGGTTCATATTCGTACCCATTTTGTTGCGAAGTTTCAAAGTCCCAGTAATTCCCGTAAGCATATGGATGATCCCAATCCTCCCTGTGTGAATAATAGAAACAAAAACGTATGTCTCGCTCCTTACAGGCAGTTGACAGCTCTTTCATGGGATCTCTCGAAAAAGGTGTATAATCCACAATATTATAATCACTAACCCGGGAATCATACATGGCAAATCCATCATGATGTTTGGCGGTGATTACCAGGTACTTCATACCTGCCTTCTGAGCCAGATCTGTCCACTGATCTGCGTCGAAATGAATGGGATTGAATGTGGCAGCAACCTTCCGGTATTCTGCTGCAGGGATCTCTAATTTTTGCATGATCCATTCAGCATTCTCTCCAACCGGTACCTGACGGCCGTTCCATTCCCCTTCGAAAATAGCATAGGGCCCCCAGTGAATGAACAACCCGAACTTAGCATCGGTCCACCACTTCATATCCTCCTTATCAAGCCTTCCAGGGTGTTCAATGTTTTCGTTTCCATCCGTTTCCCCTACCTTCTGTGAATGAACTTCTGTACTATGTGAGAAAATAAAGAATAGCAGGTATAGGACGGTTAGCCTGGAATGTTTGAACGTCGCACAATTGGTTCTTTGTTGAATGTTCTTCATCATTATCTAATATCAATTGCTGAAATTTACTGAAATCAAGATCTTCAAGCAAGTATTATTGACAACTAATGTAATTCCCCCCTAACCGATAATCCCTCCCCTCATCACATTAACCCATGTAACCAAATCTTAATAAAAAGAATTGCTGGGTAAACAGGAACTTCCCGTTTGTTTAATCGTCTCAGGAAATGGTACCTGTCTGCTTTTATTTAACCTCGGTAATTTCTATTTGATTTTTCCCCTTAACACCAGGATTTTTTACTGTAAATACAATACGAGTTATCCCATCCGGCCAATATCTTTTGAGTGTTGTGTCTGTCACTTCATTAAAATCGATGATTGGTGAGACACTTTTCGAATTGTATTTCATTTCCAGATGAAAGCCATCACCTTCCAGGCTTAAAATTCCTGAGGTTATTTCTGTTACTTTGCAAGAGGTTACAAAATTTATAGTGGTTGGATCATTTCCCAATTCATTAAATTCATAATGATCTGAAATCGTGAATTTCTTTCCTCTGTCAAGACGATAACTTCTCACCCACTTTTCAACTCCTGCTTCTTCTATATATGCGTCTGAAATATCTGTTGAAAAAACAACCTTTTTCGCATCAGCACTAAACGTGCTGTTTTTTGCTACATATTGCCGCCCCTGCATTTGGTCAATACCGTTTATTCTTGGGAGATTATGGTACTGGGATTGCATCGTCCAGATTTCATATCTGCGACTGCTGAAGGTTTTAGCTACATAGTTTTCTCTGCCGATATCGATCAAACATGGTTTACCATCGAAATACAAAACACAGGTGCCTAAGTCGTTGTGATTATGACTCTCAGCGTTATGACCCCCTTTGGCAGCAAAAAAGAATCCTTGCGTAGAACCCGCCTTATCCCTTGCTCCGGCCACTTCAATATCTGGTAACCAAAAATCACCAATAAGCGCATTTTCCGCAGGGGCCTTATCTATTTCATCCAGCAACAGCAACTGCATGAGCTGTTCATCGATTTTCCCCCCGGGAGCCTCAACTCCCCAATCTTGTTTTCTTGCCAGGTAGATGCCAAATTTTTGCATAATCGCATCCTGAATATCTTTTCCATAACTGTAAATAATCTGCGGCCTGCTGCCGGTAGTGGCATCTGCATCAGCAAAATTGATGAAATACGGATAATTGATGTAGGCTTTATATATATAACTCCCCATGTTCTTAATAAGTTGGTTATCAAAAACATTGAATTCTCCACCCGTAGCCAGTTTAAGCAAATCGAGGTTCTGATATAAGGAAGCTCCAGCTCTGCCCCAGTATGATGGTCCTTCGTCACACCCACCATCTGCCGGATATTGATTCAGAAAAATATCTAACGAGCGTATTACCTTTTGAACTCCATTGATTTTTTTCTCCTGATCATCTTCCATAATTAAAATGGCAGTGAGCATATTATGATTTGTCCATGGATTCCAGTTGTTTACTGTCCTGCTGTTATCCAGCCCCATCCACCAAAAATCCTCACGCTCATAGTAAGGTATGATGGCCTTATACATAATCTCATCTTTCAATCTTTTCGAAATCAATGGATGAACTTCATCGAATTTGTCATGAAACAGAAACCAAGTCCATGAAAGAATATTAGCGATTTCTCCAACCCCAAGATCAATGGCAGGATTGTCTATATCCGGGAGACCCTTTGGTGCTGGCAAGTGAGCTGACCAACCCCACCAGGTTTGTTCACTGTAGTACCAAACACCATTGATAATCTGATCAATAAATCTTCCTTTGCCTTCCACCAATTCTCCCATCACTAAGGCTATCAAGGCAGATCGTGGGGCAGCATACACACCTTGTCTTCGATCGCCAGAGCGAATATACTCGAGGTAATCTGTTGCTTTTATTGCCGGCCATTCGTAATCCAGTTTTCCCTCTGCTTCCATGATATATTCCGTATTGAGGCTTTCTGGTATTTTATCCCAAAAATCACGATCCCTGTAAGTTGGCAAACCTATCTCTGAAAAGTCTTTGATTAAGGCGTTTTCCAACCCTATTTCTTTGGACTCCTTTTGTAAAATGTCTCGTTTTTCGACAGAAAAACCACTTTGTGTAAAGAAGCTAAGTAAAAAAAGAAGAATAATTTTCTTCATGATTATGTTTCTCTATTGATTTCTTTTTTATTAAAATGATTTATCCTGATTTTGAGATTATGTACTCCGAGGACTATATAATCTCATTTTGTATTGTCAGTAATAATGCGGCATTGACGTATAAGTACTTAATGTAAATGCTCAAACTAAATTAGCAAATATATGCACCTAAGTCAATTAAGAGGTCAATTCCTCATAGCTTCTTAACCGATATCCCCACCCTTCACCACATTAACCCCTGTAACCAAATCTTAAGCAATTATGAAATACGGAGTAAATCGAGTGACCCTTGTGGGAAACGTGGGGGAAGAACCCAGGGTATCTGAACGGGAAGGGGAGGCATTTGTAGCGAACTTTCCACTGGCAACCAATGAGTTCTATCGGAATAAAGAAGGCGAAGAGGTGCAAAAAGTGGAATGGCATCGGATCGTGGTGTGGAACAAGGCTGCCGATATAGTGAAGCAGTATGTAAAAAAAGGCGATGCCCTTTATGTGGAGGGAAAGATCTCCACCAATTCATGGGATGATAAGGAGGGAAATAAGCAGTACAGCACAGAGATCATCTGTGATAATTTCCTGTTCCTTTCGCCAAAGAACAATAGCGAGTCATAAATAGGGGTATAAGTCGTTTCAGTTGAGCAGGCATGCCTAAAAAGAGTATAAATAAATACTGATTAACTGTAAATAATAATACATAAAATATTGGAAATTCAATCCGTTTTCGTATTTTAAATGCCTAATTATCAGCTTATGGGTAAAAGCGAAGAATCAGAATCCGGTAAGCCTGTATATACATTAAGCATTGCTTCCAGGCTCTCAGATATTCCGGCACATTCTATCCGGCAGTATATCGACAGGGGATTGCTAATTCCCTTTAAACTTGATTCCAAGCGCCACCTTTTTTCACCCAATGATATCAACAGGCTAAACCATATACATCTGCTTATCCATGAGCAGGGTCTGAATTTCGCTGGTATCAAGGCGCTTATGGCCATGATCCCCTGTTGGGCCATTCGTCCTTGTTCAGAAAGTGACAGGCAGTCATGCAATGCATACAGTGGAAATACTTTTCCCTGCTGGGAAGCGTCAGAAAAAGGGAGGGTGTGTAAAAATGAGAATTGCAGGGAGTGCGATGTCTATAAAATCCTCAGTGAGGAGGTGAATCTGAAATCAGTGATAAGGTCCCTGGTCTAGGGATTTACTCCTCCTGACTGGCGAGGGCCTCCTCCACCATCAGGATGTGGTTGTTCAATTCAAAGCTGTATTGCTGATGAGGACCCATGCCAGAGCTGCTTGCTTCTCCACACTAATCGGGTAATTTTTTGAGAGGAAGTCAAGTATTTCCCTCTCTTTTTTGTGCTTTTCGATTTTATCCAACTAGTGGCGGTACGATTCAATAGGTTCACAGGAGCATACCAGGTTGCGATCGCCATATCCCTCATTGATGCGGCTTACCGAGGGCCAGAACTTGTTCTCTTTTACCCAGGGTAGGGGGAATGCAGCTTTCTCCCTG
>Ga0209013_10002671_pt1 | contig 16057 bp, 13 predicted proteins | sample Cruoilmetagenom2_FD_187291 | JGI IMG/M metagenome (GOLD analysis project Ga0209013, IMG submission 187291) | Oil polluted marine microbial communities from Coal Oil Point, Santa Barbara, California, USA - Sample 2 (SPAdes) (version 2) | ecosystem: Environmental > Aquatic > Marine > Oil seeps ... | reverse complement strand
CGTAGTCGCGCTACGTCGAGGAGCACGATTTGAGACAAGCACGGCGGGACGCAGCGATTCGCCGTCCGTAGTAGACACCCGGTGAGAAGTGCGGGCTAGGCGCCGGGTTGCGGCGCCGGTCTGCGAAGCAGCCGTGGTGCAACGATCAGTGCGACCCCGAGGAAGGCGAACGAGACGAACAATGCCAAGGGCTGGTCGTGGCGAAGATCCTCGAGGAGAAGCTTGACACCGGTTACGACAAGCACCGGATACACGAGCCAGGTGAGTTCACGCAGGTGCCGCAGTGAACCGAGAGCGGCAAGAATGATGGCACTCAGCGAGAGGATTGCAGTCCGAATTGCGGCAGCCCAGGCCGGACTCGATAATCTGCGTTCTTCCGCGGTTTCTCCCCGATTGCGAGGGCGACACCGTTGAGTCATCGCTATGCCGGCGCTATCGGGTTCCTCAGGCCCAGGAAGAGCTGCAGACCATCGTCTATCGCGGCCAGTTCTTCAGGAGGAATCACGCCGTAAATCCGGATGACCCGGCGCTTGTCGACGGTACGCAGTTGATCAATCAGCGCCCACGACGGTTTGATGACGCCGGACTTTCCGGGACGCAAACGGGGGTACAGCGCACCTTCGCCGGGGGTGCCTGTGAGGGGAACGACCGCCAGCATCGGAAACCGCTGATCCTCGGTGACTGCAGGATCGGTCACAACGACGCATGGTCGGGCTCCGCGTTGCTTGTGACCGACTGTCGGGTCGAGCGAAACCAGGATGATGGTGCCGCGCTCGAACTTCATTCGAGCTCCTTGGACCAACCGCCTTCCACGGTCCACCGAATCGGTGTTCCCTCTGAAGGATCCACCAGATCCTCGTCGTCCGTCGTCCACCCCTCACCCCATTCTTGGATTCCAGCCTCGGCCACCTGATGGCTTTCCGGGTGGGGGTTGCGGAGCGAGCGTTCGAGCTCGTGCGTGCGACGCAGATCGAGCTCACGCTCGGTCGCCTCAAGTACAAACTTGCTGCGGTTCTTCTCCCAACGATCGATCTCCTCGACGATTGCGTCGGGCAATGTGACGGTAACGCGTTTCATGGCTTTCTCCAGAGTATGATCATACTATATCTCATACTCAACAAAAAAAATTCAACCAAACGGATCCGACAATCTGCGTTTATCTGCGATATCTGCGGTTTCTCCGTTGGGTGGGTGGGTAGCGCCCTCAGGCCCAAGCCTCAAGCCCCACGCCCAAAAAAGCCCCGCGGAAACCCGCGGGGCAAAGACCGAAATGAATGAAGAGAACTATGAAGCTTAACTATTCTGGCTCTGATAGAAGCCCATGAGGATCTTGGCGACCTCGGGGCGGGCGAACTCGGTGGGCAGGTCTTCGCCGGCGCTTAGCATCTCGCGCACCTTGGTGCCGGAGAGAAAGACGAAGGACTCCTTCTTGTGGCCTTCGGGGGCCTCGCGCATCATGATGACCTTGCCGAGCTCTCTCGAGAACGCGGTATGGTCGGCCTCAAAGATCTTGATCTCGAGGGCGCCCTCGGGAACCTCGTCGTGGAAGATGGCCTGGGCGTCGAAGGGACCGTAGTAGTCGCCGACACCGGCGTGGTCGCGGCCGACGATCAGGTGGGTGGCGCCCATGTTCTGGCGGAAGATGGCGTGTAGCACGGCTTCGCGGGGACCGGCGTAGAGCATGTCAAAGCCGTAGCCGGTGATCTCGACGGTGTTGGGCGGGAAGTAGAGCTCAACCATCTTGCGGATGGCGGCGTCGCGGACATCGGCCGGAATATCGCCGGGTTTGAGCTTGCCGAGCAGCATGTGAATCACGGCGCCGTCCGCGTTCTCGCGTTCCATCGCCATGCGCACCAGCTCTTCGTGGGCGCGGTGCATGGGGTTTCGGGTCTGGAAGGCGACGACCTTGTTCCACCCGTGCTTTTCGATCGCCTCACGGATCTGCATCGCTGTGCGGAAGGTCGCCGGAAAGTCGGTCGCGAAGTACGAGTAGTTGAGGACCTCGATCGGACCGGAGATCAGAGTGGCGCCGACAGTGTTGAACGCCTTGACGCCGGGGTGTTCCGGGTCCTGTGTGCGGAAGACCTTCTCGGTCATGAACGCCATCTGCTCGGGAGTTGCCGTCTCGACTGCCTCGACGGTCTGGATGGCGAGAACCGGATGGCCATCGACATTGGGGTCCTTGAGAGCGATCCGCATGCCGGGCCCGATGCCGGACGGGTCCTCGACCACGTTGACGATCGGAACCGGGAAGAAGAGACCACCGGTGGTCACCATCTTCTCGGAAACGGCCAGCGAGTCCGCGAGATTCATGAAGCCGGTCAGCGGGTTGAAGTACCCCGATCCCATCATCACCGCGTTGGCTGCGGCGGCTGACGAGATCACGATCGACGGCAGGCCCGCCGCCTCCTCGAGCAGGGCTGCGCGCTTGGCGTCGTCCGCCACGTACAGGGGATTCAGGGTTTCGGAGCCGTGTGGTTTGATCATTCTGTTTTCTCCCTCGTTGTTGTTGGCGCCTCCGGAGAGGCGAATTAGTCACTCGGCGGTGAGCCTTTCATGATCCATTGCCAGGGTCCGGTAGAGAATATGCGCGAACTTGGAGTAGGGGAGGGTCAGGAAGAGGGTCAGCACGATCGAGAGGTGGATCACGTAGATTGAGCAGGCGAGGATCGGCGGCACCGCGACGAAGCGCAGAATCTCAGTCAGGACGCCGGTACCGATCACAGTGAGAATGACCCACAGGAAGAAGCGGTCGAATGGCGTCGTGATTCCGACCTGTTTGTCACCGATCGCTCGGCGGTTGAGCCACAGTAGGAGGCCGCCGGCCACCAGCAGGAGAGCTGACGTGTTCCCGAGCCACTTCACCCAGTGGGTGAGGGGGACCGGGTAGGCGTAGCCGAGATGCATCCATGATAGGAAGACGGTTTCCCTGTACAGGTAGAGCACCGCAAAACCGGAGGTGATGGCGGCGCCGACAAACCCCCACATGACGAGGAAGTGCCCCCATCTCCTTTTCGCCACCCCGCCTTCGCACAATGCGAACTTCCGGCCGGCGCCGATGTCGATCAGGGCCGGAATCAGCGCAGCGAAAAACGATCCCCGGCGTGCCTGCGTGGTGCCGAGCAATCGCCAGAACTTCCGGCCCGAGGTCCACAGAGCGAATAAAACCCAGGCCGTGGCGGTGAAGTAGGTGATGTATATCAGCGAGTGCGGCACGAAATCTTCATAGTAAAAACGGCCGTCGAGGCCGCCGAGAGCGGGATCGGCGCCTGGGATCTGGGCCCCGGTGGCGCCGAGCAAGATGATCCAAAAGAGGAGCGGACCGAAGATCAGGAGCGGCCAGGTTTTCTTGACCTTGCCGACGAGTTTCCCGAGGAAGGCCGGCGTTGCCAGGCGTTCCACGACCAGGGCGCGGGCGACGGCCATCATGTCGCCGGGGTTGACCTCACGCGGACAGCGCACCGAGCAGTCGTTGCACTGGTAGCAGAGCCAGGGACCAGGATCGGCGACCAGTCGGTCCCCCAGCCCCCACTGCGCCCACAGAATCTGTCGCCGCGGGAACGGCGCGTTGGCCGGCGCCAAGTTGCAGACGCTGGAGCAGGTTGCGCACTGGTAGCAGCGCGCAGCATTCTCACCGCCGCGGTCGAAGAACTCCTCGCGGAACTCCGATGACGTATGGATGACTGGGATCGAGGCCATGTATCCCCCTTCCCTTCCTTTTTCTAGAATCCCTTGAGCGGGTTCGGGCCCATCTCGTCGAGCTCTTCCGCAAAGTCATCGAAGAGCTTTGGAATGCGACCGAACTCGTCGTGCGATAGCTCGACGAATTTGATGCGCTCGGGCTCCAGCGCCAGGCGCTCGAGCGTTTCACTGACGTTCTCCAGCCGCGTGTGGGCAAGCTCGGAACCAGTCATGTAGTGGCACTGGTAGTCGTCACCAAACTTACAACCGATCAGGATGACGCCGTCGATTCCGCGCGACAGCGCCTCGGCGAGCCACACGATATTGGTTGAGCCAAGACAGCGGATCGGGATAACGCGTACCCAGGGGTTCCAAGTCGCACCGTTTGCAGCCGCCGATTCAAGGGCGGGCACCGCATCGTTCTCACACATCAAAGCGAGGATGCGCGGTTTCTCCTCGTCCTCGTCGGGGACCTCCATCGCCTTGATCATCTCTGCCACCATGTGGACCGAGTAATCGGGGAAGCTGATGATCCGTTCCGGGCAGGCGCCCATGCAGATGCCGCAGCGGCGGCAGCGCAAGGCGAAGAACTCCGGGGTGCCCTTCTCGTCCTCGTTCAGGGTTCCAAATGGACACTCCTCGGTGCAGCGCTTGCACTGGGTGCAGCGCTGGAGGAAGAAGTCGGGGTAGGCGGTGTCGCCGGAACGCGGGTGGACGGCCTCGCCGCGCTTGGCCATCTCGATGCACTGCACCGCCTTCATGGCGGCGCCGAACCCATCCTCGGCCGCCTGCACCGAATCCATCGGGGCATGGACCGTGCCGGCGGCGTAGATGCCGGTGCGGCGAGTTTCGTAGGGAAAGCAGATGAAATGGGAATCGGGGAAGCCGTACTCGAGGGTCGGCAGATCCGGTCCTTGGCGGTACTCGAGGTGGAGGATCTCGGTGTCATCGTGGTCGGCGAGCTCCTCGGCTCGAGCGGCCGAGGTCTCGCGAACCTGCGAGCTCTCCGAGTGCTCCGCCTGGTGGCGGGAGTCGTGGAGCTCACGGATGAGCTCGCCGTCTGCGGACTGCGGGACCATGCCTACCGCCAGCACGACGAGATCCGCGTCAATGGCCACATTGTCGCCAAGCAAGCTGTCGGTCACGTGAATCGAGAGCTTTGTATTGGCCTCGACGCTCTCCACCTCGCCGCGGGTCATCATCATCTGGGTGTTCTTCTGCGCGGCGAGGAAGAAATACTCCATCTGACCGGGCGCGCGGATATCTTTATAGATGACCGCATTCTCGATTGCCGGGTCGATCTTCTTGGCCTCCATCACCTGCCGCAATGTGTTGACGCAACACTCGGACGAGCAGTACTTGAGGTGGTTGGGGTCGCGCGAACCGGCGCACTGGATGTAGGCGATCCGGCCCGGTGTACGGCCGTCGGACGGACAGGCGATCGAGCCTGCGACGAGCATTTTCTCGAACTCCTGGGAGGTCACGACATCGGGTGAGACGCCGTAGCCGAGGTGCTCCAGCTTGGATGCTGGGTAGGGCTTGGCGCCGGTCGCCTGGACGATCGATCCTACGGACATCTCGAGCCCCGAGGATCCGTTGAGACTGACCTTGAGCTGCCCCGGTTGGCCTGCAATGTCGACGATGTTGGTGGTCGTGAGGACCTTGATGCCGTCGTGGGCGTTGACCTCTTCGATCAAGCCCGGAATCGGGTTGACGTTGGGCGCCTCGTACGGGGGCTGTTCGGGCGGGATCGAGAGCTGATCGGCGAGAAGACCGCCCAGGTGGTCGTCCTTTTCCACCAGGACCACCGGGTGGCCGAGCCCGGCTGCTGCGAGCGCGGCCTCGAGCCCGGTGCGCCCGCCGCCGACGACGAGAACGGTGTCGCTGATCTCCTCTTCGAGCTTTTCGAAGCCCGTGACGCCAGCAAGCCTGGCGAGGCCCATTCTCACCAGATCCTGGGCGAGCATGGTGGTGTCTTCATGTCCGGCCTCGTGCGACCACGTGCAGTGCTCGCGGATCGCGGACCGGAACATCGACGGTCCATCCTCGGTCAGCGCCGCAAACTCCTGGGTCTTGGCGCGCTCGGAGCAGGCGGCAACCAGAATGCCGTCGAGACTGTTTTCAGAAATCGCTCCCTTGATCGCATCCAACCCCGCGGGGGCGCACAGGCATTCGTGGGTAAGGGTGCAGGCGCAGCCGACATCGTCGGTGGCCTCGATGACCTCGTCGACGTCGATCGCATCACCGATCCCGCAACCCGTACACAGGAAAACGCCGATCGTGTCCATCACGCCCTCCTTCCCGCAGCCGCCATGGCGCGGGCTGCGGCGCCTGTCGCGTCCCTCACCGATTCCGCGACGTCCTCGGGACGGCGTGCGACACCGGCCACCGTTACGCCGGCGGCGAGGTTGTCAAGGACAAATCCATCATCGTCCTTGCGGCTGAAGACCGCGAGGTCGTCGTCGACCGCGTTGGGCACCATCCCGGTGGCGAGCACCACCAGATCGGCTTCGGCCTCGAGGATCTTCTCGTTTTCGACATCCTCTACCCGCAGCTTGAGGCCGCCGTTCGATTGTTCGACGCGGCCGACCTTGCCCTTGGTCAAGGTGACACCTTGGAGGGCGACCGTCTCGAGGAGGAAGTCTTCGTTCCTCCCCGGAGTGCGACGATCGATATAGTACATAGTGACCTCCGCGTCGGGCAGCTGCTCCTTGACGTACCGCGCCTGTTTGAGCGACGCCAGACAGCAGACGCCCGAGCAGTAATTGAGGTGGTTGACATCGCGCGAACCGGCGCATTGGACAAAAGCCACTCGTGTGGGCGCCTCGCCGTCGGATGGTTTCCGGATCTCGCCGCCGGTGGGCCCGCTCGGCGATGCCATCCGCTCCATCTCGACGTTGGCGATGACGTTGTCGAGATGGCCGCCGAGCTCTTCGAGATTCTCGAGCGGGTAGGGCTTCCAGCCGGTGGCGACCACCACCGCGCCGACCTCGACGGTCTGGGTTGTCGTCTCGGCATCGAGATCGATCGCGCCGTAGGTGCATGTTTCGGCGATCTTTTTCGCCTCGTCGTCGCTCACGGCGGCGCGATCAAAGGTGTAGATCCGCGGCCACGCGCTGGGGTAGGGGAGGCGGATCGCCTTGGTCTTCGACATTCCGAGGTTGTGGGGATCGTCGATCTCGGTCGTGCAGACTTTCTCGCAATCACCGCACGCCGTGCAATGGGCATTGACCCATGCCGGAGCCGTCGTGATCTCGACCTTCCAACCGCCGTCCCCGCCCTCGGCGGCCGTGACCGTCGAGTGGGTCAGTACGCGGATCCTGGGGTTGCGCTCGAGACGGCGGGTGTTGATCTCCATGCCGCACGACGGGGGGCACATCTTCGGGAAGTAGTTGTTGAGCCGGAGGACGCGTCCACCGATATTCGCCTCGCGCTCGACCAAGACGACCTCGGCGCCGGTCTCAGCCGCCTCGAGGGCGGCGGTCACGCCTGCAATGCCGGCGCCGATGACGAGCAGGGACTTCTTGGTTTCGTTCATGCCTGACTCCCTTCGACTGCTTCCTCCTTGACCTTCAGGGTCGGCTCGGCGAAGAGCGCGAACCGGAGCCACTGAAAGGCGAAGCGAAGGAGGGCCTCGTCGTTGGTCTTGAGTTCTTCGAGAGCCTCGGGCCGAATGTCGAACCGCTCGCAGAACGAGGATTCGAAGACAAACGAGCGGAAGGTGTCAAGGTCGTAGCACGCGGTGTAGAACATGTGCATCCGTTTGGGATCGAGGGTGCGGCCACCGATGAACCACGGATGGCTGACCAGATCGCGGAATCCGGCCTCGAGATCGTCCTGTGCCTCCAGCCCCTGATCCGTGCGCCAGCTTTTTGCGGTCCACTGCTTGCAGTCGGGTTGATGCCGACCCTTGCAGTGGTCATCCTCGAAGACGAAGTACATGGGTTTCGGTTCTTCGCCGGCGCGCGCCGGCGGGATGGCCATGCCGAGCGGATACATACGACACGCCCATGGACGGTCGTCGTAGACCGTACAACCCTTGTCGCCAACAAAGGGACAGGCCTTTGTCTCCTCATCCTTCATTTTCAGCATGATCATCGGCAGGCGGAGGTCCTTGGTGATCGGGTTCGAGGTGTGGGTTTCGAGGAAATCCCGGGTGTTCATCCCGAGCCGCCGCGCCAGGCGAAGGACATCGAGCGGTGTCAGCACGATGTTGACGTCGGCGCAGCAGGAGTTGAAGCACGGGACTCCAGGGTGGCAGGTGAAGTCGAAGGTTTCACCCTCTGCGAGCTGTTTCTTGTCGACCAGGAACTGTGGCAGGCTCGCGTCGGCGGTGCTCATGGGCAGCCTCCATCTTCCGGTTGGTCTGATTCATCCACGGAGGCCCCGATAATGCGGTCCTTGATGGCGTCTGAAGACCAGACCGCCAGCGGTGACGATTTCCCGGTGGTGGGATCGACCCGGTAGCGGTATGAAGACCTGACGGCGTAGTTTGACTCCATGTGCTCCCATCCTCGGACGTAGTAGGGGCATTCGTCGTTGAAGCAGGCAAGATGGAACTCCGCGGCGAAACTCGCGTTGTCGGGGAGCTCGAAGGCCTGCAGTTCATGGTCACAGTGCGGGCACACGGGGTGTTGGGAAACAGTCAAAAAAACCTCGGTGAAAAAAGACCCCAGGCGCCGGAGCGCCTGGGGCCGGAATACAGCCCGGAATCAACTCATCGGGAGAATGTCGCGTTTGACCATCTCCCAGTTTTCCGTTTCCGGATCCATGATGCAGTTGACGAAGCACAGCCAGTTGTCGTTGTCGATCTTGGGGAAGTCGGCGCGGAAGTAGTAGCCGGGCCAACGGGTTTCCTCGCGGAACATGATCGTGCGGATGTGCGCTTCGGCCTGGTAGGAACGATGCACGTTCTCCCAGCATCGCATGAGCTCGTGGAGATCGGAGGCGCCGAGGTTGACGGCGTCTTCCTTGAGCATCCCGAGCAGCTCGAGACCCCTGTCGCAGAGCATTTTGGAGGTCGTGAACTGGGAGCCCACGCCGCCGGCGTACTCATCCATGAGCTTCTGCAGCCGGAACATGTACATCTTCGGCAGAATGTAGTTGGGATTGACATCGGTCTGCGAGGTGAAGCCCTTGTGCTCGGCGAAAAGGTCGAGCGGCTTGAGGGTCTTCTCCTTGAGCGCCTCGACGGTGGCGTCCGATATCGTCGGCATCGGCGGGTTCTCGTTCACCAGGTACCGGATCGCGCTCTTGGCGGCGATGCGACCCTCGGCGTGGGAACCGGAGGAGAACTTGTGCGACGAGGCGCCGGAGGCGTCACCGGCCGCAAACAGGCCCTTGGTGGTGCACATGTTCTCGTAACCCCAGAAGTACTCGGGCGGCGCCAGGTCTTCCGGACCGCTGACCCAGGCGCCGGAGGCGCCGGAGTGCGAACCGATGAAGTACGGCTCGGCGGCTGCGATCTCGGAGGGCTTCTCTTCCGGTTGGACGTTACTGGCAGCCCACAGAATGGCCTGCGAGATGGTCATGTCGAGGAAGTCTTCCCAGGCCTCGCTCTCGAGCTCCTTCATCTTCTTCTTGTAGGCCTTCGGGTCGTCGGCAAACTGGTCGGCGATCTTCTGGATCGCCTCTGCCGTCTGCATGTAGATCGGGCCCTTACCCTCCATGACGTCGAGCATGCCGAGCCAGTTGCGGAGGTTGGCCGGGATCGGTTTGACCATCCCGTAGGGTTTCCAGTTCTCCAGCTCGGGGCGCCGCTCGACCATGTACTCGCCGCCGAAGGCGTTGGTCGCGCGGGATTTGAAGAGCAGGAACCAGGCGCCGACGGGGCCGTAAGCGTCCTTGAAACGGACCGGGATGAAGCGCACTTCCTGGCACGTCATCTCGGCGCCAGCCTGCAGGGTGAAGCACGCAGAGGAACCGGAGTTCCAGGGCGGATACCAGGCGCGCCCGAGGCCCTCGCCCGTGGACCGGGGCTTGAAGACGTGCACCGCGCCGCCCATGGCGACAAAGACGGCCCGCGCCTTGAAGATGTAGAATTCTTCATCCCGCACCGAGAAACCGTACGCGCCCTTGAGCACTCCGTCCTCGATGATCGGACCGACGATAAAGATGCGTTCGTAGATGTTGTCCGTGCCGAGGTGGTTTATGGCGGCTTCGGCAACGATCACCTTGTAGGATTCACCGTTGATCATCAGCTGCCAGCGTCCCTCGTGGACGTAGGCGCCTTCCTCGTCCTTCCAGATCGGAAGACCCCACTTCTCGAAGAGGTGGACCGAGCCGTCGACGTGCCGTGCGATCGAGGCTACCAGGTCGTCACGGGCGACGCCCATGAGATCCTGTTTGACGTAGTTGACGTAGTCCTCGATGGTGTTGTCGCCCTCTTTGACGCCCACGTACTGGTTGATGGCGGAAAGGCCCATGGCCACAGCGCCTGAACGGTCCACCGCGGCCTTGTCGACCATCGTGACCTTGAGGTTGTTCTTTTTTGCCCAGTAGGCGGCTTCGACCGCGGCGCCGCAGGATGCCATGCCGCCACCAAGAATCAGAAGATCGGTTTCAACTTGGACTGTTTTGAAGTTAGCCATGATCCCTCCCTACTTCGTCCACACGTCGCAGCCGAGGGAATCCGGCTCGGTGAAGAGAACTGGGCCTTCGAGGCCCGGGTCGGTGTTCCAGCCGCCGTTCGGCTCCGCGTGGCCTTCGGGGGTGGTACGGATCGGGAATTTGAACCGCTTCACCTGACCCGAGCGGAACTTGACGGTCCACATGATGGAGTCGGTCGAGCGCAGAGGAACCACCGATGCGCCCATCGGCACGAAGTCCGCATAACCGCGGACGTCGACCGCCTGAGTCGGGCAGATCTTGACACAGTTGTAGCACTCCCAGCACATATCGGGTTCACGATTGAACGCCTTCATGCTCTCCTTGTCGAGAACCATGAGGTCGTTCGGACAGATGTGTTGGCAGGCGGTCTTGTCGAGCGCCTTACACCCGTCACACTTTTCCACGTTGACGAAACTCGGCATAAATTCTCCTCCTTTCGGTCTTTACGGATTTCCTGTTGAACCGGTACCTACACATTTCCTCATCGCGGCCGTTCGAAGCAAGAGCTGTGCCTGTTTTCACAATCTTTTGTGAGATTATTCGTCATTGGTTGGGAAGATACAGATATCAATGGACTTGCATCGACAACTGAGGCAGTCTTCTGATACTCAACAAGTCCCTCGGAGGGGGGCGTCGGCCATGGCTCCGAGAGGAGCAGGTGTCTCGAGGTTCTGTGAATGGATCGCGGAGGCTTGCAAAAACACAACGTAAGTCTTTGCATGAAAAGTGTTACGAGGGGTTTTCAGGGCTTGGCCGCAGAGACTGTGAAATTTTTCACTTGCAATTGCATGAATGATTTGCATGCTCGATCATGTTGAAATTGTTACGAAAAGGTGACGTGGATCGATCCTCCAGCACACAACCTCTTGCGGTGCTGAGGGTTCCGCCATTTTGGATTCTGTTACCAGCCTGGAACGAGATGCCCTGGATCGGCGGCCAAGTGGAGCGTCGGATCGGTTTTTGGGGTCCTTCCCAGCCCTGCGTGGAGGGAAATAAGCAACCTATTGATAGAGAGTTGACCTTTCACCGACGAGGTCCTATCAATCCGTTTCCAAGGCCGGCGTCGCGATGACACGCGGTCGGAGGGCGGATAGGTTACCTGAGTGTGACGAGAAGTGGCCCATGGGCGCTGGGCGGGTGAGTTTGCCATGGCCAACGGCGAATAATCCGGCATCGATTGTGCAATGATCGAGAGCCATCAACGCGGTTTACCGCGGATCAGGGGGCAAAAATGCGACTCATTCTTCTCGGACCGCCGGGCGCCGGCAAGGGAACCCAAGCCAGGTTCATCTGTGAGCGGTACGATATTCCGCAGATCTCCACCGGCGACATGCTGCGTGCGGCGGTCGCCATGGGCACCGAGCTCGGGAGACAGGCACAGGTCGTCATGGATGCCGGCGACCTCGTCTCCGACGACATCATCATCGGTCTCGTTAAGGAGCGGATTACCGAGCTCGACTGTGCGCCAGGCTTCCTCTTTGACGGTTTCCCGCGCACCGTGGCACAGGCGGAGGCGACGAGGGATGCCGGAGTCGATATCGATGCAGTGGTCGAGATTGCGGTTCCAGACGACGACATCGTGCAGCGACTGTCGGGTAGGCGATCGCATCCCGGATCGGGCAGGGTCTACCACGTCACATTTAACCCGCCAAAGGTGGAGGGTGTTGACGACGTAACTGGTGAGCTGCTGGTCCACCGGGACGATGACAGGGAGGACACGATCCGCAACCGCCTGGCCACCTATCACTCCCAGACCGAGGTCCTGACTGAGTTCTACCGCGAGCTCGAGGCAGAGGCGGGAGCGCCGCAGCTGATCAAGGTCGACGGAACGCAGTCGATTGAAACAGTGCGCGATCAAGCGCAGACCGAACTGGACAAGCTGGCGGGAAGCAGTTAGCAGTTAGCTGTTGGCTTCGGACCCGCTGTTACGAGTCCAGAGAGATGATTGCGATGAGCTAATACCTAATCGCTAACCGCTAATACCTACCGTTCGAGCGCCAGCTCGAACGGAATATCCGCCCTGCTCTCCTCGAGTTCGATGACCAACCGCCAGCGACCAGGCTGTACGCCCCCGGCGACCTTGAAAACGAGAGGGCCCCAGCACTCTTCAAACGTGCTGATCGCGATCTCGTCCTGAGCGAAGCCGTCCATGGGTTCGACCAGAAACCAGCGATCACAGGGTCGGAGATCATCTCTGTAGGTCGAAAGCGGCGCCGATGAGGACATTGCTCGACGAACTCGGGAGTGAATCTCGAGGTACACCTCTCGAAACTCAGTCTGGGTGACGACTGGCAGGCGCCGCCCGTCGGGAGTCCGCACCGAAATGTCTCTGCGGTGGATCTCGGTGATGCCGCTGGTGTGAGCTCCTCTCAGGTGGACCACGAGGATCAGCCACTCCTCGGCGATATCGCGCTGGGCCTGCCAAGTGCGAACGACGGCCTCGAGCTCGGGCCCCTCGTAAGAGACCGAGTTGCGGCCGAGCTGGCGTGTGCCTTCCTCAACGGTTGCCGGACCGGTCGCGCAGCCACCGACGGTGAACAGCAGAAGGGCCGCCATCAGCCATCGCCGCCGCTGCTCCATCACAGGGTCCCCGATGCGGTCATCCACCGGTCGAGCACGAGCAGTGTCCATGCCTGCTCTCCCTTGAAATGAGCCGTCGGCTGGCGACGGATGAGACCAGCGTCCGCGAGACGGTCGAGGGCCCCATCGAGCAGACCAGGGTGGCGGCGAAGCCACTGGCGAATCGGCAGGTTGAAGCCGCGCTTCGGCAGGTCGAAGTGGCCCGCCGGTACCCTGTCTGCCATTAGCCGTCTCAGCACCAACTTCCCCTTGTTGCCGGGAATGTCACGCTGCAGGTCGGGATCGAGGGCAAGGGCGAACTCCACCAGCCGGTGATCCAGGAGCGGCGGCCGGACCTCGAGCGAGTGCGCCATGGACGCGCGATCGACCTTGGTCAGCATCGCGTCGGGAAGGTAGGTGTGGAGATCCGCCCACTGCATGCGGCGGATCGGGTCGAGATCCTCCCGCCAATGGGCGCGAAAGTGCCAGAGATCGTCTTCGTGGGCATGTTCCAGCCGCGGCCCGATGAGGGCGCGACGCTGCTGGTCGGTGAACACCACCAGGAAGCTCGCATACTTTGCGAGCCCGGTGGCGCCTCTCCGGTGAAGGGAGCGGCCGAGGTCGGTGAATGGAGGGACCAATCGGCCGAGAGTCCGCGCCCACCTGCGGCTGGCGGTCTCGAAGTAGCGGCTGTACCACTGATAGCCGCAGAACAACTCGTCGCCTCCCTCGCCGGAGAGGGCCACCGCCACCTCGCTGCGGGCGAGCTGCGATACGAGCCAGACCGACCATGCAGCCGAGTCGCCGTAGGGTTCGTCAAAGATGGCCGGCATCATGTCCAGGGCGCGCTCGAGGTCGATCCGGCCGGCGATCTCCTCCCGATGGACGGTCGAAAAGTGCTCGGCGGCCCGACGCGCCGCCGGGGCCTCGCTGCGGCGGGCAATATCCTGGCCGAGGGTGAATGTATGCGGTCTGCGGAGAAAGGAGGTGACCACGGTCGAGTCGATGCCACCGGAGAGAAAGACCCCCACCGGCACGTCCGCCAGCGTGTGCAGGGGCACGATCTCCCTCAGCAGCTCATCCAGCCGTTCGCACGCCTCCCCCATGTCGGTGATCTCGACCCTGGGCTCGGGCCGCCAGTAACGTTCGATGATGGTGCGGTTGTTCTCCCAGACCAGGGTGTGCCCCGCGGGCAGCTTGCGGATGCCCTTCCAGGCGGATTTCGGCGTCGGCACATAGCCATAGGTGAGCACGTCGCGCAGCGCGGAAGGGTCGGCCGGAGGGCGTCCGAGCTCGAGAAGCGCCTTGGCTTCAGAGGCGAAGGCGAAACCGCCGTCGAGCTCCCGGTAGTAGAAGGGCTTGATTCCGAGCCGGTCGCGAGCCACCAGGAGCCGTCGGCGGCTCTGATCCCACGCCGCGAAGGAGAACATCCCGCACAGGCGGTCGACGCAGCGAAGCCCGTCGCGGTCGAGCAGGCGTAGCAGCACCTCGGTGTCGGAGTCGGATTGAAACGGGCCGTCGAGCTCTTTTCGCAGCTCCCGGAAGTTGTAGATCTCGCCGTTGTACGTGAGCACCAGATGGCCGTGCTCCATGGGTTGATGGCCGGCCGCCGAGAGGTCGAGGATCGACAACCGCGTGTGGCCGAGGTGGGCCTCCGGTGAGATCCAGATTCCGCGATCGTCCGGGCCCCGGTGCTGCAGCGTCGAGGTCATCGCCTCGATCATGCGCTGGTCCTGCGGCGGACAGCCGACTATGCCTACGATTCCACACATTGGCTCATCATACGCGTCCCACGCCGCTTAGGTTCAGGGTACAGGGTTCAAGGTCTGACATTGTCTCCGGGTGGTCCCTGCACCCTGAACCCTGTTTCCAAACTGTCAGGGAGTAGACTCCGGCTTGGAGATCGCTTCCTCGAGCAATCGGGCGAGCTTCTCAGGATCTGTTGTCGGGAGCTGACAGTTGAAGTCGCGGCAGACGTAGGCGGCAGCCTTGCCTTTGATCGGCACGTACGACTCGGCGAAGGGCGCCAATCGGCGGATGGCGGCGCCGGATGGGCCCGACGGCACGAGCAACACGGCCGCGTGCGGCAGGTACATCTCTCTGACCTTTGCGATCAGGGCTGCGGTGTCGTCGGCCCCGGGTTCCCCGGCGACGACCACCTCGAGCGACGGACCGGCGGCACGCTGGAGCGCACTCATGAGCTGGGTGTGGGCGGACGGGAGGCGGCCTGCGTCGGCGGCAAAGGTGGAAAAAATCGCGTTGGCTATCTTCAGATGCTCCTCGTCGCCTGTAAGCCGGGCGAGGCGGACGAAGTTGTCGGCCGCCATCGAGTTGCCGGAGGGAATGGCGCCGTCGTAGACCTCCATCTGCCGGACCAGCAGCTCCTCGTTATCGGCGGCGGTGAAGAAGAAGCCACCACCGGCGGTGTCCCAGAAGAGTCCCACAGTTTGTTCCTGCAACTTCAACGCCCGCTCGAGATACTTCGGATCGAAGGTGGCGTCGTAGAGTTCCAGCATGGCCGTAGTCATGAAGACGTAGTCGTCGAGAAAGGCGGGGATCGAGGCCTCGCCGTCACGGTAGCGGTGGAGCAATCGCCGCTTGCTTGTGCGCATCTCTTCGAGGACAAAACCGGTGGATCGTTCCGCCGCACGGATCCACTCGGGTTCGCCGAACACACGTCCGGCGTTGGCCACGGCGGCTGCCATGAGCCCGTTCCAGTCGGCGAGCACCTTGTCGTCCTTGAGGGGGTGCACCCGCTTTTCGCGGGCGTCGAAGAGGCGGGCGCGGATCTGCTGCAGCCGTTGCTCGAATTCCTTCTGTGTCATGTCGAGCGTCGCCGCTGCCGCGGCATGGCTCTCGGTGAGGTGGGGGATGTTTCGGCCGGTTCGGCTGCCCTTCACCTCGTCGGCAAAATTGCCCTCGGTGCTGAGGTTCCACACCGCGATGGCAAAGGAGGCGTCCTCCTTGCCCAGGATCTCTTCGACCTCGGGCAGGGTCCACAGGTAGAAAAGGCCCTCCTCGCCCTCGCTGTCCGCGTCCTCGGCGGAGTAGAACGCGCCCTCCGGCGAGGTCATGTCCCGCAAGACGTAGGTGATGATCTCGCGCACGGTGCGCTCAAAGACCGGGTTCGAGGTGGCGAGCCACGCCTCGGTGTAGGCCATGGTCAGCATCGCCTGGTCGTAGAGCATCTTCTCGAAATGCGGCACGA
>Ga0209013_10002670_pt1 | contig 16065 bp, 11 predicted proteins | sample Cruoilmetagenom2_FD_187291 | JGI IMG/M metagenome (GOLD analysis project Ga0209013, IMG submission 187291) | Oil polluted marine microbial communities from Coal Oil Point, Santa Barbara, California, USA - Sample 2 (SPAdes) (version 2) | ecosystem: Environmental > Aquatic > Marine > Oil seeps ... | reverse complement strand
CGCCCTCACTTCGCGCGCCTTGTATCTGCAGGCATCTTCGCCGTTTCGCGACGATACCTGGTGAGAAATGCGGGCTATAGATTTTTCAAACAACGTGGCGCGCGCAGTGAAACGGGATTCCTGCTCGGCCAACAGTTTCTTCCATTCATTTTTTTCCGCCCACATTGACACTTAAAAAACAAACATGATAAAATGACATTTGTTTTTATAATTTTGAAGAAAATTCAGGACTATTCTCTTAATAAAAGATTTTCTATGTGAATGTGACCTTATGCTTAAAAAACGCTCGGGGCCGAACCTCATCATCTTCGGTATAGACGGCGGGACCTTTCAAGTGATCAAGCCCATGGTGCAGGGCGGCAAGCTTCCCCATCTTGGACGCCTTTTTGCCGAAGGTACCCATGGAACGCTTGAATCCACCATCCCGCCTCTAACCGCCCCGGCCTGGGCTACCTTTTTCACGGGAAAGAACCCCGGTAAACATGGGATTTATGATTTTGTATGGCAGTCCAGGGACAAACTCGACCGCCCCCTGGTCAACGCCTCCTCCATCCGGGGAAAGACCGTATGGAAAATCCTTTCTGAGCGGGGACTGCGCGTCGGCCTGATAAACGTTCCCATGACATACCCTCCTCAAAAAATCAACGGCTATATAATTTCTGGAATGCTGACCCCGTCGAAGGAAAGCACCTTCACGTATCCTCCGGATCTACAAAGGGAAATTTTTTCAAAGGTCGGTGACTATCCGCTGGACATTCAGCTCATAAAAATATTGCAAACCGGGGATGATGTGGATTTTATCCAGGCCCTGTTCCATGGTGCAAAAAAACGCATGAAAACAGCCAGATACCTGCTCGATACCAGAGAGGTAGATGTTTTCATGCTCACCTTCACTATGGTGGACCGGTTGCAGCACCGTTACTGGCGCTGTATGGAAACCGGACCGGAGGATGCACTCGATTCCTGGAAGGCGAAATACAGCCGGGTCATAGAGCAGGGGTATGAACAACTCGACACGTATATCGGAGAGCTCATTCAGCAGTATGGACAGGAGAAGGACATCATGATTCTCTCCGACCATGGATTTGGCCCCCTCTACCGCAATTTTTTTATAAATAAGTGGTTGACCATGAAAGGATTCATGGCCCTTGCTTACCCGCAGATGCAGCCGGGAAAGAGTTATTCTGATCATGTCGACTGGTCGAGAACGGTGGCATACTCATGCTTTTCTTCCACCGAGGAATCGATATTCATTAACCTGGAAGGAAGGGAACCATATGGTATCGTGCAGCCGGGAAGGGATTATGAGGCCATACGGGAAAGAATCATGGAGGATCTGAAAATGTTGAAAGATCCTATCAGCGGACAACCGGTGATCGACAAGGTCATGAAACGGGAGGAAATCTACCACGGTCCCATGCTGGAACGGGCGCCGGATATTCAGTTCCTGTCTCATAACCTGGAATACAGCCTGAGAGGCAATCCCTATGCAGAATCTCATATCGCAGAACGGCCAATGCTCAGGCAGGAGAGTGGTTATCATCGTCTGAACGGTATCTTTATGCTGAAGGGAGAAAAAATTCGGAAAGGGGTAACCCTGTCAAATGCACGATTGATGGATCTGGCCCCTACGGTTCTATATTTGCTGGAAGAAAAAATTCCAGACGACATGGACGGCAAAGTGCTTGTGGAAGCTTTTGCAGAAAACTACCGGGATTCCCATCCCCCGGAATATGAGGAAGCGGCGCCCGCCTCCCAAGAGTCCGCAGAAGAAAGCGCTTCCGAGAACGTATATTCCGAATCGGAAAAAACAATCATCAAAGAAACACTCAAGGGGCTGGGATATTTCGATTGATCCATCCAGGTCCACTGACTGGCAAGAATGAAAACCATTCCGAACTTCGAAGAAAAATTGGCTCTGCGGGCCCGGGGAAAGACGCCCTCCCCGATTCGTGAACTGCTTCCTTACCTGGGGATCCCCGGAATGATCTCTCTGGGCGGCGGCTACCCCAGCCCGGAGACATTTGTCTTTTCAGAAGTTGATTTCAAACTAAAAGAAGGGCCGTCTTTCAAACTTCAGGATGAAGCCCTGACCATGGCATCCCAGTACGGCCCCTCCGAAGGCCAGAAAGGTTTCCATGAACAGCTGGCAGAATGGCACGCAGCCAAAAATGGATGGAAACCCGGCAGGGAACAGATGGTGGTGCTGAACGGCTGCCAGGAGGGACTCTTCATCATGGCCTATCTTTTTTGTGATGAAGATGACTCCATTCTTGTTTCAGAACCCACCTACCCCGGTGCGGTCTCCGCATTTTCTTCTTTCTGCCGCAGGTTCGTTCAGGTCGATCTGGACATGGACGGTATCAATACAATACAGATCGAGCAGACGCTGAGCCGCATGCAGTCTGACGGGGAAAAACTCCCCAAATTCATCTACTGCATCCCTAACGGCCACAATCCCGGTGGTGTTACTCTCTCCCTCGAAAGACGAAAACATCTCGTCCGGATCGCGTCACAATTCAACATACTCGTTGCAGAGGATGATCCTTACGAACTTATCCGTCTGGAAGACACTCCCCCTCTTCCGACTCTGCAATCACTTGATCCGGCAGGGCTGGTCGTTCGTCTCGACAGTTTCTCGAAAATTTTCATTCCGGGATTGCGCATCGGATATGCCACGGCCCATCCGGAGATCATCCGCCAGTTTGTTCTTTTCAAGCAGTCCTCCAATCTGCACACGAGTTCCTTTAATCAAATGCTGCTTTATCGTTATTTATGCGAAGGGGGCATCGAGACATTCATGAAACATATTCGCAGCAACTGCAATTTTTACAGGAACAACCGGGATCACATGGTTGAAGCTGCCGATGGGGCACTGAAAGGGCTGGCCGTTTATAACACACCGGATTCGGGCATGTTCATCTGGTTTGAACTTCAAAAAGGCATAAATACGGATAAAATGATCAGGAGGCATGCACAAAAACATCTTGTCCTGGTCATTCCAGGAGCGGGCTTCTCAACCAGAGGCGGTCTCCGCCACTGTCTGCGGGCTACTTTTGGGAGTGTGTCACCCGAAAAGATTGAATCCGGTATTCAGCGTCTGGCCGGCATGATCAGGGAAGAGATGGAAAAGCGGTAAGTATTGCGTCTTCCCCGCGAATACAGTATACTTCAAACAGCCATCAACTTTTAACGGAAAGAGCAAACTATCCCAAAAATGTGGTGCAGGTTTCATGTGCAGTCTAAGAATTTTGTATATTTTTCTGGGTTTTACCTTCTTGATTCATTGTACCGATTACCAGGGCCAGACACATATGAGTGAAGAAGACCAATTTACACTGTTAAGGCAGGAAATGGTTAAAAACCAGATTGTGAATCGGGGCATTGTCAATCCGGAAGTTGTTCGGGCCATGCTGACCGTGAAGCGCCACAAGTTCGTGCTGTCCGAGTATATCCATCAGGCTTACAATGACGGGCCCCTTCCCATCGGCGAGGGTCAGACCATCTCTCAGCCCTATATCGTCGCTTACATGACGGAGATACTCGAACTAAAGCCGGATCATAAAATTCTTGAAATCGGAACCGGTTCGGGCTATCAGGCCGCTGTCCTGGCGGAAATATCCCCCCATGTATACACGATCGACATCGTGAAAAATCTGCTTGAAAGAGCAAAGAAGGTCCTGAAAGAGGAAGGGTACACAACCGTGAGGGTGCGGTACGGCAACGGCTATGAAGGGTGGCCCGAAGAAGCGCCTTTTGATGCGATCATCGTGACCTGCGCCCCGGATAATATCCCGGAAAGCCTGGTATCGCAGCTGAAAAACAACGGCAGGTTGATCATCCCCATCGGAGGTGAATATTCCGTCCAGCAACTGGTCCTGCTGGAAAAGGAAGACGGCAAAATAAAGAAAAAATACGTCCTCCCCGTACGCTTCGTCCCCATGGTTCAATAAGCTTACTTGCGGATTCCTGCCAATTTTCTGAGAAGCTGCAGATTCTCCACATCTTCCTTCATATCCGGACCTTTCGGTGTCTCCAGAATTTTTGGCACCTTTCCGAACTTCCGATCCTGAAGAATCATCCGGAAGGGCTCTTGCCCCATGGCACCCCTGCCGATGTGCTCGTGCCGGTCCACCCTGGAACCCAGCGCTTTTTTACTGTCATTGAAATGAAACACTTTGAGTCGATCCAATCCGATCAACCCTGCGAATTCCCGAAAGGTGGCACGGTAGGATGCAGCATCCCGGATATCATAGCCGGCAGCAAAGGTGTGGCAGGTATCATAGCACACGCCGATGCGGTGATCTTCTTTCACCCTGTCGATGATGTAGCGTAACTGTTCAAAAGTATGCCCCAGACCGGTGCCCTGGCCGGCAGTGGTCTCCAGCAGAAGCATGAGCCTGTAATTCTTTGCTTTTTTCAGTGCCAGGTTCAGGCTCTTTGCGATCCGCGCCAGTCCTTCCTCCTCGCTGCTTTCCCGGTATGCCCCGGGATGGAACACGAGATACTCGCATCCCAGGATTTCTGCCCGTTCCATCTCTTCATAGAATGCATTGAGGGACTTTTCGTAGAGGGCGGGTTCAGGTGAGGCCAGATTGATTAAATAGCTGTCATGGACGATGACCGGATGTATCCCGGTTTTCTTCCTCATGGCCCGGAATCTTTCCACCTCGGCCTTCGTGATAGCCTTCGCCCGCCACTGGCTTGCGTTCCTGGAAAAAATCTGGACCGTCCGGCATCCGATACTCGCTCCCCGCTGGAGCGCCTCGGATACCCCCCCGGCGATAGACATGTGGGCACCCAGAAGAGGCTCCTTTTTTGTTCTCATGATTTTTTCCGGTCTATTTTCCCTACGCGCTTTTTTGACTCTGGCAGAGGTGGCGGTAAAACAGGGAGGCATTGACAAGCTGCTCATGGCTGCCGATATTGGCGATTTTCCCCTTTTCAAGAATTACAATTTTCTGAGCCCATCGGATGGTGGACAGCCTGTGGGAAATAATCAGGGTCGTCCTGCCTTTTGCAACTGAACGGTAAGCCTCCTGAACCAGTCTTTCGGTTTCGGAATCGAGCGAAGCCGTCGCTTCGTCCAGGATCAGGATTTGGGGCTTCTTTAAAATCGCTCTGGCAATCGAAATCAGCTGCTTCTGTCCGCTGGAGAGTTTGGCGCCTCTTTCCCCCACCACGGTCTGGTAATTCTTCGGGAAAGACATGATCATGTCATGGACATGTATTTTTTGGGTTATCTCTTCAATTTCTTCCCTGCTGACCTTCAAATTACCGTACCGGATATTATCCTCGATGGTCGCGTTGAAAAGGAATGTTTCCTGGGCCACCCAGCTGATCTGTTCCCGCAGCCACTTCAGGTCAAGATCCTCCACATCGCGGCCGTCCAGAGTCACTTTCCCTTCGATCGGTCCGTAAAAGCGGCATAGCAGGTTTACAATGGTCGTCTTGCCTGCACCGCATGGGCCGATGAAGGCCACGATCTCGCCCGGTTCTACCTGAAATTGAATATCCGTGAGGGTGGGCTCATTACCGGTATAGGAAAAATTCACATGATCAAAGACGATTCGACCCTGCAGGTCGGGTATGGTCTTTGATTTATCCAGTCTGATGTGTCTCCTGTATTCAACAGGGATTTCAAAGATCTTGAAAATTCGCTTGATGGCGGCCAGCGATTCGGATATGGCAAAACCCATGTGGGCAAAAAAAGTGGCTGATGGATACAGAATACCGATCAACATATTGAAGGCGACGAAATCTCCCACTGTCAGGTTGTCCTGCATTACTTCATATCCCCCGTACCAGAGGATGATGAGCGGTCCCATACCCGCAACAAGACCGGTGGCCAGACCGGATCTTTGCCGGGTCATCTCCGACCGAACGCCCCAGTAGACGGCATCCTTCATTTTTCTAACCAGATTCCTTGCTTCCCGCTTCTCTGCGGTGAAAGTTTTCACAAAATAGACCCCGGAAATCGACTCCTGCAGATACTGGTTCGTGAGGGCGGTTTTTTCTAAAAACTGGCTGGCGTAATAATTGATTTTTCCGCCAAACAGGAGGATGGAGAAAAAATAACAGGGAAAGAAGATCAGGGAAATAAGGGCGAGCTTCCAGTGAATAAAAAAGATGAAAGCACCGGCTACCACAAGGGTTCCCATGTTCCTGATAAAATTAACAAATGTTTCTGCGAACAGGGCCGATGAAGCCCGGATATCATCGACGATCCGTGACATCAGATAGCCTGTGCCCAGATTTTCAAAATACTTCATCTGCATGCCGGTGATATGCTTGAAGAGTTTGAGTTTGGTATCAAACAGAAGGCGAACTCGCAGCATCAGGTAGATTTTGTTCTGCACATAATGAAGAAAATTGTTAATGATGATAACGATCGCCAGGCCAAAACAGACCCAGTGCAGAAAACGGAAATCGGTTCCTTTAAATGTGACATCGATCAGGTGCCGCGTTACCAGCGGTACCGGCAAAACCAGGACAACACTGATGATCATGCAGGCCGTTGCCCAGACCATCCATTTCCTATAAGGTTTGAGAAAAGCAAAAAACCGTTTGATAAGGTCGTAATTTTCCCGCGTCAGTAAGTTCTTTACAAGACCCAATGTCATAACTTTCTTATTCCCCTGCAAACCGATCGTTGAGTTCTTTTGCCGTCACAACGGCGGTGCCCACTTTGCCCACCACGATGCCTGCTGCGTAGTTGGCCATTATCGCCGCCGCCTCGTGTGTAGCCCCTCCCAAAAGGGCAAGCGTCATCATTGAAACCACGGTGTCTCCGGCGCCGGTGACATCATAGATTTCCTTTGCCACAGATGGAATGGGAATATGGGCGCCTTCGTTGTGAAAGAGACTCATCCCCTTTTCACCCAGGGTGATGAGTACGGCCTGACAGTTCAATTTCTGCAACAGTTCTTTTCCAACAGATATGAGAGAATCTTCGCCTGTAATGGAGATACCGGTCATTCTCTCCGCTTCCAGCTGGTTTGGCGTAATGATCGTAGCCCCGGCATAATAGGAGACATGCTCGATTTTCGGATCCACAATAACCATCAAGTCCTTCTGCCGTGCCAGAGAGAGAATCTCTTTCATCAGGAAGGAACTGATCACCCCTTTATTATAATCGGAAATAATCACGGCATCCGCTTCCGCCACAAATCGGGAACAGGATTCTGTGACTGCCGTCTGGATTGCAGAACTCAAAGGTGACTTATCCTCACGGTCCGTCCGGACGACCTGCTGATTCTGGGCAATGATTCGTGTCTTCAAGATCGTGTGGCGGGAAAAATCCACCACCAGTCCGGAACTGTCGATGCGGTTTTCGCCCAGCGTTTTTCGAATGCGGGCAGCGGCATCATCCTCCCCGATAATGCCCACGGGCAAAGGAATGCCTCCCAGGGCATGAATATTATTTACCACATTCCCGGCACCTCCCAGGTGAAAGGAATCCGAACTCACCTGGACAACCGGAACCGGTGCCTCGGGGGAAATCCTGGAGACGGTTCCCCAGATAAACTGGTCCAGCATCATATCCCCCACAACCAGCACTTTCTTCCCATGGGACGACTGAAGAATATCTCTTAATACCTGTTCCGGTATCATAAACTTGCCCCATCAGAACCGGTGTCCTGCAAAAGTAAACCGGATGCGGCCTCGAGCACTTCTTCCTCGGTGATGGTATCCATACAGTAATCGTCCGGCCGTGAACAGCTTTTCTGACGGCACGGACAGCAGGGAAGTTTCGCTTGAATCACCACCGCTCCCGGGGAGCGCGGCCGCCAGTGATTTACGTTGGAAGGTCCGAAAAGGGCCACCACAGGAACCTTCATAGCCGATGCCATGTGCATGGGCCCGCTGTCATGACATACAAAGAGATCTGTCTGCGAGATCAGGGCACCCAGTTCCTGGATCTCGAGATTTTTCAATATGATCGGCTTGTGTTCCATCCGGTCTGCGATGTTTTGAATGAGATTCTCGCTGTGTCCCTCGGTCATGATGACATCTGTTCCATACCGGTCGATCATCGCATCGGCAAATCGCGCGAATCTCTCGTTCTTCCATCTTTTAAAAGGCCAGCCCGCTCCAGGATGAATCAGCACCATCTTCCTGCCTTCTCCAGGCATTCCAAGACGCTCTAAAGTTCCTTTAATCCTTTTCAGGCATTCCTGCTTGAGGTGAAAGCGGGGCAGCCATTTTCCGGCTTCTTCATACACCCCGAAAGGCTCCAGGATACGTAATCCTGTTTCAATGCTATGATGATCCACCCCGTCATCCTGGATTCTGTAATTGTATGCGATCCATCCCCTCAAACTCCGGCAGTATCCGAGGCGGTATTTTGCCAGAGAAATAGCGGTCATTATAGCACTCCTGGGGCCGCCGTGTAAATCGATAACCATATCGTAGTGATGCTGGAGAATCCGCCGGTAAAACCGGATGGATCCAGATCCCCTGTCGATCTCCGGCCGAAAAATAATCAGGTTATCAATATCCGGATTGGCTCCCAGAACTGCAATGAACCTCTCCTCCACCATGTAATCAATCTTGACGCCGGGAAAAAGGTCTCTGACTTTTTTCAGCAGCGGGGTTGTTAGAATGATATCTCCTAATAACCGGAGCCTGATAATCAGGATGCTTTTTATTGTATCAATTGATTGAAGGAGTTTTTTGATAGAAGTTTCCTTTCAGGGCCCGTCCGGAAATCATCCTGCTTCTTTATCAAATTTTCCCGATTCGTCTTTTGATAAAACGGATACGAAAAAGGAATGGGTCCCGACACCTCGAACCAGCCCCTGGAAACATAAAACAACCTGCCTTTTCACGACAATACTTTGGAGCAAAGCAAATCGTAAAACCGGCAGGTCTGATTCAGGTAACATAAGCCAAAAGCGTCGCAGAAATCGGTTAGTCCTCTTCTTCTACAACAGCCTCGTCTACCAGCATAACCGGGATATCGTCCCGGACCGGATATACCCGTTTGCATTTCCGACACTTGAGGCCTTTGCCATCGGAAGTTTCAAATACGCTCTCTTTGCATAATGGACACGCAAGTACTTCCAATAGTTTAGGATCGATTGCCATCTCTTCTCACCGCATGCGGAAGGTCTTCTAGGAGCCCCCGGGTTCCTCCTCTTCCGTTTCATCTACTCTTATCTTCATGGACCGTAAGAAGTCTCGATCATTGGAGCTGAAAACGAAATTGACCTCGTCCTTGTCCGGATGCACTTTCTGCATCACAGCGGAAAGTTTCCCCTTTTTGGCTCCTTTTTTCTGCAATCCCACGGTTGCTTCCAGTATAAGAAACAGGTCGTAACCGTTTGTTTTAATTTTTTCTATGGATTTCCCGATGGTATCGGAATTGGAAATGGCATGGTTGATGGCACTTCCCAGTTCTTTGATCAACGCTTTCAATTTATCGTCAATTTCCATATGAACAAGTCCTGTTATAATGGGAAGTTATTAATGCTCCATGAAATTAGTGTATTTATACCACATTTCATTGAAAATTACAAGATAGCCCGCCTGGTTTGAGTCTGTTCACAAAGGCTTCAAAAGTCAGTATCAGATCAAAAGGCTAAAACAGGATTGTAAATTATCTGAGATTTGGGTATAGTTTTTTCCCGTTATGCTTGAAAGGAGTAAAGGCCATGATGAAAAAGGGATTTTTGTTACTGTTTTTTCTGTATTGCGGTTTGCATTTAATCGCAGACACATCCGTTGATAATGTCACGTCTTTTCCCGTGAACGGGTTGATGCCGAAAAACGAGATCGGTGTCAGTACATTCCTGAAAAAATTTCCGAAATATGACGGACGGGATGTGGTCATCGCGGTTATTGACAGCGGGGTTGATCCGCGAGCTCCCGGGCTTACCACCTGTCCGGATGGAAGTCCGAAATTTATGGACCTCATCGATGCTTCCGGCGCAGGAGATGTAGCACTGGGTGGTCCGGTCAAACCGGACAAAGGAAAACTCCATGGTTTAACCGGAAGAGAATTAACCCCGGGAAAATGGAAAAATCCTTCCGGAGAGTACCGGCTCGGCATGAAATGGGCTTTTGATATTCTTCCCGGGGATCTGGTTACAAGGCTGAAGGAAAAGCGGAAGGAATCATGGAAAAAGGAAATGGACAGGCTTCGGGTCCTCCGGGACAGGGAAAAGCCGGAAAAGGAAAAGGGAGCCGGAACGGATAAAGAAAAAATCAAGAACCTGGATACCCTGGATGGCCTTCTTTCCGGGATGGAAGATAAATATGAAGATCTTGGTCCGGTCTATGACTGCGTAGTCTTTCATGACGGGAAGCACTGGTGTGTTTGTATCGATACCAATGAAAACGGCGACCTGGGAGATGAAACCGTGATGAAGGATTATAAGGTAGCGCAACAGATCTCCACACTCGATGCGGTTTCCCTGATGAACTTCACCGTCAAGATCGACGAAGAGGGAAAAAGGCTCAGCATCGTGGTTCCCTCCGGCGCCCATGCCACCCATGTGGCCGGCATCATAGCAGCCTATCATCCCGAAAATCCTCATTTAAACGGGATGGCGCCGGGCGCAAGGCTCATTTCCATCAGGATCGGGGATGTCCGCATGGGTGGTGCCTCCAACGGTCTGGGGGAAATTCGCGCCTCCGCTTACGTGTCCAATCATCGGGAGGACATCGATATGATCAACGTAAGCTGGGGCGGCAGCACGATCCACCAGAACGGTGATACGATTCTGAGCCGCCTGTACACGGAACTGGTGGAGAAATATAACATCGTGGCATGCTTCAGCGCAGGCAATGCGGGTCCGGCTCTGTCCACGGCAGGAAGCCCGGGCGGAGAAACCCCTGCCCTCTTCGGTATTGCAGCATATTACTCACCGGAGCTTGTGGATGCGGAATACGGTCTTCGCCGGGAGGTAGATGAAAATCTGCATACCTTTACTTCCCGCGGCCCCTGCAAAAATGGCTATCTCGGCCCTGAATTCGCCGCTCCGGGAGCGGCGGTTTCCCCGGTCCCCAACTACACCCTCTCCCGTGACCGTTTGATGAACGGCACCAGTATGGCCGCGCCGAACGCATGCGGCGGCATTGCCCTCATGCTCTCCGCCTTCAAGCAGCAGAAAATTCCCTATACCGTCCCCAGGATCTGGTATGCCCTGGCTCAAACCTGCCGAAAACTGGAAAATGTGGAAATCTTCGCACAGGGTCGGGGTCTCCTGCAAATTGAGAGTGCTTATGATTTCTTCATGGCCCATAGAGACCACCCGGAGTTCGATGTCCGATATAACGTGCAAACGGATGGTAATTATTATGGATCCGGACCTGGATACTACCATCGTGAACCGATTTCCGGCGGGCCCTATGTATTCAAAGTGACGGTTGAACCCGAATTCCCCCATGATTATGACAACCGGAAGAAAATCGATTTTTCAAGAAATTTCCTGCTGAATGCCGCGGTCCCCTGGATAGAGGTACCGCCCTATCTGCAGCTGGCCGGGAGCAAGCGGACTTTTGAGGTCAGAATCCTGCCGGAACATCTTACTTCCGGAGTGAATTTTACAGAGGTTACGGCTCTTGACAATGCCCACCCGGACTGGGGACCTGTTTTTCGTATGCCTGTCACGATCATCCGACCGGAAACACTGACTCCGGAAAGCGGGTACCGGCGTGCGGAGACCATCGCATTCGGTCCTTCCCGTATCATACGCCGTTTTATCCACGTTCCGCCCCATGCGGGAACCATGGAATTCAGGGTGAAACGGCCGGCCGCGTCCAGCGGAGCCAATCTTTACATGGCACATTTGTTCCAGGTTCTGGAAGGGCAGGGATCCGCCGACACGTCCACCAAGGAATACTTTACTCTGGATGCCGGAGAGGAGAAAACCCTCTGGGTACCGGTGTTTGAAAACCGGACTCTGGAAATCTGTCTTGCACAGTTCTGGAGAAGCCTGGATGCTTCAACCCTGGAAATAGACTTTTCCTTTCACGGCGTCACAGCAGACCCTCCAGTAATGGACCTGCGCGGTGGTTTCCCTTATGCCACCGGTTTCATTGCGGGGCCGGTGGCCGAAAAAAATCTTCCTCTCACAGCGCAACTGGAGGAAAAGATCGATTTCCTGCATGCGGAAAAGAGCACCATAAAACCCATGACCGCGGGCGAACACTTTCCGGACAACCGCCGGCTTTATCAACTCGAACAGTGTTTTGCCGTAAACCTCGATGAGAAACAGACCCTTCTCCTTTTCACGGCGGCAGGAGATAAGGAGGAAGCGCCCCTGTTTCAGGATATGCCTGCACCCTTCTATATTGTGACAGATGCGAGAGGCACAATCCTTCATCAGGGCATGCCCGACGAACGCAACTCCTGGCAGCTTACACTTGAGAAAGGAACCTACACGGTACGGATATTTTTCGAAGCCCTGGAAAAAGATCGTCTGGAAATGTTGCAGGATGTAATGCTCATCGTCCGGAAAAAACTTTCAAAATCCATTCCGATCGCGGTCTACTCCGATTACACAAACCTTGCACAGGGAAAACCGCGGCTCTCTACCATCAGCCTTCTGCCGAACCGGTCCCAGCCGATCTATCTTGAAACTATTTCAAAGGAAGACATGGGAAAATCATTTGCCCGGAATGCGCTTTTCAGCGGACATATCAAAATCATGGACGGCAAATTGGGCACCATCCCGGTGCATTACAGGACACCGCCGGGTCCGGATGATACGACATCCCGGGAGAAGTCTTTCGGTTCCCTGCAAGACCTCGAATCCTCGCTGTTTAAAAAACAGCTCCAGGCCCTTCAGGACTTCAGAGATCAGGACAAGCAGGAAGATTTCAAACGATTGCTCCGGAAGATGCTCGGTGAAACCCCGGCGGATCTCCGCATGCAGATGGAGGGCATTCTTTTTTCTTTCCAGTTTGAAGCCTCCGATGAGTCAGGTAAACAGGCGCTTCTTGAAAAAATTGAAAAAGCCATGGAGGGCATCGATAGAGAAAATATGGCCCTCTATTTTACAGTAAATCATCGCGAAGAAGATGCGGTTGATTCCAAAAAAGCAGAGTACGAGAGAAACCGCAAGCATCTCCACAGCCTCCTGTCCATGAAAGCGTCTCTACTCAGGGACCTCGGAATGACTGAATCATCGCATAAAGCTTATGAAGAAGCCTATCAGTGGAAACCGTCTGATGGAAAAGGAGATGAAATATTTCAGGAGCTGACCCTGAAAGAGCATCTTGACAAAGACCTGCTGGGTCTCGCTCTGGAAGTGATATCGGAGGAGATCCGGGATAATCCCGCCGATCGCTCCCTTTATGAACAGAGAATCGAAATCCTGAAGAAGCTCACGCTCGCTTTCTGGGTGGAATATTATACCGGGATGCTTCTCAGGCAGTTTCCGCCCCATCAGGCGGCTTATTAACGGGCTAAAAGATTCGAAGCTTTCTTGTTCCTGCCTCATTTTCGGGAATGATCATGAGGCCGATTTCGAATTTTTCCGAGCCGTCAATGATCTTTTTCAAAGACCACATGACCCTTCCGACAACCATGATTTCTTTGCTTCTGGAGAGAAGGGGCCGATATTTGATGATCAGCTCGAGTCCGGCGGGAAAGTGTTCGGATGTCTCCAGTAGCATACCATGGGAACTGAAATTCTTCGTATGGGCGGCCTTGAAATCCTCTCGACCGGCGTCCGCATCATCCGTGCGGAGATAATGGACTCTGTTCTTCACCTGCAACCGGACATCACTCCGGCGCTTTCTCACTTCTTCGGGAACATCCGGATCTTCTTCTCCCTCATCATAGCGTGACGATTTCAGCGAGGAAAGAAGATCGGAAAATTCTTTTCCGTCTTCAGGATAGGTGGCGAAACCATATTCCAGTTGGAGATCGAAGTCAGGAGCGGCAATGCAGGCATTAAAAGTATTGCAAATCAGGGAATTGATTCTTTCTGTGATGATATATGCACCCAATTTCTCGGTTTTGGGTAAAATTAAACCAAGTTTTTCTTCGTCCAGCCTGGCGATCAAATCGATTTCCCTCACATTTTCCCGCAACTTTGATGCCATAATTCGGAGAAACTCATTGAGATTAAAGTCGGATGCTTTCTCTCTTATTTTTAAAACATTGCCTAATACGATCTCAACAACGGAAAAATGCAGATTATGCCGCTCCGCTCGCTTAATCTCCCGTTTCAGAGCAAGCTGAAAGTACGGCTCAGTGAAAAGGCCCGTGATTCGATCAGCCAGCGGTTCGGAATGCGTCTCTGACATATAATTCAGAGCTTCAACAAAATGCGCATCATGGCGCATGGTTCTCATCTTCGGCAAACCCCTTTTCTTAGCCAAAGATTTATTTCCTCCTTTAAAATCAAATAATTAGAAAAGTACCCTTGGGCCACCCATCATTAAATATACCATAAGATGATTTCGCATGCAAGAAAAATAAGGTGGAAAATCAAACGTTTATTATATTTTCTTAATTATATTTAATTATTAATATTTAATATAGTTTGCTATAACCTTAAATCAGCAATGATCTCCATGTGATAAGTCTGGGGAAACATATCAAAAATCATCACTTTTTTAAGGTTATACCCTGCAGCACCGTGGAAATATTTCAAATCTCTTGACATGGTCGCCGGATCACAGGAAACATATATGAGGCGTCTGGCTTTTAAAGCAGCAAGAAATTGCACCGCTTTTTTAGTGCAGCCACCTCTCGGCGGATCCAGAAGTACCGTGCCGGGACATGAAGGAATCTGGAAGGGTTCCCGGCTGCCCTCCCCCACCTGCGCATGAAATACCTCAAAATTATGGATACGGTTGAATCGAATATTTTCCCGGGCATCTCTAACCGCAGGTTCATGCCCCTCGAGGCCCAGTATGCGTTCGCAGCAGGAGGAGAGAAAAATGCCGAAATTTCCCGCACCACAATAGCAATCCAGGAGAAATGCGCTATTTTCCTCCAGAATCATTTCTCTGAGCAGGGAGAGCATTTTCCGGTTTATCCAGTGATTGACCTGCATGAAGGAAGTCATCTGTGCCTGTATCCTGTATGGTCCGACAAGATGAACAGTTATGGGAGTTCCTTTTACAGGGATCGCTTCATGCCTCTTTAAAGGATTTCCCGAATCGATAATAAAACTGATAGATTCGTCTCCGCCGATCTTTCGGGCAAAACTCCTGAGCAATTTTTTTACGTCCTGCCGCAGTCCGGGATGAACATAAAAAGAAAAACCTTTCCCCCATTCTCCGGATCTGATGTGCAGTCTGGAAAACCATTGCTGTTTGTCCGGAGGCATGTGGTAAAAAAAATCAGTGGCTTTTTGCAGCATCCCGTTGAGATGCCCGTTCAGGAGGAGGCATTTTTTCACAGGAAGAATTTTATCGCCCTTTCTGTGATGAAATCCCAGTCCTGTTTTGTTTGCACCCCGAGCAAGATGCAACTCCGCCTTGTTTCTATAATGCAAGGGGAAGGGACTGGGAATTACGGCTTCCATTTGATGAAAATCACGAAACCCACCGATTCTCTGGAGGGTAGATTCCACTGTTTTCCACTTCCAGAAGAGTTGCCTGTCATAGCGGACTTCCTGGAGATGACATCCCCCGCATTCCCGGTAATAAGGACAGGGTGGATCGATCCTATCCCGGGACGGCTCCAGGATATCCATGATGGTTCCTTCCAGATATCCCCTGCGTTCAGACGTAATCCTGGCTCGGACGACATCGCCCGGAACACCGCGGTCAAGAAAGAGAATTTTTTCGGCCGAGCGAGCCACCCTTTTCCCGGTATAGGCAAGGGAATCTATCAGGACGTCTATGGTTTTGCCGGACGAAATCCGATTCACGGGTATCCTCTATCGAAGTCGTTGTGAGGGCATGTCAGGAAAGCTATCTTATATCATAGAAAAGAAGCCGCCACAATAAACAGAATAAAGCAGAATTAAGATTAAACGGGCCGTTTAAGAAAACTAGAGCCCGCATTTCTCACCAGGTATCGTCGCGAAACGGCGAAGATGCCTGCAGATACAAGGCGCGCGAAGTGAGGGCGACGTAGGCGTAGTGGACACTACG
>Ga0209013_10002669_pt1 | contig 16069 bp, 15 predicted proteins | sample Cruoilmetagenom2_FD_187291 | JGI IMG/M metagenome (GOLD analysis project Ga0209013, IMG submission 187291) | Oil polluted marine microbial communities from Coal Oil Point, Santa Barbara, California, USA - Sample 2 (SPAdes) (version 2) | ecosystem: Environmental > Aquatic > Marine > Oil seeps ... | reverse complement strand
GGGATAATAGAGAACGATAATCATTCCGTCAAATGCATGAATAAGCAATAAACGCTGCCGCCAGTCGCGCGCATTTGCCGACCACCTGAGCCGGATCGAACCCGAGCTCGAGGGGCGCGGGGCAATCCTGGAAGATCGTTACTGGAATTGTCAAGCTTCATCGGGTGCCTGTTGCGGCCGGAAATCTGCAGCACGCTGCGGCGTTGGCTTTCAGAGAATCCAGTATGTTATCGTGCGGCCGCGAGCCCAGCTCAACTTACGAACCGACACTGGGCTCCATGTATCAGGAGATCACCCATGGCGGCACGCGATCAGATCCTCGAGCTTCTGAAACGAATGGGCCGCTCGATCATCGGTCAGGAGCACATCGTCGAACGGCTGGTCATCGGCCTGCTCGCCAACGGTAATCTGTTGGTGGAGGGGCTGCCTGGGCTGGCCAAGACGCGGGCGGTGAAGAGCCTGGCGAAGAACATGGAGGCGGAGATGAGCCGCATCCAGTTCACCCCCGATCTCCTGCCCTCGGACATCACCGGCACCGAGGTCTACCACCAAGTGGACGGCAAGGGGGAGTTCCGTTTCGAGCCGGGGCCGATCTTCGGCAATATCATCCTCGCCGACGAGATCAACCGCGCGCCGGCGAAGGTGCAGGCCGCCCTGCTCGAGGCGATGGAGGAGCGCTCGGTCACGGTCGCCGGGACGACCCACAGGTTGCCCGACCTTTTCATGGTGATGGCGACCCAGAACCCGATCGAGCAGGAGGGCACCTACCCGTTGCCCGAGGCGCAGATGGACCGCTTCTTGATGCATGTCTACATCGACTATCCCGACCAGGCCTCGGAGGTGAAAGTCGTGCGTCTGGTGCGCGGCGAGGAGACGGGGAACGGCGGCTCAGGCGGCGAACGCCCGGCGCCGATCCCACAGCAGGCTGTCTTCGATGCGCGCACCGAGATCCACGCGGTCCATGTCTCCGACGCCATCGACACCTACATCGTCGACTTGGTCACCGCCACCCGCTACCCGGAGCGCTACGGCGAGGAGCTGAAGAAGTGGCTCCAGGTGGGCGCCAGCCCGCGCGGCGGGATCAGCCTCGACAAGAGCTCCCGCACCTACGCTTGGCTCCACGGACGCGACCACGTGACGCCGGACGACGTGCGGGCCGTGCTCCACGACTGCCTCCGCCACCGGCTCATCCTGGGCTATGACGCACAGGCCGAGGGCGTCACAGCGAATAGGGTGCTGGACGAGATCGTCAAGGTCGTAGCGGTCGCCTGAAACAGGAGGGTCTGTTGGCAGGATTGACCACGACGAACGACAAGGCCGCCGCGGGCGTCCACACGAGCCTGCCGGAGTTGGTGCGCCTGCAGTACAAGGCGAAGGGCTATAGCTTCCTGCCCCGGCAGCCGGTCCACAGCGTGCTGACCGGCCGCTGGGCAGCGCGTGTCCGCGGCCGTGGGCTGAACTTCGAGGAGATCCGGCGCTACGTCCCCGGCGACGACGTCCGCACCATCGACTGGAAGGTCACGGCCCGCACCGGCAAGCCCCACACCAGGGTCTACACCGAAGAGCGAGACCGGCCGCAAATCACGGTCGTCGACCAAAGGCTCTCCATGTTCTTCGGCACCCGGGTGGCCATGAAGTCGGTTACCGCGGCCGAGCTCGGAGCGCTGGCGGCGTGGCGTGCTCTGAGCCTGGGAGACCGGGCCGGTGCGGTCGTCTTCAACGACTCGAGGATCGACGAAATCCTACCTCACCGCAGCCGCGGACGGGTCATGCAAATACTCAAGACCCTCGTCGAGCAGAACCAGGAGCTGGCGGTCGACGCGGGCATCGAGCCCTCGCCCGGGATGCTCAACCGCGCCCTGGAGCACGTCCGCCGTCGGGTCGGCCACGACTACCTGGTGAGCGTCGTCAGCGACTTCGACGGCGCCGACGACGACACGACGCGGCTCTTGAGGGAGATCGCGCAGCACAATGACGTCCTGGTGGCCCTGGTCTACGACCCGTTGCAGATCGACCTGCCCGACAAGGGCCGTATGGTTGTCAGCCGAGGCGAGCTGCAGTTCGAGCTCGACATCGGCCCGACCACAACGCGCAAGGCGATCGCCGACTTCTTCCCGGAACGGCTGCGGGAGCTCAAGGACGCGTTGGACGGTCTCGGAGTGCCGGTGCTGCCGATCCACACCGCAGAAGGCGCCGCGGAGCAGCTTCGCCACCTCCTTGGGTACGTGCCGGGCCGACCCGGAGTGCGTGGATGAACCTCGAGGGCCTGCACGCGATCGTCCTCCCAGCGCCAGTGAGCTGGCTGCCGCAGACGATCGGCTGGTACGCGGTGCTGACCCTCTTGCTCGGGCTCGGGACCTGGATCGGATATCGCATCCGGCGTCGACACCGGGCCAACCGTTATCGCGGCCTCGCCCTGGTTCGCCTCGACGAAATCGAGAGATTGCTGGCCACCGGCGATCGCGTCGCTGCCCTCGCCGAGCTTCCGGAGCTCGTCAAGCGCACCGCCCTGGAAGCCTACCCGCGCGCGCAGGTGGCCTCCCTGAGCGGCGACGAGTGGCTGAGCTTCCTTGACCGGAGCTACGACGGCACCTCCTTCACCGACGGTCCGGGCCGCCTGTTGCCGAAGCTTGCCTACGACCCGCCGGCCGAGACCGGGCGCCCCGACAGCGACGAGATCCGCGGGTTGACCAACCTGCTTCGGCGGTGGATCCGCCATCACGAGAGCCGACCGGTCATCCACATCGAGGAGGGCGCCGCCGGCGCCGCCTAGTCAATGTTCGAGCTGGCTTCTCCGTGGCTCCTGGCGCTGTTGCCGGCGCCGATCCTGGTGTGGTGGCTCCTGCCGCCCTACAGGGAGCGCAAGGCCTCGGTGCGGACTCCATTCTTCTCGGAGCTCGCCGGGCGCCTCGGCCAGACTCCCTCGCAGGGCGCCGTGGTCTTGAGGAAGAACCTCTTCCAGAAGCTCCTGGCACCGCTGGTCTGGGCCCTGATCGTCCTCGCCCTGGCACAACCCCAGCTGGTGGAACCGCCGATCGAGAAGACCGAGTCCGCCCGCGATCTGCTGCTGGCCGTGGATCTCTCCGGCTCAATGGATGCCCGGGACTTCGTCGATCGCGACGGCGACCGTATCGACCGCCTGGAGGCGGTGAAGCAGGTCCTCGACGACTTCATCTCACGGCGCGAGGGCGACCGCATCGGCATCATCGTCTTTGGAAACTCGGCCCACCTCCAGGTCCCCTTCACGCTCGACCATGACATCTGCCGCCAGCTCCTCGACCAGACGCGGGTCCGCATGGTGGGGCCACGCACCGCCATCGGCGACGCAATCGGCCTCGCGATCAAGCTCTTCGAGGAGAGTGGCGCCGAGGAGAGGGTCCTCATCCTGCTCACCGACGGCAACGACACCGGCAGCAAGGTGCCTCCCACCAAGGCCGCCGAGATTGCCGCCGAGCGCGAGATCACGGTGCACACGGTTGGCATCGGCGACCCGGCGACCGGCGGCCAGGACATCGTCGATCTGGACGAGCTCGAGCGCATCGCCGCGACCACCGGCGGACGGTCCTTTCTCGCCGTCGATCGAGACGAGCTCGAGGGGATCTACGCCGAGCTCGACCGCATCGAGGAACGGCAGTTCGAGACCCAGTCGTATCGGCCCCGGCGGCCCCTGTTTCACTACCCGGTGGGCGCCGCCGTATTGCTCATGCTCGGCTATCACCTCCTCATGTTCCTGAGTACTCTGACACGTGGGAAGGCGGAGCGCCATGCCTGATCTCGGCGCCTTCGCTGCCTTCCACTTCCTGCGGCCGCTGTGGCTGATGGCGATCATCCCCGCCATCCTTTTTTACGTTCTGATTCGGCACCGGCAGGACGTGGTGCAGCAGTGGCGGGTCCTGATCGCACCCCACCTGTTGCCACACCTCATCGAGGGGGGCGGTCGAAGCCCCGGGCTCAGCCCCATCCTGCTAGTCGTTCTGGCAATCATGATTGGCGCGGTGGCGGCGGCCGGGCCGACGTGGGAGCGGGAGATCACACCGTTCTCCGAGGACACGGCACCGCTTGTGATCGCCCTCGATCTGTCAAGGTCGATGGACACGATCGACGTTCAGCCGACCCGGCTCGAGCGGGCCAAACAGAAGGTGCGGGATCTGCTGGCGCTGCGCTCCGGGGCGCGCACCGGCCTCCTGGCCTACGCCGGCAGCGCCCACATGGTTCTGCCCCTGACCGACGACCGCTCGTTCTTCGAGACCTATCTCGCGGCTCTGGAAACCGGCATCATGCCGGCGGCCGGCAAGGACCCCACCGCGGCCCTCGCCCTGGCAGAGCAGATGCTCGAGCCCGACGAGGTGCCCGGCTCCATCCTCTTCATCACCGATGGCATCGCCGCCGACAACCGACCAGCCTTCACCGAGCACCAGGCAACAAGCGCCGACGAGCTGCTGGTGCTCGGCGTAGGCACCAGCGAGGGCGGGCCGATACGAGCCGGGGAGTCGGGCTTCGCGACCGACTCGTCGGGACGCCGGATCACCGCTCGCCTGGACAGGAAAGGGCTGGAACAGCTCGGCCGCGAAGCCGGCGTCTTCGTCGCCACGGTGACCCTCGACGACCGCGACGTCGAGAGGATCCAGAGGCGGATTCAGAGCCACCTCGAGTCCGTGCGCGAGGAAGACGAGAGCGCCCGTTGGAGAGATATTGGTTACTATCTGGTGTTTCCGGTCGCCTTGCTGGGAATGCTGTGGTTTAGGCGCGGATGGACCGTGGAGTGGAGGTCATGAAGTCGCTCGCTGGACTGCTGGCGGTTCTCGTGCCCCTGATCGGGTGCGGTGGTGGGAGCCTCCGCTTCGCCGACCTGTGGCTGACCCCCGATCAGCAGGGGCGCCTGGCCTTCGAACGCGGCGACTACGAGACGGCGGCGGAGCGATTCGAGGATCCCGCGTGGAAGGGCGCGGCCTGCTACGCGGGCCGGGACTGGGACTGCGCGATCGACCAGTTCGCACGGCTCGACACCGCCGAAGCCTATTTCAATCTCGGCAACGCGTACGCCCGTGGCGAAAGCTACGAGCTCGCCGTCGAGGCCTACGAGCAGGCGCTGGATCGCCGTCCAGGCTGGCCCGAGGCGCAGGAGAACCGCGACCTGGTCGCGTCGTTGATACCCAAAGTGCCGGAGGATGAGGAGGAGGAGGGTGGGCCCCAGGACCCCACCTTCAAGCCCGACGAGGTCAAGTTCGACGACAAGGCGGACAAGGGCAAGGAGGGCGAGGTCGAGCAGTCATTCCTCTCAGACGAGCAGATCGCCGAGATGTGGCTGCGCGGCGTGCAGACGTCGCCGACCGAGTTTCTGGCGCAGAGATTTGCGTTTGAAGCCGAGGACCGGCGGCGTGAGGGGGGTGAGCGGTGAGTCGTCGGCTGCGACTCGTGGCGCTCGCGCTGCTGCTGACGGCGGCGCCCCTCAAGGTCCAGGGTGAGGACCGGCCCCTTGTCCGTGCTCGAGTCGAGCCGCGAGTGGTGATGGTGGGCGAACCCGCCAAGATGGTGGTCGACGTGCTGGTTCCGACCTGGATGACCGGCGCACCGCAGTTCCCGGAGATCGAGATTCCGGACGCTATCGTGATCTTCCTCGAGCGGAGCGGCCACAACCTGTCCGAGCGGTTGGGCGGAGAAACCTGGGCCGGTCTCCGTCGCGAGTATCTGATCTATCCCATTCGCCCGCAGTCGTTCACCATCTCGGGCTTCGACGTCGGCATCACCTACGCCATTGACGCCAAGCCGTCTCGTCCGACGCCGGTGGCGATGCCTGCGGTCTCCTTCCGCGCGACGGTGCTCGAGGAGGCCGCAGGGCTCGATTCCTTCTTCGCAGCCTCCGCCTTCAATCTGGATTCGAGCTTCGACCGTTCACTACAGGATCTCAAGGTTGGCGACGCGGTGACGCGCACCATCACCATGACCGCCAACGAATCTTTCTCGATGATGCTTCCGACTCTCAAGCCACCGTCGGTGGCCGCAATCGCCGTCTACCCGGACCCGCCGGTTCTCGGCGACACCGGCGGCGAGCGGGGCGCGGCGCGGGTCGCCCATCGCACCGAGGTAGTGAGCTACGTCTTCCAGGAGGAGGGGTGGTACGAGCTGCCGGCGATCGACATCCCGTGGTGGGACTCGCGCAGCTCAACCCTGCGCACGGCGAGCCTGGCGGCCGTCGAGTTGGAGGTGGCCCCCAACCCCGGTCTAGCAGAGGAGATACCGCTGCCGCCCGAGGAGACTACGGCCGAGGGTCCTGGTGCAGAGGCGACGCCCCGCTGGCGTGAGATCCTGAAGCAATGGGTTCTGCCGACCCTGCTCGCCGTCAGCCTCCTTTGGGTCGCCGTACACTGGCTTCGCCGCGCCCTGCCCGGCCTCCGCGCCACGCTCGAGGAGAGGCGCCAGAGACGCGAAGAGTCCGAGGCGAGCTACTTCCAACGCTTCAAGAAGGCGTGCCGAACCAGCGACCCGAGCACGATCCTCAATCGGCTCATGGCGTGGCTCGACCGGTTCACACCCCCACCCGGACCCGCAACCCTCGAGGCATTCGTCAGCGATTCACAAGACCCCCAACTCGCCGAGCAAGCCCGGCGGCTCAGCGACGCGGTCTTCGCCGATGGCGACGGGCCCGAGGCAGGGACACAGCTTCCGGCCGGGCTCTCCTTTTACCGGTGCGTCGCCCGGGCGCGACGCAGAATCCTGGGCGAAAGAACGTCCGGACCTACCCGCAATACGAGGCTGCCGGACCTCAACCCGTCGTAACTCCCAATCTCATTGGGTGCCTCCTTATCCGCAAGGCGACGACCGACAATCAGAGGATGGTGGCCGCGACCCGCGAGACGCCGCAGCTTGCCGCGGCCTTCCACGAGTGTGTATAATGTATGTGTATGAGTAATGGGGGTGTGTCATGTCCTCTCGAGTCCAGATGGTGATGGACGAGGTCGAGCGCGAGGCCTTTCGGCGGGCCGCGGCGCGTGAGGGCCTCTCCTTGAGTGATTGGCTGCGTCGTGCAGCGCGCGATCGGCTCAAGGCGGCACAGCCGCCGACGCTGTCGTCGGTGGAGGATCTGCGCGCCTTTTTTGATGCATGTGACGAACGCGAACACGGCTCGGAGCCCGACTGGCAACAGCACCGCGCAGTCATCGAGGAGTCGAAGGCATCAGGGCACACCACCTCATGATCTTTGTCGACACGAACGTCATTATGTACGCGGTGGGCCGTGCCCACCCCTTGCGCGATGAAGCCCGTTCATTCTTCGAGTCAGCGATCGCCAAAGACCGGAGCGAGCTCTGCACGTCGGCCGACGTGCTTCAGGAGCTCCTCCACGCCTACATCCCGGTCGGGCGATTCGAAACCCTCGACGCTGCGCTAAAGCTGGCAGAATCGTGTTTCGCATCGGTGTACCCCATCGATGCGGAGGACGTACGGGCAGCTCGGCTGCATGCGGAGGGGCATCGTCAGCTCGGGGCCCGAGACCTCATCCACCTTGCAGTCTGCCGCCGCCACTCGGTCAAGGAGATCAAGACCTTCGACCGCGGCCTCGCGGCTGCCTTCGAACGCCATTAACCCGTGTTTCTCACCAGCTTTCGTAACGAGGTCGGCGAGGTGATGTGCCCAGCGGTGTTTTCGATCTGAGGGGCGCGGAGTCGTACTTGACAGTACGTCGAGCACCCCGAAGTGAGAAAACCCCGCTGGGTGCAGTGCATCGCCGGCCGCAGCAGAAAGCTGGTGAGAAATGCGGGTTCAGGCAGAATCCGTACGAGTTCATGGTGTCGAAGTGGTGCTGTCCACAGCAGCATCACTTCGGCAGAAACTGCATGTTCAGCGCGGTGAAGATCTGCAGCTCGGGCTGGCCCATACCGTCGTGCAGGATGGTGTACTGGGGCTCGACGAACACGTTGAAGACCGTGTGGCCGCTCTTCATCACCTTGCCCAGACGGAGGCCGATCGGCACGTTGTAGGTGCTGTCCTCGAGATTGAAGACCCACAGCGGCGCGGTGCCCGTGTAGAGCCCCTTGCCGAGCTGGAGCATGAAGAAGGGCTGCACCACGGCGACGCTGACGTCGTCATCTCCCGAGATATCGGTCTGGTAGGTCACCAATCCGCCCCACTGGTAGGCACGGGATTTGGCATTGAAGTAGACGGCGGCGGCGCCCAGCTGCCACGCGTCGGCGCCGAGGGCGTCGTTGGTGGCCGTGGGCGCGGCGAACAGGGGACCGACGCCGTATTGCGTCGGCGACGACGGGTCGGGGAGCAGGTAGGCCATGAAGACGTTGAAGTCACCCAGCCCCGAGACCGGATCGGGGTCGGTGGCGGTCGGCACCGTGCTGATCGGCAGCGACGCCCGCATCAGCCACCTGCCGAAGGGCTGGGCGTAGCGCAGCCACGCGGTGTTCGCCGTGTCGTCAGTCCCGTACAGCTCCGCGGAGTAGTAGTTCTGGATGTTAAAGGCCACCATGTTGGCGAGCGGGTTGTTGGCGTTGGCCATGGCCTTTTCCTCGGCGCTCAGCTGGGAGCTCTCACCGGCGTTCTTCTCCTGGGCGGCCGCCGGCGACAGCCAGATGCCGAGAAGTAGAGCTGTGGCGATCAGGAGTCGAGAGCGTTTCATGGTCTTCCTCCCAAATATTCGCGAGCATCTTACCACGGCGTTTTAGGTGGAAAATTCGACATCCGAGGAATCCATCCGGATTGCTTCATCGCTTTCGGGCGCTTGATGTGCCCGATCCCCTCAAAGATCGATCGAATGGTAGCATCGGTCGACGGTGATGCCTTGACCGGCCGGCGCCCCTCCGGCAGCTGCCACCCGGTCGTCAATTCTGAGATCGAGCGAATGGAGCATTGGCGTGCGATTACTTGTAGATGCGGTCCGTGACTTTGCGAGGTCGTGGCCGCGGCTGCTGGCCACCGACCTCGTGTACAAGACCATCGCCTTCGTGGTGCTCACCCCGCTGGTGGGGGCGATCCTCCAGCTCTTCCTTTCGGCCAGGGACAGCTCGGTTCTGACGGACCAGGACATCCTGTTCTTCGTCCTCAGCCCGGTGGGTCTAGCGGCGCTGGTGGCGGTGGGTGCGGTGAGCCTCGCGATCCTCACCCTCGAGCAGGCCTGCCTGATGGCGATCGGCTTCGGAGAGACTCGAGATCTTCACGTCCGTACGATCGACGCCCTCTGGTACGGCGCCCGCCACGCGTGGTCCGTGATGAGGCTGGCGCTGCGGATCTTCGTCCGCGTGCTGTTGATCGCGGTTCCCTTCCTCGTCGTGGGCGGTATCGTCTACCTCCTGCTCCTCAGAGAGCACGACGTCAACTTCTACCTCGCCGAGCGGCCGCCGGTCTTCCTCTTTGCGGCCGGTGTCGTCGTCGCCCTGCTGGTGGTGATGGCGGTGCTGATCATCCGCAGACTGCTGAGCTGGGCGTTTGCCCTGCCGCTCGTGCTCTTCGAGGGCGTCGGTCCGACGAAGGCGCTGACGGCGAGCGTCGAGAGAACCGGAGGTCACAGGCTGATCATTGCGATCACCCTCGTCGCGTGGGGCGCGGCTGCCACCCTGCTGTCGGCGGTGCCGCTGGCGATCATCGGCACGGTGGGCCGCTGGACAGTGCCCAGGGTCGCGGGTTCGATGACCGTGCTGGTGATTGTCATGGGTGGGTTCCTGCTGCTGTGGAGCCTCCTCAACCTGTTGGTGACGCTGGTCAACGGAGCGATGTTCGCGCTGCTCACGGTTCGCCTGTACGACCGGTTCGGCAGCTCGCCCGATGCGCAGCTGTCGAAAACGGTGATCTCCGAGGGGTTGGCCGCGGGTAATCGCCGGCGGATTTCGATGAAGTGGGCGCTCGCCGGTCTCGCCCTGGCCGCGGTCGTGGCGGCGGTTGCCGGTTATCTCTTCATGGACACCGTACGGTTCGACGACGACGTGATCGTGATCGCCCATCGCGGGGCGGCCGGGAGCGCGCCGGAGAACACCATCGCCTCGGTCGCCCTGGCGGTCGAACAGGGCGCGGACATGGTCGAGATCGACGTCCAGGAAACCGCGGACGGAGAGGTCGTGGTGGTCCACGACAGCGACCTCATGAGGGTTGGCGGCGCCGCAATCAAGATCTGGGAGGCCACCTACGACGAGCTTCTCACGGTCGACATTGGAAGCTGGTACGGGCCCGAGTTCTCAGGCCGGCGCGTGCCCACCCTCGAGCAGGTGCTCGAGATCTGCAAGGGGCGGTCGCGAGTCGACATCGAGCTCAAGTACTACGGCCACAACCAGCGCCTCGAGGAGAGGGTGGCCGAGATCATCGAGCGACAGGGAATGTCCGACGAGGTCGTCTTGATGTCGCTCGCCTACGACCTCGTCCGGTCGATGAAGGCGCTCCGGCCATCCTGGACGGTCGGTCTCCTGACCGCCAAGACAGTCGGTGATCTCACACGGAGCGACGCGGATTTCCTCGCCGTCCATGTCGGAATCACGACCCCTCGTTTCATCCGCCGCGCCCACGCCGCCGGCAAGCCAGTCTACGTGTGGACGGTCAACGACAAGCTCGACATGTGGCGGATGATGAGCCGGGGAGTCGACGGCGTCATCACCGATTATCCGGCAGTCGCAAAACAGGTCATCGAGGAGAGGGCCGGACTGAGCTCGGCCGAACGGCTGATGGTGACCGCCGCCTTTTGGATGGGGCTCGAGCCGAAGGAACCGCCGCCCGAGGTGGACGGGGTAATTCTCAATTCTTAATTCTTAATTTTGAATGACGATCAGCTTAACGCCCTTTGATACCGGGGTTTGTTGGGAACTCAAAATTCAAAACTCAAAACTAATTTTTTACTTCGCCGAGCCGTCGGTATTCCCCGGTTCGCGGATGAAGAGCACCTCCTGGTTGCGCCAATCGAGACCGAAGACGCTGCCGGTGGGGAGGAACCGGTCGACGCCGAGATTCTGGGTCAGCACACGGATGACGCCGCCGTGGACGAAGAGCAGATGCCGCCCGGGCTCGAGACCCTCGATGAAGCCGCGCACTCGATCGCTCAACTGCGCGTGCGACTCGCCGCCCGGAGTGGCGAAGCCGCGGAAACGGTCGAAGATCTCACCGTACTCAGTGTCGGCCTCGGTATACGTGCAACCCTCCAGATCGCCGAAGTGGCACTCTCGCAAACGGACGTCGCGACGCGGCTCGCCCCACGCCAGCCGCGCGGTCTCGACCGCCCGCGCGAGGTCTGACGACCACACGCCGGCAAAATCCTGACCGTCGAGCACCGTGCTCAATTCGGCGGCCTGGCAGCGGCCGTTGGAGGTCAGCGGCGGATCGCTCCAACCCGCCACTCTCTTCGTGGCCGAGAAGGTGGTCTCGCCGTGGCGGACCAGCCAAAGCTCGAGGGTGGGTTTCATGGCGAGCAAGGATAACTCGGTTTGAATTCAGAATTAGGAATTCGGAATTCGGAATGCCGCCCGCCCACCCCGCGGTCAGTTTTGAGTTTTGAGTTTTCAGTTTTGAGTTACCGGCGCGGAGAAACGTCCACGGGGGTTGAGGCGTTTTGCCCGCGCCGGAGCGCGATGGGCGTATCCGTGACCATCGCTCGCTCCGATCTCAGGGGAAACGACAGCACCAACCGCACCCGCGAGAGCACCAGAAACGCGTCCTCAACTCAAAACTCAAAACTCAAAACTAAGAACTCAACCGGAATACATCTCCTCGATGAGGTCGGCGTAGGCCTCGGTCACTACCCGTCTCTTGACCTTCATGGTCGGGGTGAGGGCGCCGCCCTCGACGGTCAAGGGCTCGGGGAGGATCCGGAAGGTCTTGATCTGCTCGAAGCGGGCGAGCTTGGCGTTGGCGCTCTCGACGGCGCGCGCGAACTCGCGTGCGAGGTCGGGGTGTGCCACCACCCGCGCAAGATCGCCGGCATCCACGCCGTGCTCCCCGGCCCACGCGACCACGGCCTCGGGATCGGGCGCCAGCAGAGCGACGACGCACGGCCGGCCATCGCCGACGAGGAGCGCGTTTTCTATGTAGGGCGACTCCTTGAGGTTCGACTCCACCGGTTGCGGGGCGATGTTCTTGCCGCCGGCGGTGACGATGAGGTCCTTCTTGCGATCGGTGATGAAGACGAAGCCGTCGTCATCGATCGTGCCGATGTCGCCGGTGTGGAAGAAGCCGTCGGCGTCGAAAACCTCGGCCGTCTGATCGGGCTTGTTCCAGTAGCCCTGAAATACCGACGGGCCATTCGCCAGCAGCTCGCCGTCGGCGGCGACCCGCATCTCGTAGCTGGGCAGCGGGCGGCCCACCGAACCGAGCCGGAGGTCGCCGGGCGCATGCCCGTTGAGGGTGATGATCGGCGAGGTCTCGGTCAGACCCCAGGCCTCCTGGATCGGGACCCCGATCGCCTGGAAGAACTCGTGGACATAGAGCGGCACCGCAGCGCCGCCGCAGAAGGAGGCCTTCAACCTGCCGCCGAGGGCGGCGCGGATCTTTTCGAGCACCAGGCGGTCAGCCAGCCGGTGCTTGACGGCGAGAGCGCCCACCACCGGCTCTCCAGCTAGCCGCCGCCGCGCAACCTCGGCTCCGGTGGCGACCGCCCAGCGAAAGAGCGCTCGTTTGAGCGGAGACGCTGTCTCGGCGCGCGCGACGATCGCGGCGTGGACCTTCTCCAGGAGCCGCGGAACGCTGGCAAAACCCGTCGGCCGGATCTCCTTCATCAGCTCGCCGACGTGGTAGACCGAGCAGTAGGCGCGGGATACGCCAAAGTGCATGTACATATACCCCGCGACGCGCTCGATCATGTGGCACAGGGGTAGGAACTCGAGCCCGAAATCATCCGCCCCGATGTCGATCCGCTCGACGCCTTCTACCACGTTGGTGACGATATTGCGGTGGCTCAACATCACACCCTTGGGCTCACCGGTGGTGCCAGAGGTGTAGACGATGGTGGCGAGGTCGTCCTCCCCCACCCTCCCCGCCCGTTCCCAAAAGCGCTCCTCGGCGCCGTCGGCCGGCCCCTCCATCAGCTCCTCGAGCGACAGGACGCCTTCCGCTCGAGGCCCCTCCTCGAACTGGACTAGATGACGGAGATCGGGGCAGCTCGTGCGCACCTCGAGGAACTTGGCCATCTGCTCGGCGTCCTCCGCCACCGCCACTACGGCACCGGAATCGCGCGCCTGGTAGGCCACCTGCTCCGGGGTCAAGGTCGCGTAGATGGGCGCGTTGACCGCGCCAAGGCTGAGAATCGCGACGTCGACCATGTGCCATTCCGGGCGGGTGTCACAGGCCACCATCACCCGATCGCCGGCCGCGACCCCGAGATCGGCCAGGGCATCGGCGAGAGCCACCGTTCGGTGGAAGAAGTCCATGGTGCTGAAGGATCTGGTCCCGCCCGGAAAGTAATGGAGGTAATGGTCCTCGCGGGGATCGTCGAGCTCATGGCGGTACAGGTCGAGGATGGTGCGATCGCTCATCGGGTCCTCCCCGGTCGTAGGTCTTTTTCTGTGTTCTACTCGACATGATGCGCTCTTTCGCGCAATCACGCAAGGAATACCGGTGGTGCGCGTATCATCTTGTCGAGGGGGATGAGATGAGAGCCATCGCCGACATCAGCATTATTCCGCTCGGAGTCGGGCTGTCGCTGTCGCGCTACGTCGCAGCCTGTGAGGAAGTGCTCGCAGACGCGGGCCTCGAGCCGCGGCTGCACGCCAACGGCACCAACGTCGAGGGCGAATGGGACGAGATCATGGCCGCTCTCAAACGCTGCCACGAGATCCTGCACTCCATGGGTGTGCCGAGGATCGCCACCAACCTCCGTCTCGGCACCCGCGTCGATCGCGAATCGAGCATGGATGACAAGGTGCGGGCGGTGAAGGAGAAGCTCGAATGACGGGAATCGGTGAGCTCTATCGCAAGTGGCAACCACAGGGAACCTACGACGCGATCGTCATCGGCTCCGGTATCGGCGGTCTCGGCGTCGCGGCCCTGCTCGCCAAGCACGCCGGGAAGAGGATGTTGGTGCTCGAGCGCCACACCACCGCCGGCGGCTTCACCCACACCTTCAGCCGCAAGGGCTGGGAGTGGGATGTCGGTCTCCATTACATCGGCCAGGTCGGACGCGGCTCGATGCTGCGCGCCCTCTTCGACGAGATCACCGGCGGCGAACTCGAGTGGGCGGAGATGGGCGAGGTCTACGACACGGTGGTCATCGGCCGCGAGCGCTTCGAGTACGTCGCCGGACGCGAGGCCTGGCGGGAACGAATGCTCCAGTACTTCCCGGACGAGAAGGAGGCGATCGATTCATACCTCGAGCGCGTGCGGGAGGCGATCGGTGCGTCGCAAGGATTCTTCGCCGAGAAGGCCGTGCCGGCGCCGGTCGCTCTGCTGGCGGGTCGGTGGATGCGGCGGCGGTTCCGGCGTCAGGCCGATCGCACCGTCGCCGAGGTCCTTGACGGGCTCACCGACAACCCGACACTCAAGACGGTCCTTTCTGCCCAGCTCGGAGACTATGGGCTGCCGCCGGCCGAGGCCAGCTTTGCCATCCACGCCATGGTCTTCAACCACTATCTCGGCGGCGGCGCCTACCCGGTCGGCGGATCGGCGCGCATCGCCGACACCGTGGCGCCGCTCATCGAGGCCGCGGGCGGGCAGATCATCATCGGCGCCGAGGTGTCGACGGTGCTCGTCGAGAGCGGACGAGCGGTGGGCGTGCGGATGGCCGACGGCCGCGAGTTGCGCGCGGAGCTGGTGATCTCGGACGCCGGCGTCCCCAACACCGTCTTTCGACTGCTGCCCGAGGGCGCACCGGGTCGCGACGCCCTCCTCGCGACCTTGAAGCACACCACGCGTTCGGCCTCCCACGTCTGTCTCTACGCCGGTCTCGAACACACCGACACGGAGCTCGGTCTCGGCCGTTCGAATTTGTGGGTCTATCCGAGCGCTGATCAGGACGGAGACTTCGCGCGCTACCTGGCCGACCCGGAGGCGCCGCTGCCGCTCGCGTTCATCTCTTTCCCGTCGGCCAAAGACCCCGACTTCGGCCGCCGCCATCCGGGCAAGGCGACGATCGAGGTGGTCGGCATCGCGCCCTACGAGTGGTTCAGGCAGTGGGAGGACACGGGTTGGATGAAGCGTGGAGAGGAGTATGAAGCGCTCAAGGAGGAGCTGTCCGGGCGACTCCTCGAGGTCCTCGAGCGCGAGGTGCCACAGGTCAAGGGGCTGATCGCCTACCACGAGCTGTCGACGCCGCTCTCCACCCGCCACTTCGCCGGCTATGACGAGGGTGAGATTTACGGTCTCGAGCACACTCCGACCCGTTTTCGCGAACGGGCGCTGAGACCGCGCACCGGGCTCAAGGGGTTCTACCTCACCGGCCAGGATGTGTGCACCGCCGGTATCGCCGGCGCCCTGTTCGGAGGAACAGTCGCCGCGTCGGCCATTCTCGGGAAGAACCTGCTCGGGGAGATCAGCCGTAAGAACGGCTGAGCTATTAGGTATTAGGTATTAGCTGTTAGCTCATCGCAGGTTCTGGCACTGCCGGTGTGATCGGCAATAAATGTGGCGCCAGTCTCACGTTCAGGCCAGTGGACTCCTGCTCACCGAGAATGTTGTGATGAGCTAATACCTAACGGCTAAAACCTAATACCTATCCCCGAACGTGTCGCATTCCGCGATGTCACCCGACTCGAAACCGGTGCGGAACCACTTCACGCGCTGGGCAGAACTGCCGTGGGTGAAGGAGTCTGGCACCACCGAGCCCTGGGTCTGGCGCTGAATGTTATCGTCACCGATAGCGCTGGCCGCGTTGAGGGCCTCCTCGAGATCGCCTGATTCCAGGAGGTCTCTGGTGCGATCGGCGTGGTAGCCCCACACGCCCGCGAAGCAGTCCGCCTGAAGCTCCAGGCGCACCGAAAGCGCGTTCGCCTCGGCTTGGCTGACGCGCCGCTGCATGGTCTGGACCTCGTCCGAAATGCCGAGGAGATTTTGTACATGGTGTCCCACCTCGTGGGCGATGACGTAGGCCTGGGCGAAGTCTCCCGGAGCGTGGAATCGGCGACGCAGCTCGTCGTAGAAGGCGAGGTCGATATAGACCTTG
>Ga0209013_10002668_pt1 | contig 16074 bp, 11 predicted proteins | sample Cruoilmetagenom2_FD_187291 | JGI IMG/M metagenome (GOLD analysis project Ga0209013, IMG submission 187291) | Oil polluted marine microbial communities from Coal Oil Point, Santa Barbara, California, USA - Sample 2 (SPAdes) (version 2) | ecosystem: Environmental > Aquatic > Marine > Oil seeps ... | reverse complement strand
CGCGGACGGCGGGCTCGGGCACGGGCTCGGGCTCGGGCTCGGGCTCGGGCTCGGATGCAGGATATCCGACGACGACTGTGTGCGGGTATCGGGCAACTCGTCTCAAAAGCTGACTCGCGTGGCTACTCCGAATCGGCCACCGTTCGCAGGTAGACCTCCGGGAACATGGCATAGAAGGACATCGCGGGCTCGAGCTGGGCGAGCGGGATCTGGTCGTTGACGGTGTGGGAGTGGAGCTCGTCGGCTGGCCCAAAACCGACGGTGGGGATACCGAAGAGGCCAGCGGTGGTGCAGCCATTGGAGGAGAACGCGGAGCGGTGGATGCGCGGAGTTCGTCCGAGCACCCGCTCGGCGGTGCTCACCGCCGCACGCACCGCACCGCTCTCAGCCGGCGTTTCCCAGGCCGGGAAGACCTTGTCGGTGGGGTAGGTAAAGCCACGCCAAGAGGGGAGGTTGTAGTGCAGCTGCCGCACCTCGCCCCCGGCAGTAACGATCTCGGGAAGATCCTCGATCTGGCCCAGGGCCTGCTCCGCTGTTTCACCGATGGTCAGGCGCCGGTCGACGTTCACTCGGCACTCGTCGGGGACCGCGGTCAGGGAGGGCGACTGCGACGAAATCCCTGTCACCGCCAACGATCCGCGTCCGAGCTGAGGATGGTCCACGTCGAACTCACGGTGAAGGCGGGTGAGACCTTCTACCACGGGCATCATCGCGTAGATGGCGTTGCGCCCGCGATCCGGCTGGGCGCCGTGGGTCGAGACCCCGGAGGTGACGATCTCCACCTCCATGCGACCGCGCTGGCCATGACAGACCCCGAGATGGGAAGGCATGGCGATCGCCACCACCTCCGGTCTCAGATCGGTTTCGTTGAGGAGAAACTGCCAGGCGAGGCCAACGCAGTCCTCACCGTTCACGGTTGCGGTCACCCACACCGTCAGCTCATCGTTCAGCCCGACGCGATTCACCAGGGCAGCACCATGGACCACCGCCGCCAGGCCGCCCTTCTGGTCCGATGCGCCGCGCCCGAAGAGGGTTCCGCCTGAAACGATTCCCCGAAACGGATCGTGCCGCCAGCGGGTAGGATTGCTGATTCCGACCGTGTCCACATGGGCGTCGAAGGCAAGGACCCGGGGTCCGGAACCGATACGCCCGATCACATTGCCCATCTCGTCGAGATGGGCGTCGCGAAAACCGAGGCTCTCCATCTCACGGAGCACGCGCTCGCACGCCAGCCGTTCTCCCCGACTCGGCGAGGGCAAGGTCACCAGATCGTGGAGAAACTCCACACACCGCGGCGACTCTTCCTGCGCCAGACGGACAACGGCCCGCTCGAACTCGAGATCCAGTTTGGCTGTTTCCGCCATCAGCTACCCCACCTCTCTGGATGCGAATTTTTTCACAAAGTGAGAAACAGGGCAAGGAGAAAAAAGGGGAAAGGAGAATTAGGAGTTAGGAATTAGGAATGATCGACGCGGGGAGACGAGGGCGAGTTCTCAATTCTCAATTCTCAGTTTTGAATTATCGGCGCGGGGGACGGTCAGGTGAGTTGGGCGGGTTACCCGCGCTTGGGCGCGCCGACCCCAACCCTCTTCACTCTTTACCCTTAACCCCTTGAATTCTTGACCCTACCTCCGAGGGCCAAAGATCGCGGTCCCTACCCGCACCATCGTGGCGCCCTCGGCAATCGCGACCTCGAAGTCGTGGCTCATACCCATTGAGAGCTCGGGCAGGCGAACTCCTACTTCATCCTGCAGCCGGTCCCGCAGCTCACGGAGTGCGCGGAAGTGGGGCCGTGAATCCTCCGGCTCCTCAGTCCACGGCGGGATCGCCATCAGCCCGCGCACCTCGAGCCGGTCGCACTCGAGCACGTGCAACAGCAGTTCTCCACCATCCTCGGGCAGGGCGCCAGCCTTCTGCGGCTCCGAGCCGATGTTGACCTCGATCGTCACCGGGAGCCTCCGCCCCGGCCAGTGCTCCCCGAGAAGGAACTGCAGGCGGTCGGCGATCTCCGGGCGGTCGACGGTGTGGACGAGGTCGAATACCTCGAGCGCGGCGCGCGCCTTGTTGCGCTGCAGCGGTCCGATGAGGTGCCAGGTCGCACCAGGGACGTCGGGCCTCTTCGCAACTGCCTCCTGTACCCGATTTTCGCCGAGATCCGTGGCGCCGGCCTCAACCGCCTCCCGAACCACCTCGGCAAAAAAGGTCTTGCCGACCGCGATGAGGGTGATCGATCCCGGGTCGCGATTGCTCGCCTCGGCAGCAGTCATGACCCGCCGCTGCACACGGGCGAGGCGATCGGCGATCCGGGAGTTCATTTCTCAACCGTCGGCGCCTTCGCCGTCGTCCCCCGCCAGCGCACTCTCGATGAAGAGGATGCGATGGCAATGTTCGCAGTCGATGATTTCCTCACACCGCCGCACCCTCTGCTGCAGATGGGGTCGCAGGGCGAAGTGGCAGACTGAGCACGAGCCCTCTACAGCCGCCGACATTGCGATTCCGCGTTTGCTCTCGAGCAGGCGCAGGAAGCGGGCACGGTTCTTCGGTTGGAGCTCACCCTCGATTGTCGCCACCTGCTTCGCCAACTTGTGGACCTGCTTTCGCAGCTTATCCTTGCGGCGTTCCCAGGAGACCACGACCTCGCTGTGCGCGGCTTCTTCCTCCGGGCCCGTCTCGCGCCGGCTGGTGATCTCCTCACCGATTCGGGTTATGGACTCCTCGAACTCCTGGCGCCGGGCCGAGGTCTCCTCGAGAGCCTTGGTGGCATAGTCGATCTCCGAAATTACGGCGGTGAACTCGCGCTCGTTGGTGACCATCCCCTTCTGTTTCTGGAAGTGCTCGAGCTCGACCTCCCACTCGGCGTACTTCTTGCGAACCTCTTTCAGGTCCTCTTCATGAGTCTCGATCTGCTGCTCGAACTCCTCGAGCTCCTTCTGGCGGAGGCGGTTGGCTTCGTCCAGCTCACGGATTTCAGCCGGGGGAGCGTTGCGCTCCGCGATCGATTCTGCAATGGCGTCATAGATTCCCTGGAGACGAACCAGGAGGACGAGATCGTGATGTGCGTTGCTCACCATTACCCCTCGATGCGATGTGCCCGTTGTACCCGCGGACCGTGGGCCCACCAGGATTCGAACCTGGGACCGACCGGTTATGAGCCGGCGGCTCTGACCGCTGAGCTATGGGCCCCGGGGTATGGTAGCGTGCCGCTCCTCGTCCAGCAAGGAGGGCCGGTCAGCCTTCTCCGTCTGAGAACGGTTTGAGCAGGTGGGAACGGGTCGGATGACGCAGCTTGCGTAGTGCCTTGTATTCGATCTGGCGGATGCGTTCGCGGGTGACGTTAAAGGTCCGTCCAACCTCCTCGAGCGTGTGCTCGGTGCCGTCACCGATCCCAAAGCGCAGCTTCAGCACCTGCTCCTCGCGCGAGGTCAGTGACTTGAGCACGCTCTCGGTGTGGTCCTTGAGGGTGCGCATGATCACCGCCTCGATCGGGGAGACCGAATTGGTGTCCTCGATGAAATCTCCGAGGTGCGAATCCTCTTCCTCGCCGATCGGCGTCTCCAGCGAGATGGGCTCTTGGGAGATTTTGTGGATCTTGCGGATCTTCGACACCGGCATTTCCATGCGCCCCGCGATCTCCTCGATGCTGGGCTCCCGACCGAGCTCCTGAACCAGCATGCGGGTCGTGCGGGTGAGCTTGTTGATGGTCTCGATCATGTGTACCGGAATACGGATCGTGCGCGCCTGGTCGGCGATGGCGCGGGTGATCGCCTGGCGGATCCACCAGGTGGCGTAGGTAGAGAACTTGTAGCCGCGCCGGTACTCGAACTTGTCCACCGCCTTCATCAGGCCGATGTTGCCCTCCTGGATCAGATCCAGGAACTGGAGACCTCTGTTTGTGTACTTCTTGGCGATGGAAACCACCAGCCGCAGGTTGGCGACGATGAGCTCCTGTTTCGCCCGATCGGTGAGGCCCTCGCCCCTGCGCACCTCGGTGAGCAGCACTTTGAGGCGGTCGTAGGGAATCTGAAATCGTTCTTCCAGCCGTGCCAGCTCCTCCTCGTACCGCTCGACGCGGGCCGAGTAGAACTGTCGCCGCTCCACGTTACGCTCTTGCTGAACCTTCTTTCGGTCGCGGTTGATGGTCTGGATGGGTATAGCAAACTGCCGCTCCACCTCACCGAAAAAGGTCAGGAGCCGGTTGCGGGTGGTGGTCGTGAAATCTGCCCGCCGTACCATGATTGCGATGTCGGCGGTGTTGGCGTCGATCTTGTCCGACAGCTCCCGGTAGCGCTTGCCGGCCTTCTTGCAGCGACGGAGACGCCGCCGCAGCTCGCGCGATTCCCCATCGAGCTGGCGAATGGTCTTGAAAAGACGCCGGCTTTCGCGGACCCGGTCTTCGGCTTTTTCGTCAAGCTCATTGACGCGGGCCTGCAAGAGCTCGCGCACCCCGCGCCGCTCGCGCCGCGCCTGCTCGTTGGTGCGCAGAAAAAGATTCAGCAGCTTAGTCTCCTTGGACAGGGAAATGAACACCTGGGCCTCACCTGCCTCGATACGCCGGGCGATATCCCTCTCGCCCTCGCGATCGAGGAGCTTCACAGTGCCCATCTCCCGCAGGTACATGCGCACCGGGTCGTTGGTCTTTTCCAGCTGCTCGGTGGCCACCGGCCGAACCTCGGTCTTGACAACAGCCCTTTTTGCCTCGGCGTTCTTCGGGCGGTCCCCACCCTCTCGGTTCTCGGAATCCGCGGTCTCTGCATCCATGATGTCGATGTCGAGTTCGCTCAACCGCATGTAGATATCATCAAGCTCTTCAGCGATGCCCGTGACCTCCTCGGGCAATTTCTCGAAGAGTTCCTCGTACATGATGTAGCCGCGATCTTTGCCGGCCTGAATCAGTTTGCCCAGCTCCGGGTACTTCTCTTCGATCTGCAAGCTCGACTCCTTCACCACAAGCAGCCTCCAAACAAATTGGGGTCCAGGTTCACTGCGAGCGCCGAGACCTCTGTCGGACCGCCTCCAAGAGGGACAAACAACACAGACGAGACAGCATCTCCCGCCGGCATTTCATTCCCGAACAGGGTCATTCGAGGGTATCTTCCATAGAATGATATTGGATTGGACGCCTTACCCGACGCAGAGGCCTTCCCGCAAGACCTATCACCATCCAATGCAATATGGGCCTCGGAATCAGGATTGGCAACCCCTGAAACAATTTTTTCGAGAGATTTTTGTCGCCAAGGCGTCAGATCTCTGCCGAATCCCGCCTCAGGCGGGCCTTTTCCGCCAACAATCGGTCCAACTCCTCCGCATCCCCCCGCTGCTCGGCAGCGTCGATCTGCGGCCCCAGACGGCGGGCGCGTTCCCGCGCCTGGCGTTGCAGGAGGGTGCGTAGCTGGACACGGATGGTTTCGTCGGTGATCTCGGGCATCGGTGCGTTACCCAGCTCCGCCACAAGTGAGCTTGCTTCGGGATCGGCGCTGCTGCGCAACAGCTCGGCCGCAAATGCTGCCTCAGATCCCTCCCTCCCCATCACCACAGCCGCCTCCTCGAGCAGGTGCCGAATACGGTCGTCCTCGATCAGCTCCGGCTGAACGAGATCGATGATCTTCTTGCGCCAGGTGCCCGAGCACTCAAGAAGGATGCGCACCAGCTCGCGTTCACCCGGCGGCAGGGGCGTCCGCTCAACCACCTGCTGGACGACGCCACCACGACGCGGCTGCCGGCCATGCTCCTCGATCTCACGCGGACGGAGGTAGAGCTGGCGGGCGAGCTCCTCAACAAGATTCTGTCGCAGGGCCGGGTCCGACGCGGAGCAGACCAGGGAAGCGAGCTGCAAGCCCGCCCGCCGTCTTCGAGCGGGCTCCGGCGGGAGATCGCCAAGGAGGAACTCGAGCAGCGGAGTAGGGTGTTTCAGAAGCTCTGAAAAGACCTCGGCGCCGCGCTCGCGAATCACGTCGTCCGGGTCCATTCCCGACGGCAACACCAGAACCGCCGTCTCGACCCCCGCCTCCAGCAGAACCCTCGCCCCGGTCCCTGCGGCCCGTCGGCCTGCCTCGTCTGCGTCGTAACACAGGAGGGTCAGCCCGTCCGACCCGAGCCGGCGCCGCAGGAGGCGTGCGTGCTCCGAGGTAAGGGCTGTGCCCAAGGTCGCCACCACGTTAACCACACCGACCCGGTGCAGGGACAGGCAGTCGAAATACCCCTCCACCACCAGGGCCCGTCCGGCGTCAGCCATCGGCCGGCGCGCGCGGTCGAGGCAGAACAGGGTCGACCGCTTGTGGAAAATGGAGCTCTCGGGGCTGTTCAGGTACTTGGGCTCACCGTCTCCGAGGATGCGGCCGCCGAACGCTATCAGGGTGCCGTCGCCGGAGCGGATCGGGAATGTGAGCCGGTTGCGAAAGCGGTCGTAAGGGGCTGTACCCCCCTCCGGTCGGACCGCCAAGCCGGCCTCGATGATGGTTCCCTCGGGATGACGCCGCGCGAGGTGATCGAGCAGGCGTCGCCAGTCATCGGGAGCGAAACCGAAGCCGAATTCCCGCCACGTTTCCTTGACGAAGCCGCGCCGTTCGAGCTCGGAGCGCCCGGTCGAGCCCTCGGCATCCTCGAGACAGCCTACAAAAAAGCGCTGCGCCTCCTCGAGCAGGACCCTCAGTCGCTCCCCTTCCTCCCGGCGCTTTTGTGCCTGCGGACTCTTCGGCGGCAGCTGGACGCCGAAGCGCCCCGCCAGCCGCTCGACCGCCTCGGGGAAGTTGAGGTGCTCGAGCTGCATGACGAACTTGAAGACGTCACCACCCTGGTGGCAGCCGAAGCAATAGTAGAGACCCTTCTCGGAGTCTATCGAGAACGAGGGAGTCTTTTCCTCGTGGAAAGGGCACAGACCCTCCCACGTGCGGCCGCGCTTGCGCAGACGCACATGTTCGCTCACCACCTCCACGAGGTCAGCGGCCTCGCGAACCCGACTGATGACTTCTCGGTTGATGTCTGCGTCGACCATCAGCGACATTGTAGGAGTATTGACATGTGTTCGTCTCCAATTTTGTCGATCGCCAACGCGCGCGGCGCGCGATGGCGATCGACAGAATTGGAGTCACGGATCGAAGAGATAGCTCAGCCGCTCATTTCCAGCTCGATCTCGGTGGCGCCGGTGCCCCCGAAGCGCTGGGTTGGATGCCGGAAGGACCGAACGGCCGGGTGGGTACGGCAGACCTCGGCCACCATGCGGCGCAGGATGCCCGCGCCATGTCCGTGTACGACCCGGATAGTCGGCGCCCCGGCGGTGAAGGCCTGGTCGAGAAAGCGTTCGAGATCGGAACGGGCACGCTCGCTGTCAAGGCCGATGAGATTGAGCTCTCGAGGGATTTCGTCAGCAGCCTCCACCCTCACCTCTGCCCGCCGCGGCTTCGCCGGTCCGTCCAGCACCTCGAGCTCGGAGGCCGGTACCCAAAGCCGCTTGCCGCCGACCGTCACCTGGGCCTGCGAGCCCCGGAGCTCACCCAGCACACCCTCGCCTCCGAGAGCGAGGCGGACCCTGGCGCCCTCGACCAGTGATCCGGACGGGTCTCGAGCAGCCATCTTTTCGGGCTCCTCGAGGCGCAGCGCCTCGTCGCGCAGCTTCTGCAGCCGCCGCCGACCCAGGGCCTCGTGCTCACGGGTGGCCTCCTGCAGCCTGGCGACAACCGTGTCGAGCTTTTTCTTCGCCCGGCGCCGCAGCTCCTCGCGCTCCGCGGCCAGCTCTAACGGCAGACTTTCTCGCTCCTCCTGCAGTCGCTCGAACTCGCGAGCGGCCTCGCGACGGAGCTCCTCGGCCTCCCCTTGACGTCGGTTGAGAGCCGCTCTCTCCGCCTCCAACTCCTGTTCCAACGCCTCCAACCTCCGCAGCCACCGATCGAGCTCGAGGTGGTCGCCGCCGAGGAGCTCGCGAGCGCGGTCGAGTACCGACTCTGTAACCCCCATGCGATGGGCGATCTCGAGACCCCGCGAGCGCCCGGGGCGTCCCATACTGAGGCCGTAAGTCGGGCGCTCGGACGCCTCGTCGTACTCCATGGCTGCGTTGTCCATACCGTCGGCGGAGGTGGCCGCAAGCGCAATTGCGGCAAGGTGCGTAGAGGCCACCGTCAGGCAGGAACGGCGACTGAGCTCCTCGAGCAGGGCGCAACCGAGAGCGGCGCCCTCGAGCGGATCCGTACCGGCGCCGAGCTCGTCGAAGAGCACCAGGGTGTCGGCGTCGGCCTCTTGCAGCAAGCGGGCGGTGGCGGCCATCGCACCGGAAAAGGTGGAGAGGTCGGCCGCCACATCCTGCTCATCTCCGATGTGGCACCAGAGACCTCTGAAGCCAGGGACCGCAGTTCCCTCCTCGACAGGCAGCGGAATGCCGCGGGCGCACATCAGCACCATCAGCCCGAGAGTCTTGAGGACCACCGTCTTGCCGCCGGCGTTGGGGCCACTGACGACCAGGGTCCGCACTCCCTCGGGCAATCGGAAGTCGAGAGGTACCACCCTGTGCTTCGGGTCACGGCGTTCCGACCCGCCGAAGACCTCTAGCCGCAGGGCGTAGAGACGTTCGTCGAGGAGCGGATGGCGGGCGCCGCGCAGCTCCAGCTCCCGGCCTTCGCCGGGAATCACCACCCGGCCCTCCGCAGAGCGACCGAAGAGAACCCGCGCCTGGGCGGCGTCGAGCTCCGCAAGGACGTCCACCGCCGCCGCCAGATCATCCCGCGCTTCGGCGAAGAGCTGAACGATCTCCTGCACGATGCGCCGTATCTCCTCCCGTTCACCGGCCACCGCCGCAGCAAGCCGGTTGTTGAGCTCGACCACCGCGAAGGGCTCTACGAATGAGGTAACACCACGCGCGGAGGTGTCGAGGAGGAGGCCCGGCAGCTGGGACCGAGCCGACGCGTGCACCGGCAGGCAGTAGCGGTCACGACGCAGGGTGGGTGGCGCATCCGTGACGGCCGCGGGATGAGCTCTCCGAATGGCATCGAGCTCGCCCACGACCTCGGCGCGCACCCTCGACATCTCCCGGCGCAGGCGGGCGAGCTCGGGAGAGGCGTTATCAGCAATGCGGCCGTCGCGACCGAGGCGCGGCGCCACCGCCGCAATCAGGCCGGTTGTGTCGGGGAGCTCGTCGGCGAGCTCCTCGAGCGGAGCGTCGTCCGCGCCCGCGAGCCGACGCCGGATGGAGGCCACCCGTCGTGCGAGGGTCAGAAGCGCAACGAGGTCCCGCGGCTCCGAGGGCGGTGGTGTCCTGCTCTCAATCCAGGGTGCGGCCTCGTCCACCCCGGCAAAGGCGACCGCTCCATCCTCCTCGATGAGCCGGTGGACGGCGCGGGTGAGCAAGGCGAGTCGCAGCCCGTCGTCCACCAATTCGATCGGCTCGCCGAGCCTCATGACGAAAACGCGGCCCACACCCGTGCGGGCGTGGGCCGCGACCAACTCTAATACCTTGTCGAACTCGAGCTCTGTTGAGAGATTAGGACTCACCGAGGAGCTACAGCAGGCCGGAGCGCCGCTGCTTCGCCAGCTTGCGAAGCATCTTCTTTCGGGCTTGGATCATTTCCCGCTTGCGGGTTTCGGAGGGCTTCTCATAGAAGCGGCGTCTCTTGACCTCGGAGAGGATTCCGGCCTTTTCACACTTCCGCTTGAACCGGCGAAGTGCCTGCTCGAAGGACTCATTATCACGAATTGTGACACCAGTCGACATGAAGGACCACCCCCTCTCCGTGCGGATTGCACCCAAACCGCCGAGCGGCAAGGCACACACATAAGGGATGGCAGAGTACCACCACCCTGGCGAAGGGTCAACACTCAGGGCATAGCAGGGCAAGGACGCCCGGCCGACACTCCCAGAGGGACGAGGCACACTAGCGCCGGCTGGCAGCCGAGCTCAGTCGGTGACGACCCTGGTCTTCACCGCCTCGAAGTTCTTGTTGTAGGCCTTTCCGGTCTTCATCTTGAAGTAGATCGCCGCCGCACCACCCTCGCGCTTCCGATACAGCCAGGTTTCGACCCCGCGCTTCTCGTCCACCTGGATGTTCTGGTAGTACGGCACGCCGACAATCTCCTTGACCTCGTCCATGGTCATGTTCTTCTGAACCAGGTCAAACCGCTCCACAGTGATGAACCGGATATCCTCGAGGGCGGCGATACGGTCGAGCAACGGCTGGTAGGGAGTGAGATCGAGCGACTCGAAATAGCTGCGTGCGACGTCGAGCTGATTGACGGCCTTCTTGTAGTCCCCAGACTGTGCCACCGTCTCGTCGGCGATCACCATCGCCTCCTCGGAGTACACCTTCAGCCCTTCAATCGTGATGGGTTCCTGCGGAAATTCGTTGAGGGCAACGTTGAGAAAATCGGCCAGGATGCTCTGGACCGACTCAAACGCCTCGTCCTTGGACACATTGAGTCCCTCGATCGTTGCCGGCAGTTCTGTCAGCGCGGCTTTCTGCTCGTCGCTGCGCTGGCGTTCCGGCACCGCTTCGAGCTCGGCCAACGTCGCCTCGGCCTCCACCAGATCCGATCGCGCCTCCTGCAAGACCTGGTGCTGTTCCTGCAGCGTCCCCAGATCCTCCTGAAGTTGCTGAAGCTTCAGCTCCTCCTCGCTGGGCCCCCGCGAGCAGCCGGACAGCATCCCGACAACGACCAACACCGCAACACCAACCGGTTGGAATCGGATCTTCGTCATGACTCCCCCCTTCCAGTCGCACGCTAGCAGAATTCCCCCTTGGTGACAACGGCAGTGCAACCTCCCGCAACGTCCGCCTTCAGCGCCGATCCCGTCTAGCCATGCTAATCACATGCGGGCAACCGGCTTACTCGAACATGGGACCGCACCGCGGATCGCGGTTCTTTTCAAGCGCTTGACGGGAGGTCATCGGGCTAGGGATAATACTCGGAGGGCGCGATTGGAGGCACCATGGATCGGTACGATGCCATTCTCGAGCATCTGAAGAAGGCGCAGAGCAGTGGCCTCGACGCTGTCACCAACAGCTTTGATGCTGTGGTCGAACGCCTCGAGGAACTTGTCCAGGCTGCCAAGTCCAACTTCCAAGAGGCCCTCCCGAGAGATGCAGAGGAGTGCTTCCCGGTGAGTGATGTCGAGGCGATTGTGGCCCAGCTCCGCGAGGAGGCCGCACAACCCTCCGGGGTTTCGCTAGAGGTTCTGCGAACCCTCGACCGGGCGCGTACCCAGTCGGAGCTGTTGCGGGAGCTTCTGCCTATGCTCGCCGAACACGTGGGCCGAGCGGTGGTCATGGTGATCCGTGACGGAGTCGTTTCGGCCTGGAGCGGCATCGGTTTCCCGGATGGCGAGCGGCTCAAGAGCTGGCACGGAGAAGTAGGCGCATCGCCCGTCTTCGAGCGCTTCGTAGAATCGGCGCTGCCCCTGAGCTTCGCGCCTGGCGTTGACCCGCTATTCACCGACTGGCTCGAAGGCGATGGTTTTCCCGACGAGGCGGTCCTGTTGCCGATCAGCTTGCGCGGCAAGCTCATGGGCATGATCTACATCGATCACAGCGATGATGAGCCGTGGGATCTCGACGCCGCCCAGACCTTCACCACCGTTGCCTGCTGGCTTGTGGACACCCTTCACCACCGCGAGGAGGTGCCGACCCCGATGCTCGCCGAGGTGGCGGCCTTCGAGGTATCCGCGGACGGGCCGTCATTCTCGGAAGAGGTCGCTGAACCCGAGACATTCGAGGTCGAGCAGGAGCCCGAGGAAGTCGAGCTGCCCCATGAGGTGGAGTTCGAGGAGCCCAAGTTCGAGCCCGAGGTGGCGGTGGAGCAGCCGATCGAGATCGAAGAACCCGAGGCGGAGGAGGAGCCGATCGAGATCGAGATCGAAGAGCCCGAGGCCGCGGACGCCCCCGTCGTCGATGTTGTCGAGGGGGCCGAGGAGGCTGCTGACTTCGAACCCCATGATCTGAGCTTCGAACCGCCCAGCGCCGAGGCCGAGCCGGAGTTCGGAATTCCCGCTGAAGAGGTGCTGCCCGCCGAGCCCGAGGTGGTGGAGATCGACTACGACTTCGAGGCCGAGGTCGACGAGGGTGCGGGGGCCGAGCAGACGTTCGACCCCTCGGCCACCTTGCGGGTCGACGTCGGTGAGGCCCTGGTCAGCCATGAGATCCCGGCGGCGCCCGAGGTGATCGCGGAACCTGTAGCGCCGTCGATTCCCGAGGTGGCGGCCATGCCCCCGCCGGTGCAGCCGCTGGCCCCGCCCCCCGAAGTGGCCGAACCCGCCGCAGCCGCGGAGGAGGCCGGACCTGCCCGATCCCCTGAGGACGAGACACGACACGAGGAGGCGCGGCGTTTTGCGCGTCTTCTGGTATCCGAGATCAAGCTCTACAACGAGGACGAGGTCGATCGCGGGCGCGCCAAAAGAGACCTCCACCAGCGCCTCAAGGAGGACATCGCCCGGAGCTTGGAGATGTACGAGAAGCGCATCCCGCCCGAGATCCGGGCCGAACACGACTACTTCCAGGAAGAGTTGGTGCGCATCCTCGCCGACGGCGACCCAGACGCCCTCGGGATGTGAATCGCCGAAATTCGAGCGTACTCCTGGCGGCGGCCTTGACGGCCGCCGCTTGTTTTAACGCGCCTCCTTTGCGCGAGGGCATGGCGCGCGAGCAGACTCTGGATCAGGCATTCGCCGTCGTCGCCTCAGATCCGACTCGCGCCGCCGAACTCTTCGCCAAAGCCGGACCCGGCACAGCCCTTGAACACGCGCGCCTCACGAGCTGGGCCGATTGCCTGGACCGCGGCGACGCCGCCCCGGAGGCCTGGCGGCGATACCTTGCCGATGAGCCCCCTCCCACCCTCGCTGCACGCGCACGGGTCGCGCTGTTGCGGACGCTGGCAGCCGAGGGCGCGATCGAAGTGATGCTGGCCGAGCGCTCATTACTGCCCGCCGGCCTCAGACCGGAGGTCGACGAGCTCCTGCTCACGACCGACCATCCGGAAATTCGGCTGCAGGCGGCACGACGCCTGGCCGTGAGCGCTCCACAGCGTCTGCGCGCAGTCGACCGCGAGCTCGAGCGGATTCTGGTACAGGATCTCACGCCCGAGGAGCACCTCGAGCGAAGCCGCTCCTGGCGCCACGCCGGAGCTCCCGCGCGCGCCGCGGCCGAGCTGAGGACGCTTCGCTGGAGAGGGGAGACCGAGGCCCTACGCCGACGGGAGCTGGCCCGCGCCGAGCTGGCTGCCGGCTCGCCTCGACGCTCTCTGAGCGCGTTGCCGTCCGGCAGCGACGCCGACGCCGAGGACCTCTCGCTTCGCGCCCAGGCCTATCGCCACCGGGCGTGGCAGCTCTTCCCGGACCGCCGGTCGAACCAGGCTTTCGGCGATTGCCTGACGGCGGCAGGCACCGCGCTGCTGGCGGACCCGGAGGAGGACCTGCTTGCTCCCTCTCTGGGCCTGCTGCTCGAGTGCGCCACCGAGGCCGGTCGGCTCGAAACCGCTCTCGAAACATGGTGGCGGCTCGAGGCCCTGGGTTGGTTCGATTCCCGGCGGGAATGGCTCGGGCGCCGGCTGGGGGTGGCCCTGGCCCGTGGCGGTATGACCGACGCAGCGCGGGAGCTCGCCCGCAGCCTGCCAGCGCACGAACGCTGCCTCCAATACTGGGCAGCAGACGGCGGAGAAGGTGGGGACCTCGCCACTCTCGCCGCCGCCGATCTCGCGGATCTTTACGGCCAGTGGTCACGGCAGGCCCTCGGCCTCGAGCGATCCGAGGCCGTAGAGCTCGCGCCGCCCGCAGTTCCCAGCAGCCCTCCGCCTCCGGTGCACCGACTCCTTGCGGCGGGGGCGGAGGGGGAGGCCATCCGCGAGTGGAGGCGCATCCGAGGTGAGCGTGACTCCTCCCCGGACGAAGCTCTGGCCGCAGCGGAGCTGGCTTCCCGCCGCGGCCTTTCCAACGAGGCCATCCGCTGGTTGCGTGCCGGCTTCCCAGAGCTAGGGACCGTGGCCATGACAACGGCGCCGGAAAACGCGGTCCAGGCCTACTTGCCCCTCCGCTGGCGGGGGGCGCTGGTTTCCGCCGCCCACGAGTCCGACCTCGACCCGTGGCTCCTGGCGGGCGTGGCCCGGCAGGAAAGCGTCTTCTCCGCTGCAGCCCGATCTCCGCGGGGCGCCATCGGCGTGCTTCAGCTGCTGCCGAACACCGCCTCTGGCCACGCTCGGGCCCTTGGCCTTGGCCGATCCCCGAACCTTCGGGACCCGGAGCTCAACCTACGCCTCGGCGCGCGCGAGCTTGCGCGCCTCGAGCGCCGCTTTGGCGCGTTGGAACCGGCCCTCGCCGCCTACAACGCCGGCGAGACCCGCGTGCGCGGGTGGTGGAAACGCTGGCCCGACCGCCATCTCTTCACCGAAAAGGTCCCCATTCCAGAAACCTACAACTACATCCGGCGGGTCCTCTACCTGAGCGAGGCCTACCGGCTGGTGTACCACGACCAGTGGAGGAGGCCGCCGTGAACCAGATCGAGTTCCGTACCGGCACGCGCCGGGAGATGGTGGACATCACCGCCGAGGTGGCCCGGGTCGCGGAGGGCGGAGGCGACGGTCTGTGCCACGTCTTCGTTCCCCACACCACCGCGGCAGTGGTCATCAACGAGCATGCCGACCCGGACGTGGCACGAGATCTCACCGTCGCCTACGAGGCGATGGTCCCCGGCATAGATTTCGCGCACGCCGAGGGCAACTCCGACGCGCATCTGATGGCGACGCTTCTCGGCAGCTCGGTGACGGTTCCCCTGGTGGGCGGAAGACTCCGTCTCGGCACGTGGCAGGGGATCTTCTTCGTCGAGCTCGACGGACCGCGTACGCGAAAGGTTTGGGTAAACGTCGTCTGATCCGATCACGATGCCGCAAGCGTATGGTTGGCGGGCCATCGAACGGCTTCTGACGAACCCGAGATATGCTTGTTTGGTAATATAGACAACATCTCAACACTCAGAAAACAAAAGGCTTGCGCTCTTGACATGCTTGTGAAATGACCCACAATGGAGGCGGTGGAGGATAGAGCCATGTCAAAATTGAGACTGAATATGATTTTTGGGACTCGCAATCGAGTCTTTGTTCCCTTCTGCATCATCATCCTCGCGGTCTTTCTGGGTACCGGCCTCACTCTGGCCCAGGAGGTGGAAGAGGAGGAGTACGAGACCATCGGCAGCGGGGCGTGCGCAAACTGCCACGAGGCGAGTGCCCATGGGTCGGCCTTCGCCGACGATCTCTCCCACTCGGTGCACATCGACCTCGAGTGTCTCGACTGCCACGTGGACAAGGACACGGTGCCCCACCGGGTGTTGAAGGACCCCTTCTACGTCGGCTGCGAGGGCTGCCGCACCTGTCACGACGAGGCCTCGGAGCAGTACCAGGGCCACGGCCGGGCGGTATGGGGGGGAACCTGCGAGGACATGCCACACTGCTCCGACTGCCACGGCGACCACGACATTCTGCCCTCATCGGTCAAGCGGTCCACCGTCCATCCGACCAACCTCCCGCAGACCTGCGGCAAGTGTCACGAGAACCTGGACATCACGACCAAGTACGACATCCTGATCGACAACCCGATCCAGATCTACAACACCTCGGTCCACGGCCAGGCCACCAAGGGCGGCGTCTACGTGGCCGCCACCTGTAACGACTGCCACTCAACCGGCGGCACCGCCCACAAGATCCTCGGACCGGGCTCACCCGACTCGAGCATCAACCACTTCAACATCCCGCAAACCTGCGGCGAATGCCATAAAGGCGTGGAGAATGACTTCTGGGAGGGTATCCACGGCAAGCTGGTATCGCGCGGCGAGACCGATGCGCCGGTGTGTACCGACTGCCACGGTGAGCACGGGATCCTGTCGCCGGACGACCCGCGGTCGCCGGTGTCGCGGTCCAAGGTCGCGGAGCAGACCTGCTCGCCCTGCCACGAGTCGGCGGTGCTCAACGAGAAGTACGGGATCGACACCGAGCGCTTGACCACCTTCATCGACTCCTACCACGGGCTCAAGTCGAAGGCCGGCGACACCCACGTCGCCAACTGCGCCTCGTGCCACGGGGTCCATCGCATCCTGCCGAGCTCGGACCCGACCTCGA
>Ga0209013_10002667_pt1 | contig 16083 bp, 8 predicted proteins | sample Cruoilmetagenom2_FD_187291 | JGI IMG/M metagenome (GOLD analysis project Ga0209013, IMG submission 187291) | Oil polluted marine microbial communities from Coal Oil Point, Santa Barbara, California, USA - Sample 2 (SPAdes) (version 2) | ecosystem: Environmental > Aquatic > Marine > Oil seeps ... | reverse complement strand
GTTCCCATCCGGAAACTCCGGTGGGAACTGCGCAGTTCTCGATTCAGAAACGAGCGATTTTTGTGCAAGTTCTAGGAAAACAAGGATTTCCGCGGAGGCGTACTCGAGTACGCCGCACAAGGGAATCCGCAGTTTGACGACGAAATTGCCGGAAAGCGCCGTTTCTGGACGAGAACTAGCCTGCATCATGCCCGTGCCGATGAGTCAGGGATCGACGGATAAACTATCTGTCGCCGCTTCGCGGCTGGTGAATTTATTCCGCTCGGTGCACCTGGGGCTGACGCCCCAGGCTATGAATGTTCCGCCGCTTCGCGGCTGGTGCGTCCCGTCAAAAAGAAATTCGAGGCGGGTCGTAAGGATGCGGGACGTGATCGAGCGCCGAAGGCGCGATAGATCCTTAGCCTGGGGCGTCAGCCCCAGGTCGTGGGCGTCAATATTCCTCCGAGCCCCGAGGGGCGACAGACTGCGGCTGCGGCGTGAGCCGCAGCCATGCGAGAGACTGAGTTAGAGGAGAAAACTGATGTACGTTCCAGGAACCATCCTGATGTGGTTGGCCTTTTTTGCCGGTATTGCATCCACCGTGACCTACTGGTTGTCGATCAAGGACCCCGAGCGGTGGCGCTCTCCGGCACGGCAGAGCTACGTGCTGATGACCACGGCGGTGGTGGTGGCGTCCGCCCTGCTGATGTACCTGATAGTGACGCATGACTACCGGTTGCACTACGTCTGGGCATACTCCGACAACCTCCTGCCCTTGCACTATCTAATCTCCACGTTCTGGGGCGGGCAGGAGGGCAGCTTTTTGCTGTGGATCTTCTGTGGAACGCTGCTCGGCCTGCCGCTGATGCGTTTTACCAGGTCCTACGAGTCGCGGGTGATGGTGGTCTACAACCTGACCCTGCTGTCCCTGCTCCTGCTGCTGGTAAAGCAGGATCCCTTCCGATTCCACCAGGGGCTCACCGCGGCCATGATTCCGATGGACGGGCAGGGGTTGAACCCGTTGCTCCAGAACCCGTGGATGGTGATCCATCCGCCGATCATGTTCATTGGCTACGCGTCGCTGGGTATCCCGTTTGCTTTTGCGATAGCCGCCCTGTGGATGCAACGTTACGACGAGTGGACCAAGGTCTCGATGCCCTGGGTGCTGCTGTCGTTGGCCACCCTCGGTACCGCCATCATGCTCGGCGGATACTGGGCCTACGAAACCCTCGGGTGGGGCGGTTACTGGGGTTGGGACCCGGTGGAGAACGCCTCCCTCGTACCGTGGCTCGCGACCCTCGCGCTGACCCACGGAATGCTCCTGCAGCGGGGGCGCAACCGGTTCCGCCGCCTCAACCTGGTGCTCGCAATCTCGGCCTTCCTGCTCGTGGTCTATGCCACGTTTCTCACCCGGTCGGGCGTGTTGGCGGACTTCTCGGTCCACTCCTTCGTCGATCTCGGCATCACGGGCATGCTGATCTTCAACATGGCGTTCTTCATCCTCATGTCGGCGGGTCTGTTGATATACAGGTGGCGTGACATCCCGACCGACGTCGGTGACGAACCGTTCTTGTCGCGCACGATCTTTTTTGTTATCGGCATTTTGCTGACGATTCTGATCGGGCTTGTGATTCTCTTCGGGACCTCGGCGCCGCTGATCTCGAGGTTATGGGGCCAGCCGGCGCAGGTCGGCCCCGACTTTTACAACCGGATGGGTTTCTGGCTCGCGGTGATCTTCGCGGTCTTCGTGGGCGGCACCCCGTTCCTGGGTTGGAGCCGCGCCCGCAAGGGGTGGCGCCGGTATCTCGCGATCACGTTGGCCATCACCGCGGCTCTCACCGGTCTCGCCATCGCAATTGGGCTGAACGGCGCACCGGCGATCATCTACGTCGCCGCCGCGCTCTTCTGTCTGATCGCCAACGGATGGGCGGCCCTGGAGTTCGCCAAGAATCGCCGTTGGCGGATGGCGGGAGGACCGGTCGCCCACATTGGTCTCGGTCTGCTCCTGCTCGCATTCCTGACCACCGGCTGGTTCGCCCAACAGCATAAAGTGCGGCTGGCGGAAGGCCAACCGACCGACGTGCTCGGTTACACCATGACCTTCCGCGGCGTGGAGAAACCGACCCCGCAGGCGCGGGACGCCATGGTCGTCGAGGTGACGTCGCCGCGCGGCCGAAACTTCATTCTCAAACCGCGAATGTGGGTCAATGAGAAATCCAACCAGCTGGTAGCCAACCCCGATATCAAGTCCTTCCTCACGAAGGACCTGTACGTGGCGCCGGTGGAGTTCGAGCCCGGCAGCGAGGCGCCGGTGTCGGGGCGCCTGGTGCTGGCGAAGGACCAGCCCGCCTCCTTCCGGGACTGGAGTCTGACCTTCCGCGGCTTCGATCTGACGAATCAGAACGCGGTGCCCGGCGCGCTCACCGTCGGCGTTGTCGTGGAGCTCGAACGACCGGGCCTCGATCCGGTCGAGCTCGAGCCGTCGGTGGTCTCCACCAACGAGGGTGTGCAGGCGGTGGCGGTGGATATCCCCGGCGTCCCAGGCGCCAAGCTGCGGGCGACCGGCATGAGCGTCGACCAGGGCGTTGTCCGGGTCGAGCTTCTCGGATTCGGCGGCGGCATCGCCCGCACGGTCGTGCTGAGCAAGACTGAGACTCTGGACTACAAGGAGCTCCGAATCACCTTTGACGATTTCGATCTGTCGGATTTCGACCCGGAGGCCGGGAAGATCAACTTCGGTGTGGTGTTCACAGTCGAGCATGGGGGCGAGAGCATCGAGGTCGTACCCACCTATCGCGGCGGCATGGGCGGCGATCCGCAGGTGACCCCGGCCATGGTGCCGGGCAGCGGCGGCATCACCCTCAGCCCGGGACGCATCGACGCCGAGGATGGCAGGGTACAGCTCCAGGTCTACGATCCGGCGGCGGAATCCGAAGGCGCGAAGCCGGCGAGCCTGGTGCTCGATGTTTCGACCAAACCGCTGATCTCACTGATCTGGATCGGCACCATCATGGTGGTCATCGGCATCGGCATGGCGCTCGCGCTGCGGCGGAAGGATGTCGCCACCATCCCGGTCGAAGGCTAATGCCTTCGCCCGGGATGAGTTCTCAATTCTCAATTCTCAATTCTCAGTTCCTGACCCAGGGTGGATCGGGATCGGTTGGGGCGTAATTCAAAATTGAGAATTGAAAATTGAGAATTCCGTCTCGCCACCCTCGCTGCGAAACCCGATGAAAGGACCGGGCTATCCTTCGGGATGCAATAACGCTTCGTAACCATCCATCCCCTCGAGCGGTTCGAAGAGCACCCTGTGAATATCGTGGAAGTAGTAGAAAGAACCCCATCCCTCGGCGCGGGATTGGCTCAAAAGGTCCAGGGCCTGGTCGCGGTGGCCTAGCCAGGCCGCGATGGCAGCGCGATAGTGGGCCGGCCAGCCCCACCGGTCACGCCCGTCGATCCCGGTCAAAGAGTTGTCGATTGCGTGGGCCATCTCGAGATCACCCCTTCTCGCCGCCACTGCCCCGAGCCATCCTTCGACCCCGAGAGACTCGAAGGCGGTCCCCCCGTCAGTCATCGAGCGAAGGGTCTCGAGCACCTCCTGTGCCCGATCGAGTTTGTCGGCCAGAACCAGGGCCTGAGCGCGCAGCCGACCCTCGGCGAAGCCTTCGTTTGGGTCGGTACGGTCATCGAGCACGGTGAGGGCCCTGCGGGCAAGCCTGCGGGCCTGGTCGGGACGGCCGTCAACCCTCGCCGTGGCTGCGGCCTGGATCAGCAGATCGGCCGGCGTGAGATCCGTGGTTGTGGCCAAGGCCCTGGCGGTGACCACCTCGAGGCCAATCTCATCAGCCAGCGCGGTCAAGGCCCTCGCCTCGGCCACCAGGAGATTGTGGTTCGTTGGGAAAACCTCCAGCCCGGACCGCGTGATGCGCAACGCCTCTGAGTGATTGCCGAGGATGTGGTAGGCGGTGGCACACCTGAGGAAATCCTTGATGAAGAGAGGATTATGCATCAAACTCTCGAAGCCCTTCCCGCCGATCACGCCCAACGCCGCTGCAATAGTCTCCCTGGGACGGTTGAGTACGGACGCGTTGCCGCAAATCAGATGCTGGACGACCGGGTCATCGGGAAGGATGTCCTCGATACGCCGAAGCAGGGCCAGGCCATCCCTTCGCCGGTTTTCCGGCCCCGCCAGGAAGTAGTCGAGCCAGAGCCGCTCAAACTCCGTGAGATCCTGTCGACGCTCGTCGAGACTTGCCAACACTTCGGCGCCATCCGCCTGCCGGCCCCCGTTTCGATACGCCACCGCCAAGCGAAATTTGGCGGAGGTGAAATCCGGGTCGAGCTCCACCGCGCGTTCGAGATGGTGAATCGCCGCGACCCTGTCGACGGCAAATAGCTCCGAGCCGGCGATGAACTCCTGATATGCCTCGAACACCGGAACGTGAGACATCAGTTGGAAGTGGCAGTGGGAGCGGAGATGGGTCGCGATGACTCCGCCGGTTCGCTGGACCACCTGGTCCAGAGCCTCGGAGATCTTCTCTCGGTCGGCGATGGACGCCGGAATGGCGTAGAGCAATGCAGACTCTCGCACATCCACCAAACGGGCCCGCACCTCCACCTGGCCCTCATGAAGGTAGAGCGTGCCATCGACGGCCAAGCCCGCCCCCGAAGCCCTGGCCACGGAGCACAAAGAGTCGATCGCGTCGTCGGGCTGATCGATGTTCGCGGGGACTGCTCGAACCAGGCGCGACTCAGACAGGCCGGCAACCAGCCGGTCGCGAGCGAGCAGTGCCATGGCGTCGAAAGACTCATCCCCGGTGCGGTTGACGAACGGCCCGACCAGAACGAGCTCGGGGTCGAGCGGGCGGCCTCGCGTTTGCAGGACGAAGGTCACCACCACCGCTACCGCGAGCAGAAAGGCCGCGACCGCGATCACCAAGATGGTCCTCGACCGCCGCGGTGAAGCTTCCGCGTCGCCGGCGCTCGATGACGACACGGGCTCGACAGCCGCCACCAGGCAATATCCCAGTTTGGGAATGGTCTCGATGTAGCGTGGGTGGCGCGCGTCGTCGCCCAGCGCACGGCGAAGCTCGGCGATGGTGTTGGTGAGTGTCCCCTCGGAGATGATGCGTCCCTCCCAGACAGCGTCGACGATGGCGTTCTTCGACACGACCTCCGGGGCGCGCGACGTCATGAAGACGAGCAAATCCATCGCCCTCGGTTCGAGGTGGCGCGTCTCCTGCCCGGACACCAGCTCGTTGTGTCGCGGTCGCACCTCCCAGTCACCGAGCATGAAAGGTCCGATCGGCTTCGCTGAGGGTGCTGGCTCGGGGCGCATCGTGGCCCCATTGTAGTCCCTTCCCAGTTCTCGGGTTACCGGGAACGGAATAACCACACCGCCGAGGCCCGCGACCGTCCGACCGGAGTGTCGTCGCCCACTCGCCATCGGTCCCTCGGGAAATCGGTGAACCCGGGCGCTGGGCCCGGGTCCACCATCCGTGCCTACCGACCCGGCACGAAGATCGCGTCGTTGGTGCCGTTGTTCACCACCGAGGCATAGGCGAAGAACGCTGCTCCAATCGTCGAGGAACTCACCACCGCGAAGGCGTCGTGAAGGTCGTCGAGGGCCTTTGTCGTCTCGAGGCTCGAGAACACGTCGTTGATCTGACGCGATTCGAAAGGCTCGACCTCCAACCCGAGGTCGCCGAGCGAAGCGCCGTCCGCGGCGAAGAACTGCACATCGACCCAGATGGAGGTCACCGACGCGCTGACCACGCCGATATTGGTGCGGGCGCCGTCATCATTCTGTAGCTGGATGAGGTGCCGGTGCTGACCGGGGCCGGCTGCTGCCGTAGCGTCCATTCCCTCGATGTACACGCTGTGGGAGGCCTCCCCCTCGGTGGTTGCGGTGCGGGCCGATGCGATGAGGTCCCCGCGAACCGAGGTGATCCTCAGGGTGCCGGCGCCCGTGGTGTCGAAAAGACTGTCGAGCGCGTTGGTATATCTCACGACATGGCCCGGCGCCAGCTCGAAGGGCACCGACTCCGGAGAGAGATTCGCCTGGCCGCGAACCAGTAGCTCCACCGTGTACGATGCCTGCTCGGAGCCGCGGTTCATGAGTTGAAGATCTGTGGTCCAGCGGCTGTCATTGGCGCCAGCGACGTTGGCGGCGCCCGGAATATAGAGCGTCCGCGGAATGAGCCGGTAGACCTTCACACCCAGGTCGCCAGTCACGTAGATCGCCCCTGACGGTCCCACCGCAATCCCATTGAGGGTGTTGAACGGAGGCAGAATTCCGGTTCCAATGGCCGACAGTTCGAGACCGCTGACCACAGGGGTGACTGCGCCGGATTCCAGGCGAATACGCGACACACGGCCGGCTGTGCCCTCGACCACGAGCAGTGAGCCGTCGAAATCAAAGGCCATTCCCTCAGGACCACTGAGTCCAACAGCCGCCGGGATCGGTTCGGCCAGCTCCTGGCCGTCGGCGATCAGCTGCCACACCATGCCGGTGTACCAGTCGCCCACCCAAAGGTCGTCGTCCCTGGCGACCAGACCGAGGGGGAGCACAATCTGATCGGTGATGTCCGCGAGTACCGTGGTACCGCCATCCCCGACACGTACGACCCGTGCCTGGCCTTCGCCCATCCCAAGATCGACGACAATGAGGTCGTCACCGAAGGCGATGGCGTTCATGACCGCGGGAAAATCGTGGATGTCCGTGACCACCTCCCCGGTATCCGGGTTCCAGACCTGCACACGTCCGCTGGGAAAGAAGTTGGTCAGGACGAGATTGTCCCCGGCATTGGCGACCGACAGGGCGCCACTGAACCCGATCGGCGGCATGTGCATCCGCTCGATGTTCAGGACGGCGCCGGTGGCGCCGTCGTACTCGTGCAGCGAGAACAGATTGCCCACGAAGACTGATTCTCCGTCGGCCCGCTGCTTGACGGCGATCCCGGAGGCCAGGGTCAGGCCGCCCGGTACCACCGTCTGAACACTGCCGTCGGGCATGACTACGGCCACGACGCCGTCGGTGTAGCTGGTGACGAAGAGGGCCCCAGTGGGAGCGAAAACGATGCTGTCAGGTCCGAACGGAAGCTCCACATAGGTCGAATGGCTGCCGGTGGCGGGATCCATACGCTGCACGGTGAAGCCGGTACGCTCGGTCACGTAGAGCATGCCGTCCGGCCCGAACTTGACGTTGAACGGCCCCGGGATACCGTCGGCGATCGTCTCTACGGTCGGCGGCACCGTGTCGACGTCGATCTTCACCACCCGTCCCTGCAACATCAGGGCGCCATACATCAGCCCGTCCGGTCCGAACTCCGGGCCCTTGAGCCCGCCGATACCCTGTGCGAGCAGTTGGGGTGGGTCGACGAAGGTGGGGTCGACCTCGTACAGAGAATCGGTGTACCAGGGTTCGGTCACGAACATCCGTCCATCACCTGAAAACACGATTGAGTTGACGCCGGGACCGATCATCTGGGTGCTCACTGTTCCATCCGGCGCCATGCGCGCGATCTCGCCCGTGAACATCTGCGCCCAGTACATCGATCCATCAGGACCGAAGTTCACGTCCTCCGGGCCGTTCACTCCACGCTCCGCACCAATCAGATCCACCATCTGTCCCTGACTCAAGTCGAGGACCGCGATTCCAGCCCCCAGGGTACAGACGTAGAGGTTGCCGCTCGGCCCGAAACGCAGCCCGTAGGCGCCGGGCAAGTTCCCTTGGGCGAGGACATTGTCGTCGGCGGCAGCTAAACCCGCGCCGACTGCCGCGACCAGGCCGCAGACCACCAGTGCTCCGACGAATTGACCATGAGTTTTCGTATCCATCATGTGCCTCCTTTTGGTTATGAAAGCAATGTAGTGCGGGGGTTTTCCAGAGTCCTCGGGATTGCCCAGGGAAATCCCAGGGGAATCAAAGTGAAGCCGCAGCGTCGGCGCCTCTGCAGGAAGTCAGGACTGAAGAAGACTCCCCTTATTGGCCCCTTCATCGCACCTCGATAGTTTTGAGTTCTTAGTTTTGAGTTTTAATTTTCACCTCTCCACTCGGGGGATGCCCTGGGTCCGTAACTCAAAACTCAAAACTCAAAACTCAACACTCTTCGTCTGGCGCGGCATCTGTAAGATGACGTGATGACGAAGCGGAAAGTCCTCTTCTGGATTGCGGTTCTTTATTTTGCGGAGGGGCTCCCCTTCGGAATCGCGTACGACGTGTGGCCGGTCTTTTTCCGGGTGCACGGCGTGTCGCTGCGGGAGATCGGGTTCATGAGCCTGCTCTCGCTGCCGTGGACCTGGAAGCTCCTGTGGGCGCCCCTGGTCGACCGCTATGGCAGCCGCCAGCACTGGATCACGGCCTGTCTCTTCGTTCTCGGTGCGACGACGATCGCGATCATCCCTCAGGACGCGTCCCAACCATCGTTCCTGTTGTGGTCCTTGCTTCTCCTCTTCACGACGGCATCCGCTACCCAGGACATTGCGATCGACGCCTATGCCGTGGACGTTGCGACGCCGAAAACGATCGGCAGCATCAACGGCACGCGCGTATCCGCCGCCCGGGTCGCGATGCTGGTTGGTGGTGGCGGGATCATCACTCTGGCGGAATTCACGGGTTGGAGCCTGCTGTGGGTCGCGCTTGCCGTGATGTTCTTCGCGCTCGCGGCGGCGGCGTGGCTGAGCCCACGGGTGCCGTTGGAGGCTTCCGAGCGGCAGCATGCGCTGGCACCCGTACTGAAATGGCTGTTCCGTTGGCAGATGGTCCCCGTGCTGGCCTTCGTGCTGCTTTTCAAGGTAGGCGACTCGACCCTCGGCCGGATGGTCAAGCCGTTCTGGGTCGATCGCGGCTACTCGCTGGCCGAGATTGGAACCATCTCGGTGACCCTCGGCGTGATCCTGACGATCGTCGGGGCGCTGGCCGGCGGTTGGTTCGTGAACCGCTACGGGATCTTCCGCTCCCTGCTCTGGCTCGGGCTCGCCCAGCTGGTGTCGAACCTCGGCTATGTCGCAGTCGCGGCGATCGACCTGCCGCGGGAGAGCATCTACGCGGCGTCCATGATCGAGTCGTTCACCCAGGGGCTGGGCACCGCGGCCTTTCTGTCCTTCCTGATGAATCTCTGCGACAAGGAGCACGCGGCGACCCAATACGCGATCCTGTCGGCGATGTTCGCGCTGACCCGCGACGTCGCCGGCGCCTTTTCGGGGATCGGCGTCGAGGCCCTCGGCTATGCCGCGTACTTCGCGTTGACCACCGCTCTGGCTCTGCCAGGCCTAGCGTTGCTGCCGGTCATCAGGCCGCGGATCAGGGCGGAGAATGGCGACGCGGCATAGCCATCAGGAGTACCGTGGATTGTCTGATCGCGCAGATGGTTCTCGAAAACGACGCCGTGCTCCTGCACGATGACGGAAATTTCGAATGCATCACGGAGGTGCGCCCGCTGCGAACCCTCCGGGGCTGAGGGCCCTCAGGCCCTGACCACGAAAGAGGGTTCGAGCTTCTCTGCTCGGGCGCGCTCGGGTTCGTGGATATCGAGCGGCTTGAGCTCGACGCCAAGCTCCTCCCTGAAGGCCTGGATGATGCTGCGTTCGAGATCCGCGCGAACGACCGGTTTGCCGACGTGCTCGGCCAGCGTCGTGATGTAGGGTCGGAGGCCGCTATCGTCGGCGAGCCCCATGGCGCCGGCCTGCAGACGTCCGTCCCAGTCGAGGAGGATCGCGCCGTGCTGGAGGACGGCGCCGCCGTGCGCGCGCATCGCCGAGCCGATGAGCTTGCGGCCCCCGACCACTACCTCACCGCCGGCGGGTGCCTCGAAGCAGGGGACGGTGGTCTTCGGGTTCGGAAGCTGGAGGTTGACCTCGCCGCCGGTGAGCTCGGCATCGACGCCGAGCGCCCGCACGAATCTCAAAAGCGCCGAGCAGATCGTCCGGTAGGCCTCCTGCAGTCCACGTGGCATCGGGCTCTCATTGAGGGGTGCAATCACCGCATAGGTCAGTTCGAGGTGGTGGAGGAGCGCTCGCCCGCCGGTCGGCCGCCGCACCACGTCGATGCCCTCGGCTTGGCAAAACGCCAGATCGGCGGCCTCGACGCCCTGGTGGCGGCCCAGCGACAGGCATGGCGGATCCCAGCCGTAGAGACGAAGGGTGGACGCCGCCTCGTCCGCCGCCACCGCCTCGAGCATCGCCACGTCGCGGGCCATGTTGCGCGCCCCCGGTAGATTGTCGTCGATGATCAGCCGCCACGATCGATCGTCGCTCATGTTTCGGAATGTAGCACCACCGCAGCGCTAACCATTTCCCAAAGCGCTTCCCGAGAGGCACCAGACACGCCGCCATAATGTTGAGGACACCATCATGGCGAGATGCCAGGCACCTCCGCCGCACCTTTTTCGGTGGGTAGCGGATGGGGAAATCTGAAATCCGAAATCCGAAATTTCGGGGGTGGGTGGGTGAAAATTGAGAATTAAGAATTGAGAATTAAGAATTGCGGTTCACTCTTCCATCCGCACGGACACCACCTTCGACACTCCCGGCTCCTCCATGGTCACGCCGTAGAGCAGATCGGCGCGGGCCATCGTCCGGCGGTTGTGGGTGATCAGCACGAACTGGGTGTGGTCGGTCATGGCGTTGACCAGATCGGCGAAGCGCTCCACGTTGGCGTCGTCCAGCGGCGCGTCGACCTCGTCGAGGATGCAGAACGGCGATGGTTTGATGCGGAAGAGGGCGAGCAGCAGCGACAGCGCGGTGAGTGCCTTTTCGCCGCCCGAGAGCAGCTGCACCGACTGGTTTTTCTTGCCCGGCGGTTGGGCTGTGATGTCGATGCCAGACTCGAGCGGGTCGTCCTCGTCGACTAGATCGAGGCGGGCGCTGCCGCCCCCGAAAAGGGTGCTGAAAGTCTCGGCGAAAACCTCGTTGACCTGCTCGAAGGTGGCCACGAACCGCTCGGTACAGGTAGCGTCGATCTCGCGAATCGTCTCGTCGAGGGCGCGCAGGGCCTCCACGAGGTCCTTGCGCTGGGTGGTGAGAAAGCCGGAACGCTCTTCGAGCTCGTCGAGCTCCTTGAGTGCGAGAAGATTGACCGGTCCGAGGCGCTCGAGCTTGGCGCGCAGCGCGTCGATGTCGGTGCGAAGGCTCTCCGGGTCATCATCGGGATCGGGGTCGGACGCCAGGAGTGTTTCCAGGACGAGATTCAGCTCGTCGGCGGTGTGCTCGCGAAGCCGCTCCCAGTCGCCCTCTGCGCGGGTCTGCTCGACCTCGACGGCGTGAAGAACCTCGCGCTCCCGCTCATGGGTTTCGCGGCGGAGACGAACCTCTTTTTCAAGCGCGCTCACGCGGGCGGTCGATGCATCGACCTTTTCAGCCAGACGACGCTCGTACTCTCGGGCGGCGGCGAGTAAACCCTGTTCTTCGGCGAGGCGCGTGCGTGACCGGACCACCTCCTCTTCGGTGCTCTGCCGCTCGCCCGATAGACGCTCGCCCTCGGCAGCGAGGGCGCCGACCCGCTCGGAGAGGATCCCGACCTCCTCCTCGAGGCGCGTGCTTTCGGCGCTGGTCGCCTCGGCGCGCTCCACCGCCAGCCTCTCCTCGGCGCGCCACCGGTCGAGCTCGCGCAGGGCCTCCGAGGTTTCCTCGCGGCGGCCGGCAAGCTGGACGGCGGCGTCTTCGACCGCCTGCTCGAGCTCGTGGCTGCGTTCCTCGAGCTCGCCGACCTCTCCCTCGAGGCGGGTGAGACGTTCGGCGATCTCTGAAGCCTGGGTGCGGCTGCGCTCTTTGTCGATTCTCAGTGCCTCCAGCTCCCGTTCGGTCCGTCCAAGGTCCTGGGTCACGGACTCCTTGATGGCCGCGGTTCGCGCGCGCTCCTGCTCGGCGGCGACCACGTCGCCGTCGAGGTCGGCCAATTCCTCGGACCGACTTTCCAATCGCTCGGTGGTCTCGCGATGACGATCAGACGAGGCCTCCGTGCGGGCTGTCGTTTCCTCGATCTGGGTACGGAGTTGTTCCTGGGTGGTCCGCAGCTGGAGAGCGCCCGGGTGTCGGCCACCGGCGGTCGCGGGCTCGAGAATGCACCCCTGCCTGAGCACGCCGTCGGGGCAATAGACGATCGCCTCGGGGTGCTCGTTGGCGATCTCCTGCGCCCTTTCGAGGTCATCGCATCGATAGGTGGGGGGAAGGGATCGCGCCAACCAACCGAGGTTCTCGGGCGCCGCGCCCGCCATCAGCAGGAGATCCTCGGCGCCCTTGGGCGCTACGGTCTTGCGAGGTGGGGGGGTGTTGCCGGTTGCCACCAAGCGTATCCGACCCTCGAGTTCGCTGAGCCCTTCGAGCTGGGTGGATGAGAGGTTTGCGGTGTGAACGACCGGCAGCTCGAGCCACTCGCGCCAGGTGCGGTCGAGAATCGGTGCGAGGTCCGCCGGCGGGTGGAGATAATCACCGAGCTGGCCGGCCATCAGATCGGTCGGGATCACCCCACTCAGGTGTTCGGCTGCGGCGGCTTGGCGGGCCAGCTCACGCTCGACACCCTGCAGCCGGTGGCGCAGCTCCCACAGGGTGTGACCCAATGCCTCCGCCTCATGCTTAGCAGAGCTTGCCTGCTCGCGAAGCCGGGCCCGATCATCGGCCAACTCGCGGCGTCGCGCAGCCACCTTCTCTGCGGCGTTCGCTGCAGCGCCGCTGCATTCAGCGGCCTCACGAGCGCTCTCTCCGAGCTTCAGATGCCGGGTTTCGAGACGCTCCCGTTCCTGATCGAGCTGACCGAGGGCATAGGCGAGGCGATCCCTCTCGCGTTCGAGATCACCGAGCCGATTACGGCTACCGGTGAGGGTGGAAATGGTGCGCAGGAGATCCTGGCGCTGTCGGGACGCGGCTTCCTCGGTGGCCTGGAGGCGCGCCGCGGCGGCGCCGTGCGCCTCCTTCGCCCGCTCCATGTCGGCGCGGATCGATTCAAGCTCAGATTCGAGCTTCTCGCGGCGGGCGTTGGTCTCGGCCATCCGTTCCTCAACGGCGCCGCGGGTCGAGGTGAGAGTCGCGGACTCGGTCTTTGCGTGGTCGAGAGAAGCGCGGAGATTGTCGAGCATGTCGGCCGATCGTTCGAGGAAGGCCTCCAATCGCTCACGGGACCCAAGAAGGGTTGCGACCTCCTCGCGCGCCGCATCGGTTTCCCGGCGAGCCGCTTCGAGCTCCTCGCGAACCCGCCCGAGATCGGCGTCCGACCCGCCGAGCGCCGCTGCTGCTGCCGCGACCTCATTCTGAGTTTGTGCGCGGCGGCGGGTGATGTCCTTGCGTTGCCCATCCAGGCGGTGGGCGTCGATCGTGAACAGACGGCGCAAAATTTCTTTGAGCTCGGACTCCAGCTTTTGGTGGCGTTCAGCCTGCCGCGCCTGGCGTTTTATCTGGCGCAGGCTCCGGTTGACCTCGCCGATCACGTCGTCGAGGCGGAGCAGGTTTTGACGGGTGTGTTCGAGCTTGAGCTCCGCCTCGTGCTTGCGCGCCTTGTAGCGGGTGATGCCGGCGGCCTCCTCGAGCAGCGCGCGGCGGTCGATGGGGCGTGCCGACAGCACCTGGCCGACCCGGCCCTGTTCGATGATCGAGTAGGCGCGAGTGCCGAGGCCGACACCCGCGAGCTCGTCGAAGATGTCCTTGAGGCGGACGGTGCGGCCGTTGATCCGGTACTCCGAAGGACCGCTGCGAAAGACCCGACGTCGGATCTCGAGATGGCCGTCGGTTTCCTTCCAGTGGCCCTCGTCCGACTCGAGAACCAGGGTCACCTCGGCGGCACCCGCCGCCGGTCGCGAGTTCGCTCCCGAAAAGACCACGTCGCCCATTTGCTTGAGGCGCATGAGCGAGGGGCTCTGCTCGCCGAGGACCCACAGGATGGCGTCCACCACGTTGGACTTGCCGCATCCGTTGGGGCCGATGATGGCCGACACCTTCCCAGGAAAGGAGAACTCCACCTCATCCGGAAACGACTTGAATCCGGTGAGCTTCAACGACTGGAGACGAATCCGCGCCATCGCGGGCGCAACGGTACCAGAACCGGCTGCTCGGTGGTAGCGACCAAGGTCACCATCGGTCAATTTCGGATTTCGGATTTCGGATTTCGAATTCGACATCCCTCTACCTTCAACCTGAACCGGTGTGAATCAATCCAACTGGAGCCTGCAGGGCAAGGTTCGAACCCGGGAGGGCGGGCGGAAAATCCGAACCCGCCGCCGGGAGCAGACCGTGGCCGACGGCCGGAAAGGAAGGGTGGGTGGGAAATCCGAAATCCGAAATCCGAAATCCATACATGTGCTAGCCTTTCCACCATGAGTGCTCGATTAACCCCGGAAGGCCTGCGGCGGGTTGCGGATGAGTTTCGCGAACGGTATCGAACCGGTCGGGTGCGTGGTCTGTTGGTCGCGGGTTCGGGTCTGAGTCTCGAGGTTCCGGGTTGGGAGGCGGCGGAGGAGATTGGTCTTGGTGATGTTCTTCCCTTCACCCTTCAAACCCTGATGGGTCACAAGCAAACCGTGACTCTGTGGCGGCGCGGGGACGACACCCTGATGGTCCTCAACGGCCGCTTCCACCTCTACCAGGGCTATCGTCCCGAGGAGGTGGTGGCGCCGGTGCGTCTGGCCGCCCTACTCGGAGCGAAGGTGATGATTGCCACCAATGCGACCGGCGCCCTCGATCCTGCGATAGAAGCCGGCTCACTGGTCATCATCAACGACCACCTCAACCTCCAGGGTTCCAACCCCCTGGTTGGCGAATGGGGGCGCGAGTTCGGTCCCCAGTTTCCGGATATGAGCGAGGTCTACGATCCGGAGCTGCGAAGCATGGTGCGGACCGCGGCCGAGGAGGCCGGGTTCAGGGTCCACGAGGGCGTGTACGCGGCGGTGCTCGGCCCCTCGTTCGAGACCCCGGCCGAGGTCCGGATGCTGCGTACGCTCGGCGGCTCGGTCGTGGGGATGTCGACGGTCCCGGAGGTCATCGCCGCCCGCCACATGGGAATGAAGATTGTGGTGCTGTCCTTCGCCGCCAACCCGGCGGCCGGTCTCGTCGACCGTCCCCTGACCCACACCGAGGTCCTCGAGGAGGGTGAGAAGGCAGCCGGGAAGCTCGCCAAGTTGATGGGGCTGTTGGTGGAAAGAGTCTTTTGAAAGGAGTTTTGAGTTCTTAGTTTTGAGTTTTGAGTTTCCGCCCGACCTCCCACGTGCACGGGGTGGGTGGAGCGCAACTCAAAATTCATGACTCAAGACTCAACATTGGGAAACACAAATGGCATCGTTGTTCCTCGACGTTTTTGCGGTCGGTCCGATTCAGGCGAACTGTGTGCTGCTGGGCGATGCCGACGCCGGTGAGCTGGTGGTCATCGACCCCGGCGCTGAAGGCAGGAAAATCGCCGAGCGCGTCCGCGCCTCCGGGCTGCTGCCGAGGATGATCCTCCACACCCACGGTCATATCGACCACGCGGGAGGCACGGCTGAGCTGGCTCGTAAACTCGATGCGGGGCTGCCGATCGGGCTTCACCGCGACGAGATCGAGCTCTATCGCAACCTGCCGATGCAGGCGCAGATGTTCGGGCTCGAAGTCGAGGCGCCCCCCGAACCCAACCTATGGCTCGAGCAGGGGCAGAAATTGGCCGTCGGCGGTCTCGAGCTCGAGGTCCGCCATACTCCGGGCCACTCGCCGGGCAGCGTGTGCTTCGTTGTTTCGGGCGCCGACGAGCCGTTGGTAGTCGTGGGCGATGTGCTCTTTGCGGGCTCCATCGGCCGCACCGACCTCATGGGTGGTTCGTTTCCGGTCCTCGAGCGCTCAATCCATTCCCAGCTCTACACCCTACCCGACGACACCCGCGTCATCTGCGGCCACGGTCCCGACACCACCATCGGCCGCGAGAAGGCTACCAACCCGTTCGTATCGGGTTAAAAGCTGTACCCGATCCCGACGCTGAACGAAAAAATGTTGAAATTGAAGGATTCGGAGCCGGCGTTCGGATCACCGGCCTCGGTGCCCTCGAGGTTCGACCAGATATATCGGAGACCCCCGAAGGCGGTCCAGTCGCTGGTTTTGCCCAGGGCGATGGCTACATTGGCCTTGGCGGACCAGCCGAGGTCGTTGTCGGTC
>Ga0209013_10002666_pt1 | contig 16085 bp, 11 predicted proteins | sample Cruoilmetagenom2_FD_187291 | JGI IMG/M metagenome (GOLD analysis project Ga0209013, IMG submission 187291) | Oil polluted marine microbial communities from Coal Oil Point, Santa Barbara, California, USA - Sample 2 (SPAdes) (version 2) | ecosystem: Environmental > Aquatic > Marine > Oil seeps ... | reverse complement strand
CTATCATCTCTTTCGCCACGGACAGATCTACTACTGCTTCCACTTTCGATCCACTATCTTTAAACACACAGGCGTTAATCTCAATATAAGCACCCATGTTCGCCCATCTCTTCATATCATCAATGCTTGCTCCTACCTGATAATGCGGGTGTGTGACTAGAACACGTTTCATCCCCAGTGCAAATGCTTTCTTAACTGTAGCATCCACTTCAATTTCATTGCCATGTCCGGTTGCCAATACCATGTCATGCTTGGCCAGGTACTGAATTACTTCCACAACTTTAGGATTTAGAATCCCATCTTCATCAGCGATAACGATTGGCTCTTCCTCTACGTCCGAGGTGCCTGCTCCGCCAACAAATCCTGATTCTTTATGACCGTCGATATGAGTTTTAGAAGAGACAGTCGGCAAGTAAACCATTGCAGTGCCCATTTGTCTCGCTTTATCTACAGCATCAACATTAAGTCCACCAACTGCATTATTCAGAACAAGGCATCCGTAAACCTTACAAGTGCCGTTTCCTAGATGCTTTTCAACCATTTTCGTTCCCAAGAGTGCTGGAATATAGTGATCTTTTACGACGAATCCAGCATAGCCAGCTTCTTCCGCTAACTTCAACATCTCGGCAGCATCCACTGCTCTGTTGGCAGTAGATGGCCCACAGTGTACATGCACATCATACATACCATTTAATATACTTCTATCCATTCCTGTTCCTCCTCATATTATCTAATTAAGAACGCAACTTTTTTCATATTTAATAAGCAAGATTATAAGCCTGAAGTTATTCTATATATACCAGTATTTGCTAGTAATCCAGCTATAACGGAAATCAGAATTGCCACAAGAAACAACTTGTTAAATACTTTCGTTCTTTCCTCTACACTAGGTTTGAATAATGTTCCATAAGCAGCTAAAACCATTGCGCCACCTAGCGACAAAGGACTAATGGCGGCTGTGAATCCACCACTGACAACTGTGCTAATCAATTCAATATCCATGAACGGATTACCGTTCGATTCATTCAACACTTGAATTGAGGAAATCAAAGTTGGAATAGGTCCCGCAATCGCTAGTGAGAAAAAGGACATAATCGATGAAGTGATTCCAAGTAAAGGTGCCAACGTCCACTCTGTAGAAATTGAAGATAACATACTACTTAAAAGGGTTAACCCACCCATCGTATTAATAACACTAAGGAGGTTCCCAATTCCTATACATAGAAATATTGTTTCCCAAGGTACACCGAGAAAGGCATCTTTTTCGGAGGCAGCCTTAGCCAATAGCAGGATGATACTGAAAACCAGTGCTGTAAGTCCAGCATGTGTATTTAAAAACATAATGGCTAAAATCATCAATATCAGCATTAGCAAGGTCAATTTTTGCTGAGCATTGAAAGCTGGAAGATCTGTTGGTCCAGCATTACCTTCTAAAGACAACTTGCCATTAGTCTTGTAGTTTCGCTTCCATCCACGGAACCCAATATAAACTAAAATACCCGCGATAGAGAACATGATTACACCATTTAGTAGAATTTGTGTTGCATAATTAGGAAAGCCAGCATCATTGACTATCAAGTTGGTTGTATTTCCAAACACTCCTACCGGTGTCATAAGCGTAGCGTTCGCACCAAAGATGGTCAGAATTCCTATCATAATGGGATTGTAACCCATCTGGTAACCAACACTCATAGTAATTGCAGGCAACACCACATAACCCGTTAAACCACCTGGGTCAACAATCGTTATGAGAGCGCTTACTAAAAAGACTATAAAAGGATATACAACAGCATAACGGTCAAATGATACAAACAGTTTCTTAGATAGAAGTTCCAAAGATCCATTATTTTGTGCAATTGCAAAGAAGAAAAACATTCCAAACAAATTCAGGAATAAACTCGTGGGAAAACCACTTATTACATCATTGCTTGACAATCCGCCTATCATTCCTAGTACTATTGCAACCGCTAGGGAGATAATTCCTATATTTTTTTTTGCATATACTCCCAATGCAATTACAAAGATAAGGGACAATAAAGAAATTACTGCCATTCAATCCCCTTCTTCCTATACTTTTTTAATCAGTCAGCCAATATAAGTGAAGTAACCTCCATTTGCTATCTTCAACTGTTTTAGTAATTATAGATTACCAAAACAATGAAAGCGTTTTCTATATCATTTGATACACCAGTTTTTTATTAATTCAATAAGTTAAGAATGGATTGAGATATTCGAGAGAAAGATTAGTATAATGAATGGAATGAGGGCAGTTATTTAAGAGAACACAGCATTATTCAAAAAACTCTACAATTGTATAATTCCAAGAAACAATAACCTGAACTATGTACTATGCACAGATACTTTTATAGGAGGAGGATTGAACAGAATGGGGAATAATAATCTTTTTTTCGAAAATCAGTTTACAGAATTTAAGCCTCTATTATTAGAAATCGGGGAGAGCTATCTGCTGGAGAAAGGCAGTGTCATAACCAATAATCTGGACGCTTTATACTTGTACTATGTAGAGAGTGGCATCTTTAAATTATCGGTCAGTCACATTGAAGGTGACAGCAAGACAATTTGCTTCCACGGGGAAGGTTCTATTTGTCCCTACTCCTTAAGTAGACCAATAAATGGAAAATTTCATATTGATGTTGATTTCTTCATGATAACCGCCATCACCGATATTCAGACAATCCGCATCCGACCAAAAGATTTCTATCAGGCCCTAACTGAGAATCCTGATTTGGGTATCACAATGCTAGATTACGTCATCATGCACTCCAACCTGTTCATGCATGAATCGGTTACTCTCAGCTATGATTCCGCCTTTGTTAAGACTTGCAATATCGTTTACATGTATAATCACTACTTGAATAAGATAGGTATAAACCTTAGTCAACGTGAAATAGGTGAGATCATTGGAGAAACAAGGCTTGAGGTTGCCCGCTCTCTTAAAAAACTACGCGACCAGGGAATCATTCAAACATCCCGAAATTGCATTGAAGTCCTTGATCCAGAAGCCCTCAAACTCAACTGTAATCTAGATTTTCTTTACTGAATGAGTAGCCACCCCGATTTCTTCATAATCATGAAGTCTTGGAATTCATAGAAATTCTATATAAAACATTGCTTCTGACCATATACAGTTGCGACATTATTTAAACACTACACCTGCCAAACGGTTGTATTCCAACCAATTTTCTTAGATAATAACAAGAACTAATGTTTCTTTTGATCGAAAGAGGTGCTACCATGAAGCCAGTAATTTTAGCCGAAAAACCAAGTCAGGCAAAGGCATATGCAGATGCTTTTAAAGTAAAACGCCATGAAGGATACATAGAAATCAATCCATGTTCCATTTTTCCAAATGGAGCCTATATTACATGGGGAATAGGACATCTCGTTGAACTAAAAGAGCCAAAAGCATATGATCCAAAATGGAATAAGTGGTCATTAGCTAGCTTGCCTATTTTGCCAGAAAGCTATCAATTCCAGATTGCCAAAGGAAAATTTAAACAGTTTTCAGTAGTGAAGAAATTGCTAAAGTCTACTGATACTGTTATCAATGCATGTGATGTAGATCGCGAAGGTTCGAATATTTTCTATAGCATATACCATCAAAGCGGAGCACGCGGACAAACTATTAAACGCTTATGGATTAATTCATTAGAGGTGGATGAAGTACTGAAGGGATTTAGTAATCTACAGGATAATCGTAAGGATCTTTTATTATACGACGAAGCAAAGGCTCGTCAAATTAGTGATTGGTTAGTAGGTATGAATGGTTCTAGATTATATTCGCTATTGTTGCAGGAACAAGGTATTAAAGAGGTTTTTCCTATAGGACGGGTACAATCACCGACAATTTTCTTAATTTATCAGCGTCAAAGAGAAATCGAGCAATTTGTATCAGAGCCTTTTTATGAGATAGAAGCTACTTTTCAAGCAGAAAAAGGAGAATATAAAGGAAAAGCAAAGGCTAAGGAACCGAACAGAGAAGTGATTCAAGAACTCCTCTCTCAACATCATATTCAGCCTAACTCTCCTGGGGTAATTACGTCGATAGAAAAAATCGATAAACGAATACCACCACCTCAGCTCCATTCATTGTCGACATTACAAGCTACAGCCAATCGACTATGGAAAACGAGTCCAGCAGATGTACTTAAAACAATGCAGGGTCTTTATGAGAAAAAGTTAGTCTCATATCCAAGAACAGATGCAAGACATATCACGCCTAACGAATTTTCTTATATAGCGGCTCAGGTATCTGATTATCAGCAAATTATTGACCATCCTTTTGAAGTAAGTTCACTAGCTTCTAAAAAAAGATATGTCGATAGCTCAAAAGTCCAGGAGCATTATGCTATTATTCCAACGAAGAAGCTCCCAACACCTGCTAAACTAGCTGGACTTTCAAATCTCGAGCGAAACCTGTATGAAGAAATCGTCCGTACTACATTGGGTATGTTTCATACTGACTACTTATATACAGAGACTAAGGTTACAACAGATGTGAATGGTCTAGCTTTTTTCACTACTGGAAAAACGGAGCGAGATCAAGGATGGAAAGCGTTATTCTCGCGCTCAACTAAGGATAAAGAAGAACAACCTCTTCCTCCCCTACAGGAACGGGAAAAGGTAAATAGCAATATTGCTATTAAAGAAGGCAAAACCCTGCCTCCGAAGCCATATACAGAAGGACAACTTATCGCCATGATGAAAACCTGTGGAAAGCTTGTAGAGGATAAGCTAGAAACAGAGATTTTGAAAGAAGTAGAAGGTCTTGGTACTGAAGCAACTCGAAGCGGGATTATTGAAACCATTAAACGACATGGCTATATTAACGTAACGAAAAATATTGTTTACATAACCGATAAAGGTCGCGTCCTCTGTCAGGCAATTGAAGGTAATCTTCTCGCGAGTCCATCTATGACGGCTAAATGGGAAACCTATTTACGTAAAATAGGTAATGGCGAAGGCTCTATGGATCGTTTTCTAGGTAGTATTGCAAAGTTTATCCAAAGCTTGATGGACGAGGTTCCAGACCAATTAAAAACAATACAGATTAATATAAAGCTTGCACCTCGGGCATCAAAGTATGACTCTAAATTCAAAAGAGATCCAATTGTAACATGTCCAAAATGTCAAAAAGGATCGATTATTGCACATAAGAGCTTTTATGGGTGCACAGAATATAAAAATGGTTGTACACAGACATTTAATGGATACTTTTTAAAGAAAAAAATAACCCCTAGCCAAATAAAGTTACTTTGTACAAAAGGTAAAACAAATATAATCAAAGGATTTGAAGCTGAAAACGGCCAAAAGTTTGATGCATGCTTAGCTTTTGATGAAGGTAAGATAAAACTAGAGTTTAAATGACAACAGTACACCCCTTTAGTGCATAGGCAACTTCTCCATTTGGTTATCCAAACCAAATATGGAGAAGTTCTCCTTTCACTACTTTCTATTAAGTTCTCTATTGATCGTAAATATTACTCTCAACCCTCCCTCCTAACTGCATTAGTATTAAGGGCAACATATTTATACTACTTCTTAATCTTTTTTAAAAACTTTTCAGCTACAATAGATGGTTTATCCGCTTTCATTATGGCTGACACTACAGCAACTCCAGCGATTCCAATATTTTGCAATGAATCTACATTATCAATCATTATCCCGCCAATCGCCACTACAGGAATAGAAACAGTTTTTGTTATTTCTTCAAGTACTCCCTGCGGTAAGAGCTTAGCGTCTTCTTTTGTACTTGTTGGAAAAACGGAACCCACCCCTATATAAGTGGCCCCGTCCCTTTCAGCATTCTTCGCTTCTTCTAGGCTTCCTGCTGAAACCCCAATAATAAATGATTTAGGTACTATATCTTTCACAATCCTAAGAGGCAAATCTGTCTGTCCAATATGCACACCAGCTGCATTTATGGCAATCGCTATATCTATTCGATCATTAATAATTAGAGGAATATCGTAAGAATCCAGAAGGTTTTTTAGTATCTTTGCTTTTTCATAAAACTCCTTTCCAGAACCGTTTTTTTCTCGGAGCTGTACAATGGTCACTCCTCCTTGGATTGCTTGCGTAACAACGTTCAACAACGAATTTAATGGGACTGATTCTTCCGTTACTAAATACAATGTCATATCAAGATTCAACAATACTGACCTCTTTTCCCCATATATATTTATCGATCTGAAAAATTTCATCGATTAACTTCACTTTAAATTGTCCAATTCCCTCTCTTTCTGAAAGATTCTTTTTTGCTCTTTCTCCCGCTAAGCTCATGGTAGACAAACCCGCGATACTAGCGGAAAAATAATCATCCGTCACTCCTGCAAAGCTACCTATTAAAGAGGTTGCCATACATCCTGTCCCAGTTACTTTTGTTAACCATGTATCCCCATTTTCAATTCGAACAGTCTCTTTTCCATTGGATACAGTATCAACTTTTCCACTCACTGCTACTATACAAGAAAAAAGATTTGCCATTTTAATCGTTAATTGTCTAACTTCTAGAGATTCATCCTTTGCATCCACACCACGCATTTTAGCTTTTCCACCAGCAAGCGAATCTATCTCACTTGCATTTCCTCGAATAATTGTTACCCTTACTTTATTTAAAAGTTCTTCTGCTAATTTTTTTCGATAAGTGGTAGCTCCTACGCCAACCGGATCAAATATAATGGGTATTCCCTTTTCATTTGCCGCTTTTCCAGCGAGTATCATTGCGAAAAAAGTCTCCGTATTTATTGTCCCCATATTCAATACTAGTGCATTTGCTAATTGCACCATTTCCTCTACTTCTTCTACACTTGTTGCCATTACAGGAGAAGCTCCAATTGCAAGAGTTACATTCGCACAATCATTAATCGTGACTACATTAGTGATTTGGTGAATTAGTGGGTTTCGACTCCGGACAATTGAAAAAAGGTCACCTACTACATTTTTATTCATTTAATATCTCTCCAATTTATTTCATTTACCATTTTCGAATGCTTGTATAAATCGTAAAAATGATGTATTGGTCCGTGCCCTGATCCTAGAGGCAAACTATGTGTAATCGCTGTCGTAATATACTGTTTCGCTAATGTCACTGCATCAAGTAAAGTCGAACCTTTTGCTAAATTAGCTGCAATTGCAGAAGATAATGTGCAACCTGTACCATGTGTATTTTTCGTCTGAATTCGTTCAGCTTTTAACCAGTGGAAGTTCTCTCCATTGTAGAAAAGATCGTTTGGTGAACCCACTAAATGCCCTCCTTTTACCAATACAGCTTTTACACCCATTTCCATAATCAGCTCACAAGCTTTGTACATGTCTTCTTCCGTTTGAATTGCTCTTCCTGTTAGAACGCCAGCCTCTAGTATATTCGGTGTAATAATTGACGAAAGGGGCAATATTTCTTTCTTCATAACCTCTACTGCAGATTGCTCTAAAAGATAATGGCCGCCTTTAGAAAACATGACAGGATCTACGACGATACATTTAGGTTTATATTTCATTAATGATTTGGCTACTACATAAACGGTTTCCTTATTACCTAGCATTCCAATTTTCACCGCATCTACTGGAAGGTCGTCAAATACTGCTTCTAACTGATCCTGAATTATATTCAAATCAATCTGTTGAACTGAGCGTACCTCTTGTGTATTTTGAGCGGTGACTGCAGTAATTACGGACATTCCAAATAAACCGTTTGCAGAGATTGCCTTAATATCTGCTTGTATACCCGCTCCTCCCCCCGAATCAGATCCTGCTATTGTAAGCACCGTCTTCATTCAATAGTCCTCCTATTACTTTGTTTTTCATCATAACTTTTAACAATCCATATGCCAAAAAGGCTCCTGTAAACGAACTAGCCATAAACGCTGGTACAAATCCAAAAAGGGTCAGCTCTTTTCCAAATAGGAGGACGCCTATCGGATAAGTTGCAATGGCGCCTAGGATACCGGTACCGATAACTTCTCCGACAAATGCAAACCGGAGTTTTTGCATTTTCGCATAAAGGAAACCAGCTAAAAGCGCTCCAAATACACTTCCCGGATAAGCAAAAATAGAACCAGTACCCAATAAAATTCGTAAAGTAGAAACGATTAATGCTGCACCTACTGCATACCATGGTCCTAATAAAACAGCTAATAATACATTAGAGAAATGTTGGATTGGGAAAATCTTCGCAAATCCAACTGGTATAAAGAGGAGATGGCTAGATATGGTCGTTATTGCAATAACAACCGATGTCAAAGTTAGCTTCCGTGTTTTATTCATTGTCTTCACCTCTATTTTAAATTGACCATTCTTCTAGCTGATCGTTCATTTCCCAAAATAAATACTCGAATTTGGACGTCATTTGAAAATGTTCTTCGATCTGAGCAAGCTCTCTTTCGGGTTTACCTTCCGTTAACGTATCCATTAACTCGATTAGCCATTTTGCACCTGCCGCAAATTCCTCCGAATCGTATGTTTCAATCCATTTTGCATATTTGTTAGTAGATAAGCTAGCCCCGTACTGTGCTCGTAGTAGCTTTCCTATTTCCCAGTAATCCCAAGCACATGGGAGTAAACAGGAAACCAATTCTACAAGTGAGCCGTTCTGAGCAACATTGAGCATATAGCGCGAGTATGCAAGATTTGTAGGAGTTGGTTTAGTGGTTTCTAACTCCTCCCTTGTAATACCAAACTCAGCCGCAAAAGCACGGTGTAAGTCCATTTCAAAATGAAGCGTATCGTGAAGTGTTTTGGAAAAGTTCATCATCATTTCTAAATTGAGTGATTTTTGAACTCCTACTGCAAATAGCTTTGAATAGTCTAGTAGATAGACATAATCCTGCTTCAAATAATAAATAAACTTTTCTTCTGCCAATGTCCCTTTCCCTAATTCCTGGACAAATGGATGTTGGTGGTTTTTCGCCCAAATCGGTTTAGCATTTTCAAATAATCGATTACTGAATTTCTTTGTAGAAAACATATAGCTTACCTCCCCAAATGATAATTTCTTATTTTTTTGTATTACACCATTGATAAATGAATAACAATAGTGTTTGAGTAAACAAGAGGAGGTCCTCTACTTTTAGCTTTTCATCTACAGAATGTGCTTCTTCCAGTTTTCCCGGACCATAAATAACAGTTGGTATCCCCGCAGCTCCAAGCCAACCTGCATCGGTAACTGATTGGGACATTCCAATTTTGACTGGATTTTTGTCTATCTGCTGATGACACTTTGCAAGTAGTTGAATAGCTGGATGTTCCACGTTCATTTTTAATGCTGGGAATATTTCACCACGTTCTTCTATCATTGATTTTCCACCCCAACGATATTGGAGAGGGTTTTCTCTTAACCAAGGATCAGCCATGGCAACTTGGTTTAAATGATTTTCTATTTCAGCTGTTACGGATTCATATGTTTCATTCGGATAAAAATGTACGGTAACCCAAAGTCTACATTCATCCGCTATAAATGCAGCATGCCGGCCACCTTCAATAACCGCAGGATTAATCGTGGTTGTTCCTGGTGCAAAACCAGGATATTGTTTCGTCACAGCCCAATGCCTCTCTAAATCTTGAAGGCCTGCAATAACTTTCATCATTTTTTCTATTGCGCTTGCACCATTTATTAATCCTCCTGCATGCAACATTTTCATCCTCATGGCATCGTGGAATACTTCTATACTTTTAATCGTTATCCACCCCGTTATAACACCTCCTTGGCCATGAATCTGACGATCACTTCCATCTATTACTAGTGCAAAGTCAGCCGTATACCCTCTCTCTATACAAGAAAGCGTCCCCGCCTCTCCCGCTTCTTCTCCAATTACGGACTGAATTTGCAAATCACCTTTTATTTCAATATTTAGATCTTTTAATAATTTGATAGCATACAATGTTGCAGCTACTGAACCTTTCATGTCAGACGTACCTCTGCCAAATAGATATCCATCTCTGGTTGTCAACTTGAATATTGGTACGGTCCATGCAAGCTCATCCCCAACTTCCGCTACATCAATATGCCCGTTTATGATTAGGCTGTGATAACTAGTGCCTTTTGTTCCTCTTTTTATACCTACTACATTCGGATCTTTTGGATACACATCCCAACTATCCGTTTCCATTTGCTGTTCCTCTAAAAAGTTTGCGATATAGTTTTGCAGTTTGCTTGTATTTCTTGCTGGGGGACTAACTGTCGGAAAACTTACTAAATCTGCAAGTAACTTAAATAATTCTTCTTTGCGCTCCTCAACTGCTTTATAAATTCGATTTTCTATTTCTTTCTCCATTTCTTTTCCCCTTCCAATCCATATTTTTGAAAACAAAAAACCGCTCTCCATAAACGGAAAGCGGCTGTATTCTACATTGTTAAATTAAACATATGACAGTAGGGGTCCAGCTGCTTCCCTCCGCTAGTATTAACTAGATCAGGTTCAAAGGGTTTACATCCAAGATGTGTCTCAGCCTGAAACAGGCTCCCCTAGCAGTCATTTATTAAATTATAAATGCAACTAAATCGTATCATAAATATTATCAATTGCAAGAATGTTTTGCCAAACGGAATATTTATCCTAACACTCTTATGGTTTTGCTGAAAAGGGTATCCACTTACTGATATAGGTTTAACTGGTCCTGTAATCATTTTCTTTAAACGTCTGCAAGTGTATCTTAAATGCTTCTATCGAAATCTTTCTCAACCTTAACTTATCTGAGGTTTCCCAAGCTCCTTTAACACCCAGCTTACTCAAATGGATATGCATGAACGATTGTTCCATTTCGCCCTGTTGTAGTTACAGCCTGTGACAAAGAATTTAAAATTGCCTCTTCTGTAACCTCTGCCACTCCTTGAAATAAGTCATTCATAACAGGATGATCATCTCTTAATTGGTCTCTTGTCTCCACACTTTCTTCCGAGTTGTGTTGAATTTTATGAGCAGTCGAAAAAGCTATGACGATATCACCACTTCCATTACTAAAATGACTGCCTGTTCTTCCGAGGCCAACCCCACAGCGCTTAGCAAGTCGCGTAAGCTGTCTATTGTTTAAAGGTGCATCGGTCGCTAAAACAATCATGATTGATCCATCTATTGGCTCTGGAAAGTTAGGAACATTCATGTTTTCATTAACAAAATATCGAGAAGCTTGAAATTCCTCTTTTCTTCCGAAGTTACTCAGTAGCATACAACCAATAGTATAATCCGCATTTGTACTATGAATAATACGCGACGAGGAACCAATGCCTCCTTTGTATCCAAAGCAAATCATACCCTTCCCAGCACCGACTGCCCCCTCGGGCGAAGTTTCTACCGACGCATTTTCTATACACTCAATAGCATGCTTTGGTTGGACTGAGAGCTTTCGAATTGAGTTTAATCTGCTGTCATTACACTCCCCAACTACTATATTAATCGTCCCTGTAGAATCCCCTATTTCTGGATTTTTTTCTAGCAAATACTCTAAAGTCCCCTGTGTAACTGCGGGAATACTAAATGTATTCGTCAGCATTATGGGTGATTCAATTTGCCCTAGTTCATTCACTTGCAAGAGGCCCGTTGTCTTTCCAAAACCGTTTAGAATATAACTTGCACCAACTACCTTCTGTTGAAACAAATTACCCCCATGCGGCAGGATTGCAGTTACTCCGGTACAAGCATATTCTCCTCCTCCAAGTGAGCTATCTAATGTAATATGTCCGACTTTAACATCTTGTACATCTGTTATACAGTTCTTTTTCCCAACAGGGAGTCTTCCTATTGTCACTCCCATTTGTCTAACTTTTTTTGGCTCCACGTTTTCTATCCCCCTACTATAACCTTAGTTACTTCGCCTAAGTATTGTTCATATTGAATCTTATCTATACGCCTCTAGTTATATATAAACATGAATATTAAACAGGTTTTAAAGCTTTGTATTTACTTAGTTTTTGGCTATGTTAAAGACTCGGGTTGGTTTTTCGTTGTCTGTGAAGTGTTACACTTAAACTGACGCCGCAGGTTAGTTTAAGATGAATTACTTTTATAAGTGTCATAAACTTAAAGGTTTTTGGAAAAATATGTATAATATTAGTCTATAAGTAAGAAAAATAATGTTGCCTTAAAAGACAAGTGTAGGAGAAACTCACACAAACAGAAATCCGAACGATAGTTCAATAATGATGTTAATTAAAAATATAACTGGCGGGTGAGATAATTGAGACCTTTATTAAATAAAGAAATAAATGTACAAGATTTCCGTAATTTTTATTGGTTGAAAGAAGAGTTGCAAACATTTTGCAGAGAGAATGGGTTGAGTGCTTCTGGTTCTAAGATTGAGATATCAGACATGATTGTGATCTTTCTTCAAACAGGAAAAATACAAAAGCCGCTGAGGAAAGTAAAGTACCCTTCGAAAGAAACAACACCAACAAATTTAAGTCTTGATACTGTTATTACTGAAAATCATCGTTGTAGTCAAGAAGTAAGAGCCTTTTTCAAAACAGCGATTAATCCTAAGTTTCACTTTTCAACTTATATTCAAAACTTTATTAAGAAAAATATTGGAAAGACATATCACGATGTTGTAAATGCTTGGTATGAAGAAGCGGAACGTAAGAAAGACCCTTCTTACAAAAAACAAATAGGTTCACAATTTGAATATAATCAGTTCACCAGAGACTATTTCGCGGATTCAGAAAACAAGGGGAAAAATCGAGAGGATGCAATCAACGCTTGGAATAGGATTAAAATGCTACCTGGTAGCAACAAGCATCTTTCAAAGAATGAACCAGAGACCCATTGATATTGATTCTTAAACTAGCGAGCACTATTAAAAGCAGACACAAAAGGAAAATGAGTGGAGATATATTTTCCAACTCATTTTTTTACTTGTATTTTAAATCAACCTTTTCCTTTAACATAGCCGAGTTTTATAAAAAAAGATTATTTAGAGAAGTTTAGGAAATGAAATACTAAATGGATCTAGAAGGTTTGAATGTAGAATTGTACAAGTTAATGATCAGGTAGACTAAAAGATGAAAGATAGTTGAACCGTTTCTTTACCTGCTATCCCCTTATTTGACATACAATATCTACAGTTTTTTTACACACAACTTTACAACCATAAATCATGTTAATGATAAGTACTTTTGATTCAATGTGAAGTAGTTATATTTAAACATAAAATTATACTTCGTAATTACTTCTTACCTGTTTTTAAGTAAATATTCAAATTTTTACAATTTCCTCTCAAACCTGTCACCTTCTTTTGCTATAATCTATCCGAAATATAAATTTGGTTAGGAGTGAATAAAATGTTAAAAAAGAGTCTTTGGAATCATGCTTGTAATAAGGCTGTTATTTCCTTTATATTAGTAGTTTCCATGTTTGTACCATTTATAATTGCACCTAGTGTTCAAGCTGCTGAACCCATTAGCGTCTCAGAAGCAATTTCAAATAACTCGGGGACCGCGACTGTTCAGGGTTATATCGTTGGAACTGCTGATTCTGGAACTTCCTATGATCAGGAGGCCCCTTTTACAGTAGCTACAAATATTGGTTTAGCAGATTCACCGGATGAAACAAATCCATCTAATATTTTACCAGTTCAATTACCGACTGGTGCACTTCGAACGGCATTGAATCTAAAAGATCATCCAGAAAATTTCAAAGCAGAAGTAACAATAACAGGTTCATTAGAAGCATACTTCTCTGTTCCTGGTCTAAAAAGCCCCACTGCTTATTCGATAATTTCAGATGGCGAAAATCCTCCTGAAGTACCTGAAGCAGAGGTATTAGAAAACATTGCTGCTGCTCGTTCGGTAACCGATACAAACAAAATAATTAAAATCACGGGAACTGTAACAACTGGTATGGGCTTTTGGGGTGGAAAGGCATTCTATCTTCAAGATACTACCGCTGGAATCTATGCATTTACTTCTTCAGCAGATGTTAAACCCGGCGATGTCGTTGAACTTGAAGGTAAAGTTAGTCCATTCGGCGGCGAATTACAAATTCAACCTACCAAAATAACAAAAGTCTCAACTGGCAATGAACTGCCTCTAGAGCAAATTATTACACCCGCTGGAGTAAATGATGAAACTCAGGGTGAACGAGTAATTTTAAATAATGTATCAATTACTAACTTAACTAAAATAAACGATTATGGGACATTCGAATTTACCGCAACACATGAAAACGGAGAATCTATTATCATTCGAAATGACAATAGAAATGGTCTTGATTACGATACTTTTGTTCAGCGATATAGCGAAGGTGATTTAGTACATGTATCAGGTATCGCTTCAATCTTTAACACGACTTACCAATTAAAAACACTAGGTTTAGAAAGTTTTGACTTAGTCAATAAGCCAGCTGTGTATACGGATGTCTTCCCAGGGACCATATCAGAGGACACTGAAATTTCATTAATCTCACCAATTGACAATGCAGCAATCTACTACACATTAGATGGCTCAACACCTTCTACGGAAAGCATATTATATACTGCACCAATTACTTTATCGTCTAATACCACTATTAAAGCAATAGCTGTTAGTGATACTACCTCGGACGTATTTACTTTTACGTATAATGTGTTAAAAACAAATAACCTAGCAATACGCGATATTCAGGGACAATCTCACTTCTCAAACTATGAAGGTGCCACAGTTCAAGATATTACTGGTGTTGTAACTCATCTCTATAACTCAGCAAACTTTGTTATTCAAGACATAAATGCTGATGAGGACAATACTACATCAGAAGCAATAATCGTCAACAAAGCTTCTAATAGTTTAGCAATTGGAGACTTGGTTACAGTAGCTGGAACCGTCGAAGAATGGTACTACGAAGGATATTCAGATATGAAAGCAAATGATCTTCCTATTACTAGAATTCGTGCAACTTCCGCTACCAAATCCGGAACAGCAGAGTTACCAGCACCTTTAGTAATTGGAGAAGATATTTTCCCTCCAACTGAAATCATTGATAATGATGGTTTAACAACATTTGATCCATTAGAAGATGGAATTGACTTTTGGGAATCCATCGAATTAATGCGCATAGCTGTACCAAATGCAAAAGTAATTGGACCCCAAGAATATGGAGAAATACCTGTAATTGCAGGAAATTCTACGAACACACAGTTCAATGTATTAGGCGGAGTAAATATTTCTGAAAATGACTATAATCCTGAAAGAATATTAGTTTTAACAGGAAATGAAAAATATGATGCCAAATCTGGTGATTATTATACTGGGGACATTGTTGGAGTGATGGGCTTCGGGTTTGGTAATTTTAAGCTATGGACAGAGGAATCTACTCTTCCCTCGATTACTCGCATTGAAAAACCAACTGTAGTGACGAAAATCGAACCTACAGAGAACAAGTTAACAGTTGCAGCATACAATGTTGAAAACTTTTCAACAAATACTGAAAACACTCCGGATGAAAAAGTAGCAAAAATTGCTAAGTCTTTCGTGGAGAATATGAAATCACCTGATATTATCACTCTTGTAGAAGTACAAGATAATGATGGTCCTACCGCTTCAGGAAATACAGATGCCTCCGCGAGCTATGAACGGTTAATCGCTGCAATTGTTGCTGCTGGTGGACCAGCTTATGCTTGGACCGATATAGCACCGGAGTACGACCAAGATGGTGGACAACCTGGTGGGAATATTCGTGTCGGTTACTTATACAACCCTAATCGAGTATCCTTTTCAGAAGGAGTAAAAGGTAGTTCCACTGATAAAGTAGCATGGGACGAAGTTGGAAATCTTACTTTGAATCCTGGCAGAATTCTTGACTTACCACAAAAGAATACACGTAAGCCATTAGCTGCACAATTTGAGTTCCAAGGAGAGAAAGTAGTAGTAATTGGTGCTCATTTAAATTCTAAAGGTGGAGACCAACCATTATACGGTAAAAACCAGCCACCATTCCTTGGCTCTGAGTCTGAAAGAATTGAGTTAGCTACGATGATTAACCAATTTATCCAATCTGGTAAAGAAAAGAATCCAGATTTAAATGTAATCGTTGCTGGAGATATGAATGATTTCGAATTCACCCCAACACTTGCTGCACTAAAAGGTGACATCTTAACAA
>Ga0209013_10002665_pt1 | contig 16087 bp, 18 predicted proteins | sample Cruoilmetagenom2_FD_187291 | JGI IMG/M metagenome (GOLD analysis project Ga0209013, IMG submission 187291) | Oil polluted marine microbial communities from Coal Oil Point, Santa Barbara, California, USA - Sample 2 (SPAdes) (version 2) | ecosystem: Environmental > Aquatic > Marine > Oil seeps ... | reverse complement strand
TGGTGGAGGCGGTGGGAATCGAACCCACGTCCGAGGAACTTCGATCGCCGGTTTCTCCGTGTGCAGCCGGCTGTTAAATCTCGCCCGACGGTCGGTCAGCTGGCAGCCTTCCGTGCGGGCCAGCCCGAAAAATCTCGATCACCGCCTTCGGGCGCGACGGCAACCCAGCCTGTCAAACATCGTCAATCCCTGGCCGACAGGCGGAGCCGCGGGAGAGACGTGGCTACTTACGCAGCCAGTGCGTAGTCAGTGTTGGCAGTTAATAGTGCCGAACCCGTTTAACGAGCGGATTCAATCTCGACACGCTGCCGACAACCGAAAATGTTCCCCGTCGAACCCAGTACGCCCCCAGATTCGACAATCGAGTGGATTTTACCATTTTTCTGTTCTTTTTTCGTCCTCGCGCCGCCTCGGCGCGAGGACGAAAAAAAAATAGGGTTGACGCTAGCCATAGGCAGTGAGATTCTTAAGTCGTTCCACGCTGCAAAACAAAGGGAGAATCTCTATGTTGGCGAAGGCGTACTCCGCCACGCCGCGCGGCGTGGATGCACTATTCGTTACCGTCGAGGTCGATCGCATCCGCTCGCAGTATCCCTCGGTGACCGTGGTCGGCTTACCCGACACCGCGGTGCGCGAGGCCCGCGAGCGGATCTTTGCGGCCATTCGACATCTTGGCCGGCGTTCCGAGCCGGCGAATGTGGTCTTTAACCTGGCACCTGCCGACGAAAAGAAGGAGGGAGCGGCGCTGGACCTGGCGATGGCGCTGGCCTTCCTGGCCGCTACCGGGGACGTGCCCGCGCCTGCCCTGCGGAATCGACTGCTCCTCGGCGAGCTCTCGCTCGAGGGCCGGCTGCAGCCAGTTCGGGGAGTGCTGCCCATCGTGCTCGCGGCGCGTGAGCGAGGCATCGACGAGGTGGTGGTCCCGTCCGCCAACGGGCGCGAGGGCGCGGTCGTTTCGGGGATCCGGGTTGTTGGCGCCGCTTCCCTCGGTGAGGTCGTGAGCTACCTGAGGGACGGTACCGCGCCGGCGCAAACCGAGGATCGGGAGTTCGGGAGGAACCCGGTCGGGGGCCCGGGCACCGCCGATCTCGCGGATGTCATAGGCCAGGAGCAGGCGCGTCGGGCGCTCGAGGTGTCGGCGGCGGGAGGACACCACCTGCTGCTGATGGGTCCGCCCGGCAGCGGCAAATCGATGCTCGCCCGGAGGCTGCCAGGCATTCTGCCGCCGCTGACCTCCGAGGAGGCCCTTGGGGTGACCTGCGTGTACTCGGTTTCGACGCGGGTTCCGCGGCCGGTGGGCCTGCTGCGAAGACGACCCTTCCGGGCCCCGCACCACACGACCTCGTCGGCGGCCCTCATCGGCGGCGGAGCGAGCCCGCAGCCCGGCGAGGCCTCGTTGGCCCACCACGGAGTGCTCTTTCTCGACGAGCTCACCGAGTTCCGGCGTGACGTGCTCGAGGCATTGCGCCAGCCGCTGGAGGACCGGATGGTGACGGTGGCGAGGGCGCAGGCGACCCTCAGCTTCCCGGCCAGTTTCCAACTCGTGGCGGCCGCCAACCCGTGCCCCTGCGGCTTCCTCGGCGACGCGCGCCGCGAGTGCTCCTGCACGCCGATTGCGGTGCAGCGCTACCGCGCCCGACTCTCGGGGCCCCTGCTCGACCGCCTCGACCTCCAGGTCTCGGTTCCGGCGGTGCCGTGGAGGGACCTGTCTGCGGACCGGCGGGGGGAGGCGTCCGAGGTGGTGGCCGAACGGGTCGCCCGGGCTCGGAAGGTGCAGGCCGAGCGGTTCCGGGGGAGCGGCCTGTCCTCGAACACCGAAATGGGTTCCGACGGCATTCGCCGCTGGGCGCGGGCGGACGGTGACGGAAAGCTCCTCTTAGAGCACGCCAGCCGCGGCCTCGGGTTGTCGGCGCGGGCCTACCACCGGATCCTGCGCGTGGCGCGAACCATCGCCGACCTTGCGGGAGAGGAGAACATCGGTGTGGCCCATATTGCTGAGGCCATCGCGTACCGCAGCCTCGACCGCAGCGCGGAACCCACGCCGCGTTCGGTGGGGGAGTGGTCGGCGCCGGCGGACTCGAATGGCACGGGGAGGTGAACCATGGACGGGACTGTTCACAACCTGTGTTACCACATCGTTCTCGGCACCGCGGACCGGCGGCCCATGATTCCGCCCGGTCTCAGAAAGGACCTGTACGGGCTCTTCGAGGAGTTGGTGAGAGGATCGGGCGGGATCGTCGTCGGGGTCGGCGGCATCCCGAACCACGTGCACCTCTTCGTCCGTCTTCCGCCCTCCGTGGTGGTTTCAGAGCTCGTGCGGGTCCTGAAAGCGGAATCGACGCGGTGGGCCCGCAAAACGCCGGGGCGTGATCTCGAGTGGGGGGAGGGGTACGGAGCGTTCTCGGTGGGGCAGGCACAGGCGCCGGACGTCTTGCGCTTGCTGCACCATCAGGAGCGCCACCACCTGCGAAGATCCTACGCCTACGAGCTGCTCGCCCTGATCAACGGCGGGGGAGCTGCGCACATCGCCGAAAGGGTTCAAATTCTCAATTGAGACTTGGTGAGATAGGCGGGTTAAGAGCTTGTGAATGAATTGACAAGCGGTGGTGCGCCGCTAGAATGTGTCGAGCCTTGGGATACGGGGGCCCCTCGAGCCAGGGAATCCCCAGATCAACCGCTGGCTCCTGGGAGAGGCATGGAACACTACATCCCGATCCTGATCTTTACCCTCGTCGCAGTCTCGTTCCCGATCATCGTCGTGCTCATCGCCAAGGTGGTTCGCGCGGGGTCGGTGGACCCGGTGAAGGCCGAGGCCTACGAGTGCGGCGTCAAGGCCCCGACCTACGCCCTCGACACTCGCTTTTCCATCCGCTACTACCTGATCGCGGTGCTCTTTGTGGTCTTTGACGTGGAGACGATCTTCCTCTTTCCGTGGGCGGTGACCTTCGACAGGCTGGCTCTCTTCGGTTTCATCGAGATGATGGTCTTCCTGGCGATCTTGCTGGTGGGCTATATCTACGCCTGGCGAAGGGGGGCGCTCGAATGGGCCTGATCCAGGACCGATTCTCCAAGAACATCCTCACGACCTCCTACGACCTGGTGTTCAACTGGGCCCGCCGCAGCTCGCTGTGGCCGATGCAGTTCGGTCTCGCCTGCTGCGCCATCGAGATGATGGCGGCGCTGGATTCGCGCAACGACATGGCGCGCTTCGGCGCGGAGGTCTTCCGTGGCTCGCCGAGGCAAGCCGACATGATGATCGTCTCGGGCACCGTGACCGAGAAGATGGCGCCGATGGTGAAGCGGCTGTACCAACAGATGGCGGACCCCAAGTGGGTGCTGGCCATGGGCTCCTGCGCCACCTGCGGCGGACCCTACAAGACCTATGCCGTGACCCAGGGGGTGGACCGCATCATCCCGGTCGACGTCTTCATCCCGGGCTGCCCGCCGCGTCCCGAGGCGCTGCTCTACGGCCTGATGCAGCTGCAGCGGAAGATCGACCGCGAGACCATCGCCCGCACCCGGGCCTCGTGAGGGGGGAGCATGAGCGACGACAAACCCACCACGCCGCCTGAGCCGACCCCGCCGCCCGAGGAAGAAAAGGCGCCGGAGACGGCCGGCGAAGCCTCCGAACCCTCCGCACCCAAAACAGAGCTGAGCGAGGAGGAGAAGGCGGCCAAGATCGCCGCTGCGAAGGCGCGAGCGGCGGAGAAGGCACAAGCGAAAGAGGACGCCCCCCCGAAGGAGCCGTGGGAAGAAAAGGCGGTGCCGCCGGAGCCCGAGGACGCGGCTGATGATCCCGACGCTGTGGCGGTCAAAGGCGAAATGTCCGGTGTGGTGCTCTCAGCCGATCGCTTTGCCGGCGATGTGACCCTGACGGTGCCGGCCGACCGCATCGTCGAGGTCTGCCAATTCCTCAAGCGCGACTGCGACTACAAGTTCCTGGTGGACCTGACGGCGGTGGACTGGCCCGAGCGAGAAGAGGGTCGCTTTGACGTTATCTACTGGCTCCACCGCTACGACGATTCGAAGCGTTTGCGGCTTCGCGCGGTCGTGGCCGAGGACATTCCGATCGCCAGCGTCACCGGGGTGTGGAAGGTGGCCGACTGGATGGAACGGGAGGCCTACGATCTCTTCGGCATCATATTCGAGGGCCATCCGGGTCTCGAGCGGATCCTCACCTGGGAGGGCTTCAACGGCCACCCGCTGCGCAAGGACTTCCCGGTCGAGGGCATCGACACCGGGGCGGCGATCTACCCGGACGTCTATCCGCCGGGTGGCGGGCCACCGCCGGAGGATGCCTTAGAAGAAGAAGGGGGCGCGGAATGAACGGTCCCCAGGATTCGCTCTTCGACGTCGAGGAGATGGAGATCAGCTTCGGGCCTCAGCACCCGGCCACCCACGGTGTCCTGCGGGTGCAGATGAAGCTCGACGGCGAGAAGATCATGGAGGCCAAGCCGATCATTGGCTACCTCCACCGCGGCACTGAGAAGCTCTTCGAGACCATGGACTTTCCGGCCTGCATCCCGCACACGGACCGCATGGACTACGTGGCGGCGGCGACCAACAACCAGGGATTCTGCGTGACCATGGAGAAGCTGCTGGGGATCACGATCCCGCCGCGGGCGGCCTACATCCGCATGATCCTGGCGGAGATGCAGCGCCTCGCCTCGCATTTGGTGTGGCTCGCCACCCACGCCGTCGACATCGGTGCGATCACCCCGTTCTTCTATACCTTTCGGGAGCGCGACGCGATCCTCGACCTCTTCGAGGAGTACTGCGGCGCGCGTCTGACCCTCAACACCATGAAGATCGGCGGCGTGCCCTTCGAGCTGCCCGACGGCTGGGTGGACAGGTGCTCGGCGCTCGTCGACGGCTTCGGAGCGCACATCGACGAGTACGAAAACCTCCTCACCGAGAATCGCATCTGGAAGAAGCGCACAGTCGGCGTCGGAGTGGTCTCGGCAGAGGATGCGGTGGAGTGGGGGCTCACCGGGCCGCCGCTGCGCGGCTCGGGTGTCAAGTGGGACATCCGCAAGGTCTTTCCCTACGACCGTTACGACGAGATTGACTTCGAGATCCCGATCGGCACCAAGGGCGACACCTACGACCGCTACCTGGTGCGGATCGAGGAGATGCGGCAGTCGGTGCGCATTATCCGTCAGTGCCTGGACCGTCTGCCCGACGGCCCCTACATGGCGAAGGTGTCGAAGGTCCTGCGCGCCAAGGAGGGCATGGTCTACGGCTCGGTGGAGGCGCCGAAGGGTGAGCTCGGCTACTTCATCGTCACCACCGAGAAGGCCACTGCCCCCTACCGCTGCCACGTGCGGCCGCCCTCGTTCATCAACCTGCAGATGCTGCCGGCGATGGTGGAGGGGCACCTGGTGGCCGACCTGATGGCGGTCATCGGCACCCTGGACATCGTCCTCGGGGAGATCGACAGATGAAAATTCGGAATTCGGAATTCGGAATTCGGAATTTCATGTGCCGTGCAGTTTCGTTGACGCTCGATCGCCGGCGAGCAATCCATGATCTCAGTTGGAACGGGTTCTTCAGTCACGCCGGGCCGCCGGCAGCGAGTCTGGAGCTTGGAAAACCCCAGAACCGTCTGTGGTTGGAATGGCCGGCGGTCGGGCCGGAATTCCGAATTCCGAATTCCGAATTCCGAATTCTGAATGACACGAGGAGATCGCTATGAGCGATCCACTGCTGTTCTACGTGGTGATCCCACTGATCAAGGTCGTGGTCGTCTTCGGCGTGCTGCTGTTGACTGTTGCCTATCTCACCTACGCCGAGCGCAAGATCCTGGGGTACGTGCAGGCGCGCCTGGGCCCGAACCGCGTGGGCCCCAAGGGCTGGCTGCAGCCCATCGCCGACGGCCTCAAGCTCTTCGTCAAGGAGGACCTGGTGCCCGGCAGGGCGGAACGGCTCGTCTTCATGGTGGCGCCGGTGCTGATCTTCGCGCCCGCCATCCTGGTGTGGTCGGTGATCCCCTTTGGAGAGGTCTTCACGGTGCGCGGCGTCGAGATCCAGCCCTTCCTGGCCGACATCAATATCGCCATCCTCTTCGTGCTCGCCATTTCCTCCATCGGGGTCTACGGCATCATCCTCGGTGGCTGGTCGTCGAACAACAAGTTCTCGCTGATGGGCGGGCTGCGCTCGGCGGCGCAGATGGTCTCCTACGAGGTGCCGCTCGGCTTTTCGGTGGTCTCGGTCCTGCTGATGGCCGGCACCCTCAGCCTGGTCGGGATCGTCGAGGCCCAGCGCGATGCAGCTTTGTGGTTCATCTTCCCCGGCATCCTCGGCTTCGGAATCTATTTCGTCTGCGGGGTGGCCGAAACCAACCGCAATCCCTTCGACCTGCCGGAGGCGGAGGCGGAGCTGGTGGCCGGCTTCCATACCGAGTATTCGGGCATGAAGTTCGCGTTCTTCTACCTGGCCGAGTACGCCAACATGCTGGTGGTCTCGTCGCTGGCTGTGATCCTCTTCTTCGGCGGCTGGCTGCGGCCTTTCCCGAATGTCGAGTGGCTCGGTTTTCTCGGCCTGATACCGCCGTTCTTCTGGTACGCGGGCAAGGTCCTGGCATTCATCTTCGTCTACATCTGGTTTCGCGGTACCTTTCCGCGTTATCGCTTCGACCAGCTCATGGCCGTGGGCTGGAAGTGGCTGTTTCCGCTCTCGCTGGCCAACGTGATGCTGGTGGCCCTGGGCGTGCTGCTCCTGAAGGGATGAGCCCATGACCGTCGGAGAGTTTTTCAAGAATTTGGTCCCCACCGACCTCTTCACGGGCATGGGGGTGACCGGCGCTTATCTCTTCCGCCGCAAGGAGACCGTGCAGTACCCGGAGAAAAGGGTCGAGCCGAAGGATCGCTTCCGCGGCGTCTTCGGCTACGACGTGGTGCGCTGCATCGACTGCCATCTGTGCGCCAAGGCATGCCCCATCGACATCATCTTCATCACCGACCACACCGAGGTCGAAATCGTCGGGGAGAAGAAAAAGAAGAAGAAGATAATCGACCGCTACGACATCGACGTCAAGCGGTGCATGTTCTGCGGTCTCTGCGAGGAGGCCTGTCCCACCGAGCCGAAATCGATCTGGCTGACCACCAAGACCTACGAGGCCTCGGTCTACGAACGCAACGAGGGTCTGTACTTCGACAAGGAGCGGTTGGCCGACTGGGAGGGGGTGCTTGCATTCCCCGGGGTGGTGCTGCCCAAGGACGGTCAGGACCCGGCCAATCCGATGCGCAAGGTGGCCTCCGAAGAAGGAGCTGGGTGATGGATTTCCTGGTAGCGAACTTCGGCGCCATTTTCTTCTACGTGGTGGCGGCCCTCACGGTGGCGGGAGGGATCGGGGTGATTGCCGCCCGCAACCCGGTCCACTCGGCTCTGTACCTTCTCTGGACTTTTTTCATGGTGGCGGTGCTCTTCGTGCTGCGCCACGCGGAGTTCCTGGCCGCGGTCCAGGTGCTGGTCTACGCCGGTGGGATTATGGTGCTCTACCTCTTCGTCATCATGCTGGTGAGGATCAAGGACCTGCGTCCCGAGGACGTGTTCCTTTCTGGGATCGCGCCCCTCGCGGTGCTCGGCGGGGTCCTCCTCGGCGCGCTGCTCGCCGGCGGTATCCTTCTCGGGTCGATGGCCATGGGGAGTGGCGATCCGGCAGCGCTGGTGACCATCGGCGACGAGGTCGTGGGGAACACCGAGGCTGTCGGTTGGGTGCTCTACATCCGCTACCTGGTGCCCTTCGAGGTGGTCTCGGTGGTGCTGCTGGTGGCGATGATCGGCGCCATCGTCTTCGGGCGCCGCGAAGCGGCCCTGGAGGGTTCGGCTGGGGAGGTGGGGTCGTGATCACCGCCACCCATTACGTCGCTCTTTCGCTGATTCTCTTCTGCCTCGGCCTGGTCGGAGTGATGGTGCGCCGCAACTTCATCACCGTGCTCATGTCCCTGGAGCTGATGTTCAACGCGGTCAACCTCAACTTGATCGCCTTTTCCTTCCGGCTGGGCGATCTTGAGGGCCAGGTGCTGGCGATCTTCGTGATCACCATCGCCGCCGCCGAGGCGGCCATCGGCCTCGGCCTGATCATCGCCCTCGTTCGACTTAAAGACACGGTGGCCCTCGACGAGGCCGACGTGATGCGGAGCTGAAGGATGAAGCTCTACGACCTGATCTGGTTGATTCCCATCCTTCCCTTGCTCGGGGCAATCATCAACGGCCTGGTGTCCAATCGTCTGGGCCTGTCAAAGCCGGTGACCAACACGGTCGCGCTCCTCGGCTCCGGCCTCGCCTGGATCCTGGGGTGGGCTGCCATCGTGCAGTGGGTTCTCGAGCTCGGCATCCACCACACCCACGTTGTGCGCCTCTTTACCTGGATCAACGGCGGCTCGCTGCGCATCCTCGACGGCAGTCTGGCCGACGTCAACATTGCCGCTTCCTTCCAACTCGACTCGGTGTCGGCGCTGATGGTGGCTTTCGTCACCTTCGTGGGTTTTCTGATCCACGTCTACTCCGTGGGCTACATGCACGATGAGTCGGATCGGGCGTACGCGCGGTACTTCTCCTATCTCAATCTCTTCATGTTCTCGATGCTGGTGCTGGTGCTCGGCTCCAACCTCGTGGTCCTCTTCGTCGGCTGGGAGGGCGTGGGCCTGTGCTCCTACCTGCTCATCGGTTTCTACTTCGAGAAGGACTGGTGCGCGGCTGCCGGCATGAAGGCCTTCATCGTCAACCGCATCGGTGACTGGGGCTTCCTGCTCGCGATCTTCGCCACCTTCATGGTCTTCGGCACTCTCGAGTTCACCGAGTTCTTCGCCACCGCGGCCGCCCATCCGGAGCACTACGCAACGGCGGCGACGGTCATCGGCTTGTTGCTCTTCGTCGGTGCGATCGGCAAGTCCGCGCAGATCCCGCTCTTCGTCTGGTTGCCTGATGCCATGGCCGGCCCGACCCCGGTCTCGGCCCTGATCCACGCCGCCACCATGGTCACCGCCGGTGTCTACATGGTGGTGCGCTGCAACGTGATCTTCCGCCTCAGCCCCACCGCGATGCTGGTGGTGGCGATCGTCGGCGGCGTTACGGCGATCGTTGCCGCCACCATCGGGCTGGTGCAAAACGACATCAAGAAGGTGCTCGCCTACTCGACGGTCTCCCAGCTCGGCTACATGTTCCTCGGCGCCGGCGTAGGCGCGTTCGTGGCGGCCATCTTCCACGTTTTGACCCATGCCTTCTTCAAGGCCTGCCTCTTCCTCGGCTCGGGATCGGTGATCCATGCCTGCTCCGGCGAGCAGGACATCCGCAAGATGGGCGGGCTCAAACGCTACATGCCGACGACCTACTGGACCTTCCTGGCGGCCACCCTGGCCATCTCCGGGATCCCGATCTTCGCCGGCTTCTTCTCCAAGGACGAGATCCTCGCCAAGGCCTTCGAGGCCGGCGCCGGCGGTCTCAACGGATTTGGCTCGACCTACTACCTTCTCTGGTTCCTGGGACTTGCCGGTGCGGTGCTCACGGCCTTCTACATGTTCCGCCTGGTCTTCGCGACCTTCCACGGGGAGTTCCGCGGCGGCGAGGAGGCTGAGCACCACCTGCACGAGTCCCCGCGCACGATGACCATGCCCCTGGTGGTGCTGGGCGTGCTCTCCATCTTCGGCGGCCTCGTCGGCATACCGGGTCACCTCTTCGGCCATCCCGAGTGGAACCTCATCGAAGGTTTTCTCGAGCCCGTGATGCTGCCGATCGGCCACGCCGCCGAGGAGGCGGCCCACGTCAGCCACCACGCGGTGAGCCTCGGCCTCGAGTGGGGGCTGGTCTTCCTGTCGGTGGCCGCGGCCGGTCTCGGGATCTGGGTTGCCAACCGCTTCTACATGGGGGCTACGGCGTTCGCGCGGCCGCAGCGGCTGGCCGAGCGTTTCTCTCTCGTCTACAAACTCCTGCTCAACAAGTACTGGGTCGACGAGATCTACGGCGCCACCGTGATCGCGGGCACCCTCAAGCTGTCGCGGCTGCTCTGGGAGGGCGATGCGAGGGTGGTCGACGGCGCGGTCAACGGCACCGCTTTGGCCACCGTGGGCTCGTCGTTCATCTCGGGGATCTTCGATCTCAGGGTGGTGGACGGCCTGGTCAATCTGGTGGGCACGAGCTACGACCAGGCCAGCCGTCAGTTCCGACGGCTGCAGGTGGGCTTCACCCAGGGCTACGCGATGGTGATGGTTTTCGGAGCGGCAGTGCTTCTCGGCATCTTCTACTTGGCGAAATTCTAGGGAACGGGGACGACGATGGACTTCCAATTCGGCTGGCTTCTCAACCTGATCTGCTACCTGCCGCTGGCGGGGGCGCTGCTGATCATGCTCTTCGTCAACAAGGAGAACTCGCGGGGGATCAAGACGACGGCGACCGTGGTGGCCGGCCTCGACTTCGTGATCTCCATTCCCCTGTGGTTCCTCTACCGACCTGACGGAGCGGAGTTTCAGTTTGCGTCTCAGGCCGACTGGATCCCCTCGGTGGGCGTCCAGTACATCTTCGGGATCGACGGCTTCGCCGTGCTTCTGATCCTGCTCACCACCCTTCTCGGCTTTATCGCCATCTACTCTTCCTTCACCGCGATCGCCGAGCGCCAGAAGGAGTACTACATCTCGCTGCTCCTGCTGCAGACCGGAATGCTCGGGGTCTTCTGCTCGCTCGACTTCATCCTCTTCTACGTCTTCTGGGAGGTCATGCTGGTTCCCATGTACTTCCTGATCGGTGTATGGGGCGGGCCGCGGCGGCTCTACGCGGCGATCAAGTTCTTCCTCTACACCCTCTTCGGCTCGGTGCTTATGCTGGTCGGCATCCTTGCCCTCTACTTCTACAACGCCGACGGCCTCGCCGCCATCGGCCTGAAAGGCCTCGGCAACATCCCGACCTTCTCGATACAGCACCTCTACACGATCGCCCCCCAGATCCCGCCGGATCTCCAGTTCTGGGTCTTCCTCGCCTTCTTCGTCGGCTTCGCGATCAAGGTCCCCATGTTCCCGTTCCATACCTGGTTGCCGGACGCCCACGTGGAAGCGCCGACGGCCGGTTCGGTGATCCTGGCGGCCGTTCTCCTGAAGATGGGGACTTACGGTTTCGTGCGCTTCTCGTTGCCCCTGCTTCCCGATGCCACTCTCAAGGCAGTGGGCTGGATCGGGGTGCTGTCGATCATTGCCATTGTCTACGGCGCCCTGGTGGCCATGGCGCAGAAGGACATGAAGAAGCTGGTGGCCTACTCCTCGGTGAGCCACATGGGATTCATCACGTTGGGGCTTTTCGCCCTCAACACCGCCGGCCTGCGCGGCGGCATCCTGCAGATGCTCAACCACGGCATCTCCACCGGCGCGCTCTTCCTGCTCGTCGGCCTGGTCTACGAACGGCGCCACAATCGAATGATCGCGGAGTACGGCGGCCTGGCCAAGGTGATGCCGCTCTACGCCACCTTCTTCCTCGTCATGACCATGTCCTCCATTGGTCTGCCCACGCTCAACGGGTTCATCGGTGAGTTCACCATCCTCATCGGCGTATTCAACCACTCCTGGGTGTGGGCGCTCTTCGCCGCCTCCGGCATCGTGCTCGGCGCCGCCTACATGCTGTGGTTGTACCAGCGGGTGTTCTTCGGCGAGCTCTCGAACGAGAAGAACAAGGACCTCAAAGATCTCAACCTGCGCGAGCAGTGGACGTTGATCCCGCTGGTGATCATCGCGTTCTGGATCGGGCTCTATCCGAAGCCGTTCTTCGACCGCATGGCGCCGACCGTGGACCGCGTTCTCGCGCGGGTGGAGGCCGTAATGCCGGAGTCGGAGACGGTTGCTGGTCACGTGGCGGCCCTGGCCTCGCTGCCCGCCGATGAGACCGCGGGAGAGCACGGGGAGTATTGATGTCCCTGGAGCAGTTCATTCCGTTCGCGCCGGAGATCTTCTTGGCCGCCGCCGGTTTCGTGGTGCTGCTGCTCGGCACCTCCCTCGGCCGGCGCAGTGTGCGTCCCGTGTCCCTGGTGGGCGTGGCCTCGCTGGCCCTCACCGGGGCGCTGGTGTGGCTGGTCGGGCGGCCGGTGTCGGGGCCGGAGACGATCCTCGGGGACATGCTGGTCGTTGACGCCCTGGCGGTCTTCTTCAAGCTGTTGATACTCGCCGCGTCGTCGATGGCCATCTTCATGGCAGCCGGCTTCCTCGAACGAGCCGGCTATGGCGGCGGAGAGTTCGTCTCGCTGATCCTCTTCGCCACCCTGGGAATGTTCATCATGGCCTCGGGCGCCAGCCTGGTGAGCCTCTATGTCGGCCTCGAGCTGATGGCGCTCTCGGTCTACGTGTTGGTGGGTTTTTTCAAGCTCGAGGTGAAGTCCAACGAGGGAGCGGTCAAGTACTTCGTGCTCGGGGCGGCCTCGTCGGCAGTTCTGCTCTACGGAATTTCCCTGATCTACGGGACGCTGGGCACGCTCGATCTCGAGGCGATCCGCTCCTCGCTGGTGTCGCTGCCGACCTCGAACCCGATGTTGGCTCTCGGCATCGTGCTGGTTGGTTTCGGAATGTTGTTCAAAGTCGCGGCGGTGCCCTTCCACGTATGGACCCCGGACGCCTATGAAGGGGCGCCGACGCCGGTGACCGCCTTCATCTCGGTGGCGCCCAAGGCCGCCGCCTTCGCGATGTTCCTGAGGCTGTTCCTCGGCGCCTTCGGGCCCCAGGTCGATTTTTGGCGTGTGGTTCTGTGGGTTGCCGCGGCGGCGACCCTGATCTACGGCAACGTGGCTGCACTGACCCAGGACAACGTCAAGCGCATGCTCGCCTACTCCTCCATTGCCCACGTCGGATACGCGCTCCTGGGTCTGGTGGCGGCCAACGCAACCGGCGCCTGGGCCCTTTTGATGTACATGCTGGTCTACGCCTTCATGAACCTGGGCGCTTTCGGCTTCGTGATCCTGCTCGAATCCAAGGGTTATGCGGGCGAGTTGATCGGCGACTACGCGGGCCTTTCGAAGAGGCACCCGGCGGCCGCTCTGGGCATGCTGATTTTCATGCTGGCGTTAGCGGGGATCCCGCCGACCGCCGGCTTCATGGGCAAGCTCTACCTCTTTGCGGCGGCGGTGGAGGGCGGCTACATCGTGCTGACGGTTATCGCGGTGGTGATGTCGGCGGTGAGCCTTTACTACTACTTCCGCATCGTCGTACAGATGTACCTGAAGGACGGGGAGGAGGAGGACTCGGCGCCGGCGGAGCTGCTGCGAGACCGTTGGACCGAGGCAATGATCGCGGTCTGCGTGGTGGTAACTCTGGTGGTCGGTGTTTACCCGGCGCCGGTAATCGGTTGGGCGAAGAGCGCGGTCGGCGCGCTCGGTCTCATGTAGCCCCCGAAGAGGAGAAGGATGGCCAAGGGCAAGAAGCAGCTTCGCAGGGCGCGCATCTGGCTCGACGTATCGATCATCGGCATCCAGTTTCCGGTGGCCATCGCGCTTGGCTTCTTCTTTGGCCGCTGGCTGGACACCCAGCTCACGACCTGGCCGTGGCTCACCGCGATCTTCACCGTCTTCGGCATCACCGCCGGCTTTATCAACCTCTTCCGAATTACTGCCCAGGCCGGCCGCGCCGAAAAGCAGATCGAAGAGATGGAAGCGAAGGAGAGCGGAGAGAGCGATGACGAGCGGCGAACCCCATGAGAGCGACGGCTTTTCGCCGCGCCGCGTGGTACGGCTCGCGGTCGTTTTGGTCGTCGTGGGCGCAGCGGCCGAGCTCCTGCTGCGGCGCTCGTTGGCGGGCGCTTTGAGCTTGACCGCGGCGGGGGTGGTGGCTATCATCAACTTCCGTTGGCTGGAGGTGATTCTGCGCCAGGTGGTTCAGCCTGGACAACCCCGGTTCGACAGCTGGTCCGTTCTGCGGATCCTCGGTCGTCTGGCCCTCCTCGCCGGCATTTTCGCGGCCCTTCTGTGGGCGCCACGGATTGATGCCGTGGCGGTGGCTCTCGGGTTCTCCGCGTTGGTGGTGGCGCTCGTTGTCGAGGGCCTTCGCCGGGCGGGCGTTAGAGGAGGTTGACGAGCTTCATGGAACACGCCTACTCATTCCTCTTCGAACCGGTGAACAGGCTGCTCATCGCCGTTTTCGGCGCTCCCAGCGAGCGCTACCTCGAGCTGATGGGCGCCCAGCACGGCGAGGTCTTCTGGCTGCCGGACCACGTCATCATGTCGGTCCTCGTGGTGATCATCGTGGCGGTGGTGCTGATTTCGACCAGCCGGCGACTGTCGGTGGACTCCCCCGGCAAGCTGCAGCAGATTCTGGAGCTGGTGCTCACCGGCCTCGAAGAGCTGATTGAAGACGTGGTCGGCCCCGGTTTCGGCAAGCGCTTCCTTCCCTTCATCGGCGGGCTCGCCGTCTTCATCTTCACCGCCAACATCTTCGGTCTCTTCTACTTCCTGCAGCCGCCGACAGCAAGCCCGAGCACCACCTTCGCTTTGTCGATCACTGCATTCCTCTACTACAACATGGTGGGCATCAAAGACAACGGACTCTTCAGCTACCTCAAGCACTTCGCCGGACCGCTGCCGGTGCTCGCACCCCTGATGGTGCCGATCGAGATCATCTCCCACCTGGCGCGGGTTCTGTCGCTGGCGCTGCGGCTCTTTGGCAACATCTTCGGCGAGCACACCGCGACCGGCATCTTCTTCGTCATGTTCCCGTTTGTGATTCCGTGGCCGATGATGGGCCTGGGCATCTTCGGCGCCCTGCTCCAGGCATTCATCTTCATTATGCTCACTATGGCGTATCTCCAGGGCGCGGTCGGAGCAGAGGAACACTGAGACATTGAGATCTTTAATGAGAGACTTCGAAAAACCTTTTGAGGAGGAAAGCATATGAATCGACGTCTGGCAATTTTCGCATTGGTCCTGATCGCCCTGGCGATGGCCTCGCCGGCCTTGGCGCAGGAGCACGACGCCGCCGATACGGGGAAGAACATCTTCCAATACATCGGCGCCGCCTTCGCTATCGGCTTTGCGGCTGCCTTCGGCGCCCTGGGTCAGGCGCGCGGCCTGGCCGCGGCCTGCGAAGCCATCGGTCGCAACCCCGGTGCGGTGGGTCCCATCCGCATCACCATGATCATCGGTTTGGCGCTCATCGAGTCGCTGGTCATCTACGCATTGATCATCGCGTTCCTGATCCTCGCCTGATCGCTCGCTCTATCGATCCTTTGAGGGCCCTTCGGGGCCCTTTTCTTATTTATCGGGTGGATGCGTAACTCCGCGACTCGGTTGCGCAAATGAAACGTATTGTGAATTTTGACCGTATACGAAGTGAGACTTGACATAAATGTTTCATTCTTGTAGCATCACGCAATGGAGGTTCCCGTGACACAAGTAGCCGAGCCGAGAATGTGGGATTTCACGACCGGAAGGCTTCCCTACCGCGACCAGCTCTACAAGAGCGCGCTGCGAATGACCCGCTCGGTGGAGGATGCGGAGGATCTCATTCAGGAGACCTACCTCAAGGCCTACAAGTACTACGCGCGTTTCACCGAGGGCACCAACTTCAAGGCCTGGCTGTTCAAGATCATGAAGAACACCTTCATCAACTCGTACCGCAAGAAGAAGCTCCAGCCGCCTAAGGTGGACTTCGACGAGGTCCAGGAGGGCCTCGAGGAGACCCTGATGGACAAGGCGCACGCGTCGCTGAGCGATCCCGAGACCTGGATCATCGCGGTGGAGATGGACGCCGAGGTGAGGGATGCTCTGCTCGACCTGCCGCACGACTACAAGATGGTGGTCCTGCTGGCCGACCTCGAGGGCTTTGCTTACAAGGAGATCGCCGAGATCCTCGCCGTGCCGGTGGGCACGGTGATGTCCCGCCTCTATCGCGGGCGGCGGATGCTCGAGCGGGCGCTTCTCAGCTTCGGTACGCGCTACAACTACGTCAATACTCCTCCGGAGAAGCTACGCGACACGAATATCGACGTCGGAGAGTTTTTCTACCCGCAGGCCGCGGCCAACTAGGCTTCGCGGCCCCCCCCTCCCTTAGCCCGCATATCTCACCGGGTGTCTACTGCGGACGGCGAATCGCGGCGTCCCGCCGTGCTTGTCGCGAATCGTGCTCCT
>Ga0209013_10002664_pt1 | contig 16089 bp, 13 predicted proteins | sample Cruoilmetagenom2_FD_187291 | JGI IMG/M metagenome (GOLD analysis project Ga0209013, IMG submission 187291) | Oil polluted marine microbial communities from Coal Oil Point, Santa Barbara, California, USA - Sample 2 (SPAdes) (version 2) | ecosystem: Environmental > Aquatic > Marine > Oil seeps ... | reverse complement strand
CCTTTGCACGGTAGGGCAGGCAGATAGTCTGGCTTTTGATGGTAATTCCCCGTTCACGCTCAATGTCCATGTTGTCGAGCAACTGGTCTTTGAACTCGCGATCTGTGACCAGGCCGCAGAGTTGAATCATGCGGTCCGACAGGGTTGATTTGCCGTGATCTATATGGGCAATCACACTGAAATTTCGTATGTTTTTCATGTATAACTCTAGTGGATGATAAGCTGATTTTTTTGATTATCAGAAAAGAAATAGCATAAACATGGTTAAATTTAAACTCTTTCGATTGATTAATTCCCTGCTTTCGGTCTTCTAATATACAGTATTGGCGATTTTACTTCTTATTGCCGTGAACTTTATGCAATAATAGAGTATATTAAAAAACTTGTATTTTTATACTATCAGGGTGGTTGAGCTATTCGAGAATCCCGTTTATGAGTGAAAAAAAATTACAGAAGGATCAGGAACAAGAAGATCAGAAGTTTCATCCGCTTGTGGTGACCTCTACTGATGAGAACTTGCCGGCGGTTAGTAATCCTGCCCTGCATAGATATCTCCAGGAAATCAGCCAATACGAACTGCTCAGCCGCGAAGAGACGGAAGAACTTGCTTCCCGCTTTCAGGAAACCGGTGATCCTGAAGCTGCTTATCGGCTTGTCTCTTCAAACCTGCGGCTGGTTGTCAAGGTAGCCATGGATTTCCAGAAGTACTGGATGCAGAATTTTATGGATCTGATCCAGGAAGGCAATGTGGGGCTGGTGCAGGCGACCAAGAAGTTTGACCCCTATCGGGGTGTCAAATTTTCCTACTATGCCGCCTACTGGATTCGAGCCTATATCCTGAAATTCATCATGGATAACTGGCGCCTTGTTAAGATTGGTACTACTCAGGCCCAGCGCAAACTTTTTTTCAGCTTGAACAAGGAAAAAAAACTGCTTGAAGCCCAGGGGTTTAAACCTGATGTCAAACTGCTGGCAGAGCGACTCAATGTCAAAGAAAGTGAAGTCATTGAAATGGGTCAGCGCATGGACAACTGGGATGTCTCCCTTGAGGCGCCCGTTCGCAGCGACTCAGAAGATGAACAGAAAAGTTTTCTGCCCCAGGAAGGCCCAGGGGTTGAAGACATAGTCGCGAGCCAGGAAATGCGTGAGCGACTGGCCGAAGTACTGGCCGGACTTGAAGATAAGCTCAACGATAAGGAAAAAATAATCCTCACCTGCCGACTGCTCAGTGATGAACCCCAGACCCTGCAGACCATTGCCGATCAGTTTGGTATATCCAGGGAACGGGTACGACAGATAGAGTCTAATCTTCTGAAAAAACTAAAAAAAATATTCGAAAAAGAGCTTCCTGATATCAAAGATTTTCTCAGCTCCGAACGGATAGTACCTGCTGCCGGTTCTGACTAAGCCTGATTACACGGCAGTTTTATATATACGAGGTTTCATGAACGTCCCCCTTCTTGACCTGCAGCCACAGATGATCCGTTTTCGCGAGGAAATCCTGCAGGCTGTCACCGGTGTTATTGACTCAACCCAGTATATCCTGGGCCCACGGGTCACAGAACTTGAGCAGGAGATTGCTGATTATTGCGGAGTGAATGACGCTGTCGGTGTATCCAGCGGAACAGATGCCCTGCTCGTCAGTCTGATGGCCTTGGAAATAGGCCCGGGTGATCTGGTTCTTACCACTCCCTATACCTTTTTTGCCACCATGGGCTCTATTCTCAGGGTTGGAGCCATGCCCCTTTTTGCCGATGTGGAAGAACGAAGTCTAAACATCGATCCTGACAGGATGGCTGAACTGCTGGAAGAAGACCGCAGGGGATCGTGCAGGATCAAGGCGATTATGCCGGTACATCTGTATGGCCAGTGCGCGGACATGGAAAAAATCATACCCCTTGCCGCTCGGTACGGGATTCCGATTATCGAGGATGCAGCACAAGCCATTGGCGCCGAATGTCCCTTTGTGGAACAGAATGGATCAGTGCAGTGGAGACGAGCAGGTTCCATGGGATTGAGCGGTTGTTTTTCTTTTTTCCCCTCAAAAAATCTTGGTGCTATAGGCGACGGCGGTATGGTTGTCACCCGTGATCATGATTTTGCCGAACTGTTGCGCAGCTATCGTAATCACGGCGCAGAACCAAAATACTACCATTCGCATATTGGCGGTAACTTTCGGCTCGATCCTGTCCAGGCGAGCGTACTCAGTGTCAAACTGCCTCATCTTGAACAGTGGCATCAGCAGCGCAGGGCGAACAGCGCTGTTTATCACAGCCTCTTTGAGAAGGCCGGTCTGAAGAATAATCCAGTCATCCTGCCGGAGTCCGTGTACAGTGATATTGTTGGTGCCAAGGCCCAAGATTTTCACATCTATAATCAGTTCATCATTCGAGTTCCTCGCCGCGACGCTCTGCGTGACTGCCTGCAAAAACACTCCATCGGCTGTGAGGTATATTATCCGGTTTGTCTGCATAAGCAGCAATGCCTGGCAGCGAACGGTTATGGTGACCTCTCCTTTCCTGTTGCGGAGCAGGCCGCTGAAGATTCTCTGGCGCTGCCCATCTATCCGGAACTCAGTGATGAGCAGCAGACCTATGTGGTTGAAATCATTGCCCGCTTTTTTCAAGCATAACTAAAGTCTGTCTTGATACTGTTATGAAAAAAACAGCCTGTTTCCTGCTGGCGGCAACGTTTTTGTTTGAGATTTACGTACCGTCCGTACTCCCTGCCGCTGAATGTGGGCAAAAGCCCAGTTTCAGCTCTGTAGAGGTCCCGGATCATTTCATCAGCTATCAGGACGATTCAGCCCCTGAATGGAAAAACTTATGGGACCAGGCCCGAAAACTCTATAATCAAAAAAAATACGGTCAGGCCCAGATTCAATATGAGCTCCTGCTGGCCAGTAAGGATAATATTGACCAGGCCCGCTGGGAATATGTGAGCGTTCTTATATGCCGAAAGCTGTGGCAGAGGGCTGGGGTTGAGTTGGCAGTTCTGATCAGCCATGATGCGGACCGTCCGGAATATCAGCTGGCCAGGGCTGAAGTTGCTCTTGGCAGAGGTGATTTCAACAATGCGGTAAAGGTCTATGCTCCTCTTTATGCCCAACAGTGTGCAGTCGGCGGATGTACTGAAAACAAGATTCGAATCCTGTCCGGTTATATTACCGCCCTTGAAGGTCTCGGCAGAGTAGATACCCTGATTCCACTCATGGAACAGCTTGTCAGGCTTCGTCCAGAAGATTTTGCCCTTCAACAGAAAATTGCAGATACTGCACTGGAAATCGGCCAACCCGAAAAAGCTTTGGCCATCCTCAGTGATCTTGAAACGATCAATCCTGAAAATCTTGAGGTTTTGCAGGGTCTTGCACGGGCCAATATGTCGATTGGCAACAGCAGTAAAGCTGCAGAGTACTGGCAGCAGGTTGTTGGTCTTGATGGCGAGAACAGAGAGGCCCATATACAGTTAATTGAATACTATCATGGGGTCGGTAACCAGGCAATGGAACTGAAGCATGTAGAGAGGATGCTTTCAACTGTACCCGATGACAGTAAACTGCTTGAACAGGCGGCTCGGTTGAATCTTGCCCTTGACCGTCCGGACAAAGCCATTGAATTCTATAACTGGCTGCTCAGCCTGCAACCCGGCAACAGTGATTTTCATGAGCAGAAAGATCGAGCATTGCATGATCTTGCAGTTAAATTGCTTACCCTGATTGAAAATTCTGGTTCAAAGCTGCTCTGGCAGGATTTGGTACAGGTTACCAACGACCGTATCGGTGTATACCGGACTCTGGCTGATTTGCTGCGTACTCAGGGCAGGCGGGACGCACTCATCCAGGTCCTGCTTGTTATTCACAATGAAGCTCCCGGCGATAGTGTGATAGATGATGAACTTACGGCCCTGTTTGAAGAACAGCGCAGAGGTGATATCCTTGCATCTTCCGGGGAAGAGGGGACCCGTGCCCCTGATATAATTCCACAGTAAGCCCACCGGCTTACTATTTTTCAAACAAAATTTATAATTTAGTTATTTTGGAGGAACGATAGATGGTTGAACGTATTCCCATGTCCAAACAAGGATACCAGCAGTTAAAGGTTGAACTTGATCAGTTGGAAAGGGTAGAGCGGCATGAGGTGGTCAAGGCCATCGAAATTGCCCGAGCCCATGGTGATTTGAGTGAAAATGCCGAGTACCATGCTGCCAAGGAGCGGCAGGGTATGATTGAAGGGCGTATAATGGATCTCAACGATAAATTGGGACGGGCCGAGGTCATTGACTGCACACAGGTTTCTGTAGAGCGGGCTGTATTCGGTACCGTTGTTACCCTGATGGATATGGATACCGATGATGAGGTTGCTTACCAGTTGCTTGGGCCGGAAGAGTCAGACGTAAAAAAAGGTTCTATCTCAGTTATGTCGCCCCTGGGGCGTTCAATCCTTGGTAAGGAGGTAGGAGATGAAGTCGTAACCAAAACCCCGGGTGGTGTCAGAGAATTTGAGGTTGTAGAGATTGAACCCGGTACTGTAAGATAATTTTTCGGGGCTGAATGAATGAGCAGGGTGCAAGTCGCCGGACTGATGAGGGCGGGAATTTTTGTAACCCTTCTAATCCTTATTCGGTCTCGTTTGCAGTATACCGAACTGGAAAATATCCGTAATCTGGCATGCTGCTTGTTCTACGGTATAGTTTGTTTCAAGGTTTAAACTCCAGATCCTTGAAATCTCATCCAATGCCCCGAAAATTGCTCGCTTGGCAATACCGGGCAGGATATCTTTACGGTAGATGTTTTGGTCCTGTCCTTTTTTAATGATCGTAGAAATAATATTGACGTACTCGCTGAACTTGTTGTTGCGATAGTCTCGAATAAGCTTGTTGGTCTGGCGCAGTTCTATCTGGATTACCTCTGAAAGATTCCTGTTTTTCTTCATCTCTATCAGATGACGGGTGATAAAAATTTCCAGCATTTTCTGTGGATCTTCTTCTTTGGCTATCAGCGCTGTGACCTGTTCGACCAGTTTGCCGATTTCCTGTTCAAAAACTGAGATCAGGATGTCAAATTTATTATTGAAATACAGATAAATAGTGCCGTCGGCAACTTTTGCTTCCTTGGCAATGTCAGATATTCTGGCATTAAAAAAGCCTTTTTTTGCAAAGACCTTTGTGGCAGCGCGTATGATTTTGCTGTGTTTATCTGCTGACTTCATCAGATTGTAATCCCTTAAAAATCCCTAGCAAAAAATGAATGAACGTTCATTTATTTAAGATAGCAGAATATGTTACAAGGTGTCAAGAAAAATGGATACAATGTGGGCGTGAACAACGTCTTATGCGTTAAGTGATGAAAGTTGGTTGAGCAGTTGAGGAAGATGATGGATTTTGCTAAGGTAAAATTTATGCTTGTCCAGTTATAATCTGTTGTCGATTTGTTATCCGGTCGGCAACGTTTTTGTAAAGAGAAAAAGTTGAGGAGGTTTCATGAAGGTTCTGGTCATCGGTTCCGGAGGCAGGGAACATACACTGGTGTGGAAGTTAAACCAGTCAAAACAGGTAAAGAGCATTTACTGTGCTCCGGGAAATGCTGGCATTAAAAAGCTGGCGACCTGTGTCAAGATTGCTGCTGATGATATTGACACATTGCTTGACTTTGCAAAAAAAGAAAAAATTGATCTGACCGTTGTCGGCCCGGAAGGTCCCTTGACCTGTGGCATTGTCGATCGCTTTGAGGACGAAGGGTTGCGCATTTTCGGTCCAACCGCTGCAGCTGCAGCACTTGAAGGCAGCAAAGTGTTCAGTAAGGATTTTCTCCGGAAATATTCCATCCCCAGCGCTGCGTATAAAGTCTTTGCAAAGCCAGGCGCAGCCAAAAAATATATAGACAAAATCGGTGCTCCCTGCGTGGTCAAGGCCGACGGCCTTGCTGCCGGTAAAGGAGTTATAGTCGCTCAGACCAAGTCTGAGGCAAAAAAGGCTGTTGACCTGATCATGAAGGACAGGGCCTTTGGCGCTGCCGGTAATAAACTCATAGTTGAAGAGTTTCTTCAGGGCGAAGAGGCCTCGTTTATAGCCTTTGTAGATGGTGAAACAGTATTACCACTCCCTTCCTCCCAGGACCACAAGGCAGTATTTGAAGGCGACCGCGGCCCGAACACCGGCGGCATGGGAGCCTATTCACCTGCTCCGGTAATAACCGAAGCCATGGCCATGCGGGTAATGAACGAGGTGATGCTGCCCACGGTTCGTGGTATGGCAGCAGAGGGAAAACCTATCAAGGGAATGCTCTATGCAGGCATGATGATCAACGGAGATCGTATCGATGTTCTCGAGTTTAACTGTCGTTTCGGCGATCCGGAATGTCAGCCCCTGCTCATGCGTTTAAACACGGATTTGGTAGAAATATTTGAGAAAGCCATTGATGGTAAATTGAGTGAAATTGAACTTGATATCGATCCCCGTCCGACTGTCTGCGTTGTTATGGCTTCCCAGGGCTATCCCGGCAAATATGAAACCGGAAAACCAATTACCGGCCTGGTCACCGCTTCCAAAATGAAAGATGTTATGATCTTCCATGCAGGCACTGCCATTAAGAACCGGAGGACAGTTACTGCCGGCGGCCGTGTACTGGGTGTAACTGCCATTGATACGACCATTGCCAAGGCTATAGACCGGGCATATAAAGCAGTTGACAAGATCAAGTGGAACGGCTGTTATTTTCGCAGAGATATCGGCCACCGTGCCCTCTGTCGTGCCAGGACAAACTGTGGGCCTGTTGTCGGTATAGTGATGGGATCGGATTCCGACCTGCCGGTCATGCAGGCGGCAGCGGACTTTTTGAAGGGGATGGGGGTTAAATTTGAGATAACTATTTCCTCTGCCCATCGTACCCCGGAACAGGCTGCAGAATATGCCAGATCTGCTGCCGGCCGAGGGCTGAAGATCATCATCGCCGGAGCCGGAATGGCCGCCCACCTTGCCGGTGTGCTTGCCGCCCATACGACCCTGCCCGTTATCGGGGTGCCCATTGACGCCTCATCTTTAAATGGACTGGATGCATTGCTGTCAACGGTACAGATGCCTCCGGGAATTCCGGTTGCTACCATGGGAATCGGTAAGGCCGGAGCCAAGAACGCAGCAGTGCTTGCTGTCAGGATTCTTGCAGCCCATGATCAGGGATTAACAACTGCCCTGGAGCAGCACAGCCGTGACATGGCAGAGCAGGTTGCTGAAAAAAACAAAGCCCTGGCCCGGTGACCTTCGCTGTTGTTGATCCACAAATTAAGGAGGCGGTCAGGCTGCTGAAGCAGGGTGGTCTGATTGCCTTTCCCACTGAAACATACTACGGCCTTGGTGTTGATCCATTTAATAAAGAGGCGCTGCAGCGTTTGTTTCGTGTAAAACAGCGCACTGTAGATAAAGCAGTTCTGGTCCTGGTGGCTGATAAATCCCAGGTAAAACTGTTTGCTGATTCCGAGCCGGTTGGTTTTAACGACCTCATGACGGGTTTCTGGCCGGGTCCGCTGACCCTTGTCTTTCCTGCCCGGTCAACACTGCCGGAACTGCTGACCGGTGGAACCGGAACAGTCGGTATCAGGCAGTCGCCGGATAGAACAGCATCTCGGTTGTTGCGGGAGTATTCCGGGCCGATAACTGCAACCAGTGCTAACCGTTCCGGTGCTCTACCTGCTACAACAGCTGCCGAGGTGAATGAGATTTTTGGATCAGATGTTGACCTTGTTCTGGACGGAGGGGCAACTCCCGGAGGACAGGGATCGACACTGGTGGGGTATGATCATGGAATTTTCTGTATTCGGCCCGGCAAGATTCCTTTTGAGACCATTCTGAACAGCCTGTAGGGAACCCGACATAGCACGTGTCGTTCCAATGATAAAGTGCTTTTCTCTGTGTCTGGCCCGCATATTTCACAGGAAATCTGCGGGGCCAGTGCGGTGGGTTAATTATGTTTAAAAGCCTCTGACTCCGTATCCGCACATGCATAACCTGCAGTAACCGGATAGCTCCATATCAGAAGTCCATCTCGCAGTTACCACCATGACAGCTGACATCAGCAACCAGGTAGTAGGCGTCATAGCCTTTTTCCTGCAAAATCCTGGCGGCCATTTCAGCCCGGGCACCTGTGGCACTGTAGATGAATATTTTTTTGTCTTCAGGTAACTCCCCAATACGCTCGTAGAGTTCATTCAGGGGAATCAGCTTTGCAATCTTCATCTTACCTGCAGCAGTCTCATCACTGGTACGTACATCCAGGACTATTGCTTCTATTTTGTTGTTCAAGGCCTTTTCAAACGCAGCAGGAGAGATTTCACCCACGCCTGTTTTTCGTGTCCAGTTGATTTCGGTAACAACCGGACCGCTGCTGACAGGTCTGTTACGGTTTTCCCATCCCTGAAAATTTCCCTCCACCATGGAAACCGATGTAAAGCCGATCGCCCTGAAGCCGGCAAGGGCTGCAAGGCTTTCCTGTATACTGTCGCTGTACACGATTACCGTTGTTTTTTTTGAAATATCGTCGATCCTGTCATCCAAAGTAGCAGATGGAATAGATACAGAACCAGCTATTCTGTGCACTGTATTCTTTCTGGCAGCACGAAGATCTATGAGAATAGCGTCCCCTTTTGCAACAAAATCATCGTCGGCATAGGTTGGGTATCCTTTCCCGGTCCAGCCTTCAGTTCCGGCAAGCATGACCCTGATATTTTTATAGCCGGCCTGAGCGGCAGTAGCTGATGCAATAATACTCATGCCGCAGGACGATCCTCCACAGTAGAAGACCAGAAGCTGCTCTTTGTCTTCAGGCAGCAGACCAACGTTTTTGTTCATCTCACAGGACGGGATGGAAAATGCTGAGGGCAGGTGAGACCGCTTATACTGACTCTTCGGGCGTGAATCGATCAGGGAAAATTCATCCCCGTCGCCAATCAGTTTTTTTACCTTTTGGACCGAAATCTCGGATACACCGGGAGCAAATCCGGAAAGTTCAGCTTTGACTGAGGTGGCTAAGGTGCGCCCCCCGGCAACTTTACAGGTTACAATGACCTGCTTTCCCTTGACAGCATGGGCAATGCCTCTTGTTTTCCCGTCAAAGTTAACTTTTACGATGCGTGTACTGTCACCATTGTCAAGTTCAATGGAAATAGTTTCAGTCCTGTTCGATTTGGCTACGACCTTTCCCCGGTAAACCTTTTTTGTTTCTGTTGCTGTAGATTCATTCAGCAGTCCGGCACCTCGATTCTTGGCACAACCAAAGGAAAACAGGCACAAAGACATGACCAGACAAAAAAAGAATGTAAACTTCCAGGTCACTGGGGACCTCCCTGAATATCATACAAAATTAACGGATTGAGTAAGCTGAGAAACACCTACATTTCAGAAAGCAATGTCAACGAAACGAAACGGTTAATTATTACCGTACAGACCTAAATATGACAATTACAAAAAGGGGCGTTGCAGTCTGAAGAGGGATGTTGCTTATTGTTTAATCGGAGAATAAAATCGAGTGGGGAGGACGGGACAACTGAAATGGAAAAAATAGCTGCGAATCGATTTTCGAGCACTGGATAAACTTTAAAAGACCGACTCCATCGCAGTCGGTCTTTTAAAAAATTAACACAATCAGAATAAAACGTTAATCTTCTACTTCACAGTCATTAGCTTCACATTCAACATCAGCGACTAGAAAATATGCATCATATCCGCTTTTCTTCAGCTCCTGTGCTGCCATATCCGCACGGGCACCGGTGGAGCAATGAATATAGATTTTCTTGTCTTTTGGGATATCAACAAGCCTTGAACCAATCTGATCAAGCGGTATGGCAATGGAATTTTTAAAAGCACCTGCTGCAACTTCATCGTTGGTCCGAACATCAAGGATAACTGCAAGGGCATTTTCGGCAATTGCTGCCTTTAAAAAATCTTCCTTCGATACCTCACCCTTGCCAAGCTTTCTTTTCCAGGTAATGTCTGAAGACACAGGGCCTTTAACAGTTTTTCCACCTGCTTTTACCCAGCCGGCATAGCCTCCTGAAACCAAGGCAACCTTTTTATAACCTTCATCGCGCAGATCTTCGACAGCATCTGCCGAAACTTCTGCAGAATCACTGTAGAGGACAAGCGGAGCCTTTATCGGAATGTCTTCAAGACGGTCATCAAGGGTGTCATACGGAATAGAAACGGAACGGGGAATGCGTCCTGCTGCAGATTTTTTTGCAGAGCGTAGATCAATCAGAACAATATTTCCTTTTTCTACAGTTCCTTTACTTGTATAGACCAGGTTACCGGCTTTGATCCATGCCGGTTGTCCCTGCAGGAAAACGCGTACATTTTTATAACCATCTTTCTTCGCCAGACCGGCGTTTTTAGTGGACATGCCTCATGTGGGCCCTCCACAATAAAAGACGAGGAGTTTGTTTTTATCCTTAGGCAGTATGAAAGACGCTTTTTTCTTATAGTCCGGAACAGAGAGGTTTACAGCTCCGGACATATGGCTGGCTGCATAGCGTTTTCCTGGACGGGCATCGATAAGCATGAAGTCAGTATTGCTGTCCATCAGCTTTTTCATCTCTGCAGCGTTGATTTCCGTTACGCCCTCAGGTAATTTAGCGAGTTTGGGTTTAACAACGGTGGCCCAGGGCTCACCATTACGCATTTCGTAGGCAATAATTGACGCATGGCCTTTAGCAGCGTGTTTTACACCTTTGGTCTTGTCATCAAACTTGACCATAATGGTCTTGGCCTTAGCACCTTTGCCAACCTGAATGGAAATGGTCTTGGCCTTGTTTGATTTGCCGACGACCTTTCCTTTATAGACATTTGCTTGCTGTTTTTGTCCGGCTGCAGTTGGAGCCTTTGCTGTCTGTTTTGCGGTATCGTTCTGGGCACACCCGTAAGTGAGCAGAGCAAACATAATTGCCAGGGGAATAAACTTACCTAACTTTGTTTTCACAAACTACCTCCTGTTATTGAATAGAATTATTCATGTAAAAAATATCAAAGTTTTCGTATACACCACATGTATTCAACAATATGGAAAAAGGTGTGATGCTACCATGTTTATAAAGCATAATCCGTGCCCGAATAATGCCCCTGTCAATATACCGTACAATTAGCCTGATACATCGTTTATGGCACAATGTAGGGGGGCAATTTTTTTTACCTTCAAAGCGTAATTTTTATTGTTTTTTGATATGAATACCGTGGCAGTAATGGATGCAGTATTGCCACTACCTATCTGATGCAACTATGAACTCCGAGCATATACCTGTTCAAATGTCTGAGGCTCTGTTATTATATAACAATATTGAAGTCTGAATCGATACAACTGTGAACTATTACCAAGTATGCAGTTCTTTTTTTATACCTTTTCACCGCTGCATAAAGTGGTGCAATTTCATTTGGCACTATTTCTTTGCAGGGCAAATTTTTTTGCACCTGTATATTTTAGTAGAATTCAATGAGAATACGCAGTTTTATTTTTTTACTGGTTATTAGCCTCGGTTTATTGCCTCTTTTTATTCTGGAGGCTCTGACCCTTCCAAAGACCATTGATCGACTTGACCGGGCTGCAGAACTGGAAAGCCAAGCCATGTCACATGTCAGTTTTGCCAGGCTCAATGCCCGCATTCGCTGCCTGAAAAAAAGCCTGGTGCGGTCTGCAACCTTACCGTCCGTTATCCGGGACCTGTCTACCGGTATCCCATCTGAAATTGTTCCAACGGTACTTATTCGCTGGTTTCAAGATGACAGTCAGGTTCATAGTCTCTGCCTTTTCGACCTGGAAGCAAAACAATATCATGCTCTATCCAGAGTAAACGGCAATCTGATTTCGGCCATGGGTAGACACCGTCATCATCCAAGATCTGTTTTGTTGGAACAGATCCGTCAAATGAGAAAAAATGAAATTTACGTCAAGCTTGTAGAAAAATTTAAAAAGACAGCTGCTGCTGCAGATTCAAGTGAGTATGATCTGTTGATGGCAACACCTGTTTTCAGTCATGAAAATGCACTTGCCGGGGTTATGGTGATGCGTATTGACCTGGCAAAATTTCTTCATGATTATGCGGCTTCTTTTTGGGTTACCGGCGAAGGCGAATATTTGCGGGGTTGCCAGCGGCAGGTCGAGGGTAAGTCCAATAATGACCAGGGTGCGATCTCCTGTGATGCCTTTACCGAATTTCCAAGTCTGGAAATGGATTTAAATGGCGGTAATCCCGTTATGCTGAAAAACGGGAAAAATCAGAAGGTCGCCTGGCTGCCGATTATTTTTAATACCAGTGACAATGCCATCATGTGGGTAGGTTCCATTGTAGATGAGAGTGCAACAAAGCAATGGAAATTTTTTCTGCTCATTAATGTTATCGGGGTCATCCTTGCCATGGCAGTTGGAGTTTTTCTGTCAGCGTCATGGATCGCTGCCCGGATTGATCGTCTTCGCCGCGACCTTCTCACAGGTCTTGAAGTGATCATCAATAAAGAGAAAAAAGTCAGCTTTAACTGGAACGGCCCTAAAGAAATAAAAAGTCTGGCAACAGATCTGACCGAATTGTCCGATCATTATTCGACCAACTGTGAAGCCAGAAATCTTGCCCAGGCCGCACTTCGAGAAAGTGAAGACAAATTTCGCAGCCTGACTGCTTCTGCTCTCGATGGAATTATCCTCATGGACCATGAGGGTAATGTTTCCTACTGGAACGAAGCCGCTACGACTATTTTCGGCTATACCAGTGAAGAGGCACTGAATCAGCCAATCCATTCATTAATTGGTCTGCACAGGCCTGATGATGAGCATGGGCTGGTTCGCCTGGATCGGGTAGCAGAAAATAATGATATGGCCCGCACTCTTGAACTTGTTGCCCGTCATAAAAACGGACGAAAAATCCCAGTTGAACTTTCCCTCTCGTCCGGCCGGATTAACAACCAGTGGCATGCTATATGGATCGTTCGCGACATATCGGAACGAAGGAGAAGCGAGGAACGGGTCCGAGATCAGCAACAGCAGCTTCTTCATGCCGACAAGATGATTTCTCTTGGCCTTCTGGTATCGGGTGTTGCGCATGAAATTAACAATCCTAACTCCATTGTATTGTTGAACTTACCCATGCTGGCCCGATCATGGGAAAGTGTTAAACCGGTTCTTGATGAGTATTTTGAGGAAAACGGTGATTTTACCGTTGCCGGCCTGGAGTATACGGAAATGAGGCAACAGTTGCCCAAGCTCTGCAGTGAGATTGAAGAGAGCGCTGTCCGTATCAAGCAGATTGTTATGGACCTCAAGGATTATGCTCGTCAGGAGTCAAGTGGAGTGATGACGGAGGTGAATATAGACGAGGTGGCACGGTCGGCAATTCGCTTGACTACCAACGTTATTCATAAATCAACCAATCACTTTTCCGTTAACTACGCCGATCATCTACCGCTGGTTCACGGGAACAGGCAACGCCTTATCCAGGTCGTTATCAACCTGATCCAGAACAGCTGTGAATCCCTGGACAGTCTTGAGGATTCTATTACCGTAACCACCCGTTATAATGAACAGAGTGACGGCGTGGAGATAGAGGTCAGTGATACCGGAGCAGGGATTGACCCCCACGTAATTAACAAGGTAACAGATCCCTTCTTCACCACCAAACGGACCATGGGCGGAACCGGGCTTGGACTTTCTGTTTCTGCAGGTATTGTCAAGGAACACAACGGAATAATGACGTTTTCATCAGAACCGGGACAGGGGACTCGAGTTGTGGTTGGGTTTCCTGCCCGTGAGCAGGGAAAAGATCAGTAAAAGTTCACCAGCACCCCACGGAGTCTCCGCTTACCTCTTCGTCCGATCAGGCCTCCTAACATAGGCGGGCTATAGTTCGTCGACCTGCTCGGAGTCTCCACTACGTTGCGCTTACCTGCACAAATATGGAGCACTGGTAAATTTTACAGTTCAGTAATAAAGCCGGATTTTGATCCTCTGATGAACTATTACAAAGATCATTCCGGACAGGAGGATCAGTGATTTCTTGAGGCTATTGTACAGAATTACCATTGGCTGACATTGAGGCGGCCATCATATTTAAAACAATTGGAGCAGCATGACTAAAGATTTTTTCCCATTACATCCCGTCTTGCTGGTGGATGATGAAGAGGCATGGCTGCACAGCTTTGGTCTCACCCTTCGTTCTGCCGGTATGAATAATATACTCAGTTGCAGTGATTCAACAAAGGTGCTCTCCCTGCTTGCTGAAAACGAGATCAGTGTACTGGTTCTTGATCTTACCATGCCGCATATGACCGGTGATGAATTATTGCCCATGGTAGTTAAGGATTTTCCCGAGGTACCGGTCATCATCATGACCGGACTTGACCAGGTGGAAACCGCTGTTGCCTGTATGAAGCAGGGAGCCTATGACTTTTTCACCAAGGTTACAGAGGAAGCCCGCCTGATAACCGGCGTACGACGGGCTGTGGAAATGGGCCATCTGCGCCGTGAAAATTCAGCGTTGAAGGTCCATTTTTTCCAGGACAAACTCAATCACCCTGAAGCTTTTTCCCATATCATTACCCATAACAAGACTATGCACTCACTGTTTCAGTACATTGAGGCAATAGCCACAACCTGCGAACCGGTTCTTATTACAGGAGAGACCGGGGTGGGCAAAGAACTGATTGCCCGGGCCGTACACACTTTGAGCAAGCGCAGTGGACATTTTGTTGCGGTCAATATAGCAGGTTTAGATGATAATATGCTGGCAGATACCCTGTTCGGTCATCGTAAAGGAGCCTATTCAGGGGCAGACCAGGCCAGAAAGGGGCTTGTTGCGCAAGCCGACGGCGGCAGCCTGTTTCTGGATGAGATTGGGGATCTCAGTCACAGTGCCCAGGTAAAACTGCTGCGCCTGATCCAGGAGCGGGAATACTATCCCCTGGGCTCGGATATTGCCAAATCCACCTCTGCCCGCATGATCTTTGCCACCCATCAAAACCTGGAATCACTGCAACAGTCAGGCAAGTTCAGACAGGACCTGTTTTTTCGTCTCAGAACACATCATATCCATATCCCGCCCTTGCGTGATCGTCTGGATGACCTTCCCCTGCTGCTTGATTTTTTTCTGGGGAAGACTGCCGGCAAGCTTGATCGGAAAAAACCGGCTTATCCAAGGGAATTATCCATTTTACTGGGTACCTATTCTTTTCCAGGCAATGTCAGGGAACTCGAAGCCATGGTTTTTGACGCACTGTCCAAACACCAGGATCGTTCTCTAAGCATGGATGAGTTTAAAAAATATATCAACCAGCGCTGTGCCACTTGTTCAGAGAACAATGACCGGCAGCAGCAGGGCGAAACCCCGTTTTCCGTCCTCGACAGGCTGCCCACCTTGAAAGAGGCGGGACGGTTGCTTGTCAGAGAGGCTTTAAACCGGTCCCAGGGCAACCAGACCATAGCCGCCCAGATGCTTGGCATTACGCGTCAGGCCCTGGGCTGGCGTCTTAAACAGGATGACGAAATCCATAAAAAAGTAGCTTAAACAAGGTGTCATGATGCAGCCTGTACTTGTACAATTATCCGGATATGAGATTGACTTTGAGCAGGCGAGACAGACGGCCGAACTGCTCGCCCTTCGTGATAACGAGTATGCCACCCTGGTATCCTGGAATGACCGGGAAAAGGGTGTCCATTCCCCACAGTGCCTGAAATGTGAAATCAAGGGTGATCCGGGATGGGAGGTGTACGGCCGCAACCATGAAGGGAGGCTGCGGATCAGTTTTAATGACGATGCCTTTGTCTTTATCTACAGTTGATGAATTGTTCAGGAATTCTATTAATTTTGCACTAATCAAAAACGCCCCGTCAGTGTCCGCTTCAAGGATATTTGTCTGATTTAAAAATTTTGCTTTACAGAGGAGGAGATAAGCATGATTACATATTTATACTGGTTTGCAATATTCGCTCTTGCCGGTGCGGTCCTATACGGAATCGGTATAAGGGCACAGAACTGGAAGGTAGGTATCATCATTGCACTGATTATTTTGCTGGCAGGGTGGGCGACCTATTTTTTTCGTCTGCAGCAGATTTTTGTCAAGCGTTATGGA